>QWCN01001155.1_pt1 | contig 42558 bp, 33 predicted proteins | sample 1972711 | NCBI WGS metagenome assembly QWCN01 (sample SAMN09866707, study PRJNA288562) | Human gut metagenome isolate term1_stool, whole genome shotgun sequencing... | isolation source: gut | host: Homo sapiens | place: USA: California
AATACTGGATGTATTCACGAGCATTTTTGTGAAATATGACGGGAAATTTGCAAGCAGATGGCGTGCAAAGTCGCCAGACGCTCTTTGTGCGGTATTGCCAAAGGCTTATTTACAAGCACAAAACTGTCGAAAGACGAGGAGGCTCTATATGAGAAAAGTACAGTTTACGGAAACCGTTTTGCGTGATGCAAACCAATCTCTCATGGCAACCCGTCTGCCTTATGCAGACTATGCAGACATTCTGCCTGCAATGGACAAGGCAGGGTATTATTCCATTGAGTGCTGGGGCGGTGCGACCTTTGACTCTTGTTTGCGGTATCTGAACGAAGACCCGTGGGAACGGCTGCGGAATCTCCGGAAGAACCTGCCCAACAACAAGCTGCAGATGCTGCTGCGTGGACAGAACCTGTTGGGATATAAGCACTATCATGATGATGTTGTGGAAAAGTTCATCGAACTGTCCATCAAGAACGGTATCGACATTATCCGGATCTTCGATGCACTCAATGACTTCCGCAACTGCGAAACCGCGTTGAATGCGACCATGAAGTATGCCACCAAGAACACCATTGCCTCCGGCTGTATCTGCTATACCCAGAGTCCGGTGCACACCGTCGAAAAGTATGTGGAAATGTGCAAGGAGCTCAAGCGTATGGGATTCCAGACCATCTGCCTGAAGGATATGGCTGGTACCATGACGCCGTATGAGGCAGAACACCTCATCAAGGGCATCAAGGACGCAGTCGGCGACATGCCGCTGATCCTCCACACCCACAGCACCACCGGTATGGCATATATGACTTTAACCAAGGCAATCGAGTCCGGCATCGATGTGATCGACACCGCGACTTCCTGCTTCTCCGGCGGTACTTCACAGCCGTCTACAGAAACCATGTTCTATGCCTGCCAGCAGTACGGCATTGAAACCGGTCTGGACGAAAAGATCCTGAACGAAGTCAACGACTACTTCAAGCCGATCAAGCAGAAGTATATCGACAACGGTCAGATCAACCCCAAGAGCCTCGGCACCGATGCACAGGCTCTGGTATACAAGGTACCGGGCGGCATGCTGTCCAACATGATCGCAAACCTCACCGATATGAAGGCAATGGACAAGTTTGATGCTGCACTGGCAGAGATCCCGCAGGTTCGTGCTGATATGGGTTATCCGCCGCTGGTAACACCGCTGTCCCAGATGGTGGGCAATCAGGCAGTGACCAACGTTCTGGTAGGCGAACGCTATCGCCAGATCTCCAAGGAGATCCAGAACTATATCAAGGGCGAATATGGTATCGCTCCGGCTCCGATCAGCGAAGAACTCCAGAAAAAGGTACTGGGCGAGGGCGGCAAGCCGGTTGACTGCCGTATCGAGGACCAGAAGCGTACCGGACAGGAATTCGAAGATGCCAAGAAGGCACTGGGCGATCTGGCACGTTCGGAAGAAGATATTATGAGCTATATCTGCTATCCGGATCAGACCATGAAATTCCTGGAAGCCCGCAAGGCACAGGAGGAAAACGAAGCCGTTTATACCATTGAGGCGATGTAAGGAGGAACAGCTATGCCATTAAATGTGATGAGTGCATCAGATATGGGCATTGGCGAAGCAGGTCTGACCGCGATTTTCGGTTATGTTGTGGTATTCGTCGGACTGCTCCTGTTGATGGTCGTACTGTATATCATGGGTGCTGTGTTCAAGTCAAAGGCAAAGAAAGCGGAAGCACTGAAGGCTGCGGAACAGGCTGCTGCTCCGGCAGAAGCACCGGCAGCTGAGCCGGAAAAACCCCTTGCTCCCGGTTCTGCCGGTCATGTCAAGCGGTTTGATGTTCCGGATAAGGAAGCCGCTATGATTATGGCAATTGTTGCCGATCAGCTGAAAAAGCCCTTGAACGAACTGCACTTCGTTTCCATTAAGGAGGTCAAAGAGGATGAAGTATAAAGTTACGCTGAACCAGAAAGTTTATGAAGTAGAAGTAGAAGCAGGAAAGGCTGTTCTGCTGGACGAATATGAGGCTTGTGCACCGGCTCCGGCTGCTGCTCCTGCCGCAGAAGCTGCTCCGGCTGCCGCTGCTGCTCCTGCACCGGCTCCGGCGGCAAAGGTAGATCTGAAGGCTGGCGAGCCGGTAAAATCTCCGATGCCCGGCAATATTATCCGTGTCGAGGTCAAGGAGGGCGATCAGATCAAGGCTGGACAGCTGCTGGTCGTTCTGGAAGCCATGAAAATGGAAAACGAGATTCTGGCACCTCACGATGGTACGGTTGCACAGGTCATTGTTTCTAAGGGCTCTACGGTAGAAACCGATTCTCCGCTGATCGTGCTGGCGTAAAGGAGGGGTATTCATGAACATGCTTGAAACCCTTCAGAATCTTCTGAACGATTCCGGTTTCGTCAGCTTCTTTGCTGACGGCGGCTGGAAAAACCTTGTGATGATCGCGGTATCCTGCCTGCTGCTGTATCTGGGCATCAAAAAGCAGTTCGAACCGCTGCTGCTGGTAGGCATCGCATTCGGCTGCCTGCTGGTCAATGTATCCAACTTCTTCGTAGACGGTGCAAGCTCGTCCAACGCCCTGTACCACCCCGAATTGTGGAGTGCGTTTCTGGAAGAAGGCGGGCAGTATTACCACAGCTATGGGCACATCATGGCGAACGGCGGACTGCTGGATATTTTGTATATCGGCGTCAAGTCCGGTCTGTATCCGTCCTTGATCTTCCTGGGCATCGGTGCTATGACTGACTTTGGCCCGCTGCTGTCCAGCCCGAAGAACCTGCTGCTGGGTGCAGCTGCACAGATGGGTGTTTTCCTGGCGTTCTTTGGTGCGGTTTGCCTGGGCTTTGACGGTAATCAGGCAGCATCCATCGGTATCATCGGCGGTGCAGATGGCCCGACAGCGATCTTCCTGACCAGTAAGCTGGCTCCGGAACTCCTGGGACCGATCGCTATCGCTGCATACTCTTATATGGCACTGATCCCGATGATCCAGCCGCCTCTGATGAAGCTGCTGACCACTGAAAAGGAACGGAAAGTCAAGATGGAAATGACTCGTCAGGTTTCCAAGACCGAGAAGATCATTTTCCCGATCGTCGTTGCTCTGGTGGTTATCCTGCTGCTGCCGTCCACCGCTCCGCTGATCGGCTGCCTGATGCTGGGGAACCTGTGGCGGGAATGCGGCGTGACAGAGCGTCTGTCTGATACCGTACAGAACGCCCTGATGAACATCGTTACCGTATTCCTGGGCATTTCCGTTGGTGCAACTACCGTTGCATCTTCGTTCCTCACACTGGACACCCTGAAGATCGTGGTTCTGGGTCTGCTGGCATTCTGCTTCTCTACAGTCGGCGGTCTGCTGGGCGGCAAGGTGATGTATATCGTCAGCGGCGGTAAGGTCAATCCGTTGATCGGTTCTGCCGGTGTATCCGCAGTGCCGATGGCTGCCCGTGTTTCCCAGAAGGTTGGTCAGAAGGCGAACCCGTCCAACTTCCTGCTGATGCACGCCATGGGTCCGAACGTAGCCGGCGTTATCGGCTCTGCAATTGCAGCTGGTTTCCTGCTTGCTGTATTCAAGTAAGTTTCTCATCTCATATCGTATATAACAAACGCCCGATACAGGCACGTTGTGGCTTGTATCGGGCGTTTCTCTATCTCGCAGGGAAAAGGGTACTGGTGTTCCGTAAAATCGGTTCTGACAGGCTTTCTGCGGCTTCTGAACGGTCGGTGTGTTGGTGGAAGTCTGACTGCTTACGGGGAACAGCCGTTTTCAGACAAACAAAAATCCCCGCAGACAATGGACTGCGAGGAACAATGCGATTATTTCATTGTTATACATACGAAGATTTGTAGCTACTCCTGAAACAGGAGCACGTCACCCCCTGTGGTGACGGCTGATCTCAAGAAGATGTATTGTGAAATCGAAAAAATAAGTTCTAGTAAATCAGTTTATACAGGTTGGGGAAAAGTGCAAGATATTCGCTCAGCTTGGTACGCTTGCTGGAACCCGGATCGTTGATGATAAAGTTTTCTGCGGAGAATGTGGTGCCCTTGGAACCGGTATAGCCGGTAACCAATACGTAATGCTGGCTGCCGTCGGATTTTTTTGCACCGATGACAACCGGTTTGTTGCTCAACAGCTTGTCATAGATCTTCTGCATTACGCTCTGTGAAATGGTGCCGCTGGCATTGTCTACGGTGTAGCCCAACTCTGTGCAGGATGACCAGATCAGGTTGTCACTGCTATAAGTCAGCTTGGATACCATTTTGTCCGGTGTGGTGTTGGTGTTGGTCTGGTAAGAATACTTCATTGCCAGAGCTGTTGTCACACAGCCGACCTTGCCAATCGTGGAATAATTGATGACCTTGTTGCTCCATTTGGAGTCGAACTGCTTGTAGTCTACCACATTCAGCTGTACCGGTGCATGTCCGGTTTCTGTGAGAACACCGGTCGTCGGATCAAAATAGCTGGAGGAATCTCCAATGGTGATCCAGCCGGTCTGCATCGCAAAGGTGGACGGATCAAAATAATAGGTTTTGTCGCCGATAACGGTCACACCGGAAGCCGCTGTACCGTCAGCGTTCAGATAAATCTTGGAATTGTCCTTGGTAGTCCAGCCAGTCAGTGCCTTGCCGTTTGTCGGATTGAAGCAATACAGCTTGCCATTTACAGTCTGCCAGTCTGTCAGCAGAATGCCATTTGCATTGAACCCGTAGATCCCGCCGTCAATGGTCTGGATTCCGGTTGCTGCACCGGAGGTGGTGAGGTACATGGTACCGTTTTCTGTTTCCAGCCAGCCTGTGCGGAGATACGCTTCATCCGGATCGAAGTAATACTGTACGCCGTTGACGGTGATCCAGCCGGTCTGCAAAGCACCGGTCTGTTCGTTGAAGTAGTAATACTTATCGTTGATCTGCTGAATGCCGGTCTGTACAGCACCATTGGCATCGGTGTAGTAGGTGATGCCGTCTATGGCACAAACACCAGTCAAAGCGTAGCCTTGTGCATCGAAGCAATGATTCTTGCCGTCGATGCTGACCATTCCCTTGGCGAGTACGCCGTTGGCATCTGCCCACATCTTGCCGGAATCCGTATCGATCCAGCCGGTCTTCAGCTTCTTGTCGTCACCGAAGTAATATTCCTTGCCGTCGATCGTATATCTTCCGGTTACGGCTCCCTTGTCTGCTGTCAGGTAGTAGGTACCGTTTTCAGTGACTGCCCAGCCGGTTGCCGTTGAAGCATCTGTGTTGTAGAAGTACAGCGAACCGTCTGCATAAGAAACCCAGCCAGTAACAGCACAGCCGTATTCGTCAAAGGTGTACGGGATACCGTCAATGGTCTGGACACCAGTCAGCTTGCCGGCAGTTTTATCGATATAGTACATCGCATTCTGATAATCCATCCAGCCGAATACCGGCTGTCCGACCTCTGCACTATAATAATACCGCTTGCCGTCTACGGTCTGCCAGCCAGTTCGGAGTGCACCGTCAGAAGCAAATAAATAAGTATAGCCGTCGTTCAGTGTGGTTTCGTCCTGTGCACAGCTGCCGTCGCTGTAGTAATAATAAAGGCTGTCATCGTCAGATACATACCAGCCGCTTTCAGTGATCTGATCTGCTTCACAGCTTCCTGTCAGAACACGGTTGCCGCCGTCTGTCACAATAAAGCTGTTCAGATGCCGGATGCTGTCCTGTATATCATACTCTTCTGCTGCTGCGGAAATTGTGCCGATCATCAGAGAAGCGAGCAGTCCGCCGGCTGCAGCAAAGAGAAGTTTGCGCATCGGTTGCGCCATTGGTTTCACGTCCTTTCGTGTCAGGGAACTGCCGTCTGTAAGGCGGTGTTTCCTTTTGGGCGATCGCTGTTTCCATTTTGCAATCGCTATCGTCTGCGTTCGTATGCAATCGACAAAATTTTTCTGCCGATTGTAATCGATTTGTCATGAATCCACTATTTATTATACCGATGTTTTGGGGCGCTGTCAATCGATTTGCCGTCTTGTTCGAAAAAACTGTCGAATTTTCGGCACACTGTACAAAAAGCTTCTGCTGCACTCGCCCATTCTGCACAATTTTTTCGACGATTTTATTCCTGATATTGGCAATTACAAAATGAAATGTTGGTAACAAAACGGAATCAGGAGCCTGCCGGCGGCGTTCAGCGGGGGAGAACGACGGTGGGCGGCGTGCTGATCGCACGGTAATATTCCGGTCTTCTGTCGCGGAATACGCCCCAGCTCATACGCATTTCTTCCAGCTCGTCCAAGTCGTATGTCTGCATAGCAATGCCGGCTTCGTCCCGTCCCAGCTGCTGTAAAACTGCACCGGTGCCGTCGGTCAGGAACGAGGTGCCGTAGAACGACAGAGAGGAGGTCTGCTGCTGGTTCTCCTCATCGGGGGTGATGTGCTCTGTGCCGATGCGGTTGGCAGCGATCACCGGCATCAGATTTGCGGCGGCATGTCCCTGCATGCAACGCTGCCAGTGGGGAGCACTGTCCACCTCCAGAATCGGTTCTGAGCCGATTGCCGTGGGGTAGAACAGCAGTTCTGCACCGGCGAGAGCCATGCAGCGGGCAGCCTCCGGAAACCACTGATCCCAGCAGATGCCCACGCCGATTCTGGCATAGCGGGTGTTCCAGACTTTGAAGCCGGTGTCGCCGGGGGTGAAGTAGAATTTTTCCTGATAGAAATGGTCGTCCGGAATGTGTGTCTTCCGGTAGATGCCCAGCACCGAGCCGTCAGCATCAATGATCGCAATGGAATTGTACAGGGCAGTGCCGGCTTTTTCGTAGAAGCTGACGGGGAGAACTACCTGCAATTCCGCAGCGACTTTCCGCAGCTGTGCAATGGCAGGATTTTCCGCCGGCGTGGTTGCCAGTTCATAGGAGGCGTACCGCCGTTCCTGACAGAAGTAAGGGGTTTCGAACAGTTCCGGCAGCAGAATGATCTGTGCCCCGTTTCCGGCTGCCTGCCGTACCATCGCTTCGGCAGTGCGGCGGTTTTCGGCGGCATCGGGAGAGCATGCCATTTGAATGGCTGCAACAGTGACTTTACGCATAAATAGAACTCCTTCCTAAGGGAATCTGCTGTGTGATACAGTGGATATTGCCGCCGCCCAGCAAAATTTCTCTGGCGGCAATGGGAACGATCGTCCGGTTCGGGAACTGGGCAGACAAAATTTCACAGGCGGTCTTGTCCATGGGGTCGCCGAACTGCGGAACCAGAACGCTGTCGTTGGCAATGTAAAAGTTGACATAGGAGGCAGCCAGCCGTTCGCCTGCGGTTCTGGTGGGCTCGCCGTCCCAGAGGTCTAACTCGCTGCATTCCTCCTGTGTGATGCAGACCGGCTCCTGCGGAATGGGCAGCAGTGTCACTTCCAGCTTTCTGCCCTTGGCATCGGTCTGCTGTGCCAGATAGTCGGCACAGGCTTTTGAAAGGGCATACTGAGGGTCGTTCTGGTTGTCCGTCCACGCAAGCACTACTTTTCCGGCGGCAGTGAACGCACAGACGTTGTCCACATGCTCGTTGGTTTCGTCGCCGTAAATGCCGCGGGGCAGCCACAGGACTTTTTGGGCACCCAGCATGGAGCAGAGCTTTTCCTCGATCTCCGCCTTGGTCATGTCCGGATTTCTGCCGGCACTGCAAAGGCAGCTTTCTGTGGTGAGAATCGTTCCCTCGCCGTCGCTGTGAATGCTGCCGCCTTCCAGAATGAAATCACGGCTGTCATAGCAGTCGGCACGGTACAGGTCGCAGACTTTTCTTGCCGCATGGTTGTCCTTGTCCCACGGAAAATACAGCCCGTCCACCAGACCGCCCCACGCATTGAAGCCCCAGTCGATGCCGCGGACAGTGCCCTCGGCATTGCGGACGAAAGTGGGGCAGACATCTCTTGCCCAGGAGTCGTCGGTTTCCATTTCCACAAGGCGGACTTCCGGCGGCAGCATTGCCCGTGCGGTTTCGTACTGTTCCGGAGCCACCAGCATGGTGACTTCTTCGGAACGGGCAATGGCTGCGGCAACTGCCGCAAAGGCTTTTCGTGCCGGCCAGCCGCCGCTTCGCCAGGAATCTCCCCGTGTAGGCCAGATCAGCAGACAGCCGGCGTGCCGATCAAATTCTGCCGGCATGCAGAACCCGTCTGTGCGGGGTGTCGTATGTAAAATGTGCATGATAGGATTCCTTTCTTTTTCAAGCAGCTTTTCCACAGGCTGTTTGATTTTTGTGGAAAGCTGTTCTGTAATGACTGTTTTCATTATAGCATACTTTTTTTGGGAATGCAATCGAATTCTATGGGCGGTTTTTCACGAGATTGTGGAATTGCTGTAGAGGGCGTGGCGTTTCCAAGGAAACGCAGACCTTTTCGGCAGAATTCCGCGTATGCTGTGGAAAATCCGGTGTATAATCTGCCGCAGATGTGGAATCGTAAAGACAACACCGCACGAAGCGATCCTGCGGTGAAAAATGCGGAGGTGAAGATCAGATGACCAGTAAAGAATTGCTGTATGTAGAGGACGCACTGGGACATGAGAAGTATTTTCAGACCAAGTGCATGGAGGCTGCCGCACAGATGCAGGACGAAGACCTGAAACAGTGTGTGACGCAAATGGCGGAGAAGCACCGCCAGCTGTTCCGGAATTTTTACGGACTGCTTTAAGGAAACACTGAATAAAGCTTGTGCGTAAGATGCGTAGTCAGATTTTTCGGCAGATTGCATAGAAATTCCGCAGGCATACTGTCGTATGGCAAGGGATTTCTGGGCAATATGACGGAAAATCTGCAAGCAGATTGCGTGCAAAGCCGTCAGGCGGGCTTTATGCAGTGTTTCCTTAATTCGCAATGGAAAAGGAGGTTACTTCCATGGACGATAAAAATGTAATGGAAAATATCCTGCTGCTGGAAAAGGGCGTTTGCGACCTGTATGTACACGGCGTGATCGAGTCCAGCACCAGCAACGTGCACCAGATGTTCAGTCATGCACTGAGCGATTCCCTCGCCATGCAGGATACCCTGTACGACAAAATGGCGGCAAAGGGCTGGTATCCCACCGACCGTGCCGAGATGACAAAGGTACAGGCGGTCAAGAAGAAGTTCCAGTCGATGCAGGGCTGACGCAGACACAAAAAAGCTGCCGCGTTTTTGCGGCAGCTTTTTTCGGTGTTGTCCTTGACATCTGATACAAGGCATGATACAATACAGGCAACGCTGTACGAAGCCGGCAGGCTTTGCATGGTATTGCCTTAAAATATCGTATGGTGTAAAATAGAGGGTGTAATATGAAACGAAATTTTTTATTCCATGTATGGTTGCTTTCTGGGCTTATTGCAATTAGCATCACTGGTTTTACAGGCTGTTTCTATGAAAACACAAAAGATGCATCGCATATTTCTGAAACGGAATTGGAGCAGCTTGCGGACGATGCAGATGCTGTTGTCAAAGCATATTTTAAAGAAAAGTATGATGTACAAGCTGCTGTTACAGACCGGTCTATTGCCGGGGGCGTTTTTTTAGGACCGGATCCGTCGGCAGAACCCTATTATAATTGCACTGTCAGCATTACAGATGACGAGGATTATACGGTGTGCAATGCCGAAGTGTACGGAAAACGGGCGGACAAGGAAATAGAATTATACGTAAAAAACGAATCCTATTATGGGAAATTCATGAAAGATAAAATGATACATTGGATAGAACCATATATCCTGCAAGCCGGTTTTCAGGATCATATCATAGAGTACAGTTGTACAGAGCTATGCTTTCCGTCAAAATATTCTGCCGATCTCACGGCGGATACATTTGTTTCATTCACTTCAAAAGACAGAAGCTTAGCCGCCTGTTTTCAGTTGATGATTTCAGAATCAGAGTATATGCAGCATGAGGATCTATCCAGAGAATTTGACGGCTTGAAAGATCATTTGGAGCAAATTGACGGCGAAATAACATTGCGTATGTATGTCTATGATGATGAAGATTATAAGCAGATCAAAAATGGCAGTGATGCTCATTTTCATAGTATTCTATCCTCAGAAATTTTTAGCTGCACAGGGTGATACGACATTGCATAAGATGTGCAATCCGATTTTGCGGTAGCTTTTTCGACGTTGATTTTGACAGGCTGCACAAAAAATCTTGACATCTCATGCAAGATATGATACAATAAAAATAATTGGACAATTTTTTGCCTGTAAGAGCAGGAGCGTTTTTTGGAAAGGAAGGATTGATTGTCTATGAAGAAGTGGATCGCGGCGATTTCTGCCGCAGTGCTGGCAGTGACCGGAATGGCTTCGGCAATTCCCGCGGCAACGGTGACCGCTGCTGACAGCAACAGCAAGTACAACTATGGAGAGGCTCTCCAGAAGTCGATGTTTTTCTACGAGGTGCAGCAGAGCGGCAAAAAGCCGGACTGGAACGAAGTCAGCTGGCGTTCGGACTGCATGACCAACGACTATGTGACAGGCGGCTGGTTTGATGCCGGAGATCACCTGAAATTCACACTGACCAATGCATACTCCGCAGCACTGCTGGGCTGGGGCCTGCTGAACTACGGCGACGGTGTGGAAAAGGCTGGTCAGCGTACCATGTATGAGAACAACCTCCAGTTTGCACTGGATTATCTGGTGGGCTGCGATCAGGGTGACAACATTGTCTATATGATCGGCGACGGCTCGTTCGACCACGTATGGTGGGGCTCTGCCGAAGTATACATGGACAAGTACGAACTGATGAAGGGCGAAACCGAGCGTCCGTACTATACCTGTGAGGACAGCTGCATTCAGGCCGACATGGCGGCGGCTCTCTGCACCGGCTATCTGAACTTCAAGGACTCCAAGCCGGAAAAGGCGAAGGAATATCTGGAACACGCCATTGACCTGTTCGACCGTGCCGACAAGCTGCGTGCGATCGGCGATGATGCCGCAGAACAGCCGTACTACAAGATCACCACATTCTATGATGATCTGTTCTATGCTGCAAACTGGCTGTACATGGCAACCGGCGAGCAGAAGTATCTGGATCTGTGCAAGACCGACTATATCCCGAATCTGGGCAAGGAAGAACAGTCCAGCGAAATGAAGTACACATGGGGCATGTGCTGGGACGATGTGATGCAGGGCGGCGTGCTGCTGTATGCGATCAACACCGGCGAATCCCAGTGGAAAGACCAGTTCACCAAGCATCTGGAATACTGGACGACTGGTTACGGCGGCAAGCAGATCACCTATACACCGGACGGTCTGCCGTGGCTGTTCCAGTGGGGTTCTCTCCGCCACGCTACCACGACTGCATTTCTGGCATATGTGGCAGTCGATCAGCTGTATCAGGACGATACCGCCAAGGCTGAAAAGTACACCAAGTTTGCCGACAATGTCATGAACTACTGCTTCGGCGACAACTCCAAAAACTTTAGCTATGTGGTCGGCATGGGTGACGATTACCCGCAGGCATGGCACCACAGAACTTCCAGCGGTGCATGGAATGACAAGTGGAGCAACATCGGACAGACCGAGGGCGAAGATGCCAAGCCCCACGCACACATTCTGTACGGTGCACTGGTCGGCGGTCCGGATCAGAAGGACAGCTATTCCGACAAGATCGGCGACTATCAGTATACTGAAGTTGCGATCGACTATAACGCCGGCTATACCGCAGCACTCTGTGCAATGGTAGAAAAGTACGGCGGCACCTCTGACCCTGACTTCCCGCCGACAGAAACTCCGAAGTGGGACGAATTCTTCATGAAGGCTTCTGTGAACCAGTCGGCTTCCAGCTATACTGAACTGAAAGCCTTTGCCATGAACCACAGTGCATGGCCGGCAAGAACCATCAAGAACCTGTCCTATAACTATTACTTCGACATCAGCGAACTGGTCGATGCAGGTTATTCGATCAATGACGTTTCTGTAAAGATTGGCTACGACCAGCACAGCAGCGATAAGGGCAAGATCTCTATTTCTGATCCGATCCAGTACAGCGGCAATATCTACTATGTCAAGCTGTCCTTTGCAGACGGCAGCGTGGTAATGCCTACCGGTCAGTCGGAACACCGCAGCGAGTGCCAGTTCCGCATTTCGATTCCGGACAACATTCAGGGTGTCTGGGATCCGACAAACGACTATTCCTATGCCGGTCTGGAACAGGGCGGCGAAGATGCTATGGTGGCAACCGACCATATCACCATGTATGACGGCGACACTCTGATCTGGGGCGTAGAACCGGACGGCACCAAGCCGGATCCGGCAGTTACAACAACAACAACGACGACGACTACAGAACAGACCACCACAACGACAACAAGAGCTACAATGATGACCACTTCGAACGGAATTATCTATGAATCTGCGGGTGCACTTCTGCTGGACGATGAGCCGGAGAAGCTGACCTATCGTGTTGGGGAGGATCTGGATCTCACCGGACTGCGAATTTCCCTGAAGTACTATCACGGAAAAGACAGCTGCGATGTGATCTATGACAAGGTATCACCTGCCGATTATCCGGATAAATTCACCATAGACACTTCGGAATTTGACAGTTCCAAGTCGGGCACATATACCATTCGTGTGAAAGCAAGCTCGGATTTGATCTTGAACTACCGGTTGTTCTTTGCCGAGGTTTCTTTCAAGGTTACTGTTGAAGATCATGAGAGTACAACAGAAACTTCACCTGTTACCACAACCACTACCACAACCGCTTCCGGACAGCCTACACCGTCAGGAGCAGTCCTCTGTGGCGATACCAATCTGGACGGCAGAGTGGACATCACCGATGCGGTGCTTCTGAATAAGTCGGTTGCCGGAGCCGTAGTTCTGGAGGGCGATGCCAAGCAGAATGCAGACTGTGACGGCAGCAGCGAGATCGATTCCAATGATGCAGTCGTACTGTTACGGTTCTTGGTACACATCATCAATTCTCTGCCCAGTGCAGAATGATTCCGGTGATGTCTGAACGACACGAGAAAAACTATATAGGATAAAAAAGAGCAGATACTTTGCGGTATCTGCTCTTTTGATTATGGTATGAATTTTGTTGAGAAACCAATTGGACAGTTAAGGAAACACTGAATAAAGCCCGCCTGACGGCTTTGTACGTTGTTGCCTTAGGTGGTGTCAAGTGCTTTTTCCAAAACACATGATGCCCAAAAACAAACTGCCCCTGTAAGCCATTACGCTTACAGGGGCAGTGCTTTTTATGATCGCGATTGCAAATTTGTTCGGATTACTCTGCAACTTCCGGCAGGTTCTTGATGATCTGTACCAAGAACTTCAGCAGGGAAACCGCATCGTCAGAACCGACTTCACCGTTTGCATTGCAGTCTGCATTCTTTGCAGCCTGTGCGGCCAGAGATACTGCTCCGGCAGCTGCCTTGTTCAGAAGTACTGCATCGGTGATGTCCACTCTGCCGTCCAGATTGGTGTCGCCATAGAGTGTTGCTCCTGCCGGCACTGTGGCGGTTCCTGCCGGCACTGTGGCGGTGTTCTTGCCAGAAGCCGTTGTAGAAACGCCGGTGGAGTCAGTGGCCTGGGGGAGTGTGGTTACGATCGTGGTAGCAATTGTAGTAGATGCAGCAGAATCCTTAGTAGAAGCCGCTGTGGAAACGGTTGTGGTGCTGGTTGTTGCTTTGGTTGTCTGTGTGGTATCTGTGGTGACCGGCTTCGGGTCTTCAGAACCGTTGACTTTGCCGACTACGATGCCGCAGCCGACAGTGGACATATAAACGGTGCCAAAGGTGTTCATGTCGCCGACCAGATAGTTACCGTTGCCGGTACCGCCGTACAGGTGGTTCTGGTTGATGAGTACCCAGCTCTTGCCGCAGTCGGTAGAACGATAGATGCCTTCCGGATCAGAATCTGCCGGCTTGCCGTACATATACAGGGTGTAGGGATCGCCGTCCTTTGCTGCTGCACCATAGCCCATGGTCTTGCAGTAGCTGACGTTGTCCATCTTGGTAATGGTCTTGCCGTAGTCGGTTACCAGATATGCGCCGTAGTAGCCGGCTGCAATGGCGAATGTGCCCTCGTCCAGATAAGCAATGCGGTATGCACCGTCGCACTGGTCGTACTGGCAAACGGTCTGGTTGTTCTTAAAGGTCTTGCCGTAGTCATCGCTGACCATCAGGATATAGCGGGCATCGGTGATGTCAGCCTTGGGCTTGCTGTAGAAATAGTACTGGTTGTAGTAGTAGCCGTATGCATAGACATACTGGGGGTTCTTTTCATCTACGCACATCCAGATGGTGCTGGACAGGCTGTCGCTGGTGGAAGCGGTGCTCCAGGTCTTGCCGAAGTCATCGGTATAGGAGATCTTGCCGCTGCTGCTGACCAGAATACGGTAGGTGCCGTCCTCCAGCTGGTTGATGGCAGCCTTTGCACCGGAAAGCGGTACGTTCGGCAGTTCCTGCCATGTAGTGCCGTCTGTGGTGTAGTAACCCATTGCAGAGCCCTCTGCCAGACGAACCATGACATCCGGATTTGCGGGGCAGTATGCGATGCCGCCGGTAGAAGCGGTGGTGGTGGTCAGCTTGTTCATGCTGGGGGTCAGCTGGGTCGCTGTACCATCTGCATTGTGGTAGAAGCCGTCATAGTCGCCGATGACTGAAACCGGATCCTTGCCCGGACGGCTGATGAAGTCCAGAGATACCACTTCTTCAATGCCGTCTGCGGCAAAGCGAATGGTGGGGCATTCTGCCCAGGTATCCTCACAGGTGAATACGCCGTTACCGGAAACTACCCAGAACTGGTCGCTGTTGCGGGGGTCGATGGCAATAGAACCGGACCAGTGGATCGCCTTGTCCCGGATCCAGCTGTGACCGCCGTCCTCCAGATAGTTTGCTTCCAGCGGACCGCCCCAGGAGGTGGAGTTGCCGGGAGTCATTTCTGTCCATGTTTCGCCGCCGTCTTCCGACTTGAAGAAGCGGTCGCCCCATGCAATGGCATCTCTGTCCCAGGCATCAGCAGTCCAGGACTGGGAGTACCACTGTGCACAGGTAGTTGCCACCAGCTTGTTGGAGTCGTGCCGGTCGCTAAAGACACCGCCGTAGCCGACGTTCAGCTTTTTGGCAGTGCCGTTGGAAGTTGCAGTCGGTGTAATATCTTTCAGTTCGTCGGTCTTGGGGTTATACTTATAAGCATAACCAGTGCCGCTGTCGAACATCAGACCGTTGATGTAGGTAATCAGCAGGTTGCCGTCCGGATCCAGATTGATACGGGAAGGCATCTGCTCGGTAGGCAGTTCCTCGCTCAGGGGCTTGAAATCGTCGCTGCCGACTTCTGCCACGTGGAGATTTGCCTTCCCCTTAATAGAAGTACCCACAAAGACCTTGCCGTCTGTGATCGTGATCGTGGAAACGCCGTTTGCTCCGCCGTCATACTTCTCCGCGGTCGTCTTGACCTTGTGTTCTGTCCATGTCGGCCAGTTGATCTCATATTCGAACAAGTCCAGCTTGCCGTAGCCGTCAACTGCTTTCCATGTGTCACCGCCGTCTTCACTCATGATCAGACCGGAGGTGCCGGCAGTGGCATCGCCGCCGCAGTAGATGATGTCCGGATTGTCCGGATCCACTGCGATGGCTTCACCGCACTGTCTGCCGTATCCGTTGCCGTGTACCTGGATCAGATCGGTAACGTCGATCTCTTCAAAGGTTTCACCGGCATCGCGGGAACGGAAAATGGCTGTCCGTGCATCACTAAAATATGCACAGCCGCACAGCAGGTACAGGGTGTCATCATCGTTAGGGTCGATGCACATGGCATCAACACTCAAAAAGCCTCTGTCTGCTTCGGTCAGAAAGTCCAGCAGCTGAACCCATTTTTTCTGTTCGTAGTCATAGCGGTATGCACCGCCTACGTCGGTACGGGCATACATCTGATCGTCACCGGTGATGATACCGGAAACAAAGCCGCCGCCGGCAATGTTCAGCGTATCCCAATCCATAGAGGATTCGATCGAGTCCGCAGCAGATGCCGTCAGCGGCTGGCTGATGCCGGCAGTGCCGATTCCCGTGCACAGCAATGCGGCTGCGGTGAGCACGGAAATGATTTTTTTCTGTTTGGTCATGGAGTTTCCCCTTTCAAAAATTCCCGAACCGTTCGTGCAGTTCGGCTCGCACGGTTCCTTTGTTGCAGACAGTCTGGCACGCCTTCTGTCCACGTTCCTATTTATTATAGCATGCTTTGTGCAGGTTTTCAAGAATGAAATCACATGTACCGTAAAATTTGTGCAGGTTGGCAGTTTGCAAGAGCAATTTTCTGACAAAATGCACAAATTGCTGAAAATGTACAATTTAGAGATACGATATTTGTGGGATTTGTCAAATGACAGGAGCGGGAAAGTGTGGTATAATACAAGAGATGTAACCACTTTGTAAGATTTGAACCGGCTTTTGTTGCAATTATTACAATTTGGAGAAAAAGCGAGAAAACCGAAGAAAAGAAATGAGAAAGAGAAAGGGAAGTCGTTATGGCAAGGCGAACCAAAGACAACGTCTGGGACAAGTTTTCCAGAATCGGTGTCATTTTAGTGTTATTATACGTGATGTTTATCATTCTGGGATTTGCAGTCCGGCTGCTGTTCTTCTCCGATGAACGGGGCACCAGCATCATTCCGGAGGGCAATGGTGTTGTGGCTTCTGCGGAGGGCACCTCTGCACAGAGCACTGACGCATCGGAAACTGCCACCACCAATGAGAACATTCTGGATCTGTCTGTGGACAAGACTTATCTGGCAGTGCTGGAGGGTGGTACCGCCTGCATTGCGGTGAATATGTCCACTACCGGTGCGGCAAGTGCCGGCGATCTCCTTTGGAGCAGCAGCGACGAAACGGTTGCAACCGTAGACAACGCAGGCACTGTGACTGGTGTCAAGGCGGGCAAGTGTGACATCACCGTTTCTGTGAAAGGAAACGATGCCATTGCCCAGACCGTTCCGGTGACAGTCCGGCATCTGGAACAGAAAGACGGCTGCACGTATGTAGACGGAATTCTGATCGTGAACAAGAGCTACGGCTTGCCGGAAAGCTATGATCCGGGGCTGGATTCCACCACAAAGGCTGCCTTTGAACAGATGAAAGCCGATGCTGCCAAGGAGGATCTGAACCTGTATATCGGTTCGGACTTCCGCGATTATGCATATCAGGTGAAGATCTATAACAACTATAACGATCTGTACGGCTGGGAAATGGCAGATACCTTTTCGGCACGCCCGGGATATTCCGAGCACCAGACCGGACTGACCATTGACTGCAACACCATTGATGATGCCTTTGGCGAAACCGCAGAAGCCACATGGTTGGCTGAGCATTGTGCAGACTACGGCTTCATTATCCGTTTTCCGGACGGCAAGGAAAACATCACCGGCTATCAGTACGAACCGTGGCATATCCGCTATGTGGGCGTGGATACCGCAAAGGAGATCATGTCGCAGGGTTTGACGCTGGAAGAATATCTGGGCGTGCAGTCGGAATATGCAGGACCTTGGGAAGGTTAATAACAGATATGTAAGAAATCTCCGTGCCCCTGAGGTGCGGAGATTTTTTGATATAGTATAGTATGGAGGTCAGATGCAATGTACCATTACAGTATCTGCACGATTGCAGACGAAGTGATTTTTCAGAAACAGTGCAGGGCACTGGAAACGCATCTCCCGCATCTGGTCAAGGACGAACTGCTGGAAGATGTGGACGGCTCGCTGATGCAGCGGTATTGGCTGAACGGAAAAATGATTCGGGTTTATAACAGCAATGACATTCGTTCCGTTTATATTGACTCAGAAGTGGAACTGGAACCGTATTTCAGGGATAAGAGCAGGGAGAAAACGCCACTTGCAAAATGACTTTTGCCCCGCACCATAAAAAAAATCCGAAAATCCAAAAAAAATTTCAAAAAACTATTCCAAAATACAGAAAAGTGTGCTATAATAGTATCAGAGCCGTCCAACCGCACAGCGATTTGCGGCAAAACTATCAAAAAAGAGGTTTTTGACATGGAAATCAAAAAACAACTGACGACTTGTCCGAAAGAAAAACCCAAGGACGAGAGCAAGCTTGGATTTGGTCATATCTTCACCGACCACATGCTGGTAATGCCCTATGATGAAGGGCAGGGCTGGCACGATCCGGTGATCATGCCCTATGGTGATATTACCCTTAGCCCGTCTGCAATGTGCCTGCACTATGGTCAGACCGTGTTCGAAGGTCTGAAGGCATATCGCCGTGCCGACGGCGGCGTACAGCTGTTCCGTCCGGACGAAAACTTCAAGCGTCTGAACCGTTCCAACGAGCGTCTGGTCATTCCGGAACTGCCGGAGGAACTGGGACTGCAGTGTCTGAAAGAGCTCATCTCTGTGGAAAAGGACTGGGTTCCGCACACAGAAGGTGCTTCTCTGTACATTCGTCCGTTTATTTTTGCAGTAGATCCGTTCCTCGGCGTACATCCGGGTGAACACTACCTGTTCATGATCATTCTTTCTCCGTCCGGTCCGTACTATGCTTCCGGTCTGGATCCGGTCAATATCTACGTAGAAAACAAGTACGTTCGTACTGTCCGCGGCGGTATGGGTTATGCCAAGACCGGCGGTAACTATGCGGCTTCTCTGCACAGTCAGGCTGATGCCTATGAGCAGGGCTATTCGCAGGTTCTGTGGCTGGACGGCGTAGAACAGAAGTACATCGAAGAAGTTGGTGCCATGAACATCGCTTTCGTCATTGACGGCGAAGTGGTAACACCGTCTTTGGAAACCGGCTCCATTCTGTCCGGTATCACCAGAAAGTCTGCTCTGGAACTGTGTCGATCCAAGGGCATTCCGGTTTCGGAACGCCGCATCACCATTCAGGAAATTGCCGATGCATATGACGCAGGCAAGCTGTCCGAAGTATTCGGTACCGGTACTGCTGCGGTCATCTCTCCGGTAGGTCACCTGAAGTGGGGCGACAAGGTCATGACGATCAACAACAACAAGATCGGACCGGTTTCCCAGATGATCTATGATACCCTGACTGGCATTCAGTGGGGCAAGATTCCGGACGAATTCGGCTGGATCGTACCGATCGACTAAGCATGCTGCGAAAGATTCTTTCCCCCGAAACCTGTGCAGCCTGCCGGCTCTGCTGCGGATTCGACTGTACAGACACGTGGGAATTTCCGGTACTGCCGCAGGAAACGGTGGAAGCCATGCACCGTATGGGTGCTTCGCCGAAGCTGGTTCCGGCGGGAGAGGAGCAGACATTTGCGGCACCGCCGCTGCGGGGCGAGGAATTGTTCTTCTGTCCCATGCTCTGCGAAACCGGCTGTACCATGGGGTCGGAAAAGCCCTTTGACTGCAAGATCTGGCCGTTCCGCATGATGCGGGATTTGGCTGGCAATGTGCGTGTCGCTGTGGCGGGATATTGTCCCGGCATGGAACGCTATACCGATGAGCAGCTGGAAACATTTCTGGCGGAAGAAGGCCTGGGCAAGCTGCTGCTGGCATATGCCGCAGAGCACCCTGCACATGTGAAGCCCTATTCCAAAGAATATCGTTTTCTGAACGTAAAGTAAGAACCCGTCTTCTAAGGCAAAAGGAGTTACCTAGCTTGAGAGCAAGGTAACTCCTTTTTGCTGTCTTATACCACGCCGGCGGAATTCCGGATCTCTGCGTCCAGTGCCGCCAGCAGATGATTCCATGTGGCAGCATCTACCACACCGTCTGCCGGCAGCGGCGTGTAGCTTTGGAACTGCTTCACGGCATTCTGGGTGGCAGTGTCAAATACACCGCTGTTGCTGATCGGCGGGATCTTCGGAAAATTGTTCTGAATTGCCTGTAAAATGCCTTGTATCACGAAAACAGCACCGCCCGTATCGCCCAGCGTGTAGGCGGTGATGCCAGTGGGAAACAGTGCCAGATGCAGTACCGGCGGACGAACCTCCTGCAAATATGCCTGCGCAACAGCGTTCCATGTGGCAGTGTCAGTTTCACCGGTTGCCGGCATGTGGTTCTGCTGCTGGAACTGCCGTATTGCCTCAATGGTTTTCTCTCCATAGATGCCGTCCGGTATTACATGTGGCAGCTGCTGTATGTGGGAAATGCCGTGGAGATACCCCTGTAATTCCCGAATGTGTTGTTGCTTCTGTAACTCTGTGTACGCCATGTGTCACCCTCCTTAAGGAAACACTGAATAAAGCTTGTGCGTAAGATGCGTCGTCAGATTGCGTACAAAGCCGTCAGGCGGGCTTTATACAGTGTTTCCTTAGGTGATCGTATATCCCGGAGCCTGATAGGGCTGCTTGTCGTAGCCGTATTTCAAATCGGAGTACAGGCTGGTGATCGCGTTCCATACCGCGGTACCCACTACGCCGGTTTTCGGGTAGCCGAACAGTTCCTGAAACGCCATGACAGAAGCCTTGGTCATGGGGCCGAAATAGCCGGTGGCGTTGACGGTGGGAATTTCCGGATAGGTGCCGTGGATATAGGTGAGATACTGCTGCATCAGACGGACGTACTCGCTGGTCGTGCCCTCCCGCAGAACCACGCCGGGGTAGAGCACCACGTCATTGACCGAGGTGTCCAGCGGTATCGATTCCACAATGCCGGTGTAGGCATCATAGAGGGCGTTCCATGTGGAAAAATCCACCACGCCCGTCACCGGAAGCCCGAACGCCTGCTGGAGGGATTTGACGGAAGTTTCCGTCTGTTCTCCGAAGTAGCCGGTAATTTCCACCGGCTGTATGGCGGCATAGTAGGCTCCCACCACTGCAAGATGATACTGGAGGGCACGGATGTTTTTTCCCTGCATGCCGAAGTGCAGATCCTCGGTGTGCGTATGCTCGATGTCCTGCTGGGTCAGCCCCTCGGAGTTCAGCTCTGCCAGGTTTTTCACGCTGGTGAAAATGTAGGAGATCTGGTACCATGTGGCTTCGTTGACAATGCCGGTTGCCGGCAGCCCGAAGATTTCCTGAAAGGCAATGACGGCATCTTGTGTGATATAGTCAAAATCGCCGGCAGCTTCGCCGATTTTGGGAATGGCAGGGTAGTTTCTGGAAATGCGGTTCAGCTGTACCTGAATGGTGCGGACCGGATCATCGGAAAGTCCCAGCCGCAAATCAAATCCCGGATAAGAGGGCGTGTTGGTCATTACGGGAACATTGGTGACAATGTCGATGTCGCTGCCGTAAAATGTGGTAAGGATCTCATAAGGAGTCATGCCCTGTTGTGCTAGCGGCACGGTGCCCCACTGGGAAAGCCCGTCACAGGTTACCGTTGTGCCGTTGCAGAACGCTGTGAACAACGGCTCCACATTGCCCTGCCGCCGGACGTAAGAGTTGAACAGTTCGTCAACCAGCTGCCCCACATTTTCGAAAATTTCTCTGCCGTAGATGTACTTCTGGTCAAACTGGGTGGAGTTGGTGATGTCAAAAGGATACCCGCGGGAGCGATACCACTCGGTATAGACACGGTTGAGGGCAAAGCTGACAATGACGTAGATGTTGGCACGAATGGCATTTTCCGGCCACGTGGGGTAAATTTCGCTGGATACCACGTTTTTGATGTAATCGGGAAAGGAAACGGTGACATTGTTCGCCGTTTCCTCCGGTCGCCCCAGATGCACGGTAATATCTCTGGGGATAAAGGGTTCTCCGACTGGCATATCTGGCAGCCCTCCTTACAGATTGGGTTCGGTGTTTTGGTAGACAATGGTTTTCGGTGGCTCCTGCAAGTAGCTGGGCAGGGGAATCATGTGGAAGATCTGTCGGGAGGTCGTGCCGGCGAATACTGGTACAGCTTCGCTGACCTGCCGGTAAAAACCGTCTGCATAGACGCTGACATCATAGGTGCTGTATGGCTTTCGGGTTTCGTCGCTGTTCAGTGAGAGAGAAGCCGCCGGCACCGGCAGCGGAATTTTTCCGGTTTCGCCGCTTTCGTTGGTGACGGCAGTGTGTTCCAGATGTACCTGTTCCTCCGTGCCGTTGGTCACCAGCACGGACACACCGGCAAGGGCACGGGCATTGCCGGCACAGCGGGTGATGACCTGAATCCAGCCGATCGCCGGCTGTTCCTGTGGAGTTTCCTCCACTTCCAGCTTTGGCGGAGGAACGGTTTCGGTAGGAAGCGGTTCCGGCATCGGGGGAGCAGGCTCCGGTTCTGGGGGCGTGGGTTCCGGCTGTGGCTCCTGCGGCGGAGCTTCTTCCGGTTCCGGAACGGGTGAAGGTGCAGGTGCAGATGCCTGTGCCGTGTGATAGAGCCGCAGCAGCTCTGCCTGATATTCTTCCGGTGTTTTTTCCATAGCAGTTAGCCTCCTGTCAAAGCGTTGATGTGAACACGTTCCGCGTTTCCACAATCTATGCGATTGCCTGGGGAAATATGTGCATGGACAACACCGCACAAAAAAGTCTGCCCTTGTCCGGACAGACTTTTCTGTTTTCCACAGTGGAATGTGGAAAGCCTATAGAAACCCTGCATAAAGCCCGTCTGACGGCTTTGCATGCAATCTGACGATGCATCTTACGCACAAGCTTGATACAGTGTTTCCCTATCTCCGCTGGGAAACCGTCGCGGGCTCGGTCAGTGCTTCCCGTCGGAACAGGAATGTCATACACCAAAGGGCTGCGATCGCCACCAGAATATAAATGGCACGGCTGATGAACGATGCCGAACCGCCGAAGATCCATGCCACCAGATCAAATTCAAATACGCCGACCAGACCCCAGTTGACACCGCCGATGATCAGCAGGATCAGTGCAAGTTTATCCCACATGCAGCTACACCTCTTTTCTGCAATTTCTGTGAGAATACATATCCGCTTCTCACAGTTTTGCCTCTATAGTATGCCCACAAACCGTGTGAAATATTCTGTGGAAAACACCTGTTTTCTGATGGCGTGTATTTTGATAATAACCACAAATGGTGTACCATGCTTTTTGTGCAATTCTACAAAATCCACAGAGAACAGGCACTTTTTGTGTATTTTCCCTTGACGGGTGACGGCGAATTGTGTATAATAGATACGGTGATAAAACCGCAAAGATGGAGGCCTTATGATTGGTGAAAACCCTCCTATTTTGTTTTTATCAGTTCTCCATTGATTTTATCACTCGTTTTGTTGTCTCCTTTCTTTTGTTCTTGATTTTGTTTAGCCCGATTCCGGTTGGAGTCGGGCGTTTTTTTGTCTGTGGGCACTGTGCGGCTCTCAGATACAAAAATCCCTGTACATCACGTCCGATGTACAGGGATTCTTTTCGATATATCAAAATTGTTCGGGAATCATTTTCGACAGTGACTTGTCCATAACTTGTCCGTCAGGTCCTGCACATGTCCGGAGTCAGGCAGTCAGGCGACTGCGTGGATAAACGAACGAATCAAACTTACTTGTTCTTGATTGCAGCCTGTGCAGCAGCCAGTCTTGCGATCGGCACACGGAACGGAGAGCAGGAAACATAGTCCAGACCGATTTCGTGGCAGAACTCAACAGATGTCGGGTCACCGCCGTGCTCACCGCAGATACCGCAGTGCAGCTTGCTGTTGACCGGCTTACCCAGATCGATAGCCATCTTCATCAGCTTACCAACACCAGTCTGGTCCAGCTTAGCGAACGGATCGCTTTCGAAGATCTTTGCATCGTAGTATGCACCGAGGAACTTACCAGCGTCGTCACGAGAGAAGCCGTAAGTCATCTGAGTCAGGTCGTTTGTACCGAAGCAGAAGAAGTCAGCTTCCTTTGCGATGTCGTCAGCAGTCAGAGCAGCTCTCGGGATCTCGATCATGGTACCAACTTCATAAGACAGGTCAGAACCAGCAGCAGCGATTTCAGCGTCAGCGGTTTCTACAACGACCTTCTTTACGAACTTCAGTTCCTTCACATCGCCGACCAGCGGGATCATGATCTCCGGCTTAACGGTCCAATCCGGATGATTCTTCTTTACGTTGATAGCAGCCTTGATGATTGCCTTGGTCTGCATTTCAGCGATTTCCGGATAAGTAACAGCCAGACGGCAGCCACGGTGACCCATCATCGGGTTGAATTCGTGCAGAGAAGCAATGATAGCCTTGATCTGATCTACAGTCTTGCCCTGAGCATCAGCCAGCTTCTTGATGTCTTCTTCTTCGGTCGGAACGAATTCGTGGAGCGGCGGATCCAGGAAACGGATGGTAACCGGATTGCCTTCCAGAGCTTCGTACAGAGCCTCGAAGTCGCCCTGCTGCATCGGTTCGATCTTTGCCAGAGCAGCCTTTCTTTCTTCAACAGTGTCAGAGCAGATCATTTCACGGAATGCTGCGATTCTGTCAGCTTCGAAGAACATGTGCTCGGTACGGCACAGACCGATACCTTCTGCACCCAGTTCGCGAGCCTTCTTTGCGTCAGCCGGAGTATCAGCGTTGGTACGAACCTTCAGAGTTCTGTACTTGTCTGCCCAGCCCATAACGCGGCCGAATGTGCCGGCGATGGAAGCGTCAACAGTCGGGATAATGCCGTCATAGATGTTACCGGTAGAACCGTCGATAGAAATGTAGTCGCCCTCGTGGAAGGTCTTTCCAGCCAGTTCGAACTGCTTGTCTTCTTCGTTCATCTTGATGTCACCGCAGCCGGATACACAGCAGGTACCCATACCACGAGCAACAACGGCAGCGTGAGAAGTCATACCGCCGCGGACAGTCAGGATACCCTGAGATGCCTTCATGCCGGTGATGTCTTCCGGAGAGGTTTCCAGACGAACCAGAATAACCTTTTCGCCCTTTGCGTTCCAAGCTTCTGCGTCGTCAGCAGTGAATACGACCTTACCGCAGGCAGCACCCGGGGAAGCACCCAGACCCTTGCCCATCGGAGTAGCAGCCTTCAGAGCCTTGGCATCGAACTGCGGGTGCAGCAGGGTGTCCAGGTTTCTCGGATCGATCATCAGAACTGCTTCTTCTTCTGTCTTATGTCCTTCATCTACGAGGTCGCAAGCGATCTGCAGAGCAGCCTGTGCGGTTCTCTTACCGTTACGGCACTGCAGCATGTACAGCTTCTTGTTCTCGACAGTGAATTCCATATCCTGCATGTCGTGATAGTGGTTTTCCAGGGTATCACAAACCTTGATGAATTCATCGTAAGCTTCCGGGAATTCCTGTGCCATCTGAGCGATCGGCATCGGAGTACGAACGCCGGCAACAACGTCTTCGCCCTGTGCGTTGATCAGGAATTCGCCCATCAGCTTCTTTTCACCGGTAGCCGGGTCACGGGTGAATGCTACACCAGTACCAGACTCGTTGTTCAGGTTACCGAATACCATCGGCATTACGTTAACTGCGGTACCCCAGCTGTACGGAATATCGTTGTCACGGCGATATACGTTTGCACGCGGGTTGTCCCAGCTGCGGAATACAGCTTCGATAGCCAGCTTCAGCTGTTCTACCGGATCAGACGGGAAGTCTGTGCCCAGCTGGTTCTTGTACTCAGCCTTGAACTGTTCAGCCAGAGTCTTCAGATCAGCAGCGGTCAGCTCTACGTCGAACTTTACGCCCTTTTCTTCCTTCATCTTGTCGATGAGCTGTTCGAAGTACTTCTTGCCGACTTCCATAACAACGTCAGAGAACATCTGAATGAAACGTCTGTAGGAGTCATATACGAAACGCTCGAAAGCCGGATCCGGATTGCCCTTGATCATTGCAGCAACAACGTCGTCGTTCAGACCGAGGTTCAGGATGGTGTCCATCATACCCGGCATAGAAGCACGTGCACCGGAACGAACGGAAACCAGCAGCGGATTGTTCAGATCGCCGAACTTCTTGCCGTTGATCTCTTCCATCTTCTTAACGCCGTCCATGACCTGAGCCATGATCTCGTCGTTGATCTTGCGACCGTCCTCATAGTACTGTGTGCAGGCCTCAGTTGTGATGGTGAAACCCTGCGGTACCGGCAGACCGATGCTGGTCATCTCAGCCAGGTTTGCACCCTTACCGCCGAGGAGATTCCGCATGGTCATGTCGCCTTCGCTAAACATATAAACCCATTTGTTTGCCATTGGTAAATACCTCCAATTTTTGATTTCGATTGAATGTCCGGCTGCGTGATTGCATTCGGGGAAATCTGGCAAATTTCCCTTTCTCAACCGGCTCATTATTATTATAGCATACTTCTCGTGAAAATACTATACACTTTTCAAGAAAAAATTACGCCCATTTTTGTGGCAAGTTATACAAAAATCACAATACACGAATTTTTTTTGAAAAAAGACTTGCAATCCTTTCAAAATTTTGTCATAATGTAAAAAGGGGCTTTTTCAGACGGCTGTCCGGAGGAGCACCCAATCCATGCAATGATGCAAAATCACTCTGCTCCGGAAATTTCCGGAGCGGGGTATTACAGGAGGACATAAAACATGAATCAGGTTGTTATTCTTGCCGGCGGACACGGCAAACGTATGAAGGCTGCGATCCCGAAGCCGATGCTGCAGGTACTGGACGTGCCGATGCTGGGCTGGGTGATCCGTGCATGCGAGGGTGCAGGCTTGAGCCGCATCTGCGTGGTGACCGGCTATAAGGCACAGTACGTGGAACTGTATCTGGGCAACCGCTATCGGACGGCTTTGCAGGCGGAACAGCTGGGCACCGGTCATGCAGTGATGCAGGCAGAGAAATTCATGCAGGAATTCACCGACGGCAATACACTGGTGCTCTGCGGTGATGCCCCGTTTATGGACAGCGAAACCATTGCCAATGCCCTGAAGCTGCACGAGGCACAGGAAAATGCCGTGACAGTCATCACTGCCACTTTGGAACAGCCCACCGGCTACGGCAGAATTCTCCGCAGCGAAACCGGCATTGCGGCGATCGTAGAGGAAAAAGATGCCACAGATGCACAGCGGGAGATCCACGAGGTGAACTCCGGTGCGTACTGGTTCAAGACCAAGGCTCTGCTGGAACTGCTGGGGAATCTGTCCCAGTCCAACGCACAGGGCGAGTATTACCTCACCGATACCGTGGGACTGGCACTGGAACGGGGCTGGAAAGCCAGTGCATACCGCAGCGAGAATCCGGACGTGATCCTGGGTGCCAACACCAGAAAAGACCTGCTGCATCTGAACAAAGTGGCACAGGAACGGGTTCTGGAGAAGCACATGGAAAACGGTGTCAACTTTGTCAATACCGACGGCATCATCATCGGCAACGATGTGGAGATCGGTGCAGAAACTACCATTCTGCCGGGTACCATTTTAAAAGGCAAGACCAAGATCGGTGCTAAGTGTACCATTGGTCCGAACTGCCTCATCGAAAACTGCAGCATCGGTGACCACGTGACACTGAACTATGTGCAGGCGTTCGAGTCCGAGATCGAAGATGCTGTAAAGGCAGGCCCGTTTGTCCATATCCGTCCGAATTCACACCTGAAAAACGGTGTCAAGATCGGCGATTTCGTGGAAGTCAAGAACTCCACCGTGGGCGAGCAGACTGCCATTGCTCACCTGACATACGTAGGCGACAGCGACGTGGGCAAGAAAGTCAACTTCGGCTGCGGCACTGTCACCGTCAACTATGACGGCCTGAAGAAACAGCGTTGTGTGATCGGTGATAACTGCTTTATCGGCTGCAACACCAACCTGATCGCACCAGTAGAACTGGGTAAGGGTGCTTATACTGCCGCAGGTTCTACGGTCACAAAGGACGTGCCGGATTACGCATTGGCGGTAGAACGTGCAGATCTCAAAGTCAAGGAAGGCTACAGCCTGAAGAAGCTGAAAAGCAAGCTGTTCCCCGAGGACGGCGGCAAGAAGTAATTTTCATAAAATCCCCCTTGAAAAAGAACGCTTTGATCCGTTATAATAGAGGCAATACCGCACAAAGAGCGTCTGGCGACTTTGCACGCCATCTGCTTGCAAATTTTTGTGTGGTATTGCCTAGAGGACAGGGCACAGCATGCTGTGCCTGCTGACAAAAAACGGAAAGCAGTATTAGCGAAAGGATTCATGCGGCATCGGAAGGCTCTGGTGCCGCATGAAGCAGGTTATAGGAAAAATGGGCATTTTTGATTTATTTCAGCAGATTGAGTCAGGTTCCGCCGGCAGAGTGCACGGCAAGCTGACTTGGATCGTTGCCGGTCTGGGAAACCCCGGGCTGGAATACGAACACACCCGCCACAATGCCGGCTTTCTGGCGGTGGAAGAACTGGCGAAACAGTGCGGCGGCGTAAAACTGAACCAGATGAAGTTTCAGTCCAACTGCTGCGAGGCGATGCTGGGGAAAGTACGCTGCCTGCTGATGCAGCCGACGACATACATGAACCTCAGCGGCGATGCCATTGCGGCGGCGGCGAACTTCTACAAGATTCCGCCGGAGCAGGTACTGGTCATTTACGATGACATCTCCCTGCCGCCGGGGAAGCTGCGTCTGCGGCGAAAGGGCAGTGCCGGCGGACACAACGGCATCAAGAGCATTATCGCACAGCTGGGCACGGAGGAATTTCCCCGTATCCGCGTAGGCGTGGGGGCGAAGCCGAATCCCCAGTATGATCTGGCGGACTGGGTGCTGTCCAAGTTCAGCGAGGAGGATATGACTGCCCTGCAGCCGGCACTGGAACACGCCGCAGATGCTGCCGTGAAGATCGTGGGCGGCGACATGAACACCGCAATGAATCTATACAGTCACTAATCCGTGTTTTCTTAGAAACGAAAGGCAGGGGAATCAGCCATGCAGTTTTTTACCGCAACAATGGAACAGCTGTCGGCATATCAGGAACTGATGCGGGCAAGGCAGGAGGGTGTGACACCGGTGTCCTTTACCGGCGTTTCCCAGATTCACAAGGCACACCTGCTGGCGGCATTGAGCCAGACCACGGCACCGGTTCTGGTCATCACTGCCGACGAAGCAGAGGCACGCCGGCTCTGTGATGATGTCAACACCATGCTGGAAGAAACTGCGGCATGGGTATTTCCGGCGAAAGAAGTGATTCTGACACCGGTAGAGGGCATCACCACTGCCTATGAACACGCCAGAATCGGAGCACTGGCTGCGTTGCAGAACGGGCAGTGCAAGGTGGTTGCCGCCAGCATCGAGGCTCTGCTCCAGCCCACCCTTTCGCCGGAACAGCTGCGGGAACATACCATATTGTTACAGCGGGACGGCACGGCAGACCTGTCGGAACTGACCAGAAAGCTGACGGACTGCGGCTATGTCCGCGGGGACAGCGTTTCCGGTCAGGGACAGTTCTCCGTCCGCGGTGACATTGTGGACATCTTTCCGGTGCAGCTTTCGGCTCCGGTGCGGCTGGAATTCTGGGACGATACCATTGACACCATGCACTATTTCGATCCGGAAACCCAGCGGCGGACAGACCCGCTGGACGAGGTACTGGTGCCGCCGGCACGGGAAACCCTCTGCGACCCTGCGGAGCTGGCGAAGAAGATCCGTATGCTGGGAAAGTCGCTCCGCATTCGCCGTGCCGATCTGGTGCGGGAAAAGCTTTATGCCGATGCCGATCATCTGGAAGCCGGCATGATTCCGGTGCATCTGGATAAGTACGCCCCGCTGCTGTGGGAGCAGCCGCCGATGCTGTATGATTACGGCATGGAGATCGTCTGCTGGAGCGAATACGGTGCCATTGTGGAGAGCCAGCGTGGGCTGATGGCACAGTATCAGGAGGACTGCAAGCTGCTGCTGGAGGAGGGTAGCCTTTGCCGCGGTCTGGAGGGCTATTATCAGGACCCTGCGGAAACGGCGGCGAAGCTGGACAAACGCTTTCAGGTGTATTGCAGCAATTTCCTGCAAGGCGGCGAACATGTGGAATTTCAGAAGCTGCTCAGTGTGCAGGCAGTCCAGAACGCCCCGTGGGGCGGGGAACTGCGGCAGCTGACCGAGGACTTGCAGGAGTACAGCAGTCAGGGCTACTGCACCATGCTCTGTGCCGGCAGTGAAAAAACGCTGCCGATCTTGCAGCAGGACTTGCAGGAAAGCGGGATCCGCTGCGAACTGGCGGGATCGGACAGCGTGTGGCGTGCGGGCGTGGTCTATCTCCGCACCGGCAGCCTGTCCGGCGGCTTCACCTATCCGGAAACCAAAACGGCTCTCATCACACAGGGCAGAGCACTCCATGCCGGCACACGGCGGCGGAAACAGCACCGCCGCGGTGAGGAGATCCGGACACTGGCGGACATTGTCCCCGGTGATCTGGTGGTGCATGCCCTGCACGGTATCGGCCGGTTTCTGGGAATCCGCAAACTGGAACTGGAGGGCGTGACTAAGGACTACATCACCATTCAGTATGCCGGCAAGGAAAACTTGTATGTGCCGGTCACACAGCTGGACATGGTAACGAAATACATCGGTCCGCGGGAAGATTCCAACGTAAAACTCAGCCGGCTGTCCTCGCCGGAGTGGCAAAAGACACGCAGCAACGTCCGCCGTGCGGTGAAAGATATGGCGGACGAACTGCTGGCACTGTATGCCAAGCGGGAAAAGACCAAGGGTTTTGCCTTTGAGCCGGACAGTCCGGAACAGCATGACTTTGAGGCTCGGTTCCCCTATGTGGAAACGGAAGATCAGCTGGCATGCATCGACGAGATCAAGCACGACATGGAGCAGGAACGCCCCATGGAACGGCTGCTCTGCGGCGACGTGGGCTTCGGAAAAACAGAGGTGGCTCTCCGTGCGGCAATGAAATGCGTCATGAGCGGGAAACAGTGTGCCATTCTGGTGCCGACCACTGTGCTCGCCATGCAGCATTATCAGACGGCAGTCCGCCGGTTTGAACATTTTCCGGTGAACGTGGTGATGCTGTCCCGCTTCGTTCCTCAGAAGCGGCAGAAGGAGATTCTGAAAGAGATCAGAAGCGGTAAGGCAGATGTCATCATCGGCACCCACCGCATTGTGCAGAAAGACGTGGAATTCCGTTCGCTGGGGCTGGCGATCGTGGACGAGGAACAGCGGTTCGGCGTGGCACACAAGGAAAAGTTCAAGCACATGTTTGCCGGCGTGGATATGCTGACTTTGTCGGCAACGCCCATTCCCCGCACATTAAATATGGCAATGAGCGGCATACGGGATATGTCCGTCATCTCCCAGCCGCCGCAGGATCGCTATCCGGTGCAGACTTATGTCATGGAGTACAGCGAGCCGGTGCTGGTGCAGGCGATTCAGCGGGAACTGAAACGGGGCGGACAGGTGTACTATATCCACAACCGCATTGACACCATTGAATTCACCGCGGCGAAGCTGCAGCGGTATCTGCCGGACGCACGGATTCTGGTGGCACATGGACGAATGGGCGAGGCGGAAATGTCGGAGATCTGGCGGAAGCTGGTGGAACATGAGGCGGATATTCTGGTCTGCACGACCATTATCGAAACCGGCGTGGACGTGCCGAACGTGAACACCCTCATTATTGAAAATGCCGACTGCTTCGGACTGTCCCAGCTGTATCAGCTGCGGGGACGTGTCGGACGTTCCAACCGCCGTGCCTATGCCTATTTCACGTTTCAGCGGGACAAGGTGCTGCGGGAGGAATCCACGCGGCGGCTGGCGGCAATGCGGGAATTTACCCAGTTCGGCAGCGGTTTTCACATTGCCCTGCGGGACTTGGAAATTCGCGGAGCAGGCAGTCTGCTGGGCGGCAGACAGCACGGACACATGGAATCCGTGGGCTATGACATGTACCTGCGGCTGCTGGGCGAAGCTGTGGCGGAAGCCAGGGGTGAGCCGATACAGGAAACGGCAGAGTGCACCGTGGATATTCAGATCGATGCCCATATTCCGGAAAGCTACATGGAGAGCCTGAGCCAGCGGCTGGATATGTACCGGAAGATCGCCGGCGTGCGGAATCAGGAGGACGAAATGGACCTGCTGGACGAACTGATCGACCGGTACGGCGAACCGCCGAAATCGGTGCAGGGGCTGATCACTGTGTCCCGTCTGCGGAACACGGCGGCACAGCTGGGAATCACAGAGATCAACCAGCGTGGCGGCAGCATGCTGTTCTACATGGAACACCCCACGGCGGAAATGATCGGGGCACTGTCCCGGAAGTATCGGGGACGGGTACAGTTCGGCAGCGTGGGGAAGCCCTATCTCGGCGTGGAACTGGCGGGAGAACCGCCGCTGGAATTGTTCCGCGAAGTCTTGGACGCTTTAGAAAAAGCTGGAAAAAGCGGCGTGAAATAATACTGCCGCAGTGCAATTTTGTGCGGTTTTTGTCGAAGTTGACGGATTTCCTCTTGAAATTTAGTCAAAATGTGCATAGACAGTTTTTTTGAAATGTGCTATAATACTGAAAGAATGTGAGACGCATTGCGTGGCAGTGCGTGAATAAGGAGGAGCTTACAATGAAGTTTATGAAGAAGATCATGGCAGCTGTTGCAGCATCTGCGGTTGCGGTATTGTCTTTTGCATCTCTGACAGCATCTGCTGATCTGAAGGCAAAGGATGAAGCACCGTATAATGCTTTTCTGGCAATTCAGGCAGGCGGGGATTCCAAGTGGGTTTCTTCCACAGATGATCCGGCTGTAGTTGCAAAGAAGAATTCTATTACCGAAGCAACGGAAGCAACAATTACCGGCGACGGCAGCTATTCTGTAGATGTTACCATGGTGAACGGTTCGGAAACCATTGAAGCTATGATTCTTTCTACCAATATTAATGCATTTTCTTTTGCTCCGGAGGGAGCGTCTACCCCGACCGGCGGTCTGCCGGAGGGCTGCACCGCAAAGGTGGAAATCGATTCTATTGAAATTCAGCATGTTGGCGGCGGTTCTACACCGTTGGCATATGCGGGTCCGTCTGAGGGTGCACTGCGTACCGCAGATGACGGCACCAGCATTCGTGTAAATATTATGAATGTATGGACAAAGCCGCAGGTAAATGACATTGGTACCGGTGAGCATGTTTCTCCGGACGGCGGTTTGGCTGCCGGTGATAAGATCGTTGTAAACTTCAAAGTCAGCGGTATCTCCAACGGCGGTAACGGCGAGGGCACAACTGCTCCGTCTGACAACAGCGGCAATAACACTACCACTACCGCTGCAAACGGCAATAACGGCACAGACGGTACTACCACAGCAGCAACAAACGCTGACGGTACTCCGGCAACAACTACCGCAGCAGGTAGCAACGGCGGTTCTTCCAACGGCAGCAATGGTGGTTCTTCCAACAGCGGCAATAACAGCAGCTCCGGTGGTTCTTCCAGTTCCAACAACTCCAAGAGCGGTACCAACAATGCAAAGACTTCTCAGACTGGTGACTTTGGCATTGCCGCAGTCGCACTGGGTGCAGTAGCAACCGCAGCTTTGGGCGTTGGTGCATACACGATCACCAGAAAGAAGAAGTAATTCTGCTTCTGGCGAATCTTATTTTTGACAATCTCATTTTTTCATTTTTACCCCTATAATACAGGAAAAGTCCTCACTCGAAAGAGTGGGGACTTTTCCGTTTGTGCGGTATTGCCTTAGGAAAATTTCATCAGAATCCCTCCACCAGCTTCGCTGGTCCGTCTCCCTTTTCAAGGGAGGCTTATTCCACTTCACGCATTCCGATCCCGCTGTATCACTGCCAGCTGGTCGCAGCGTTCGTTTTCGGGGTGACCGGCGTGTCCCTTGACCCAGTGGAATGTGACCTGATGCTTTTCCAGCAGCGGGAGCAGCTGTTTCCACAAGTCCACATTCAGTGCAGGCTTCTTGTCCGACTTGACCCAGCCCCGTTTCTGCCAGCCGTAGACCCAGCCCTTGGTGATGCTGTCCACCACGTATTTGCTGTCCGTAGTCAGCAGAACGTTGCACGGCTCTTTCAGGGCGGACAGGGCTTCAATGACACCGGTCAGTTCCATGCGATTGTTGGTGGTTTCGTGTTCGCCGCCGGAGAGTTCCTTTTCCGCGGTGCCGTACCGCAGGATCGCTCCCCAGCCGCCCGGTCCGGGGTTGCCGCTGCATGCTCCGTCTGTGAAGATCTGTACTGTTTTCATATGTTGCCTCCTTGTATTTTCTGCATAGGTTCTATTATACTATATATTTGAAGATTCTGCAACCGGCAGTTTGTGCGGGCATGTTCTGTGAGATTTCCAAAAATATTTCCCACAATTTGTGCAAGTTGACCGTCTGAAATGCTTGACCTTTCTCGAATTTTATGCTATAATACAAGTGCTAGATTCGTGACACGAATCGTTTTTGGTGCGATATAATTTGGAAGGGAGTTTTTTACAAGAATGAGAACTTTAAAACGTATGCTGGCGGCACTGATGGCTTTGACAATGGTGGGAGCACTGGGTGCCTGCGGCGGCGGTTCGGACGATTCCAAGAGTGCTTCTTCCTCCGAGGCGGAATCTGCCTATAAGGAAAAGGACGATGTTTCCATTGATGCTTCTCTGGTAGACGATATGGTCAAGAATGATCCGGACATCAAGGGACAGACCATTTACTGGCTGGCAGACTATGACATCAACCCGAAGAACAATCAGGACAGAAGCGTTGCCCTGTCGTTGTTCGAGGACAAATATGGTGCAAAGGTGGAGTATGTTTCCTGTACCTCTGACACCAAGTTTGACACACTGGCAAGCCGTATTCTGGGCGGCGATCCGGTGGACATGTTCCCCTATGAATGGGACGCTGTGCCCAACGGCGTGACCAAGGAACAGTATCAGCCGCTGGACGACTATCTGGATCTGAGCGATGACATCTGGTCGGATATGTCAGATGTTATTGAAATGTTCAAGTACAAGGACAAGCATTATGTAGTACCGTACTGCCTGTCTGACCCGCTGCTGATCACTTATAACCGTTCCCTGTGTGAGGAGAACGGTCTGGACGATCCTTACGAGCTGTACAAGAAGGACAAGTGGGACTGGGACGCTTTCATGGACATGATGAAAACGTTCGTTTCCAATGCCAAGGACGGCGAAACCCGCTACGGCATCAACGGTTGGTTTGGTCAGGCAATGGTGCAGTCTACCGGCGAAACATTTGTCAAGTATGACGGCTCTAAGTTCTCCAACAATATCAGCAATCCGGCAATCGAAGAAGCCGAGGGCGTAATGGAAGAAATCATGAGCCTTGGTCTGTATGATCCCACATGGTACGGCTATCTGCCGGACGACGGCTCCACGCTGTTCTTCGGCATGGCAGACTGGGCACTGGGTGCATCGAATGTCAAGGCGGATCCGAATCCGGACTATGAAGATGACGGCTTTGTGGAAGAAAACGATCTGATGATCGTACCGTTCCCGAAGCAGCCGGGCAGCGATGAATACTATCTGAACTGCAACTTCGGTGCAAAAATGCTGGTCAAGAATTCTGACAAGGGCGATGCAGTTGCAGCGTACATCAAGTGTGAGCGTCTGGCAGCTATGATCGACGAATACAAGGACGCTGCCAAGGAAAAGGCGATCATTCCGGAAGTCAATGCACAGGGCAAGCTGAAGTCCTATGTGACCGAGGAACAGTATGATGCGTTGCAGGATTACAAGGATCCGAAGAACATCACACCGGTATTCGACTTCGGCTACGGCATGGGCAGCAGAATGTACGGCGACGGCGAATATACCTACGAAACCAGAGGTGTCATGAACAACCTGACCTCTGCACTGCTGAACGGCGACAAGGACTCCTGGGCTGTACTGCGTGACGAGTGGTCCTCTGTGATCGATGAAGTCATTGACGGCTACAACAATAAATAAGACAAATATCCCTCTTTGAGATTTTTTGAAAAAAGCTTCTTCGCGTTGGCGGAGAAGCTTTTTGTTGCCTTTTGCAGGAAACTGTGCTATAATAGAGCGAAAGAGGCAGTGTTCCCTCGAACAACATTTTTTCAGAAAGGAGGAATCGTTTCATGGACGCATTGTTTCAGCCGGTTGCCAACCTGAAAGGCATTGGCACCAAGCGGGCGGAGGCTCTGGAAAAGCTGGGGATCCGTACTCCATATGATTTGCTGTACCATGTGCCGCGGGGGTATCTGGACTACAGCCACCCTGTTCCCATTGCGGCGGCACCTACGGGAGAGCCCTGCGTAATTCGGGTGCAGATCGTGCACAAGCTTGCCCCGCAGTTTATCCGCAAGGGCATGACCATTTTCAAGGCGGTTGCCACGGACGGGCTGAATGACGTGACGGTGATCTTATACAACAACCCCTACGGCTTTCAGGCTCTGCACACGGGAAGCTGGTACCGCATGTCCGGAAAATTGCAGGGCAGACTGCTGCGGCGGGAAATTTCTGCACCTCACGTGCTGGCGGACGACAGCAAGGAACTGATCTACCCGTCCTATCCTCTGACCAGCGGCATTACCATGCCGATTCTGGTGCGGGCAGTCAAACAGGCGATCGAACTGATGCGGCAGCAGCCTTTCGACTGGATGCCGGAGGAGATGCGTCTGGAACACGGACTGCTGCCCCTGACGGCGGCACTGGAACAGGTGCATTTTCCTGCCAATCCGGCACTGATGGAAACGGCTCGCCGGCGGCTTGCTTTTGACGAACTGCTGCAATTACAGCTGGGTATGCTGATACGCCGTGCAGACAACCGGCGGCGGTCTGCCTATCCCATGCGGCAGGATACCGATCTGGAGCCGTTTTACGGGGCGTTGCCGTTTACTATGACAGCAGGACAGAAGCATGCAGTGGAGGAAATTACAGCCGACCTGTGCGGCGATGCTCCCATGAACCGCCTGTTACAGGGCGATGTGGGCAGCGGGAAAACTGCGGTTGCAGCGGCGGCGTGCTATTTTGCCGCCCGGAACGGCATGCAGTGTGCTCTGATGGCTCCGACGGAAATTCTGGCGGTGCAGCACTATCACACCATGCAGCAGTTTCTGGAGCCGCTGGGCGTGTCTGTGGGGCTGCTTACCGGCTCTGTCCGTGCCAAGGAACGGCGGGAAATTTACGAAGCACTGGCAGACGGCAGCATGACGCTGGTAGTGGGCACCCATGCGATTTTTCAGAAAGAGGTTTCCTTTGCACGGCTGGGGCTGGTAATTACGGACGAGCAGCATCGTTTCGGCGTGGCACAGCGGACGCTGCTGGCGGACAAGGGCGGCTGTCCTCACAAGCTGGTCATGTCGGCGACGCCGATTCCCCGCACACTGGCTCTGATGATCTACGGCGATCTGGACATTTCTGTCCTGAAAGAACTGCCCCGCGGACGGCTGCCGGTGCAGACTTTTGCAGTCACCGGAAAGCTGCGGCAGCGGGCGTACAGCTTTATCCGGCAGCAGCTGGAACAGGGGCATCAGGGCTATATTGTCTGCCCCATGATCGACGATCGGGACGAGAGCGAATTGCAGGCAGTTTCCAGCTATGCAGAGTCCATACAGGCAGGGGCGTTCTCTGCCTATCGGGTGGGACTGCTTCACGGCAGAATGAAACCGGCAGAGAAGGACAGCGTGATGACGGCGTTCCGAAACCATGAACTGGACCTGCTGGTCAGCACTACCGTTATTGAAGTCGGCGTTGATGTGCCAAACGCTACCATTTTGCTGATCGAAAACGCTGAACGGTTCGGCTTGTCCCAGCTGCACCAGCTGCGGGGCCGCGTGGGACGGGGCAGTGCACAGAGTTACTGTATCCTCATGACCGACCACGTGACGGAGGACTGCCGCACCCGTATGCAGATCATGAGCCGTACCAACGACGGATTTCAGATCGCGGAGGCGGATTTACAGCTGCGGGGGCCGGGGGACTTTTTCGGGCAGCGGCAGCACGGTCTGCCGCCGTTACAGATCGCCGACCTGTCTCATGACACCCAGCTGCTCCATGAAGTGCAGGAAACGGCAAAAAAAATTCTGGAAAAAGATGCGGATCTGTCGGCTCCCGAACATGGGGCGTTGCGGCTGGAAGTACTGCGTCTGTTCCGCCGCAGCGGCGAAAATGGCAGAAATTAGACGGTTTTCATGTGCATATCACACAATAGGACAATGTTGAAACTATACAGACATAACAAAGTGTGCGTTTTTTCGATTTTTTTGAAAAAAACGCTTGACAAACCCCTTGCAATGTGATATACTGTAATAGTCGCCGGTGAGGAAAACACAAAAAACACCGGAAAGACAAGCAAGTGGAAGCTTAGCTCAGCTGGGAGAGCATCTGCCTTACAAGCAGAGGGTCATAGGTTCGAGCCCTATAGTTTCCACCACATGGTCTGGTAGTTCAGTTGGTTAGAACGCTGCCCTGTCACGGCAGAGGTCGTGGGTTCGAATCCCATCCAGATCGCCAGCAATGCAGCCTTGCTGTGATGCCTCTGTAGCTCAGTCGGTAGAGCAGGGGACTGAAAATCCCCGTGTCATTGGTTCGATTCCGATCGGAGGCACCATGGAACGTGTTGACTAACACGTTTCGGATGCGGATTTAGCTCATCTGGTAGAGCGCCACCTTGCCAAGGTGGAGGTAGCGAGTTCGAGCCTCGTAATCCGCTCCATTTGCATTGTATTATCTCTTCCATTGTAAAGCACACAAGGAACGCTCTTGTGTGCTTTATTTTTTGTGTCTGGTCAGGACGTTCGACAAAAACTGCTTGACACAGCCGCGGAATACATGCTATAATTCAGGAAACACTGCATAAAGCCCGCCTGACGGCTTTGCACGCAATCTGCCGAAAAATCTGACGACGCATCTTACGCACAAACTTTATGCAGTGTTTCTTTCATGCCAGCACGCTCTTAGAAAGGGAACCCATACATGAAACTATTACACATCGGAGATGTTGTCGGTGCAGCGGGCAGCCGCTTTTTACAGGAACATCTTCCGGCAATCAAACGCACACACAAAATCGACATGACTGTTGTCAACGGCGAAAATTCCGCACAGGGAAACGGCATCACCAAGCACTCTATGGAACAGATCTTTTCTGCGGGGGCTGATGTCATCACCACAGGCAATCACTGCTTCAAGCGGCGGGAGGCAATGGCGATCTATGAAAATCCGGTGGTGCTCCGTCCGGCAAACTATCCGGAGGGCTGCCCGGGTCACGGGGTATGTACCATTGATTTCGGTCCTTGTCAGGTGGCGGTGCTGAACCTGTCCGGTACGGCGTATTTGGATCCGCTGGATAATCCGTTTACCATTGCGGAACAGCTTCTGGAGGAGATCGACACTCCGAATATTCTGGTGGATTTCCATGCCGAGGCGACGGCAGAGAAAAAGGCAATGGGCTATTTTCTGGCAGGCCGTGTAACGGCAGTGGTGGGAACACATACTCATGTGCAGACTGCCGACGAAACCATTTTGTCTGAACATACCGGCTATATCACCGACGTGGGCATGACCGGACCGGAGGAATCGATTCTGGGCGTTGCGGTGCAGCCGGCAATGGATCGGTTCCGTTTCCACTATCCTACACGTTTTACAGAAGGCAGCGATCCCTGCTTTTTGAACGGCGTAATCGTCACATTTGATGAAAAGTGTGGCAAATGCACGAAAATCGAACGGCTGATTGTTCGATAATGCACAAATTTTTCGGGAAGTACTTGCAATTTCAAAGGCTTTGTTGTATAATGAGGGTGTGTAAGGGCAGCACGGTATAAATTTTGTGCGGTGCTGCCTAAACCGAGTGCCGGAAGCCGGAGCAGAACTGATCGGTTTTACACAGATTTGCCGTCGTTTTTTTACAGGCGGAATATCGAATACAACATGGAATCATTGGTTGTACTAAGGGAGGCTTTTATCATGGAAGTATTGAAAGTATCATCGCACTCATCTCCGAATTCGGTTGCCGGTGCAATTGCCGGCGTGATTCGTGAAAAAAAGATGGTAGAGGTACAGGCGGTCGGTGCTGGTGCAGCAAATCAAGCAGTAAAAGCAATTGCCATTGCCCGCGGCTATCTTGCTCCGATCGGTGTGGATCTGATCTGCATTCCGGCATTTGCCAATATTCAGATTGATGGCGAAGACCGCACTGCAATCAAGCTGATTTGCGAAGAACGGTAAATTCGTGATACGAACAGAACGCTGCCAGTGCAACAGATCTGGCGGCGTTTTTTTATAGTTGTTAAGGCGGCATGACACAAGCTTTGTGCAGTGCTGCCTGATGATAAATTCAGGATAATTTTAGGAGTGGATTATGGACTATGATACGTTCGGCACAGCGTTGGACTCTGTGCTGATTCTGGCGGCGGCGTTGCTGTGCGGACTGCACCTGTGGTTTTCGGCGGCAATGGCATCGGTGCAGAAGCTGGGCGGACAGATGAGCACGCTGGCGGAAGAACACCCGCCCATGCAGTACTATCTGAAACAAAAGAACCGGCTGCGGATCACAGCAGTGGCGGAGGTGATCTCGTTCACGGCACTGCTGACACTGGCGGCGTACCTGCTGATTTTTGCAAAGGGCTGGGCACATCACTGGAACATCTGGCTGACGCTGCTGCTGCCGGCTGGAGTTTCGCTGACGGCGGCACTGCTGCTGGACGGCTGTGCGAGAGGACTGGGGCGAAAGCAGGCGGAACTGGTGGCGGGAAAGTCACTGGGATTGGTGAAGCTGGTGGCAGTGCTGTCGCTGCCGGTCTACGGTATCTATGAGGGTATGGACTGCCTTGCCGGCGGAAAACGTCCGGCAAAGGAACGCGTGACAGAAGAAGATATTCTGCATCTGGTCAACGCCGGCAACGAAAACGGCGTGATCGAGGAGCAGCAGCGGGAAATGATCAACAACATCTTCGAATTTGACGATATTCCCATTTCTGATGTCATGACGCACCGGAAGGAACTGGTTGCCATTGACGTGGAAATGGCGATTGCCGATGTGGTGAAGCTGGCACAGGACGAGAAATATTCCCGCATGCCGGTGTATCAGGACAACATCGACAATATCATTGGAGTGCTGAACGCGAAAGACCTGCTGGGGCTGATCGGGCGGCAGGATATTTCCGGATACGGCGTGAGATATTTCATGCGGGAGGCTCTTTTTGTGCCGGAAACGGCGAAGTGCGATGACGTGCTTTCGGAAATGTCCCGCCAAAAGGCACAAATGGCGATCGTTGTGGACGAGTACGGCGGCACTGCGGGTGTGGTCTGCATGGAGGATATTCTGGAAGAAATCGTCGGCAATATTCAGGACGAATACGACGAGGAGGAAGCCGAGGTGCATCGGGTGACGGATTCGCTGTACCTCATCAACGGACATGCTGATCCGGAGGAAACACTGCCGCTGTTGGGGCACGAGCTGCCGGAGGATATGGAATTCGACACCATGAGCGGTTTTGTGGTGGATCTGCTGGGGTATATTCCGGAGGCACGGGAAAACCCATCGGTGCAGTGGGAAAATATCCGGTTTACGGTGCTGAACATGGAAGAAAACTGGATCTCGCGAATCAAGGCGGAGATTCTGCCGGAGCAAACGGCGGAAGAACAGCCGGAAACCAAATAAGGCAAAACGCCTGCGGAACCATTGCGTTTCGCGGGCGTTTTTTAGTTGCGTTTCAAATCGTTGATGAGGGCTTGCAGGTGCAGGATCTGTTCGGCAGACAGACCGCTTACGTCCAGCGTCTGCCGGCTTTCCAGCCCGAGCAGATAATCGGCACTGACCGAAAACGTCTTGGAAATCCGAATCAGCATGTCGATCGACGGCATGATGTTGTTGTTTTCCCAGTTGCTGATGCATTGCTTTGTGACATTCAGGCGTTTGCCGAATTCCACTTGGTTGATGCCCAGCGAATGACGGAGCTCTCTGATGCGTTCGTCAAACATGACAATACCTCCTAGTAAAATTTCTAAATACTATTATATAAAAATTGCTTGACAATATTGAAATACTGTGGTATACTGATATTGGACAGCGGTGCAGATCGCACTGGAAAAAAGGAGGAATGCGTTATGTATTGTAAGAATTGCGGGAAAGAAATGAATGAGTACGAGATTTGTACAAATTGTGGTTGGCAATATAGTGTTGTACAGACAAGACAAATTTCGAAAAGGAAGAATACTCTTCCGATTGTGTACATCATAGTGGTTGGACTGATAACGATTTTGCTTTTAATCTCGAACTGGGGAAACGGTCTAAGTGCAAAAACAATAGGGCTTGAAGCAAAGGGCGGAAGTATCTGGTATTTGTTGTATGGAATGGTGATGTACGCACCAGCTTATTTTTTGTTGCAGCGAAAAAAATTGAGATGGTGTGCCTTGTTTCTGTTAGTGGGTGCTGCGATATTCATTGGAACATTCTATTTGACAAATCAAGATTATGTGAATCAGCTTTTTGATACGTTAGATACCCAAGCTTCATCAAGTGATGATGTATGGGGACAGATTTATAATGCAATTCAATCCGAAGCAGATAAAGACTATCAGGAAGAAGTTCTAATGCAAGAAATTATTGTGGGTTGTTTGCGTGCTGGATATACAGCGTTTATTTTTGCAACAGCAGTTCCATCGATTGTATTATCTGCGGCAATACTTTTTACTGTAGATAAAAAAGTATATACAGCACTTCTGATTGTATCTTGTATCCTCGCACTATTTTTCACTGGCATAAATTCTGTCATGCTTCTTTTTATGGGGCTTTCTATTCGAAAAGACTATGATCTTTTATTGCTGGAACGGAAATAAAAGAATTGAACCGATAGAATGCAAACAACGGGAAAACAGGCTTTGGCGGTGTGTCGTCAGAGCCTGTTTTGCTGTATACGGAATACATATGTGCAAAATAAATAAAATCAAGTTTGTATTCTTTACAATTCTCTACTT
>QWCN01001171.1_pt1 | contig 42197 bp, 24 predicted proteins | sample 1972711 | NCBI WGS metagenome assembly QWCN01 (sample SAMN09866707, study PRJNA288562) | Human gut metagenome isolate term1_stool, whole genome shotgun sequencing... | isolation source: gut | host: Homo sapiens | place: USA: California
CAATTGGGTATACGAGGGCTTCGGCGTCGATAAAGTGCGCGATTTTCAAAAGGACGAAAATCAAACGGCGCTTTTCGACTCCACCTTTTCCTGGTATCGCATCAATATGATTTACAACGAAGCGGAAAAGAAATTCAGAGTGGAAGCTTCCAAAGAAGGGGATGAAACTTACGCCTTTTCTTCCGTGGCTTCGTTATCCGAAACGCTTACCTTCGGCGGTCACGACAAATACGGCTTCACGATCGGCGCGCAGTCCCATCTCGGCGGCTGGGACGACGGCCACGCCAATGCGGAATTGAGCGACGGAACGAAAATCTATCCGAATATCTCCGATTTCAGACTGTATTCGGGCGTGATAGATGAAACGGAAGTAAACGCGATTAAAAAATACGACGCGGATAAGCTCGCCGAACAGGAGGCTCCGAAATTTGACGCCCGACCGATTGCCTCGTGGGATTTTTCCGATCCCGAAAACATCGGGAAAGACGGGCAGGGGAACATAAACCTGATCGTCAAGGACGCGGCGAAGGCGAGCGTGGAAAACGGCGCGCTTACCCTTACAAACGGCGGACTGCTGTATGCGGGAGATTTGGGAAAGGGAAAGGACATTTCGGATTTTTTGACCCGTTTCACCCTGTCCTTTGACATCAGGGGCGCCAGGATTACCTCGGACGACGGGGAACACGACATCGTTTCCACCGCCCGTTACGGAGAGGGCTTCCGCGTCGTACAGTGTCAAAACTCCCTGCGCGTCTATTACGGCGGGGACAAAAATTTCTCGATAGACAACGCGTTTGGCGATACGCCCGAGTGGTACAAGATCACGGTGGCGGGAGATACGGACAAAGGCAGTCTGATGGCGTACGTCAACAAAATCGCCGACGCCGAAGCGACGGTGAAAGGCTCGGTTTCGGGGGCGCAGGTGATCCTTTCGACGGAACTTTGCCTGACTTTCGGCGGCTGGTCGAAGTTCGGAGCGGAGGATACCAATTATTCCAATCCCACGCTCTCGGACATTCGTCTTTATGATTTTATGTTCTCCTCCGCGCAGGCGACGCAGCTTTTGACGGAGGGCGGAGAGATACGGGTACAGACGACCGATTCCAAAATCAAGAGCATAGCGGAAGTGGCTTCCGATCTCGAAGTTCCCGCTTCTGCGACGGAGTCGGAAATTCTCGCTCTGGATTTGCCCGAAACGGTGAAAGCGATCAACGAAGCGAATAATACGCTCACGGCGGAAATTATCTGGACTGCCGTGGAAAAGAAGGAATTTTCCGCGGAGGTGACGGGTTTTATTACGGGCGAGGGGATCAATAACGCCGACAATATAAAAGTCAGACTTACTCTCTCTTACCTCGTGGACGAATCGGAAAAGACGGATATTAAACCGCTTGTTTGGTATGAGTTCAAAGACGCGGATAATCTCGGCAAGGACTCGATGGGCAATTTTGATCTGCTTCTCGGCGGCAATCAGCAGATAGGACATAACAAAGAGGAAGGATATATTACCTTCGAAAAAGAAAAGCAGTCGTATCTGTACGCGCCCGCCCTGTTCGGAAATACCGATTGGAGCGACCTTCTCGAAGGCGGCTACACCGTTTCCTTCACCATGAAAGCGGACAACAGCATTCAGGCGGGCGATCAATACGCAATCACGACGGCCGCCTACGGGGAAGCGTTCCTCTTTTACGGCTGTTACGACGGCTACGAAGTGATCTATTCTTCGGGCGGCGTGTCGGCGCATAAGCTGCGCTATGACACGGGCAGCAAAAAGGATTCGTGGGTGACTTTGACTTTTGCAATGGACGCGGCATCGGGTATGGCTTCTTTCTATGTGGACGGAGTTCTGTTCGCGGCAAGGGCTGTCGATAATTTCGAAAAGTTTTCTCCCGACGGGCTCTATACCTTTGCGATCGGCGCGCAGGCGAACGTCAACGGTAAAGACGGCGTGCAATTTTTCGAAGGAAGCTTCGCGGACGTCAAAGTATACGACTTTCCCCTTTCGGCGGCAAACGTCAAGGACGCCTTTATAAACGCGGCGACGGAAACGCCTCTGCGTTCCTCGGCGAACTATCGCACCGTCAGGGAAATCTCGGCGGATACTTCCGAACTCGACCTCGTATTGAGCGCGGATAATACCGTGGACGCGATTTTAGCGGCGCTTCCCGCGACGGTCACTGTCAAAGACGACAAGGACGAGGCGCAGACTTGTGCCGTACAGTGGCTGGGGCGTAAGGGCGGCAGTATCGTAGGATATGTGAAAGATTCCGACGCCGCGAATATCGGGGGACTTCGCGCGGAAGTCAGGCTTTCCTATGCGTTGCAGTTCGACGTCAAGGAGCACGGAAAGCTCTCCGACGTCAAAATGGACGGAGTTGCCTACGCGGACGGAAATACGTTCGACGTTGGAAAAGATAAGACGCTGAGTTTCCGTCTGTCCGCGAACAATTATTATTCCATCGCCTCCGTTACGGCAAACAATCAAAAGCTGACGCCCGACAAAGACGGCGTTTACAGTACAATCGTAAACGACTTTACTAAAATTTCCGTGTTTGTAACGGCGAACGAATATACGATCACCTATGTACTCAACAACGGAGAACCCGACGAAACGACGACGTACGCTTACGGGGAGAGCAAGGAGCTGGATACGTATTTCACGCGGGAAGGATATGTCTTCGAAGGCTGGTATCGCGACGAAAATCTTTCGGGCGAAAAGGTGACGGAGATAGACGCGGAAAATCCCGCCGACATTACGCTCTATGCAAAGTGGACACCCGTTGCGGGCGATTCTTCGGGCGGCGGTGCGGACGATTCTTCATCGGGAACTTCGGGCGGCGTTGCGGCGGGCTGTCAGGGCTGCGGCGGCAGTATGGCGATCCTTTCCGCGTCACTCGCGGCGCTCGGAGCGGGTGCGTTCGCGTTGTCGATCAAACGGCGCAAAAACGACTGAGAAGTCGGAAGAAAACGCGCTGAAAAGCAGTAGCCAAAGCCGTAGAGAGTATTCAGGGCTTTGATAAAGAAATAAAACGGCATGAATTTTGTCCCCGGAAAGGTTCGGGGACAAAATGCCGCAAAGGAGCAAAATTCAAAAACGATGAAGAATTTAAGATATATCCTTTCGTCCTTATTTTTGGCGGCGGCTTTTTTATGCGCGGGGGCGGCATCCCTGCCCGTAAAACGCGCGGCGGCGTCCGAAAAAATTAATATGGGCAGTATCTTTTCGGACAATATGGTGTTGCAGCGCGAGAAAAAAGTGGAAATTTACGGCCAAGCGGAAGCGGGGCGCAAGGTCAGCGTGTCCTTTAACGGACAACTCAAAACGTGTACCGCTGACGAATACGGAAGATTTTTGGTAGAACTCGACGGGATGCGGGCGGACGCGACGGGAAAAACGCTCACGGTGAGCGCGGGCGGCGCCGAAAAACGCTTCGAAAACGTGCTGATCGGAGAGGTCTATTACGGATCGGGGCAGTCGAATATGGCCTATCCCATGGATGAATTTACCTATGCGGAATCGGTGATAGAAGCGGATCCTTCCTACGGAGAGGATTACGAAAAATATAACGCCCGGGAATCTTACCTCGAAGCATTCAAAGATTTTAAAAACTATCATTTGCTTCGCTTCTATACGCAAAAAATGCTGCCCGAAACGAACGGAGTCGTCAATAAGGGCGAATGCAACGTCTGGACGGTGCCCGCTTCGGTAAACGATTTGAAGTACACATCGCTCACGGCGGTGGCTTATGCGATTCAGCTCTCCCAAAAACTTGAAAACGTGCCCGTCGGGATAATCGTTTCCGCCGTGGGGGGCAGTCGGATACACGAATGGATCGATGAAAAGGCGGCGGCCCGGATCTTTCCCGGAAACGGCGATTCCACGCTGTCGCAGCGGTATCGGAATATGCTTTTGCCGATGGGAAGCTTTACCGTGCGCGGCGCGCTCTGGTATCAGGGAGAATCGGACGTGTACGGGGATTTGGAAACTTATCGGCTCTGCTTTAAGGCATGGCTGGAAGAAACGAGAAGATTTTTCAAAGACGAAAGCCTGCCCGTCATCACCTTTCAGCTTCCTCAGTACGAGGACGAATCCTGTAAAGGGCTTTGGCCTGCCTTCCGACAGCTGCAAGAGAAATTGGCGAAAGAATGCGAAAACGTGTATTACGTCTGCGGGATCGATCTCGGGGATCATCGGAATATTCATCCTGTGGACAAATATGAGTTTTGCGAAAGGGCGGCGGGATTGGCTTTAAAATATATTTACGGCAAAGAATATTCCGGGGAAGGCTCGTACGGAAAAAATCCCGAAGTGTGCGGGCTGTGGAGAAAAAAGGGCGGCGACACCGTATATATGCGCTTTTCCGACGCCGAGAAAGTCTTTTTGAGCGAAGGAACCGCTTACGGTCTTTCCGCGACTTCCAATAAACAGGCGTACGTCGCAATCCCTTCCTATCGGTCCGTCGGAAAACGCACGGTTTCCTTCAAAACGAAATTGAAATATGTGAGTTATTTACAGGAAAATGTTTTCGATTACGGAACGGCTTTTCTGTATAATGAATTCGGTTTGCCCGTCGCCCCTTTCGTCGAACGAGAGGTGCAGACTTATGATTTCGACGTTTCCGCGGAATGCGCGGGAGGCAGCGTCGAAGGCGACGAACGATTCTTTCTCTCCGCAGGCAGCGACGCGTCTTTCTCCTTTGTGCCGAAAGACGGATACGTCTTTAAAAGCCTGTCTATCAACGGCGCTGCGGCGGCGTTAGACGGGGGCAGGGTAGAGCTGAAAAACGTTTCCGAAGATATTGCCGTCGTTTGCGTTTTTGAAAAAGCAGGAGGGATGGATTCCTCCGATCAATCGGACGTCGTTTCTTCGGTCATGGGGGAAAGCGATAAAAACAGCGAAGATAGTTCGAAGGAGAAAAGCGATTTACAAAATTCCGACTCGTGCGTAAAGGGCTGTGGCAGCGCTCTTATGCTGCCTGTCGTCTTGTCCGTTTGCGCGGCGGGTATTGCGCTTGGGCAAAAAAGGCGCAAATAGAGGTAAAAAAAAGACGTTGGGCATAAACGGGAAATAGGAAATCAGAAAAAACGGCTTTCCGATCGCCGCTTTGACGCGGAGGCGGAAAAGCCGTTTTTTTAGGGCAGACAAACGCAACCGTTCGCTTAGACAAATGGGGCGCGGCTAAGCGGAAAAAGGGATTATTTGATGAGATTGCCGTGGATGTCGTAAGAAATGTACTCTTCGGAAAGGGGAGTATGCCGAAAATTTTTGTTGGTGTATTCGTTGCGGTAACTCGTCGGCGTCGTGCCCGTCTGCATCTTGAATTCATAGATGAGCTGCTGACGATTGTTGAATCCGACATGGCTGCATATTTCGTCGATGGTGAGGTTGGTTTCAATGAGGATTCTCTTGCATTTCGTGATGCGGAAATTATTTAAAGACTGCATGACCGACATACCCGTGTATGCGTTGAACAGACGTTGAAGATATGCTTTATTGATCCCCGCGTGCCCTGCGATGTCGTCTACCGTCAAATTGCGATTAAAATTGTTTTTTATGTAATCCTGCGCCTTTTTGATATAGGTGATGCCCGTGGCGAGATTGGACGGGGTAAGACATTTATCGATTTCCATCAATAGCTGAATAAATCGGGCGAGAATACTGCAACTTTGCGCAAGGGAATCCTTGTTCTCCAAGATCAGATCGATATAATAGATAAGACAATGTTCGAGATTCTCGCTGTCGAGCGCGACGAGATAACCCGCGGGGGTATTGGCAAAGCGTTTCAAACCGTCGAAACGATCGAAAAACGAACGCACGTCGAGGTGAATGAGCGAGGAGAGTTCGCGGTCGGTTTCTCCTATCGGCATGGGCGTCCATTCGATATTGGAAATGACGGCGGGGGAATTTCCCCTGATGATCAGGCGGTGCATCAGTCCCGCGTCGAGCAGGATAAACTGTTTTTCGCTCAGCGTCAGCGTTTCCTTTTTTACTTTCCCGTTCGCATTGGTGACTAAAAGCTCCATTTCCATTTCCCCGCTGCGGCAGTACATCAGTTCGATATACTGATGGCAGTGCATATCCATCGAAAAAGTGTTGTCGAATTTGTTATGATAGTAGGAATGGGGAACGAGCGAAATGTTATGCAGCTCCCGAATGCGCTTATAAGTCATATTTTCCCTCCAAAGGTGCGAAAAAATATCAATTTTTCGTTTGTGTTTATTATACAACGCAAAAAATCTCTTGTCAATAGCCCTTGGGGAAATTTAGCTACACTTTTTCTTACTAAAAGTAAAAATAGAAAGGTATTTCCTGAATTTACAGAAAAAAAGAATTTATGTTTGAAAAAATCGCTTTTATAAAAGATAAAAAAATAAATTAAATTTTTCTATTTACGATTCGATGTAAGAAATCGTGATATTTAAAATCCAAACCGTATTGACAGGAAAAAGTTTCGGTATTATAATCTGTTCACATCCTAAAACTCGAAGAAATTTTAAAGACGGGAGGGAGCACGCTTGACAACGATTGCAGAATGTAAAAAGATAGGCGGAAAGCGCCTGCAAAAGCGGGAGGCACGCAAAAGGCGGCGAAAACAGCTCTTCAAGAAAATGGCGGAGCACAAGCTCATCTATCTGATGCTGCTGCCCGTGGCGGTGTCGTATCTGGTATTTTCCTATCTTCCCATGTACGGCATTATTCTTTCCGTGAAGGAATACCGTCCTTCGGCGGGAATCTGGGGAAGCGCCTGGGCGGATCCGCTGTTCGTCAATTTTCAAAGCGTTTTCGATACTCCGTATTTTATGAGGGCGATTAAAAATACGCTCGTCATCAGTTTTTTAAAAATCCTATTTTGTTTTCCCGCGCCTATCGTATTGGCGCTCCTTCTCAACGAAGTGCGGCTCTCGGGCTACCGAAAGGGGATACAGACGGTGATCTATCTGCCCAATTTTATTTCGTGGGTCATCTTCGGCAGCATCGTCTACGATATTTTCGGCTACGAGGGCGTCGTCAATAATCTGCGCGTAATGCTGGGATTGTCCCACAAAGCGTTTATGTCGGACGCAGGCTGGTATTATCCCATTCTGATCCTCTTTTCCGTTTTGAAGGACGCGGGCTGGGGAACGATCATTTATATGGCGGCGATCAGCGCCGTTTCGCCCAATCTTTACGAGGCGGCGACCATAGACGGCTGCGGACGGTTCCGCATGATGTGGAGCGTAACTCTTCCCTGTATAGGGCCGATCATCACCATTCAATTTTTGTTGGCGATGGGGAACATCATGAACGCGGGCTTTGACGCCGTATTCAATACCTATAATCAGCAGATTTACGACGTGGCGGATATTCTCGACACTTACATATATCGAACGGGATTCGCGGACAGCGGCGATTTCGAGATGGCTACCGCCATAGGTCTATTCAAGTCCGTCATCAATTTTGGGTTGCTGCTGAGCGCCAATTTCGTCGTCAAGCGGATAAACGGAACGGGCATTTACGAGCTGGGAGAGTGAGGAGACGGGCCATGGAAAACACGAAAAAGAAAAGAAAACTGCGCTTCGGCGCCTTCGATATCGTCAATATGCTCTTTCTGCTGTTGTTTGCGGCTGCCTGTCTGTTTCCCTTTATCAATATTCTCTTCACCTCCTTTTCGACGGAAGTGGACTACTTCGCTTCGACGATCATCGTCATTCCCCGGCATTTCACTTTCGAGGCGTACAAATATATCTTTCTGGAAGGGGGGATGCTTCACGCCTTTTTGATTTCGGTGGGAGTGTCCGCGGCGGGCGTGGCGTACAGTATGCTGATGACCTCGCTGGGCGCTTATGCGCTCACTAAACGGGATCTGCCCGGGAAGAACATATTTTTTACGATGATACTCATCACGATGTTTTTCGGCGGCGGCGTCATACCGTTCTTTCTTATCCTGAAAGGGCTGGGAATGTATAACTCTCTTTGGGGATTATTTATTCCCTTTGGAATCAACACCTTCAATATGATTTTGCTGCGCAACTTTTTCGCCAATATTCCCGAAGAACTCGTGGAATCGTCCAAATTGGACGGGGCAAACGATTTCGTCGTGCTGTTCAGAATCGTCATGCCGCTTTCGCTGGCGGGAATCGCCACCATCGCGCTCTTTTATTTCGTAGAGCGCTGGAACGATTGGTACTGGCCGATGCTGCTCTTGAAAGACGAGGAATTGTATCCGCTGTCTTTGAAGCTGAGAAATATCCTTTCCGATCTTCAATCGGCGGATTATTACACGTCCATCGGGGTGGATACCTCTCAGCTGTATTCCAAAGGACAGGACGCGGCATCTATCGTCGTTTCTATTTTGCCCATTCTCTGCGTGTATCCGTTCGTACAGAAATATTTTGTCAAGGGCGTGATGTTAGGCTCCGTAAAGAGCTGAAATACAAAATTCTATATTGCGAAAAAAGGGAGGTCTAAGATGAAACTCAGAAAAATACTCAATGCGGCGCTCGGATTCGCGCTTTGCTTTTCCTGTCTGGCAGGGTGCGGAAAGAAATGGGAAACGGGCGAGGGCGGGCGCGTCATCTATCCGGGCGGCGACGGTATGGACGACAATCGGCTGACGATATTCCGCTGGAATTTCGCGGGCGTCAACTCCGCCAGAAAATCGAATACGGAGATCTATAAAAAACTCAAAGACGTAGCGGGCATGAATCTCTACGCGTCGTCCGCGGGCGCTGCCGATTGGCAGACGAAAGTGAATACGATGTTCGCCACGCAGATGCTGCCCGATATTTTCGTGAGTAAAGGACCGGAAACCGCCAATCTTTACAGCAGCATGATCGACGACGGGGTATTGGTCTGCATTTCCGATTTCGTCAGCGAAACGAAATACGCCAATATCTATCATCATTTAAAAAAATTCGACTATCTAACTAAAAATATGTATTATGCGGACGGAAAGCATTGGTCGATTCCCGTCAATTGGACGCTGGAACACACGATGTATATCCGCCTTGACTGGATCGATAACTTAAACAAGCCCGAAAAACTGAAAAAAATTATTGCGGACGAACAGAATATCCCGGAATCCGCCGTAACGGAAGGAATGCTGGAAGAATACCGCTTTTCACCGCCCGAGGACCTGCTGGAATTTTATCGGCTGTGCCGCGCTTTCACGCTTTACGATCCCGACGAAAACGGCAAAAACGACACGTACGGATATACGTCGAGCGGCGGCGACGATCTGTTTGCGGATAACTGGATGTATATCGCGTTCGACGCGGGCTGGAATTTCATGACCGACCCGGACGGGGACGGAAAATACGAGCCGAGTTGGACGACGGAAAATACGAAAAAGGCGATTTCTTATTTTAACGATCTGTATAAATCGGGATATATCGATCCGAGTTGGTACGAAAACAGCACGGACGCCAAACAGGAGGCGTTTGCCAAGGGAACGGTGGGAATGATGGAAGGGCACGCCTGGTTCAATAACATCGTTAGAAATTATATTTCCGCAAACACCACCTCCACCTATAAGCCGAGCATCGAAGAAGCCTCCGCCGCCATCGGTATGTTCAATCCGCCCTCGGGACCGAACGGTACGTACGGCATCGCGGGAAATCCCAATTTCTGGACGGTCACTTGTCTTAACGCGGGGATGAGCGACGAAGAATTGACCGCCGCGCTGAAACTTGTCGATTATATGTTGAGCGAGGAAGGAAACGATCTGCTCATCTACGGAGTCGAGGGGGTGCATTTCGAATACGACGGAAAGGGAAATCGTGTCAGTAAGCTCGGCAAGGCGGCGGACGGATTCAATCGAACGCTCACCGAAGCGGACGCCTGTTCGGAGATATCCTCCGTCACCAATTGGTCCACTAGTTATCTCTGTCCCTATGCCACCAATGCGGAAAAAATCATCAACGTGATGAACGAGGCGAAGACATACGTTCAGTATCCCGATTACCCTTTCCTGCAAACGCGCAGCTATGTGCAGTATTGGGAAATTCTCACCGACTTTGCCGAACAGGAAATCTTTAAAATGCTCTGTTCCTCGGACATCTGGACGGGAAACAAAACGTTTGAAAAGGGCAGGAAAATCCCTCTTACGTGGGCGGAACTCGCGGGCGCGGGCGATAAGCTGAATGCTTCGTTCTCTTCGTTTAAAGCGAGTTACGATAAGCAGGGGGGCACGAAAGTGACGGAAGATTACAACAACGCGATTGCGGGCGCCGTCAAGGCGAACGTATCGAAAAATTAAAAAGTAAGGGGAAAAATTATGCGAAGAAAAAGATTGACGATATTGTTTTGCTCCGCTATGGCAGTACTTCTCATCGGCTTGCCGCTCGGCGGCACAGTCGCGGCGGGCGCGAAAGAAACCGCGCAGGCGGAGGGAACGGCGCTTACCTACAAGACGGGAAATAATATTTCCGCGCAGGGAGAAAACGGGTTTTATTACGCCTGGGGAACGCCCGAACATTACGTATTGATGGAATACGGATTGGGATGGAGCGGCAGCGATACCTGGCACGGAACGGAGCCCTATTCCCACATCGCGGGCAGCAGCCTGCACCCCGGCGACAATTGGGGCGTCATGGTCGTCTGGGTGGCGGGCGGCAGCGGCAAGGTGCGGCTCAACGGGCATATGGAGAAGGGCAGTTCGCAGGGGGACGGCGTTACGCTCGGAGTTTACCGTCAGAAAAACGAAGGAGAATTGGAAACCGTCTTTGAAAAGTTTGTGGAAAACGGCGCGGAGGAATTGAAGTTTCCGCTCGATCAAGAGTTTGACGTGCGCAAAGGAGATTCGTTTGTCTTTTACTGCGATTCGGGACTTGCGCACTCGAATTCCAGCGACAGCAGCGGCTGTCCGTTCGAAATTACCTATTTTCCCGGAGCCGATTACGAGGCGGATGCCGAACTTTCAGGATACCTTCGCGCGGGGCGCGCGGGCGACGTCGGAGGCTTTCAGCATATCGAAGGGGGATTCGGCGCGGAAGTGAAGGACGGTACGTTGACGAAAAAGACGGTAAAGGCGACGACGGGCTGCGCGTCCGTTGCGGGCGTACCTTTTGCGGGCGCTGCGCTCGCCGCTGCCGCCGCTTGGATGGCAAGGAGGAAAAGGAAATGAAAAGAAAGGCTTGGAAACTGCTGCCGCTTATCCTCACGGGCGCCTTTTTGCTCTGCGGCGCAGGCTGCGGCGGCGAAGGACAAACGACGACGTATTCGCCCTCGCTTCCCGAAGCGCAGAAGGACGACTATACGCTGTATTTGGAGGATACCTTCAATAATAATGCGGATCTTTCCGATTGTCAGGGTTATAGGAATTGGTACTACTATTGCGGCGACCCCGAGGACGACTCTCTCTCGTTGATGGTTTTCAACGATTATTACGGGAGATGGTGCAGCAAATATCAGCAGATTTATTATTTCACCTATCTGTGGAGCCGCGCCTGGCTTCCCGAAGATCAGCAGGGTTACGGCATCGGCATGGGCTTTAAGGCGCCTGCGACGGGCACCGTGCACATTACCGCTACGGTCAGACTGCTGGCGGAAGAACGCTTCAACAGCGGCGACGGAGTCGTGTTCACCATTTCCGACAAGCGGGGAGATCCTTACGACGGCGTGGCGATTGCGCCCGAGAACGGCGCCAAGGATTTTGTTTTGGAAAAGGATATCGAGATTGCGATGGGCAGTGAAATTCTCTTTATGGTCTTTCCCAACACGAGCAATCAGAACGACTTTACGGATGTGGACATCACAATAAAATATATTCGGAAATGATGCGGAGAGGGACATGACGATTCATCACTTTAAGGGAATAGAAGCGGTATACGCCACCGATAAAAAGAGCGGAATCACTACGTTTACCGTTCTGCCGTCAGGCATGGCGGATCGGATTCTGGAAGAAAAGGTGCTTTGCTCTTACAATCGTAAATACGGGCATATTCATCCCGAGCCTATGTTTCAGGCGGCGTTTTTGGGCGATAGTCCCACCCGCGATTTTTCCGCCGGCATCTCGATGCGGAACGCCGAAACGGCGCTTCGGCTCCGCGTTATAAAACAGGAAACGATCCGAAAGGATGGGGGCAGGGAAGTAATTACATATTTGGAAGACACCGAACGGGGGATTCGCGCAGAACATCACGTCCGTCAGGAGGACGGCTTCGAAGGACTGGAATGCTGGAATACAATCGTCAATACGGGCAAGGAAGACAAAACGCTCGAATTTATCGACAGCTTTTCCGTCAGCTGTATTTCTCCCTTCGTGAAAGAGAACGATCCCGATAAAATTCTCCTGCACCGCATCCGCAATTATTGGTCCGGAGAAGGACGCAAGGAAAGTCTGCCCGTTTCCAAATTTGCGATGGAGGATACGTGGAGTTGCTACGGATATCGCATGGAGCGTTTCGGTCAGGTCGGGACGATGCCCGCGAGGGGCTTTCTTCCCTTCGTGGCGATGGAGGACTTGGAAAACGGCGTCGTGTGGGCGGCGTCGATGGACGCGCCCGCTTCCTGGCAAATAGAGGCGGGACATCACACCTGCGGTTTGCACTTGTCGGGCGGGCTTGCCGATTATAATTTCGGGCATTGGCGAAAAACTTTGTCGCCAGGGGAAAGTTTTACGACGCACAGCGCCTTTCTCGCGGCGGTGCGAGGAGGGCTTCTCGACGCCTGCCAAGTCCTCACCGAATATCAAAAAACCCGCCTTCGTCTGCCTCCTTCGGAGGAGGAACTGCCCGTCGTTTACAACGAATATCTCTGCTCCAACGGCAGTCCGACGCTCAAAGGCGTCGCGGAACAGATCCCCTTTTGTAGGGAATGCGGCGTCAGGTATTTCGTCATAGACGACGGGTGGTATACCGACCCCGAAAAGAGGCGCAACTATCTCGGAAATTGGGTCGCAGACGGGGAACGCTTCCCCGGCGGTCTGGAAAAATTCGTCGCTTTGACAAAAGAAAACGGCATGAAAGCCGGCGTGTGGTACGAGTTCGAAAACGTGACCGAGGGCGCGCCTATTTCTCGGCGAAAGGATTGGATGCACACGCGCGACGGCGTTCTCATTCGGCACGAAAATCGTATTTTTCCCGATTTTCGGAAGAAAGAGGTGACGGATTTTCTCGCGGAGCAAGTGATCGGCGAGCTGAAAAGGAGCGGAATCGGATATGTAAAGATCGATTATAACGAAAATATCGGTCTGGGAGTGGACGGCGCGGAATCGATCGGCGAGGGATTGCGTCAGCATATGGAAAAAGTGCTGGAATTTTATCGGCGTATTCTGCGGGAAGTGCCCGATCTGGTGATGGAAATATGTTCTTCGGGCGGTCTTCGCCACGAGCCTCTGTTTATTTCCCTGGGCAGTATGGTATCTTTTTCCGATTTGCACGAAGTTCCGGAGGGCGCTGTGACGGCCTGCGATCTGCATCGGGCGCTGCTTCCTAGGCAAATGCAGGTATGGGCGTCTATCCGCCCCGAATACGGCGAGGAACGGGTTTATTTTACTATGGCGGAAGGGATGCTGGGCAGACTGTGTCTTTCGGGAGATCTCGCTTCCTGTTCCGATTCGGTCAAAGAGATCGTCAAGGAAGGGACTGCCTTCTACGAAAAGATAAAATATATCGTCAAGGACGGGCGCACCGTTGCGATCGATACGGATAAGGCGACGTCGTTGAGCCATCTGCACGCGGCGTTCTCGCTGACAAGACTCTCCCGCGACGGAAAGAACGCGCTCTTCTACGCCTTCCGCGTGCGGGGGGAGGAACGAGAAATTTTTGGCAAATTGCCGGGGAAATATCGGGCAGTCGCCCAATACGGCAGGGGCAGGGTAGAAACGAACGGAAATACCGTCACCGTTTTTCCCACCGATGCGGAAATATTCGCCTCGGTGGTATTGCTGGAAGAAATAAATTGAAGGGGAAAAAGGAATGAAAAAAATTATCACATTGTTTACGGCGGCGGTGCTCCTTACGGGAGCGGCTGCCTGCGGCAAGACGACGGAAACAATCGACTATATCAATCCCCATTCGGAACTCTGGTCGATTCGCTATGATACGGACTCGACGGCGGATATGGAGATAGACTTTTCAAAGAAGGACGGCGGGCAGGTGCAGAACGTCAAAAAAATCGATATGTTCTCCCCTACGTGGGACTTTGTGTACGGAGAAACGGTCAATTACGCCTCTTTGGAACAGCTGAAATATTTGCAGGAGATCAAGAGCGAGGCTTTCCGTATCGATATGGTGTTCGGCGGCGGGGGGATCGGCAACAATTCGCTCATCAACGGCGGAGTCGTGACGACCGACAATGCCTGGAATCGCGTCAATCAGTTTTCCGACGCTTTGGAGGATAACGGCGTACTTCCCTATTTCATCATGCTCGGTATTCCCAATTATGCGCAGGCGGACGGAGGGAACAATCTCTCCTATCCCGATATGGAAAAGTATGCCGATTTTTGCGGCAAGGTTTCGGGCTATTTCAAAGAGAAAAACAGACGCGTCATCTATGAAACGTGGAACGAGCCGGACCTCAACGCCACCGCTTACTGGACGAGCGGTATGCCTCAGTTCATCGATATGAGCGTCGCGGCGGCCTCCGCCTATAAAAAAGGGGATCCCGACGCGTATGTGGCGGAATTGGGACTTTGCTGGCCCGTGACCTTTTGCAAAGACAACGTACCTTCCTTAAACGGCACGCTCTGGGATTACTATATGAAGAAGACGGAGGAAGCGGGGAATACCATAGACGCTTTCACGTGGCACTATTACGGGGATTCGGCTGCAAATATGGAGGGCTGCGCCAATCATTATCAGGATTTTTCCTATTATAAGGAAGCCGTCCGCGCGTCCATCAACAGGGACAACGACGAATACGCACTGCATACGATGACGCAGCACGTCACCGAATTTTCGCCCGCGGCTACGGGATCGGGGATTCTCGTGCAGACGGGACTCGTCCCCAAACTCTACGACAGTATCGGCATCGTCCTCGATTCCACGGATATTTCCCGCTTTTCGTGGGCGTCCTATCTGATGGGGGAATTTGCGCTCATCAATCCCTATTCCTGGCAGAAAAATCCCGTTTTTTACGTCCTTTGGTCTTATGGCAGACTGCCCGTAGCTCCCGCTTTTGTAACGGTTTCGGAAGATACGGAGGAAACGTTCGGATGGAGGACGGGCGTGGATTCCCACCGCGCCGGAGCCGTTATTTACAATAAGACGCTGAATCCCACCTACACCATTTCCGAGAGCTATCAGCAAAGGGCGGAAGACAGCCGAGAAATCCATGTCAAGCTCAAAAATATTCCGTTTGACGCGAAATCGATGAAGGTGTATCTGATCGACAACGAACACGTTTCGCATAATACCGCAGACGAGGAGCCTTACGTCGTCATGGATCTCGACGACTCGAAAGTGAAGGACGGGGACGTGACGCTGGATTTAAAGATTCCGGGCAACGCGGCGTTTTATATCGAAGCGGACGACGGAAAGGGGATCGCGGAAACGGACGAAAAGAGCAATCTTCACGATCATATCGTGAGAAAAGACTACTATTACGAAGAGCGCGCCGACCTCATGCCGTATACGGATATTTATGAAAACAGTTTCGACGTTTCGCTGGGAATGCTCGGCCATGCGGAAGGGCAGACGGCGCTTTCGGTGACGATGGAGGAGATGAACGAGTTTGCCGCGCTCGATCTCGATTGGAATGTCTGGGGCGAACACGCGTCCGCGGGAGCGAATAAAGCTTTGGGCGTGCGCATCGACTACCATACCTCAGAAGGGTATGTTTCTTCGGCGGAATATTATTACCGCAATTATAAAGGCGGTTTCGCGTACGAAGGCTGGGGCACGGGAAAAGCTGCGGACGGGGCAAAACAATTCGGCAGCTCGGAGAACGGATCCTATCAGATTCCTTTGATGCAGAACGCGCCTTCGGGGTGGGACGGACGCATTCAGATTACCTATTTCATGAAAGACGCAGGCACGGGCGCCGCGGCGAAAATCCGTACGAGCGGCGTGAACTAAATAAAAAAATGTCGCTTTTCTCCTTGCAGACATCGCAAAATCGACCGCAATATGCCGCGTTTGTTTTTGTCGCCGGGAGAAGCGCCTGAAAAATAGGAGGTGTCGCGTTTGTGCGCGACATAGGATATACGCTGCAATTCATGCCGCATTTTCGCAAGGAAAGGCGGCATAGAGCTTAGGAAAAGAGGGGGAAAAATATGTTTCAAACCGACGGTGAAAAAAATGTCGTCTGCCTGGACGAAACTCTCAACGAACTGACCGCCCGGGAAGCCGCTCTTGCGGGAATCGGATTTTCGAGTTCCTTCGTTCGTGTCAACGAGCGGATAACCCGCTTTGAACTGATCTATAAAAACCTCGGGACTGAAAAGCCGTTTATTCCCGTATTTCAGACGGCCGCGGAAGGGACTCCCGATTTTTATATGATTCCGTGCGTCGTCTATAACGGCAACGAATGGGGGGACGGACAGGAGCCGAAGGGAACGGAGAAGAACGGCGAGCCGTGGGTATTCCCTTCGGACAGAGTGGGGCTTCCCGGCTGCGCGGTCTTGGAAAGCGAGGGTAAATGCAGGGCGATATTCGCGGGAAAAGATACTCTTTCCGCCGATTGCTCCGTGTCCTTGATACGCTGCGCAAAAAAGACTGTTTTGCGCATCTATTTTTCTCATATCGAATCCCCGCTTTCCTATTTGCGGAAATTCGAATACGGGGAGCCCGTCGTCCGCTTTGCGCGTTTAAAAGAGGGCGAGGAAAAACGGTATCGTTGTTATGTTTACGAGGCGGACGCGGAAGAGCCGAATTACGGCAGTAAAGAGCTTTTCGATTTTGTCAATCTGCACTATTTGGAGGCTCCGCCGCTTCGGTTTTCCCCGCGGCAGATCAAGGAAGGCGCCTTCCGTTTCCTCTCTTCTCTGACGGAAAAGACGGAATACGGTTTTTTGTCGAATATGGGATTGCTGCCAAACGGCGAACATCGGCTCGGCGACGGGAACAGTCGTTTTATCTTTCGCAAATTCGGAAAGTACGAGATCGGTTGGTGCGGGCAAAACGTCACCGCGGCGGAAATGTATCTTCGCGCCTATGCGGAAAGCGGAAATGCGGATTTTTTGGAACGGGGCGAGGGGATTCTCGATACGTGGCTGAAACGCACGCATGAAACGGGCGCCGTAAGCTGTCAGTACGACGTTCCTTTTTCGCTAGAAGAAAAGATCGATTCCTGCAACGAGGGATGGCTTTTATATAAGCTTGCCGTGTGTTGTCGGCTTTTAAAAGGCATGGGCAGGGATGTGACGAGATACGAAAATGCGATAAAAGGGATCTGTGGATTCTATCTAAGATATTTCCCCGAAAACGGTTTTCCGCAGATAGCTTTGCCCGATGGAACGGCGGCGGTCGAAAGGGGCTGCGCGGGGACGATGCTGGTTGCGGGCTTTCTTGCCGCCTATGAGTTATTGGCTGAAAAGGACTATCTCCGCAGGGCGGAAAGCGCTTTCGAATTTTATTACGAAAACTATCTTTCCCGATCGGTTGCGGCGGGCGGCGCGCTGGATACTTACTGCATAGACAAGGAGAGCGCGGGACCCTTGCTTCGGTCGGCGCTGACGCTCTATGAGATAACGAAAGAAACAGACTATCTCCGCAGAGCGGAAAATATCGCGCATTATCTGATGACGTGGTGCTTTTACCACGACGTGGTCTTCGAGGAAAACAGCGACTGCGCGCGGCTCCGCGTGCGCACGTCGGGCGGCACGTCCGTTTCCGCGGCGCACCATCACATCGATTGCTGGGGGCTTTTTTATGCGCCCGATTTATATAGATTATACGGGATTACGAAAAACGCCGCCTATCTCGCGCACGCCCGCGCGCTTTGGGCGTTCACGGTACAGTACGTCAGCGACGGCACGCTGCGGCTGCACGGCATGACGCGTCCCCTGGGAGCGCAGAATGAGGCGGTGCTTCAATGCGGCTGGCACGCTCTCGACGAACGAAAGGGGCAGTTGAACGATTGGCTGGTGGCGTGGGTAAAGACTTTTCAGCTGGACGCGTACTATGCTTTGAAAAACACGGATTTTTTTGAATAGAAAGGAGAAACGGATGAAAACACACGTGTGCGGGAGGGAATACCTCTGCGAAGATTTCGGTCAAAATTTTCGATGGACTCTCACGGGCGAGGAAAAGGAAGGCGTCACGACGCTGTCGCTTACACTCGATTTTAAAGGGAAGCTTCGCCCGAAAAAAACGGCGCTCTCCTTTTCCCTGCCCGCTTTGGGAGCGGACGGCTGCTGGTCGGCGTGCGGCGGCGTCAATCGCGTCCTGACGCCCGATTGGGGACCGTTTACCGTAAATTCCCGTTCGGTAGCGGGAATGCCCGTGCTATCCATCCTTTCGGAGGACGATGTCAACGTATTGACGGCGAGCCTTTCCGATGCCGAAACGCCCTGCGCGTTAAAGGCGGGTTACCGGGAAGAAGATTCGTTGCTCGCGGTGACGCTGGAATGGTTCCTGGACGTCACCGAAAGTATGACGGGGTATCGTGCGCAGATTGTCATCGACGAACGGCGTCTGCCCTTTTACGAGTGCGTGAAAGAAGCCTCCGGCAGGCTTCGAAAAAAATACGGCGCCGTGAACGCGCCGCCCGCGGCGCACGCACCCGCGTTTTCCACTTGGTATTGTTTTCACCAAAATCTCGAATACGAACGAATTTTGAAAGAGTGCAGAGCGGCGAGGGATTTGGGTTTGGAAACGGTAATTATCGACGACGGCTGGCATACGACGGATAACAGCCGCGGCTTCGGCTACTGCGGCGATTATCGTCCGCAGAAAGAAAAGGTAGGAGATATTCGTCTGTTGACCAAAGAGATTCATTCGCTCGGTTTAAAAGCGATGCTGTGGTATTCGGTCGCCTTTTCGGGAGATTTTTCAGCGCAAAGCGAGCGGTTTCGCCCCCTGTCCCTTTATCACGATGGCGCCCAAAACGCCTGCGTGCTGGATCCGCGTTTTCCTCAGGTGAGGGAGCATATTTGGAAATACTGCGAGGAAGCGATCGGGGATTGGGACTTCGACGGGCTAAAACTCGATTTTATCGACAGTTTTCGCCTTACCCAAGAAACGGCGGAACGCGCGGGCATCAACTGCGAGTCGCTGGAAGAGGGAATCCGCCGATTGACGGAAGGGCTGAAAGAAAAGCTCGTCCGCATCAAACCCGACGTTTTGATCGAGTTTCGCCAAGCTTATATCGGACCGTCCATGCAATCTCTCGGCAATATGCTCCGCGTGGGCGATTGTCCCGGTTCGTCGCTGCAAAATCGAGTGGGAACGATCGATCTTAGGCTGATAGCGGGAGGCGCCGCCGTGCACTCCGATCCCTTGGAGTGGAATGAAAAAGAAACGCCGGAAAATATCGCAAGAGCGTTCATCAACGTAATTTTTTCTACCGTTCAGTTTTCCGTGTATCCCTCGAAGCTTACAGAGGCGCAGCGCGCCGTTTGCGAACGATATATTCGTTTTATCAAGGAATATCGGTCCGTTTTGCAGGCGGGAGAATTTTATCCTTGCGGAGTCCTCCATAATTACCTCGCCGCGACGGCGGCGGGAGAGAATAAAGAAGTGACGGCAATCTTCTCCGATACGTGCGTGAGAGTAAAAAATAAGGAGGCGGTGCTTCTAAACGCCGGGGGCAGGTATGCGGTCATTGCTGAATTACCTTCGCTATATCGCTATCGGATCGAAGACTGCATGGGGAAAAGCCTCTTTTTTGGCACGGCATCGGGACTCGCCTCTCTGCCTGTTCCCGTAGGGGGAATCGCGTTTTTGACGGCGGTATAGATTCGTTTATGCAATCAAAATTGCCTGTGGGAGAAGAAATCTTCTTTCTCACGGGTAAAAGGAAAGTATTTAAAACAGAAACCGTTAAACTGTTGAGTCGAAAAATCTATTCAATATTCTGTTGGAGAATACTTTTTGTTGTACCATGAAATACGGATGCAAAGAAAAGGTGTCGATAGCTCCTGACGTCTAAAAAAGCGTTAAGCCTGCCGCGGATACGATTAAATTTATCTATACGGGAAAGGATCAGACCTATGCGGTGGCTGAGGACGGAGAGTATTCAGCAACTGTTCCCGCCGAGGCCGGTACCTATTGGGTGAAAGCCGTGCTTGCGGAAACGGCGAATTATAAAGCGGCGGAATCGAAGCCGATCTCCTTCGTCATCGCGGCGCAGACGAAGCCCGAAACGGGGCTTTCAGGCGGCGCCCTCGCGGGAATCATCATTGCCGTCGCGATCGTCGCGATCGCCTTTGCATTGTTTGCGCTGTTTATTTTCCGTAAGGATAAAAGTATCGGCTTGTCCGATTTTTATAAAAAGCTTTGGAAAAGGATTGTCAAAGGTCGGACGGAAAGTATAAAAGAAGCGGAATTTCCCGCCGAAGAAAACGAAATAGACGAGGACGACAAGAGGGAATAAAAGCGAAAACGAAAAATTTTAAAAGGAGAAAAGGGAGCGTATCACCGCTCCTTTTTCTATATGTCTTGACGGTAAACGCAAAAAGGGAAAACGAACTTTTAAAGACGAATTGCCGGAAACGTCAGTGTACGGTGAGGGGGACGGACGTGATTTTGGATGGGAAGAACGGAAGCGCCCCGGAAAACGAGTCATGCCGATAAAAGGAATTGTGTGTTGTAAATACGTTGCATGATAAGGTTCCCTCGAAATAAAAATTTCGTTTTGTGAAAGAAAATTTACGATTTGTTAAAGTATGGTTGATTTTAAGGTTCAAATGTGTTAAACTCAATAGGAATAGATTTTGAAGGAATGTTTTTCACTTATGAAACGTCGCCTGTCCATATAGGAGAACCGTAGGTGGTTTGGGGGAAATGCATATGAGAATATTCGATTTTTTTACAATCATATATGACGAAGTTTTTATACTGCAACTTTTAGCGGTATCTTTTTCTATTGTCTGGATTTTTTATGATTGGAAAAAGGAAACGAAAAATATCGCAATCGGAATCGCATATATTTGCGGCACATTTTTGGTGGGAACGCTGCTGAATTGGTTGCTGTTTGCTTTGTCGACGGTTTGGCGGGCCGTCGCGGGAATTCATTTTCAGATTGCCTGGCTTCTGACAATATTTTTATATCTCGGCATTTTCGACCGCACTTATGTCACGAGCCGCTTTATTATCGGAGCGACTATATTTATCACCGCTATCACGACTGCCGAATTCGGCCATGAACTGGGCGGCTATCTGGGAAGCGTCTATCGCGGCCGATCTTGGGATTGGATATGCTATTTAGCCGATTTGTTCATGATAGGCTTCGCTTTTGTCATTCATAAATACACCTTGAAGAGATACAACGATATTCCGGTGCTTTCCGTGGTGCTGATTTTGATAACGACGATTGTTTCGACTGCGTTAATCATCAGCAAGACCGTTATAAAGATGTCGGCGGGAATGCGATTCGAGGCTTATTATTGCATAGAGCTCGCGGGGATTTTTGTAATATCCGTAATAAGTTATTTAATGGTCTATTATCATTGTAAAGTGCGAAAAGAAAAAACGATTTTAGAAGTACAGAATAAATTGCTGGAAGCCGATAAACAAATGCTCATTATTTCCGAGCAGGCAATAGAAGAAATGCGCTCTTTGCGCCATGATATGAAAAATCAGCATAAAGTCATGGAAATCATGCTCAAAGAAGGAAGGTACGATGACTTAAAGGAATACTTTTTCTCTATGGAAAAAAGCGATATGCAGTCTACTTTCAGCGGATTCATTAATTGCGGAAATCAGCTTATCAACTCGATTGTCAATATGGAGATATTAAAAGCCAATTCCTACGGAATATCGCTGGTTTCGAAAATCAACGTTCCGCAGTTTCTGCCCTTTGAGCCGAGCGATTTGTGCCGCGTATTGGTAAACTTGCTGGATAACGCGATAGAGGGCATTTTGCGCACGGAGAGCCGGGATTATCTCATTGACTTGAAGATAGGAAAGCGAATGGATTATTTATATATCAGCGTGCAGAATGAAATTCGCGACGATGCGGACAGAGAAAGTTTGTTGAAGATGAATACGGCAAAGGACGATGCGGTGAATCACGGCTACGGACATAAGATCGTCAAGCGCATCGTAGAAAAATATAACGGTTACGTCCATTATACGATTGTGGAAAACGAATTTGTCGCCGAAGTGATGTTAGAATTGAAGCGGGGGGGTAATGAATAAACAACTTAATTTTGCCGTTTGCGACGACGATGAAATCGTCTGCGAGGCGATTTGCGAAAAAATCAGCAAAATCGTAACGTCGTGCGGAATTTCGGTTTCTTGCGATAAATACGTTTCGCCGGTGTCCTTATATAATAATATCAAGAACGGGGAACGTATTTACGACGCATTATTTTTAGACATCGATATGCCTAAGCTTGACGGAGTGGAGCTGGCAAAAGCGCTCAGAAAAAGAGAAAGTACGGTGGATATTATTTTTGTGTCGAACAGAGAAGATAAAGTTTTTGAAACGTTTCCCGTCAGACCGTTCGGTTTTATCCGCAAAAATAATTTTACGCACGATTTGAAGGATACGCTGCACTCTTATATCAACGCGCGCGTTATAAATAACAGTTACGTGGCGCTGAAAACGGCGAACAATTCCGTGATTCGCAGAGTCGGCGTTTCGGATATCGTCTATATCGAGAGTTTCCGCTATAAACAGTATGTCTATATGGAGGACGGAGAACAGATCGAGATTCACATGACGATGAGGGAATTGGAAAGCAAGCTGGAAAAGTTTGACATCGTCCGCGTCTATCAGGGATACCTCGTGAATTTAAAATATGTTCAGAGAATAGAACGGACGGATATTTTGTTAAATTATAAGGACGGAATTACGATCAGCATCAGTCGGGAAAAAGTACAGGAATTAAAAGCGCTGTATTTGAACTATTTACGAAAAATCGGAGCGGTTCTGTTTGACGACGAATGATCGCGCGTTCCGTTTTCAAGCTTTCCATAAACACGGATATTTACCGAACGGGTAAGTATCCGTGTTTTTTTGCGCTTGTTTCGGCGTGCAGTTTGTACGTGAAATTTTACAGTTTGCAGTGATTCGGCGCAGAATATATGCGTTTTGCCGCCGTTTGTTTAATTGCTCTTGAAATTTTATGTCGCATTCTATATAATCTTACCCGTAAAGTATTTGCAAAACATGAATTGCAAATAACAAAAGTAAGAGGAGGAAATTTATGTCTAAACAGAAAAAGACAGCTAAAAAAGTCGGCTCGCTCATTGCGTTGTCGATGGTATTGGCCGTCGGGGCAACATCTTTGGGGACGTCGTTGAGCGCTTTTGCCGCCGCGGCTTCCGATTCCTATGCCGGCAAGTACTACACCGACTACGATTCGTTGAAAGACGCAAAGAAAGCTGCGGAAGAGCTGACGCGCGAACTCGCGCAGGAGGGCGACGTCCTTTTGAAGAACAAGGACAACGCGCTTCCGTTAAGCGGCAAAGAATGGGTGAGCGTATTCGGCGTCACGTCGGACAATCTGATCGGCGCGTCCGACAGCGCGGGCGCGTTCAGCGGCAGTTCCACGGGCAGCGATTCGACCGTGGCGTCGGCGCTCGAAGCGGCGGGATTTAAGGTGAATCCCACGCTGAAAAGCTATTACGCCAACGACACTTCGGAACTCGGACACGAGGACACGACGTTTAACGGACAGGTCAGAAACTCGTTCAGCCTCTATAAAGACGCGGCGTTTATCGTCCTTTCGAGAGAGGGCGGCGAAGGAAGCGACGCCGAGCGCGTAACGTCCGAAACGGTGAAAGGTTCGGAGGACGATCATAAGGCTCTTTTGAAGAAAACCGCTTCGGGCGGCGGAGAAGGCCCTGTGGCGTACGCCGAAGAGGACGAATACTACAAGCATTCTCTCATGCTCACCGAAAGCGAAAAAACGCTCATCAAGCAGGTAAAGGAACAGTTCGAAAAGGTCGTCATTTTAACCAATACCTCCAATCCTATGGAAATTGCCGACTTAAAGAACGACGATGAAATCGACGCGATCATACATATCGGCCGTCCGGGCGTGGGCGGACTCGACGGGCTTGCGGATATCCTGATCGGCAAAGTTTCCCCCTCGGGCGGACTTGTCGACGAATGGATGACGGATTTCACCGCGGATCCCACTTGGTACAACTTCGGCAACAATAATCAGACCGCGGGATACAACGGCGCGGCAGGATCTTCCGCCTATTTGCACGCCGACGGCAAGAAGACGGGCACCGCGGGAACTTCCACCGCCTACGAAGGCAGCGAAGGCTACTATGGCGTGGATTACGAGGAGGGAATTTACCTCGGATACAAGTATTACGAAACGGTATACACGGAAATAGCCGAAGGCAATCTTACTTATATCGGCGGTACGCTCGCGGAAGTCGCCGAGAAGAATACAGAAGGCACCGTCGAGCAGGCTAACGCCTGGTGGAATGACAGCGTCACCTATCAGTACGGCTACGGGCTCTCTTATACGACTTTCAGTTTCAACGCCAAAGGATTGTTTACGGACAAGGCCTGTAAATCGGCGCTCGGAGAAACGGTTGCCGCTTCCCGGTTTAATTCCTCGAAGGGCAGTGAAGCTCAGGTGGATAAACTCTATGTTCCCGTGGAAGTGACCAATACGGGCGACGTCGCGGGCAAAAAGACCGTTCAGGTTTACGTCACCGCGCCTTATGTGAAGGGCGGTTTGGAAAAATCGGCGGTGACGCTGGTCGGATTCGCAAAGACGGACACGTTGAAACCGGGCAAATCGCAGACCGTCGTGGTCGAATTTAACGTTCAGGATATGGCTTCCTGGGATTCGTCTGCGGAAAACGGAAACGGCACCAAAGGCCACTACGTCCTGGACGCCGGCGAATATGTCGTAAGGGTAATGGAAGATTCTCACTACGACTATGCAACCGATTTAACAAGCAAAGAGGACGCTTACGACGAAGAGCGGTTTATGTTAAGCGCGAAAGCCGACCTCAAACTCGACGACTTTTCGGGAGGCGAGCTTAAAAATCTCTTTACCACGGGCGATAACGACGCTTCGAAAGGCAACGACGTCAAAGTAGACGACCTCAACTACGGAAACGTGCGCACATCGGATATGATGGCGGACGGAGAGAGCGGAATGACGGTGCTTTCCCGTGCCAATCTCGTGAGTTCTTTCCCCGAAGCGCCTACGACGAAAGACCTTACGTTTAAGGAAAGCGTGCTTGCAAACTGGGCGTTCTGGGATAACTACACGGTGAGCGATAAGGGCGTGGACGGCAACAGCGGGAATCCTATCCAACACGATACAAGCAAGACCTTCTATGACCGTACCGCGACCACTACTGCGAAATATGACGCGCAGAAAAATTATGTGAACGACAAGACGACCGATCCTTGGTATAAGTCTAAAAAAGACATTCCCGAAAATTGGACGCAGGCCACGGGTACATACGACGAAAATCATAAAGTTCAGAACAACAGAACGGAGCTGCTTTTCCCGATGTATGTTTCGTCTGCGGAGAACAGTCCTATTAAATATAAGGATATGTACGGCGTTGCGTATGACGACGCGAAGTGGGATCAATTCCTCAATCAGCTCACTTACGACGAGCTTTGCTCGGTAGTGGAATTCGGCGGATATTCCACCGTCGATATCGCCTCGGTAGGCAAAATCAAGACGGAAGATTCGGACGGCCCTAACAATTGGGACAGCAGTCATTGCTGGTGTTCGGAAGATATTATCGCATCCACGTTTAACGTGGAACTCGCCGAAAAGCAGGGCAGAATTATGGGCAACATCGGTCTTTTGAAAGACCCGACGAGCACCCAGACCGGCTGGTATGGCCCCGGCGCGGACATTCACCGTTCGCCTTTCTCCGGACGCAACAACGAATACTATTCTCAGGACAGTCTGCATAGCGGTTATATGGCGGCGGCGGTTATCAACGGCGTTCAGTCCAAAGGGATCGTGTGTTACGTGAAGCATTGCTTCATGAACGATCAGGAAAGCAACCGCGGCAACCTCTTTACCTGGGCGACCGAACAGTCCATGCGCGAAACGTATACCAAGTCCTTCCAGATGGCTCTCCAAGAGGGCGGCTCCAAGGGCGCGATGGTCGGCTACGGCAGACTCGGCGGTCTTTCCAACACCAATAACTATAACCTCAATACCGAACTTTATCAGAATCAGTGGGGAACGCAGGCTTGCTTCGTCACCGACGGCTACATCGGTTGGAGAATGAGAACCGACCCCGATATGATGGTCCGCGCGGGCAACGTTTTCGAACTTTACACAACGCCTTTCGTCGAATACCTTTCGGGCGAATGGAATGCCAAAAATAAAACAGTTATGGTCGGCAGCGAAACGAATCAGGTGGAAAGTTATACGCAATGGTATTGCGTGCGTATGGCTGCCAAGAGCGTGCTTTACAACCATGCGGGCACGGTGGCGCAGCGCAACGGCTACTCCGAAATGACCGTTCAGGGCGGCGCGCTTACGGCGGGTATGCAGGGCGTCAAATATGAGGCCAGCGTGTCTATCGACAGTTTGTTAGACCGCGATTCGACGGCGACGGTTGCGGTAACGGGAAAACTTCCCAAAGGGCTCGAACTCGATACGCTTACGGGCGGGATCAGCGGTACGCCTACGGAAGCGGGCAACTTTGAGTTTTCGATAAGTTATCTCATCGACGGATATATCACAAAGACGGCGAAGTATTCCATTAAAATTGATTCCGCACTTGCTTTGGATGCCGACGGCGACAAGGTCGGCGAGATGAAAGTCGGCGAAGAATTCATGAACCGTATCGTTTCCGCCGAATTTACGAGCGACAAATACGACACTATCAAATATGCGGTAAAAGACGGAAAACTTCCCGCGGGAGTTCAGCTTTCCGAAGACGGTACGATTAAGGGTACGCCCACGGAAGCGGGCACGTATACGGCCGTTATCGAGATGACGGCGACGAAGTCCGGCGGAGGCGGCGGCAGCAAGGATAATAAGGGCGGCAACAAAGGCGGCTCGACGACGGAAACGACGAAGCTCGACTATGAAATTACTTTTGTCGTTGCGGGCGACAGGCAAACTCCCGAATGGACAGAGAACGTTCCCTATATCGGCGAAAACGGCAATTGGTTTGTAAACGGCGTCGATACGGGTAAGACCGCTCAGGGCCCTGCGGGGAAAGACGGCACGGACGGTACGAACGGCACGGACGGAAAGGGCGGTTGCAGTTCCTCTATCGCGGGTGCAGCGGGAATCGTGGGAATGACGTGCGTATGCGCGGCAGTAAGCGTGATCTGCCTGATTAAGAAACGCAAAGAGAATTGATTCGTTTGTAAAACAACACAATAGGTAACACTGGTAAGGGTGTGCCGAACACTCGGCATACCCTGAATGTGTATTTGGGATAGAAGAAAAGGAGAATTATCATGAATAAATTAACCAAATGGACGGGCGTCGTCGCGGCGGTCCTCCTGGCGGCAACGTCGTTTTCGCTGGCGGGCTGCGGAGGCGGAAATAACGATAAAAACAGCGTCAAAAAATATACGGTTGATTTTGAAACCAACGGCGGAAGCGAGATCGCATCTCAGCAGGTCGAAGAGGGCGGGAAAGCGACAAAGCCCGAAGACCCGACGAAAACCGATTACGTTTTCAGCGGCTGGTGCAAAGACGAGGCTCTGGAAACTGTTTACGATTTCGAAACGGAAACCGTGACTTCGGATACCACGATTTACGCGAGCTGGGCGTCCTCCGCGGACACGTCGATTGCGAATTTTTATTGGAATTACGAGGGCGCTCCCGAGGAAGTGTATTCGTCCAAGGCATTCGGGAACAATTCCCGCATTGCGGATCCCGGCGCGCCTGAGCGCGATGGCTTCTATTTCGGCGGCTGGTACTCCGAAGACGGCTCCGCGGCTTACAGCTCGATGAAGAAGTATACGGGAGATCAGAATTTCTACGCGAAATGGCAGCAGATTTTTACCTTTGAGGCGGAAAAAACGCAGCTTACGGGACTGATCGGCGACTACGAATTGGGGCTTGCCACCGAAGCGGGCGCGAAACTCGGCTATAATTTCTCAGGCTCGGCCAACGGCGCCATGCTTATAAAATCGCATAGCTCGGCGAGCGGCGGCTATTACGTTTCGGGGCTTTTCTACCGCGGAGGGTATCTGCAATTCGAGATCGACTCCGATAAGGCGGTGGAAGGGGCGACGCTTCGTTTGATCGCTTCGTGCGAATATGCGGACATCTCTTTGACTTCGAACACCTATAAAATCGAAGTCAACGGCACGAAACTCAAATTCGACGATTTCTCGCTCGGCTCGGGCGCGGCCATGTCCACGGATCCGGGGCCCCGCGGCGGATTCAAAGAAATTTTTATCGGCAATATCAGCCTTAAAGAAGGCGAAAACGTGATCAGACTCACCGTAAACAACGCGCAGACTCCCGCGGGCGACGCAGGAACGGTCGACGCGGCTTCTCCCGCCGTCGATTGCATCAAGGTTTATGCCGACGCGGCGCTTACGATGACGGAATATCAGAATAGCTGAACGAAATAAGGTAAACGTTATGGAAAAGGTAAAAAAGTTTTTGTCGGGGAAAGGAGTGGGATACTATCTTACCCTTCCCTCGATCGCATTCTGTATCGCGGCGCTGTGCCTGTATCGCGAAAACGGAGTCACTTCGTTTAATCCCGAACTCAATACCGGCGCGATCGCGTACGTCGCCGTATGCTTGGCACTGTGCGCCCTCAGCCTCGTCGTCGATTTCAAGCCGATCAGATACGTCGCGTATTTGTTTTGCTTATATGCGTTCATGTGGTTTATCTACTCGCAGGTAACGTATATCGCCAACGTTTTCGTCGCGATCGACGGTTATACTTTTACGGCGGGATTTATTGCGACGGCGGTGATGTACGTGCTCTCGTTTGTGTTTACTCTGATGTCCGGCATACTGAACGATTGGAAGCCGTGGAATAAAAAGCCGAAAGAGGAGAGGTGGGCATGAACAAGAAATTTGAAAAGTTTTTAAGCCGTAAAATATTCAAAAGGCGACTTTGGGAGGGACTTTCTGTTACCTTTGCCAGTTTGCTGGTAGTGACGACGGGCGGGCTCTCGATCGCCAACAGTCAAAGCGCGGCGATCAATGACGCGCTGGGCGTCGCAGGCTCGGAAATAAATCGTTCCGAAGACGAAAAGTATCAGTATTTCAAGTCCGGGTATACGGCGGACGAATATGCGAAGCTTCAAAAGGATTATCTCGACGTTTGCGAACAGATCGAAGGCGAAGGCTTGGTTTTGTTAAAAAACGAAAACAATGCGCTGCCGCTTGCCGATTCGGAAAAAGTCAGCTGTTTTTTAACGGGGTCTGTTTCTTTTAACTATGCGACTTCGGGATCTTCGGGCGCGGACACGAAGGGATACACCGATTTCAAGACGGCGCTCGAAAACGCAGAGCTGTCGGTAAACGAAGAACTGTGGAATTTCTATCGGGGAAAAATGGAAGAGGGATACGGCCGGTATAAGCAAGGCACGCTGTATGTCATCAACGAAGTGCCCTATGACGAGTATGAGGACGACGTGATTTCTACTATTCACGAGTATTCCACGGCGATCGTGAACATTGCGCGCGACAGCGGAGAAGGCGCGGATCTTACCGCTTCTTCTCGCGTAACCGACGGGCTTGACGGAAGTTGCCTTTCTTTAAGTCAAGAAGAGATCGACGTTTTGGAAGCCCTGACCGAAATGAAAAAGGCGGGAACGGTAAAAAAGATCGTCGTACTTCTCAATTCGTCCGCGACGATTCAGCTTGATTTTCTCGATCGGGAAACGATAGACGTCGATTCGTGCCTTTGGATCGGAAACGTAGGCAAAGGCGGGATCGGGGCGGTGGCAAAAGCGTTGACGGGAGAGATCGTTCCTTCGGGAAAACTCTCCGATACGTATTTGAAAAATAATTTTTCTTCGCCCGCAATGATGCAGCAAAGCTATAACAACAGCAAGAATTTTATGTCCGCGTATGAAAACGGCGGCAGGCTAACCGACGATTCCCAAAAATATTACGGCGTTTACAGCGAGGGGATTTACGTCGGGTATCGCTATTACGAAACGCGCTATACGGACTATGTAAACGGCGCGGGAAACGCGGGCGAATACGAATATTGGGACGACGTGGCGTATCCGTTCGGCTACGGTCTTTCTTATGCCGATTTCAGCTATACGGCATTTGACGTGCAGGAATCCGAAGACGGAAAGAGTTTCATCGTCACGGTAACCGTAAAAAATGACAGCAAAACCTACGACGGAAAAGAGGCGGTCTGCATTTATCTTCAAAAACCCTACACCGGCTACGATATTGAACACGGCGTGGAAAAGGCGGCGGTAGAACTTGTAGGGTATACCAAAACGGACGTCATACCGCACGGGGAAGAGAAAACGGTAACCGTAAACGTGAAGAAGGAACAGTTCAAAAGCTACGACGCAAACGGCGCCAAGACATATATTTTAGACGAGGGAAAGTATTATCTCACAGCTGCGAACGGGGCGCACGAAGCTGCCAATAATATTCTTGCGTTGCAGGGCAAAACGGCGGAGAATACGAAGAACAGAATGGATAAAGACGGAAAGAGCGACCTTGCGAAAATGGTTTGGGAAAACGACAAGCTCGATACGACTACATATTCCGTTTCTTCCTATACGGGAAACGCAATCACCAACCGGCTCGATTTTGCCGACTTGAATAAGTACGAGGGGAGCAGCACGAAAGTGACTTATGTTTCGAGAAACGACTGGACGGGCACCCTTCCCAAAGAAAAGATCAGCGTTTCCGTTACCGACAAAATGTTGAGCGACTTGCAGAGCAAAAAGCCTATTCCCGAAAATACGGATGCAAAAAAGCCCGCTTACGGAAAAAAGAACGGCCTGACGCTGGCCTCGCTCCGCGGGAAAAGCTATGACGATCCCGATTGGGAAAAACTGCTCGACCAAATGACGTTTGAGGAACAATCCTACCTTCTTACGAACGGTATGTACACCACCGTAGCGGTAGAATCGGTGGCGAAACCCGATACAAAGGATTACGACGGACCGACGGGCGTCGTCAAGTCAAAGGGCGAGTTGTCCATGCCCAGCGAAGGGATTTGGGCGTCTTCGTTCAACGACGAGCTCATTAAAAAAGTGGGCGAAATGCTTGCCGAAGACGCGCGGGCGTTAGGGTACACCGGCTTATACGCCAACGCGATCAATATTCACAGGATGCCGTTCGGAGGAAGATCGCACGAGTATTTTTCGGAAGATCCTTATCTGACGGCGATCGCGGCGGTAAACGAAATTCAGGGGATTCAGTCGAAAGGGGTAATCGCAAACGTGAAGCATATCGCCTTTAACGACCAGGAGGACCATCGCGCGGGCGGCAGCGTATGGCTGAACGAGCAGGAGGCTCGCGAGATTATGCTTCTGCCTTTTGAATATGCGCTCTCTTCCGCGGAAGGGATGGGCAACGCGCACGCGGTGATGTCGGCGATGAACCGTATCGGCACGGATTGGGTCGGCGCAAACACGAACGTCCTCGTCGATATTATGCGCGGCGAATGGGATTTCGACGGCTATTGCATTACGGATATGGCGGCTTCCAATACGGCGTATATCATGAACTATCAGGACGGTATTTCGCGCGGTACGGACGTATTTCTCGGCAGCGGTTCGAAAACGGCGTTGTCTTCGTTTAAAAACAACGCGAGTTACTGTCTGCGGATGAGAGAGGCGTCGCACAGAGTCCTGTATGCCGTATGCAATTACAGCGCGGCCATGAACGGAATTACGCCCGATACCAAGGTGTCCTCTTCTGCGTGGTGGTGGCAGACGACGATTATCGCGGTCGATTGCGTTTTCGGCGTCCTCACGGGCGGCGCGGCGGCTATGTACGTTTTGTGTCTGATAAAACAATACGGCGCAAAAAAAGAAAACGATTGAGCAAACGACAATGCGCCCTTCGTGTAAGTTTGGGGGGCGCCTTGTTTGTTTTGGGGAGGCAGCGATGAAAAAAACGAAAAGACGCAAAATCGCCGCGATCGTCTTGTCCTGTCTTTTTGTCCTTTTTGCGGTTTGCAGTCCCTTTATCGGTATTTACATCGCAGGGCAATGCGTGCCGGCCCAATATACGCAAACCTATTACGGAGCGCTTGCAAACCTCTATGCGCGTCTGAAAAATACGACGGGCAAAAAAATAGTCGTGATCGGAAATTCCAACGTCGCCTTCGGAGTGGATTCGGCGCTTGCCGAAAAACTGCTGCGGGAAGCGGGAATGGAATATTCCGTTTGTAATTTCGGGCTGTACGGCGCGCTCGGCACGAAAATGATGTGCGAACTTGCCTACGAACAAATCGAGAAAGACGACGTGGTGATTTTTACTCCCGAACTTGTGGCGCAGTCGCTCTCGACATATTTTTCCGTCGAAGAAGCGTGGTATGCGCTCGACGGCGACAGGAGTATGTACAAAGGATTTTCAAGGGAATCGAAAAGCGCGCTTGCGGCGGGCTATATCGGCTATACGGCCAAAAAATTTGCCCTGTACGAAAAGGGCACGCCTGCGGCGGGCAGCGGCGTTTACGCAAGCTCGTCCTTCGACGAACGCGGCGATTTGAAAAATTACGCCCGTCCCTATAATATCATGCCGGACGGCGTGGACGTGAATAATCCGATCGTGTTCGACGGGGAGCTGTTTTCCGCGGATTTCGTAAACTTTATCAACGGATACGCCGAAAAGCTGCAAAAGAAGGGCGCGCGAATCTATTATTCTTTTTCGCCGATGAACGCGGGGGCGGTCGCGTTTAAAGAAACGGAAAAATTGACGGGTTTTTATCGCCTTATAGAAACAAAACTGCGGTTTCCGCTCATCAGCAATATCGAAGATTACCTGCTGGATAAAGAATGGTTTTACGACTCCAATTATCATTTGAACGAAAACGGCATGAAGGTGAGAACGGTCCGGCTCGTAAACGATATTAAAAATCAATTCGGAAATACGACGAAAACGGATTATCCGCTCCCCGACAAACCTGTTCTGCCCGATGCGGACGTGGAGGGAGAAGGGGACAATAGCCATACGGATATGTTCGAATACCGACTCGACGGAAGCTATTATACGGTGGTGGGGCTTACCGAAAAAGGCAGGAACGCGGAGGAATTGATTATTCCCTATCAAGTCGACGGAATTTACGTAAAAGCCTTTCTGCCTCTCGTCTTTTTCGATCATAAAAATATCAAAAGCGTTACGGTGCAGAAAAATATTCATACCCTTTCCAACGGAAGTTTTTTGGGCTGCGATCATTTGAAGCAAATTGTTTTAAGGCATTCCGAGCCCGCGGAAATTTCCGTCGGTTACGAATTATTGACGGGCGCGCCGCAGGATTGTAAGATATTCGTTCCGAAAGGCGCTTTGAGTCGGTTTGAGAACAATTATTTTTGGGGGCGTTATGCAAAGCAATTGCAGGGATATGAAGAATAAAAGACTATCTCGCTTAGTCGTTTTGCTTTTGGCTCTATGCGTCTTGGCGAGCGGTTGTGCGCAGGCGGAACAGCAAAATAAAGTGAAGGTTTCCATCGTGGACAGCGTATTGTTTACGGCGGAAAACGCGGTCGGGAATGTGGAAAAGGGAGAGGACTTTATCGCCCTTTTGTCGCTTCGCGCCGGGTATGAGTTTGTATCCTGCGACTATTCCGATTATAAGGCGTCCGAAAAAGACGGCAAAACGCAACTGACGCTGAGAAGCGTCGTTCGTCCTTCGAGAGTCACCGTAAAATGCCAAAAGAAAGAGGTGCAAAACGCCGTGACGATCGATTTAAAATGCGCGGTGCGTTACGATTTCAACGGAGGAAAAGACGCGGACGGGTCGGGGACGCGCACGGTGCGTTATTCCCTCACCGCCCATCACAGGCCGAACACGATAAACGGCGCAAACGTCAAAAGAAGCGGATTTGTGTTGATCGGATGGAATACGCAGGCGGACGGAAACGGCGCGCATATCGGATTGGGCAGCCGCGTTACCGTTCAAAACGGCGAAGAGAAGACCTTATATGCCGAGTGGAAAAAAAGCATCGACGGCTCGCAATTTCTTTACAAAGAAGCTGCGGAGGGAGCGATCGCCCTCACGGGATATCGCGGAGCGGGCGACGTTCAGCCGTTCGTGATCCCGTCGGAGATCGACGGAAAAGAGGTCGTAGAGATTTCAAGTTCTTTTACGACCAATATGCCCTGTCGGGAACTTAGCTCCGAAACGCTCGTTTTGCCCGATTCGGTGAAATTTATCAAGAGCAATTCGTTTTTGCATTCGGCTTTTTCGGAGTTGTATTTTTCGGACAATATCGAAGAGATCGACGAGAAAGCGTTTCCCCGCAATATCAAAACTTTTCATATCAACGCGTTTCGAGAGCCGTGTTTTCAAGCGGTCAATAACAGCACGATCTTTTCCGATAACATGGACAGACTGATTTTGAACGCAGACAGACGCAAACTTGTCTTTTTCTCGGGATGCAGTTTCGCGTACGGACTGGACAGCAATGTCGTCGACGAAGTTTACGGCGGGGATGACGTCGTGTTCAATATGGGCATGAACGGAGATATAAACGCCGCGTTTCAAATGGAGATATTGCTCGCTTATATGGGCGAAGGGGACGTGTTTATCCATGCGCCCGAAGAGATGAGTCCGAGTCAGCTGATGTTCGGGTATTTTGTCAACAGCATCATGTTTATCATGGTGGAAGGCAATTACGATTTGCTTGCCCTTGCCGATTTTTCAAACAACAGCGGGGTGATCCGCGCGTTTTTTGACTATATCGAAATTAAAAAGGATGCCGATCCCTGCCGCTATGACGAGGGCAGGTATGAGGATTTCAACATTTACGGGGATTATATTTATGAAAGACCTTACGACGAAGCTACGGAAAGCGAGCGCGACGTTACGTACAGCGATAACGCCTACTGTTATGCGCCCGAGCTTTTGACGGATGCGGGAATCGAAAAACTTGCGGGGTATTACGACGAAATCCGTGAAAAGGGCGGGAGGGTTTATCTGTCGTACGCGCCCGTAAATATAAGTGCGGGAACGGGAAACGACGTGAGGGAAAAAGGATATGAATTTGCCGAAAAATTTGAAAATATGTTTTGGGGTTACGGTTACGAGGCGATTTCCGACGTGGAGGAATATATGTTCCCGGGCAGATACTTCTATGACAGCGATTATCACTTAAACGATTTGGGCGCGGCGTTGCGCACGGAGCGTCTGCTTGCGGATTTAAAGGCGGCGGGAATCTGACGGGGGAGGAAAAAATTATGGAAGACAGCGTAATCGCAAACAACCCGATCCTGATCGTCGGCTTTATCGCCGCGCTGTTGCTGGGCGGATACGGATTGATCAAAAAGGCGCGTTTCTGCGTCACGGGCCTATCCGTTTTTCTCTTTCTTTCCACCGCCACCTACGCGTTGCTGAGAGGCGCAACGCTCTATGAAGTCGGTGCCGTCGCCGCCTTGTTCTTTGTAATAAATCTCTTGCCGCTCGGGAAGAAAGGAGGAAAATGAGTTGAGTTTCAATTCTTTGGAGTTCTTGCTTTTTCTTCCCGCCGTCGTTCTTTTGTATTGGCTTTTGCCCCATAAAGCGAGATGGATATTATTGCTGGCGGCAAGTTACATATTCTATATGAGCTGGAACGTGTGGCTGATAGGCTTGATCTTAGCGGTCACGGTAACGGCGTATGTCGCGGGAATCGCAATCGACCGCGCCGACAATCGGAAAGCGAAAAAGGTATGGTTGATCGTTACTCTCATTGTCTGCTTGGGATTGCTCATATTTTTTAAGTATATAAACTTTATTTTGGAGAGCGCGGTGGGCGTCATAAGGCTATTCGATGCGGGGCAGGAGGACATCGCGTTAAACGTCATCCTACCCGTGGGTATTTCCTTTTACACTTTTCAGACCTTATCTTACGTCATCGACGTTTATCGCGGAGAGTTCAAGGCGGAAAGACATTTCGGATATTTTGCCCTATACGTTTCGTATTTCCCGCAGCTTGTCGCGGGGCCGATCGAAAGGCCTCAGAACTTGTTGCCGCAGTTGAAAGAGCGGCACCGCCTCGACGAAGACGATATGCGGACGGGTGCGAAATGGCTTTTATCAGGTTTTTTCCGTAAATGCGTCGTGGCCGATTTTTGCGGAATCTTCGTCGATAAAGTTTACGCGGATCCGGGCGGAGCGAACGCTTTGGCGATGTTTGTCGCTTCGGCGCTGTTTCTGATACAGATTTACAACGATTTCGCCGGCTATTCGGAAATCGCTTTGGGGGCGGCGAGGCTCATGGGCGTTAAGCTTTCGAAAAATTTTGACAAACCGCTGACGTCAACGAGTTATACGGAATTTTTCCGCCGTTGGCACATCACGCTCAATCAATGGTTTACGCAGTATGTATACATCCCTTTGGGCGGCAATCGAAAGGGAACGGCAAGAAAGATAATCAATACTTTGATTGTATTTACGCTGTGCGGTTTATGGCACGGCGCAAATTGGACGTTTGTCCTGTGGGGCTTGGTCGCGGGAATTGCGGTAAGCATCGAAACGCTTTTAAAAAAATTTATAAAAAAACCGTGCGGATGTACGAATGCCGATGACGAAAAAACCGAGTTCAGACTGTTTCGGCAAATTGTAATATTCATTCTTTTTACGTTCAGCTGCGTTTTGTTCCGATCGCAAAGCCTGAACGAAGCCGGCGTGGCGTTCAGGCAAATGTTTACGGCCTGGGGCTTCGGAGAGGAATATATGAATGCCGCCATGTCTTCTTTGGGAATGAGTCCCGCGCAGATTTTTCAGCTTACCGTCGCGATTGCCGCCATGGTTTTCCTGTATCGGCTCACGGCGGAGCGCCGGGAAAGGCAAGAGGGCGGATTGTTGACCTCCGCCGCCCGAACGGGGGAGGGGACGAACGTCGTGGTGTTCGTCTACGGGATATTGGCTGTCGCGCTGTTTTGGCTGGCTTTGATTTCTTCGGGGGATATCAGCGGGTTTGAGTATTTTCAATTTTGAGAGGTGTTTATGAATCCTAGCGAGCGATTGCTTTACGATTATTTTGAAGAATATGCTTTGGAGTGCGGATGCGATACGTTTCTTTTCGACGAAAACGTTTCTTACACCGTCGGGCAGGCGTTTGCCGCCGCGCAGGGGCTTGCGCGTCAGCTGCAAAGGAAAGGGATTAAAAGCGGAGATTTCATCGCCGTAAAGGCGGAGAGAACGATTCGCACGATTTTGATTTTTTATGCGGTCCAGTTTATCGGCGCCGTTGCGGTTATGCACGATCCGCGCGAAAATATAAACGATAAAATCAGAATTGTCGACGACAAATTATATAGCGGAGAAACGGAAACAGCGCTTATATTTGACGAAGGGAAAGAAGAGCGTTTACAAACGGCGGCGAAGAGCAAAGCGACGAGCGCGGTCATCTTTACGTCGGGATCTACCGGTGAGAAGAAAGCTGTTTGTCTGAGTCAGTACAATTTTATCAATAATTCTCTGGATACGTTGTCTATCGGCGGCTATCGCGAGGACGACGTCAATATCCTGATCGTGCCTATACACCATGTGTTTGGGCTGGCGCTGATCATTACGGCGGTTGTGGCAAGGCACGGTATTTTTGTTCCGCGATTTGTGGAAACAGAGTATATAGTCGAGTGTATGATAAAGTATAACGTGACGCGTTTGAACGGGGTACCATCTTTATATCTGGCTTTGGCCGAGAGTGCCCGCGCGGAAAAGATAAAAAGTCTGTGCTGCGGACTCATCGGCGGCGCGCCCTGGAACATGGAACAGTTTAGGAAAATAGAACGGAAGCTCGGCATCACTCTCGTTCCGGTATACGGCATGAGCGAATGTATTGGAATATCCTGCGGGGATTATCGGGATTCCGTCGAAAAACGCTGCGGCAGCGTCGGCAGAGTTTATTCTATGAACGAGCTGAAAATCGAAAGCGACGGAGAAATTCTCGTGAAAAGTCCCGCGATGTCGGCAGGGTATGTCGGCTGCGGTGCGGCCGTAGATTCCGACGGCTGGCTGCATACGGGCGATTTGGGGTATCTGGACGAAGAAGGGTATTTGCATATCGAAGGCAGAAAAAAGGACATCATCATTCGCAACGGCAATAATATTTCCGCCGTAAAAATTGAATCCGCGCTTCTCGAACTCCCCTATGTGAAAGATGCGGCGGTGATCGCGGCATACGACGAAAGCGCGGGTGAAATCCCTTGCGCCATGGTAGTGCTCAACACGGGAGAAAAAAGGTCGGAAAGAGAAATTTTGCGCGATTTGACGAAATCGCTGACGAAGATAGAGATCCCTTCCGAAATAAAGTTTGCGCAAGAGTTGCCGTTGACATCAACGGGAAAAACGGATAAAGAAAGAATAAAAAGAGTATTTTCCGAAAGAGGCGAAGGCCCGCAAAGGGAAAAAAAGGAAATGTCGACTATTTAACGCCGTAAGCGAAAGTATTTGGCGGGAGAGTCTTTCAGCGGAAGACTCTTTGTGGGGGGCGGAAAAGCCTGCCGGCGACATTGACAATATGCCCTTAACGAGAGATAGGAATAGACAAGGATGGGAAAACAAAAAAAGAGATGAAAAAATATGAGTCTTTAAAAAATCCGACTAAATGTTTTTAAGAGGTTAATAAATAAGTGGAAGAATTGACGAGAGGGATAAAAGTTTTATGGGGTAATAAAATAAAATCCCGCGAGTAGGAAGAAAATCGATACTCGCGGGACGTTTCTATTTAAATAACGAAAAAACCATGAAAAAGAAAAAGGAGCGTACAGAACGCTCCTTTTCGTCATAAAGGGTGGTGGAGTTGCTCCTTCTAAATCCGAACTCAATTCTTCTTCCGACTCAGTTATTGTTACCGCTTTTGTTCCGTCTTTGTAATTAAATGCAAACACAATCTTATAAAGCTGACAACGAATATAAGCATTATTGCACTGTCGGTCGGTTCACCTCATATAAAATAAATGCTTGCCGCAATAATCAGCAACAAAAACATAGGCTCGCAAATAGTACGCAGTGATTTAACAAAAAAACTGCATTTCTTTCGGGAAACCAATTCGTTTTTTTCGTATTCGACTTGCAACTTTTTTTACTTCGTCCGAACTAAGTTCAGACAATTTTGTTTCGTTTTGGTTGTTTACCATTGTAGTTTGTCTTCTTTTTATTAGTACAGTTATTGATTTTTTTTTCGCAAAAAGTATATAAAGAGCGCGTTTGCGGAACATACATCCGTCCCATAAACGCGCATAACGTCTGTCGCTATGATAAACCCGGCTTAATTATCTTACGGTGTTATAGCCTATTCGGTTTGTACTGTGGGATTTCTCTCAATAATGCAAAAAATGCGGTGCAAAGAGCTTGGTTCGTATAAGTTCAGATTAATTTTTCCGTTAAACATCCTTCCGTTAAATTTTCTTTTTCTTTAACCCGAATGCAAGCACGATAGCCGCAATCAAGGATAAACTTCCGCCGAACAGAAACGAAGCAAATGCGCCCCGTCCCAAAGTAAACCCGCTATAACGCTTGCGGGAAGAAGTGCGATTCCCACTACTGTTGAATGTAAACCAAGCATTGTGCCTTTCAAATCGGGCGGTGCTATTTCTGCTATGAACGCACGTTCTACCCCAGCTACCATTGCGGTATAAATGCCGTATAAAACAAAAATTCCTATCATCGTGCCTTGATTCGGGCAAAATGCAAATCCGATATAGACAAGAGCAAAAACAATATAACCCGATACCAATAATTTCTTTTTGCCTATTTTATCCGATAGCTTTCCGAAAGGAATAGAAAGTATTGCCGCAGTTACATTATATGCAAAGTATAATAAGATTGCATTCGTACTTGAAAATCCCATATCCGTTGCTCGCATCAACAAAAAGCTGTTCGACGAATTCCCAAGCGTGAAAATAAAGGCAACCAAAAGATAAAGTTTTAAATGTTTATCCAAAGAAGAAAACCGTTTCCAAAACTTTTCCCGTTTGGGCTGTTCGTTCGGTTTCGCTTTGTTTTCATGCACGAATAAAAACAATATCAGCGCAAGTACGACAGGGATTACGGAAATCAGAAAAATATTTTGATAACCGCTTTCCCCGAGATTTTTCAAAAGCAGAAAGGCAATGAGTATACCGATAGCCGAACCTGCCATATCGAGCATTTTATGTATTCCGAACGCTTTTCCCGTTTTGCCTTGCTGTGCGCTGTCCGCAACCATAACGTCGCGCGGAGCGGTCCGTATTCCTTTACCCAACCTATCAACAACTTTTGCAGCAAGAACTCCCGCCCAAGAAGCTGCGAAAAATAATGCTATCTTATAAATAATACCCGTTGAATATCCTGCCGCCGCAAGCGCCTTTTTGCGCTTGAACTTATCGCTGATATATCCGCTGAATACTTTTAACAGACTTGCAGTACTTTCCGCTATACCTTCGATTAAACCTACCAATGCGGGCGTTGCGCCAAGCACCGTCGTAAGATAAATCGGAATTAGCGGATAGACCATTTCACTTGAAATATCGGCAAAAAAACTGATAAGACCAAGCAATACTATATTCGTTACGCCTTTGCGCATTGCATCGTTACTATTCTTTTTTATCATTCAAATCGACCTTTCCGTAAAACTTTACGTTATCGTGCAAAGTTTTTATTTTAGAGTATTCCGTTGCCTGATTTTCCGCTTTGCCGTACCAATACCGTAGGTAGAGCGGAATCTCTATTCCGTTATAGTGAATTTTTTTGCCGTTCAAATCAGCTATACTCAACGCAAGTTGCTCTGCTTTCGTAATATTATCATAAGGGGTAAGCACAGCAAATTCATCTCCGCCTATTCTGACAAGATACATTTCTTCGGTAATATTTTCAAGTATTCGCTGTATCGTTTCCGAAAGCGCAATATCCCCCGCATGTCTTGATATGCCGTTAATTTCTTTTAATCCTACTATATCGAAACAAACAATATAATTTCCCTCTTCGGCTTTCATTCTGTTTAGAAGTTCGGGGGTTGATCTGGCCATACCGCCTTCGTCAAGAATAATAGAAGAAAAGGCGTCGCCAAACTTACCCGATTTACGAAAATCAGACGGCAAACATCCATAAACTTTCTTAAAAGTTCTACCGAAACTTTCACAAGTAGAATAGCCGTAGTTTAACGCTATTTCCAATACGGTTGCTTTGGTGGTTACAAATTCTTGCGCCGCCAAAGCAATGCGTCTTTTAACTATATATTCTTTAACGCCGTAATTAAATGTTTGTTTGAATATCTTTTGCAATAATGACAAAGAGATAAAGGTAGCCTTTGCAACCTCATCTGCGGAGATATCTTCCTTTAGGTGGCTTTCAATATATTCTAATACCACTTGTAATTCGTAATATTTCTGCATAGCTGCCCTCCTTTGACAACCTTTAATATTATACTATAAAGAGAATGTACAGTCTTGACTTTTCTATCATTTTACTATTTTGCGCACAAAACTTTATTCTCTGCAATATTTTCGAAAACAGCACTATAGTCTTCTGCTCAGCATAAGCTAAGTCAAATCAAGATTTCTGTACGGGGCAGTTTTATCAATTCGAATTATAACGATATAAAAATAATACAGGGCTTGCATATGAATAAGCAAGCCCTGTATTATTTTAGTTGAATATAACAACAAATCCGAACCAATCACGCGTTACTATGATTGAGTTCGGATTATTTTGATTTGGTGGAGATAACGAGATTCGAACTCGTGGCCTGTACGTTGCGAACGTACCGCTCTACCAACTGAGCCATATCCCCGAAAGCATGATATATTATAAACCATCTTTTTTCATTTGTCAATAATTTATAAAGCATTTTTAGAAAATATTTTCATTTTTTATATTTCATTTTTTTCTGTGATAGTTTCCCTATACAATATATAATAGAATATGCGCTCAGTTAAAAAAATTCACTATAAGCAAAGGCGAATAGTTCGGAGAAAGAACATAATAATTACCTCCGCGAAAAGGGGAAAAGGGTATAGAGAAATGATAGCAGAAAGAGTTGAAGAAGTCAAGCGAAGGGAGAGGGGGAGCGGGAAAGAGTGGGAAAAGGGGATGAGTAAAGAAAAGAACGGGAGAAA
>QWCN01001183.1_pt1 | contig 41979 bp, 39 predicted proteins | sample 1972711 | NCBI WGS metagenome assembly QWCN01 (sample SAMN09866707, study PRJNA288562) | Human gut metagenome isolate term1_stool, whole genome shotgun sequencing... | isolation source: gut | host: Homo sapiens | place: USA: California
AATTTTCTGTGCGGGCGTCCCCGGAGCAAAATACTTGCTGATACGCTCTTTCGGCATTTTGAACTGCTCTCGCTGGTTCGGTTTTTCCTCCTGCATAATGGAGAGGATGACTTCCACGGTCAGCTTCCCGTCCCGGCTGAACTCTTTCATTTTGATGGCCTGCGCCAGCGACGGCGTGCAGTCCTCGCATTCCATCGTGTCGTATAGGCTCTGCTGCTGTTCTTTGGAGAGGTAGGAAAGCTCCACGGCGGGACGGAAAGCGATCTTGCCGCTGTCCACCATGTCAAGCACCGGCGGGATCAGCTCGGTCAGACGGATATACCGCTGAATTTGTGAACGGCTGTCCGGGCTGCTTGCAGCCAATTCCTCATTAGAACGGCTACCCTTTAACTTCGGCTCCAGTGGGGTCGAAGTTAAATCTGACCTTTGCCCTTGCCGTTTCATGGCTTCCAGCTTCATCTTGTAGGCGAATGCCTTTTCGGACGGCAAGATCGTTTCTCGCTGCAAATTGCTGTCCACCATGATGATCGTCGCTTCATCATCGGTGAGGTTGCGGACGATGCAGGGCATTTCGGTGATCCCCGCCAGCGTCGCCGCGCATTTTCGCCTATGACCGGCTACCGTTTCATAGCCGCCGTCAGCCTTGGGGCGGACAAGGGCGGGTGCCAACACGCCATACAGCTTTACGCTGTCTACCATCTCCGCCATAGCCTCGTCCTGCTTGACCTTGAACGGATGGTTGGGAAAGTCGGAGATGTCGGCGGGGTTCAGCGTAACGACCTTTTCAAGCTGCGCTTCCGCACGGCTCTCGTCGGTGGAGAACAGGTCATCGAGCGGTGTCATCCCTAAATCTCTCGGTTTTGCGCTCAAGCTCCAACACCTCCTTCGTCAGCGAGCGGTATGCGGCGGCGACCTTGCCGTTCTTGTCGTGGGCAAAAATGCTCTTGCCCCGGCCGCTGGTTTCTGCGGCTCGGACGGAAAAGGGGATCTCCGTCCCGAATACCCGGATCTTTTCGCCGTAGTGGGCACGCAGAGATGCGATGATCTCCTTGGCCTCGTTGGTACGGCTGTCCACCATCGTGAACAGGATGCCGTCGATTTTCAGTTTCGGGTTGATCTGCCTCTTGACCTTTGCGATGGACTGCATCAGCAGGTCAAGCCCTTTGGCCGAGAGATACGACGGCTGGGACGGGATGATCACGCTGTCCGCTGCGGCCAGTGAATTGATCGGCATCATACCAAGCGACGGCATACAGTCAACGAGGATATAGTCGTAATGGGGCTTGACCGCATTGATATATGTCCGCAGTACGCTTTCCCGGCTCATGGCGTTGATCAGCCGGATCTCCATGCCGGACAGCTCAATGTTTGCAGGGAGCAGGTCAACGCCCTCACCGTGATGCAAAATACCGCAGCCGTCCGGGATGGGGGTATCGTCGATCACATTCTGCATGATGTCCGCCAGCGTAACGGGCAGCTCATCCGGCTTCGGATAGCCGAGGGAGAGAGTCAAAGAGCCTTGCGCATCTGCATCAATAAGCAGCACCCGCTTGTTCTGATGGGCAAGCCCGATGCCGAGGTTAGCGGTGGTCGTAGTTTTGCCCACGCCGCCCTTTTGGTTCGTCACTGCGATCACTTTGCAATTTGCCATATGGGTTTCCTCCTTTGCATAAATTTAGCCGCCTGCGGCGACGCAGACGGCTATGTAGAGAAGCAAAACGACCGCTTGCTTTTACACAGACGGTCGTTTTACGGTAGGACACAAGAGGACACACGGTTCACATTTTCAGTTGAACGCTTTTCCATCCCCAAATTATTCTGCTAATACTTTTGCAATATGGCGCGAAAATTAGCAGGATATTGAGGGAAACGCACTGATTTTCAAAGGAACTCAAATCATCCAGAATCCTTGATATTCCAAGGCTTTTCGGACATTACAGAACACACAGGTACACGGTTAAAAACGAGATTTTTTGAACTCCTAAGCGCAAGGTAGTGAGTTCGAGTCTCGCCGGGGGTGCCATGTCGGAGCAAGCACGGTGTTGCTTGCTCTGATTTTTTAGTATATTATAGTGTAGCATCAACCGAATATAAGGAGGGGCAGGATGAAAACCGCAGCAATAATACTGGCAGCAGGGAAGCCCTCGGATATAAAAGCTCCGAAGCCTCTTATTCATATCGGCGGAAAAAGCATGTTGGCCTATGAGATTGAGATGCTCAAAGCCGTACCCGTAGACGAGATCGCAGTTGTAGTCGGTTATAAGGACAGTGTTGTCAAGAAGCACCTTGAGAACTATAGGGTCACAATTGCGGCAAACCGGCATTTCAGCGAGACTGAGATGCTTGACTCCGTCCTGCTTGGGGTAGAAAAGCTGAATACCAAGCCGGACAGGCTGCTTGTTCTGCCGGCCGACACGCCTCTTGTGAGCGAGAAAACGTGCAGCACGCTTCTGGAGGCCGACTGCACGATCGCTGCTATACCGAGATACAACGGCTTGTCCGGCCACCCGATAATGCTCACGGCCAAGGCGCTCAGGCTCCTTGCCGATTACGACGGAGGCAACGGAATGCGCGGCTTTGTCGCCAACAATTCGGATGGGATTGCGTACATCGACGTACCCGATCCGGCAATATGCATGCGCGCCAGGGGAGATAAGTTTATCGAGCAGCTTACCGCTTACGAGATCGAACGCCGCACCGATGGCCGACTGCATGCCGAGATCGAGGCAAATCTTGCACTCGGCGTTACCGTTATGAACGCCGAACTCAGCCGCGTTTTAAACCTTGTAGAGAGCACCGGATCTCTGCAAATGGCAAGCGACTGCGTCGGAATTTCCTACTCAAAGAGTTGGAAGAGTATCAAAAATCTCGAGCTTGCGCTGGGTGTCAGCATAATCGAAAGCACCGTCGGCGGCAAAAGCGGAGGCAACTCGCAGCTGACTGCGGCAGGGAAGTACTTTTTGCATCAATACGACGAAATGCTCAAAGATGCCGAGAAACTGGGTAAATGGCTGTTTTCTCAGTATTTTTCTGACGAAACTATGCAAAAGATACAAAAACTCGGCTGATTTTTCTACACTCTTTACCTGCCTAAACTGCGTTCTGTTTTTAAAAATATAACAAGTGGAGCAGCAATTTATATTAATTATTGATAAATAATTAATTTATATCGCGAAATATTAGAATCGTGAGGAACGATAGTTTTCGATCCTCACGATTTTTGCTATTTTTATGACAAAAACGGCGAACCTGTTTAATCACTGAGATTTATCAATCAGCACGACACAATTTGTTTATTTTTAAACGATTAATAATTGCAAAATAGCACCTGTCCGAATCAGTCATAAAAATACCAATTTCACGAGTTTTTCACGGTTTTTAGTCCTTGACTTTGCTCAAAAGTTAGTTTACTTTTTAACTTGTCAGCAGGAGGGTGCAGCAAGTATTAACCCTCTCTGCACTCAGATCGGCCATCTGTGAATCAGAAAAGAAAAAAGGTGATCCGATGGAAAAAACAAATAAGATCCAGCTTTCCACAGCCCTGAAGCTCGGCGGAGCCTTTATGGGCACCTGCATCGGCTCCGGCTTCGCAACCGGCTCGGAATGTCTGTCGTTCTTCATAACCTATGGGATCAAGGGTGCGATCGGTGCGCTGATCATTTCCTTCGTCATCTACTTCCTGTTCACGAGGGAGCTTTTCAACAAGGGCCAGGAGCTGTCGGAAGAGCAGTGCACGTCGCTGTTTACCTATTACTTCGGCAAAACGGTCGGCTCGATACTCGACTGGTTCTGTGCCATCCTCGTCGGCGGCTGCTATCTGATCATGCTCTCGGGCGCGGGCACAACGCTTCACCAGTATTTCGGCATCCCCGTTGTCGCAGGTTCTGCGATAATGGCTGCGGCGGCGATAGTGACGGTCTGGTTCGGACTTCGCAAGCTCACCTCCGTGATCGGCTTCATATCTCCGTTCATGGCTGCTCTGACCATCATCATCGGTGCAATGGCGCTTTTCAAAGCGGACTTTTCGGTAACGGCCTCCACTCTTGAGCAGCTGCATCTTTCCAAGGCAGCGCCCACATGGTGGATCGCAGGCATCCTTTATCCCTGCTTCTGCATGCTGACCCTGACTCCGGCGCTGCCCTCGATGGGCGCAACGGCGCCGAATAAAAAGACCACGACCTTCGCGGCAGCCTTCGGCGTAACGTTTTTCCACACTGCGCTTGCAGTCGTTGTAATGGCCATCTTCGGAAACCTCGCCGTTGTCGGCACATCACAGGTGCCGAACCTCGAGCTTGCCGGACTGTTCAGCCCGGCGGTGCGGACGCTGTTCATGGTAGTGATCGTCATGGCGATCTACACCACGGCCTGCCCTATGGCATGGGGCTTCTGCGGCAAGATCGCAAAGGACGAAAAATCCACCAAGTACAGAGTGTGCATTCTGGCGCTTACAATCGTCGGTATGGTATGCTCGTATCTTTTCCCGCTGTCAACGCTCATCAACTTCATGTACGGCATTTCCGGATATGTCGGAGCCGTTGTTTCGGTTGGAATGATAATCAGCAACATCGTCAGAAAAAGAAAGTCTAAAAAAGACTTGGACGCAAGCAAATAACAAACAGGGGAGGCAACAGTAAATGAGATTTGTAAAAAGCATTTATGCGGTTGATTCTCACACAATGGGTGAGCCCACTCGCGTTGTAGTCGGCGGCATTCCGAATGTGCCCGGCAACACCATGATGGAGAAAAAGCACTATCTTGAAGAGCACTACGACAATATTCGAACGGCGCTGATGCTTGAGCCTCGCGGCCACAGAGATATGTTCGGCTCGATCATTCTCCCTCCGTGCGATCCCGAAGCGGATCTGGGCATCGTTTTCATGGAAGGCGATGGCTTTGTGAACATGTGCGGACACGGTTCCATCGGAGCATGTGCCGTTGCGGTTGAAACCGGACTCGTCGAGGCAAAAGAGCCGTATACAGATATAACTCTTGAGTGCCCTGTCGGTCTGATCAAAGCTCGGGTTGAGGTTGATCATTGCAAGGCAAAGTCGGTCACGATAGTCAACGTTCCGTCGTTCCTTCTTTACAGCGACGTTGAAGCCGACATACCCGAGCTCGGTAAAGTTAAATTCGACATTGCCTATGGCGGAAATTTTGCTCTGCTCATACACTCTGATTACCTCGGCGTTGATATCTGTCCAGAAAACCTTTCGGTGCTGATTGAAAAGGCAAACATCATTCAAAAATGGGTGGATGCCAACATGGAGGTAAAGCATCCTACAATGCCGGAGGTAAGCGGAGTTGCAATGATTGAGGTTTACGGTCCTCCGAAATCTCAGGATGCAGATTATCAGGATGCGGTTATCTTTGGACATTCCATTGACCGCTCTCCCTGCGGCGTGGGCACATGCGCAAAGATGGCGACGCTCGTTGCAAAGGGCGAGCTGAACATCGGCGATAAATTCGTTTATGAATCCATCATTCGCACAAAATTCTCCGGCAGACCTCTTGAGAAAACAAAGGTCGGCGATTATGACGCGATAATTCCCGAGGTAACGGCGTCCGCCTATATAACCGGCTTTAATCACTTCGTTTTCGATGAGGATGACCCTGTGCTCTACGGCTTCAGAGTATAAGACAGAGTTAAAAATATACAAAGGAAAAATAGGAGGATATCTATGAACAAAAAAGTAGGCACAAAAGCTTATGTGTGCGCCTTCTGCATTGCGGCCGCGTCAAACTTCGGCTTCTCTGTAATCTATGCGTACACAAGCTACTATGTTGCTTTCCAGACCGCAACCGGCTTTACCAACACACAACTCGGTCTGCTTCTGACCGTTCTCGGTATTGCATCAACCATCCTGTATCTTCCCGGTGGATATCTGGCGGACAAGTTCAGCCCGATCAAGCTCATGACCATTGGACTCATCGGTGCAGGTGCAATCGGCTTTATTATAGCCCAGTTCCCGAGCTACCCGATTATGTTGGCGCTCTACTTTATCTGGCCGGTATTTGCAATACTCATTGCGTGGAATCCGCAGATTAAAGTTCTCAGACTCATAAGCGAAGATGATCAGCAGGCAAAAATCCAGACCATGCGCGCTTATGGCCGTACTCTCCCGATACTCATTATCTCCCTCGCAGGCAGCAGCCTCTTGGCTCTTCTCCAAGAAGCAACCGCTCTTAAAGTTACACTTTACATGTACAGCAGCCTTGCAATAATCTGCGCGATCATTGCAGCAATTACTTATTCTCCCGTTCCCTCCCAGCTTGCGGCAGCTCAGGAAAAGAGCGTTGACCTCAAAGAATACGGTAAGGTTCTGAAAATGCCCGAGGTATGGGCAATAGGTCTTATAGGTTTTGCAGCTTACACTGCAAGCACCGGTGTAACCTATCTCCAGCCTTACCTTGCGGATGTCTTTGGACTGAGCGCCGCAACTTCCTCTGTCTTTGCAATTATAGCAAAGAACTGTGCACTTGTCGCGGCTCCTATTATCACTTGGATTGCTATTAAGGCAAAAATTCCCGTAACCAAGGTTCTCGGCTATTCACTCATCCTTGCTTCGGTTTGCTTTATAATCTACGTCCTGATGCCGACACAGACTCTTATCCTTGCCCTGTGCATAGTGTTTTATATGGTTTCCGCACTGTGCATCATGTCCACTTGGGCACTCCAGTTTGTTCCCGTATCCGAGGTTGAGATCCCCATGGCTGTCACGGGCAGCGCGATCGGTGTTATTTCGATGTTCAGCTTTGTGAGCGATATCTTCTACTCCGCAGTCTGCGGTCACTTTATTGATGCCTATGGCCTCGGCGGTTACAAGTGGATATTTGTAATGACGGTTGTTGTTCTTCTCGCAGGTGCAGCTGCTTGCATGTACATTGTTAAGAAGATTAAGGCACGCAAGGCAAAGACTCTGTGATTCCGAAGCTTTTAGAAAGATTAAAACTAGAGAAAGACAAAAAGGAGACGTAAACATGCAAAACAACAAAATTGATTGGAAGCGTGCCATAATCCTTGGCGGTGCGTTCATGGCAACCTGCATCGGCTCTGGATTTGCAACGGGCTCGGAATTTCTGTCGTTCTTCGTTGCACACGGTATTCCCGGTGCTGCCGGAGCGATAGCAATTTCGCTGATCATCTACTTCCTGTTCACCAAAGAGCTGTTCAACAAAGGCCAGGAAGTTTCCGAAGCCGACCAGCACAACATTCTTGCCTACTACTTTGGCAAGGTAGCCGGTGAAGTTTTCGACTGGTTCAGCGCCATTCTCGTCGGAGGCTGCTACCTGATCATGCTCAATGGCGCCGGCACTACTCTTAACCAGTACCTCGACTGGGATCCCCTTATCGGCGCATGCCTGATGGCGGTTGCCTCCGTTATTACCGTTTGGTTCGGTCTGCGTAAGCTTACCGATATCATCGGCTCTATCGGACCTTTCATCGCACTGTTCTCCGTAATCATCGGCGTTGTTGCTCTTACTAAGGCAGACTTCAGCAACGTTGACACTGTTCTTCCCACTATGGAGCTCAGCAAGGCTTCTCCCACTTGGTGGCTGTGCGGCATCGCATACCCCTGCTTCGCAATGATGACCCTTACCCCGGCTCTTCCTTCCATGGGCGCAAGCGCAATTAACAAAAAGACCACCACCGCAGCAGCAGTATTCGGCGTTATCTTCTTCCATGCAGCAATTGCAATCATCGTGTTCGCGATCTTCGGAAACCTCGATATCGTCGGCACCGCTCAGGTTCCTAACCTCGCTCTGTCCGGTCTGCTCGGACCTGTTGCTCAGGGCATCTTCGTTGTAATGATCATCCTCGCGATCTACACCACCGCTTGCCCGATGATGTGGGGTTTCTGCCGCAAGATCACTACCAATGAGAAATCCGCAAAGTACAGAATCGCAATCATTGCTCTGACCGTTCTCGGCATGATCGGCACTCGTCTGTTCCGCCTCGGTGACCTCATCAATGTTATCTACAGCATTTCCGGCTACGTCGGAGCGGTTGTTCTTGTCGGTATCCTCATCAGCAATATAATCCGCAAGAATAAGGCAAAATCAGCAGCAGCTGAATAATTCTCTCCCTAAACCAAATACACAGCGTCCCGGGATACCCGGGAACGCTGTGTAAAAAAAGCTTATATTTATCAAATTTGCTGATGTTTTATGCGAGTTTGATGCAAATTATTAATAAATTGTATACAACGGCAGCCTGAAAGGAGGGCGGCAGAAAAATGACCCAGCAACACACAAACAATCACGCCGAAAAAGACACCAACAGGCTCATAACCGATGATTATGAGTGCTATAAGGACTGCCGGAACTGTCCTTTCCCCGGCGCAAAATGCTATCAAACCAAGTATGACCACTATAACACCGGTCTGCTAATACACAAACAATAAGGAGCAAAACATGGAAAAGAAGATTCTCAATGATTTCTGCTTTCACAAGCCGAAAACCCTTGATGAAGCGCTTGTCCTGATCGATAAGTATCAGGAAAACGGCCTTCTGATGGAGGGCGGCTCTGAGGTTATTCCCAACATGAAGTCGCTTGTAGTCACCCCGGATCACATCATATCCCTCAAGCACATTCCCGAGTTTGATTACATTACATACACTCCCGGCAAAGGCCTGCACATCGGCCCGAGCTGCACCCTGACCAAGGTCGAGTACGACCCCGACGTTCAGACCGTTTATCCCTCGCTGTACATGGGCGTACACGGCATGTCCAACACCAATATCCACAATATCAGCACCGTGACCGGCAACATCTGCTACGCAGTTCCCTCTGCGGATACCGCAGCTCCGCTGCTGACCCTCAACGCAGAGCTGAGCGTCAAGTCTGTTGACGGCGAGCGCAAGGTTCCCATCACCGAGCTGTTTGCCGGCGTTCGCCGCACAACGCTCAAGAAAAACGAGATCGTTACGGATATCTTCGTTCCTCAGCCCGATCCGAGAGCCGTTACCGTTTACTATAAAAACCCCTGCCGCAAGGCGCTTGACCTCGCAATAGCCGGCGTTGCAACCTACACGGTTCTCGATGATAACGGCGTTGTTGAGGATGTTCGCATTGCCATGAGCGCAGTTGCCGTCGTTCCCAAGCGCGCATACGAGGCAGAGCAGATGCTCAAGGGAAAGAAGCTCACCGAGGAACTTATTAACGAAGCTGCAAACCACGCCTCGCTGCACGAGTGCTCGCCGATAAGCGACATCCGCGCTTCCGCCGACTACCGCCGCGAGCTTGTCCGCCTTTCCGTGCGCGACGGCCTTATGCTCGCAATCAAGGAGGATAAATAAGAAATGACCCAGATAGTTAAACTTCATGTTAACGGCGTTGACTATGAGTTGGCGCTTGATACCAGAACCACGCTTGTTGACGCTCTGCGCGACCATCTCGGCCTCAAGGGCGTTAAGAAAAGCTGTGACGAAGGCGAATGCGGCGCATGCACCGTCCTGCTCGACGGCGACGCGATCGCATCATGCACTTACCTTGCCGTCGAGGCCGAGGGCCACGACATCGTGACGATCGAAGGCCTTGCAAAGGACGGCGTTCTGCACCCGATGCAGAAGGCGTTCATCGACTGCTTTGCCGTTCAGTGCGGCTTCTGCACCCCCGGCATGATCCTTGCCGCGGTTGCAATGCTCAACCACTATCCCGATCCCACCGAGGAGCAGGTTCGCGATATCATGCGCGGCAACATCTGCCGCTGCACCGGCTACACCAAGATAATCGACGCGATCATGCAGGCAAAGGAAGTTATGAAAAAGCAGGCGGCAGGGGAGATCAATGAGGAGACGCTCCCCAAGCCCGAAAGCGTATACAAGGCCGGTCCCATCGCACAGTGCGGCGGCTGATAGGAGGATGCACAATGGCAGATAAAGAATACTATTCCATAGGTAAGGGCGAGATCCGCCAGGACGCAGCGCTTAAAGTCACCGGCGCCGCTCTCTATTCCACCGATATCCACCCCAAGGGCATGGTCTACGGCAAAATTCTCGGCAGCCCCATCCCTCACGGCATAATCAAGAGCATCGACATCTCCGAGGCAGAGAAGCTCCCCGGCGTCGTCGCAGTCGTGACCGGCGAGGACGGCCCCGATCATCCGACCGTCGGCGGCTACCTGACCGATAAGTTCATCATGTGCCGTGTCGGCGATAAGGTTCGCTGCGTCGGCGACCCCGTTGCGGCAGTTGCGGCAACCTCCGAGCAGATCGCCGAGGCCGCATGCAAGCTCATCAAGGTCGAATACGAGCCGCTGCCCTATGTCCTCGACCCCGAAGAGGCATACAAGGAGGACTGCCCGGCAATCGTACACGATGATGTACAGAGCTACAAGCGCCTTGACCTTCACGGCGTAGCTCACAGCTTTGACCGCAAGCACCCCAACCAGGCCATCAAAAGACGTGTTCGCCACTGCGACCAGTTCGGCCTCAACCCTGACGATTACGCAACGCCCGAGGAATACGATGCAGCCTTCGGCGCAAAGTTTGACGAGGTTTACGAGAACGCATACCTCAAGCTGCCCGAGCAGCGCTATGAGTTCCCCCGAGTGAGCCACTGCTTCATGGAGCCGCACGTCACCGTTGTCGAGCCTCTCACCGACGGCGGCATCGAGGTCTGGGCAAGCGAGCAGGGCGGACGCCTTGTAAAATACAGCATGTCCGCAGCATTCGGCCTCAAGCCCTCGGATTTCCACATGCACGTTCCGTTCATGGGCGGCGGCTTCGGCGGCAAGGACGATTGCCCCGTAACAGGCCCCTGCATCATGCTTGCACTCAAGTCCCACAGACCCGTTAAGATAGTCCAGACCCGTGAAGAAGTCTTCTCCAACGGCACTCCCCGTCCCGGCGGCGCTATCTACGTCAAGGACGCATTCAATAAGGACGGCTCACTTGCGGCGCGCAAGGTGACTGCATTTATAAACTGCGGCGCTTACACCACCTCTGCTCTTGTCATGCTCGACCACAGTGTTTACGGCGTTTCCGGCAACTACCGCAACCCCTGCCTCTGGGTCGATGCTTACGGCGTTTACACCAACACCGAGAATAACGGTCCTTACCGTGCACTTGGCTGCGAGCTGTTTGTTTACGCCATTGAGCGCAACCTCGACCTTGCAGCGGAAGCACTGGGCATAGATAAGTACGATATCCGCAAGATAAACGTTCTCCGCAAGGGCGATATCGACGGCCACGGCCAGCTCGTTTACAACAACGGCAGCGACGAGGCTATCACCGCAGCAGCTAAATTCATTGAATGGGATAAGCCCGCTCACGCTCCCGAAGGCCCCTGGAGATATGGCAAGGGACTTTCCCTCGGCAATAAGTTCACCGCCTACGGCAAGACCGGCACCGAGGCAAACGTCACCATTCTCGACGACGACAAGATCGAGGTAGCCGTTTCCCACGTTGAAATGGGTCAGGGCGCGCTGACCGTTGACTGCCAGCATGTTGCCGAGTTCTTCCACGTTCCCATGAGTCAGATCCGCATCCGCAACGAGAACAGCGATTTCATGCCCTACGACGAAGGCACCTACTGCTCGCGCGGTACCTATATAAACGGCAACGCCATCATCCTTGCGTGCGAGGATGCCCAGCGCCAGCTTTTCGAGCGCACCTCCAAGCGCCTCGGCGTTCCCGTTGAGCGTCTTGCCACCGCAGACAGCAAGGTATATGACAAGGAAAACCCGGATAACTTCCTGTATTTCCACGATCTTTACGAGCACGGCGGCTGGGCGCCCGAAAGCAAGCTCGTCGGCCGCGGCACATTCTCTCCCGAGCAGGCGCTAAACAATCCCAAGAACGCTCAGGGCAACCCGGTGCTGTTCTACTCCATCGGCTCCTGGGGCATGGAAGTCGGCGTCAATATCGAGACCGGCGAGGTCAAGCTTGTCAACTGCGGCGGCTTCTACGATGCGGGCCGCGTGCTCAACCGTAAGACATGCGAAGGCCAGATCGAGGGCGCACTTTCCATGGGTCTCGGCCAGGCAATCTTTGAGGAGATCATGATAAACGATCAGGGCCGCGTAATAAACGGCAACTACCGTGACTACAAGATCCCAACCTTCATGGACAGCCCCACCAACGATAAGCTCCATGTTGACTTTGTCGGCGATCCGTTCCCGACCGGCCCGAACGGCGCAAAGGGCGTCGGCGAGGTTGCACTCATCCCCGTTATGGCTGCGTTTGCAAACGCAATTTACGCAGCAACCGGCGCAGAGATCCACAATATCCCCATGACTCGCGAAAGGATCCTCCAGTCTCTGCGCGATAAGGAAGCAGCAAAAGAAGCGTAAAAAAAGAAAAAGGAGAAAAATCGATGGAACACAAATCGGATTTTCTGGTGCTCGGCGGCGGCATTATAGGCTGCTCCGTGGCATATTTTCTCAGCAAAACCGGCGCTTCCGTCACAGTTCTCGAACGCGGTGATACCGCGTTCGGAACGGCGGGTGCATCGGGCGGACTTATAAACTGGATCACCTGCGGCGAAACGCAGATGGAGCTGTTTATGAGAAGCCAGGATATGCTCGAGCATCTTCAGGAAGAGCTCGGCGCGGACTTTGAGCTTAACTACAACAGCTACAACATGCAGATCATCTCCAATCAGATCGAGTGGGACGCCTCGGCACAGCTCGTAAACGACTTCAAGCTCCCCGGCTTTGAGGCAAAGCTCATCGACAGCTACGAATCGCACCTGCTTGAGCCTTGCGTTACCGAGGACATGCTCGGCTCGATCTATGTTCCGAGAGTGCACTATCTAAACCCCATAAAGTTTGCTCTTGCCTACCGCAACGCAGCCGTGAAGCACGGCGCAAAGTTCGTTAACGGCGCAGAGGTAACGGAGATATTGCATGAGGGCGCTCGCGTTATCGGTGCAAAGGCAAAGGGCGAGTGCTGGTATGCCGGAACGACGATCAACTGCACCGGTGTATGGTCGGAGAAGGTCTCCGCAATGGCAGGTTCAACCGCTCCCATACATCCCATCAGAGGCGAGTTTGCGATAACCGAGCCTGTTAAGCACTTCTGCAACACAACGATCAGCAGCGCTCAGTATCAGACCATCGTTCAGCACCCCGAGCTGTTCCCGGCAGCCGCCATAAAGTATAACCTCGGCTTCTCCGTCGAGCAGACCTCCACCGGCGCATGCATAATCCACGGCACCCGCGAAATGAACTCCGGCCTCGATAACGGCGTCATTCCCGAGGTCATCGAGATGCTCATTCAGACCGCGTGCAAGTTTATCCCCAAGCTCGGGACTCTGCGCATCATGCGCACCTATGCAGGGGTGCGCCCCGGCACTCCCGACGGCGATCCGTACATCGGCCTTGTAAGCGGCGTTCCAGGCTTCTGCGAATGCTGCGGCCACGGCGGCGAGGGCATTGCACTTTCGCCGGCAACCGGCGAAGCTATCGCCGAGCTGCTGATCGACGGCCACACCAAGCACTGCGACATCTCTCGCTTCTCGCCCGACAGAGTTGAGAAAGTCTGAACACGGAAAGGAATGGTCTAAATGAGTCAATCCATGAGAATTACGGATCATCCCATCCTCGGAGCGGATGAACCTAAAAAGAAAGTCACCATATACTACGAGGGTACTCCCATCGAGGCAAACGAGGGCGAGCCTATCGCCATCGCTCTGGCCAATGCAGGCATCCGCACGCTGTATGTCACCGAGAAGATGAACAAGCCCAGAGGCATTTTCTGCGGCCAGGGACGCTGCGGTTCCTGCCGCATGATCGTAGACGGAGTTCCCGATGTGAAAACCTGCTCGACTCCCGTTAAGGACGGCATGAGGGTGCAGGTTCAGCACGGTCTGGCATGAGGAGGTATTAACGTGAAAGAACTTGAACGCGAAATACTTATAATCGGTGCAGGCCCTGCCGGCATCTCCGCTGCCATCGAGGCGGCAAAGGCAGGCGCGAAGGTCACCGTTGCCGATGAGCACGACACCATCGGCGGTCAGCTCTATAAGCAGATCCACAAATTCTTCGGCGCGGCCGATAATCATGCCGGTATGCGCGGCTTTGAAATAGCACGCAAGCTTGAGCAGGAAGCAAAAGAGCTTGGCGTTGAGTTCTGGCTCAGCACGGTTGCCTATGGCATCTTCAAGGAAGGCGTCGGCATTGTCCGCGACGGCGATAACTTCATCGTCAAGGCAAAAAAGGTCATCGTTGCCGCAGGCGGCATTGAAAACACAACGGCTTTCCCCGGCTCAACTCTGCCCGGCGTAATGCTCGCCGGCGCTGCGCAGACCATGACAAATATCCACCGCGTGCTCCCCGGCAAGCGCATGGTCGTTGTAGGCAGCGGAAACGTCGGCCTTATAGTCGCATATCAGATGCTTCAGGCCGGTGCCGAGGTGCTCGCAGTTGTCGAGAGGGATGACCATATAGGCGGTTACGGCGTGCATGCAGAAAGACTGCGTACGGCCGGAGTCCCCATTTTCACAGATACAGTTATTAAATGTGCATCCGGCAAGACCTCCGTTGAGGGCGTTACCACCGTCAAGCTTGACGGTAACGGTGCCGAGATCGCCGGAAGCGAGCAGGAGTTTAACACCGATACCGTCATAATGGCGGTCGGTATGGCTCCGCTCACCGAGCTTCTGTGGAACATCGGCTGCCGCTTTGAATTCATAGGCGAGCTGGGTGGTTACGTCCCCTTGCATAATGAATTTATGCAGACAAGCGTTGACGGAATTTATGCCGCCGGCGATATCACCGGTGTAGAGGAAGCCTCCGTAGCAATGGAGGAAGGAAGCATTGCAGGCATTGCCGCGGCCGCAGCCTGCGGATGTATTGACGCAGACAAATGCAAAGAGCTTTGCGCAAGTCACATTGATGCACTTGCGGTCCTTGAAAGCGGAGAGTACGACGGTGAGCGCAGCGCAGCAAGAGTAAGGAAACTCAAACTGTACAAAGCAGCCGAAAAGTAAGAGGTATACCACTATGCACGATGGAATTATATACACCGGAGTTCCGAACAAAGAGGAGCTTAAAAACGCTCCGGGAATACCGGCAGCCGACAAGATAAAGCCCGGCGGAACGGCATTTATCGAGTGCTTGCAGACAATTGCCTGTAACCCCTGCGAAGCAAATTGCCCGACAGGTGCGATAAGCATTGGTGCTCAGATATCGAACAGACCCGTGCTTGACACGAATAAGTGCGTCGGCTGCGGCACCTGCGTTTCCAAATGCCCCGGACTTGCTATAACCGTCATTGCGTGCAATCGTGCATCTTCAACCACCGTGCTATCCCTGCCTTATGAGTACTTTCCGCTGCCGAAGGCCGGTGACACGGTTGCGGCCGTGGACCGCGAGGGCAGATTTGTGTGCAATGCAAGGGTGCTTCAAGTAAAGCCCATGAGCGCACACCAGAGCACCAGCGTTGTAAAAATCGAGTTTCCGGAAGAATTCACATTCAAAGTCAAGTCTATAAATACCTTTCATTGGAGGTCTAAAAATGGATGACAATGTTATCATCTGCCGTTGCCAGGAGATAACCTACGGCGAGATCGTCAAGGCCATCGAAGACGGTGCGATTTCCGTCACGGGCGTTAAAAAGCGCGTCGGAAGCGGCATGGGCAGCTGCCAGGGCAAATACTGCGAGCACCTTGTTGCGCAGATCATTTCCGAAAAGACCGGAATACCGGTGAGCGAGCTGCTGCCGGACACAAAGCGCGCCCCCGTTCGCCCCGTTGACGCAAAGGTTTTTCTCAAATAAAACGACAAAAAAGGGTCACTGTCCTTCGACTCTGACCCTTTCACAGAAAGTTTGTAAGATATTTTTTTGTCAAATCCTATTTACTTTTCGTATTAATCCATGTATAATTATAGCATTATATAATCAATGCTCGGGAGGTTACAATGAAGCTTGACCGAATTGAGATATTCTGTGCCGTTGCGCGAAATATGAGCTTTACAAAGGCGGCCGAAGAGTGCGGCGTGGCTCAGTCTGCGATCAGCATGCAGATAAAAGCTCTTGAAGATGAGCTGGGCTTTCCGCTTTTCGAGAGAAGCACAAGAAAGGTGTCCTTCACCGACGCAGGTCAGAGCTTTTATGTTGACTGCGTAAAGCTGCTTACCGGATTTGACGATGCTCTTGACCGTGCCGTTTCGACGCATAAAGGTAAACGCCTGTTCATCACCATAGGCATTGAAGGTCTCATGCAGACATCTTACAAGGCGGCAGTTATACGCAGATTCACAGCCGAGCATCCGGATATCCAGGTGATCCCACGTCAGGTGGAACGCGATAAGAAGTATGAGGAGCTCAGCAGCGGAGAAATCGATTTTGTATTCGACCTGCCGCAGTATTTCGTTCTCAACAACAAGATACGCAAGGCAGGCTCTATCTGCAACGACCATTGCCTTATGGTACACAAGGAGCATCCGCTTGCCGAAAAAAAGAGCGTCGGAAGGAAAGAGCTTTCCGAGTATGTGACGTTCTGGGGCGGCATCCCCAAGGTGGAGGATTATATCACAAAGCTCTATCTTAACTATTTCCGCGATGCCGGAATAGAGCCGGAGCATGTTATCTATGTCCCCGAGCAGGATGTTGCAACATTCATGGTGGCTGCAAATATGGGCGGCAACATAGTTCCGCTCTCGGAAAAAGAACAGATGAACACGGAAAACTTCCGCTTTATCAGGCTCGAAGCGCCGCTGACGTTTGAATCGGCCTGGCTGTATTCGTCGAAGAATCAGAACCCGGCGCTGCCGCTTTTCATAAAAACGGTCGAGGAAATGGCCGAGGAATACAACGACGAGGCAAATCGCCGAGAGCGCAATTCTTGAATGTGGAGGATGAGCAATGAAAAAAGTGGTTCTTTTCGGCGCAGGACAGGTCGGAGCAATGACTGCAAGATTGCTCGGCCCCGATTATATGATCGTCTGCGCAGCGGATAATTCCCCGGAAAAATGGGAAACGGAGCTTGCCGGCATTCCGGTGACTTCACCCGAAAACAGCCTTATCAGCGCGCCGGATACGTTCTGCCTGTGCGTGCTCGATCCCGAGCGCGAGGCGCAGATGCGCCGGCAGCTTGAGGATATCGGCTTTAACGGCGAGGTGATAACGCCTGCAAGCCTTAAAATTTTTGATGCGCGCACAGCCACAATGCGCCTTATCGCCGAGCAGATAAATGCTTCGGGCGTGCCCGGTGACGTTGCCGAGCTTGGCGTTTACCGCGGCGATTTCGCGGTGCTTTTAAACCTCGCTTTCAGCGAGCGGCGGCTGCACCTTTTTGATACCTTTGACGGCTTTGACGAGCGCGACATTGCGGCCGAGCGCGAAAACTCCTATTCCGGAGCCAAAGCCGGCGATTTCGGCGACACGGCCAAGGACGGCGTTGATAAGCGCCTGTTTTTCCGCGAAAAGGCCGTGTTCCACAAGGGATTTTTCCCGGATACGTTCAAAGGCTGCGAAGATCTGCGCTTTGCGTTTGTTTCGATCGACGCGGATCTCTATGCGCCAACTGCCGCGGCGCTGCCCCTTTTCTGGGACAGATTGTCCGCCGGAGGCGCGATCATGATACACGACTATAACAGCACGCAGTTTCGCGGAGTGCGCAGAGCGGTAGATGACTTCTGCTCTGAAAACCGCATCGTTCCGATGCCTGTGTGCGATATGCACGGCAGCGCTGTTTTGCGCAAGCCAATATAAAAAAAGCTATGAGATATGTATACCTTATTCGGCACGGTGAGGTACAGGTGCCGGGAAACGAAAAACGCTGCTACAGCAGCGCAGAATATCCCCTGAGTGTGCGCGGCGAAAAGCAGGCTCGTCAATTGAGGAGCTGGGCGCAGGAGAGGGGAATAAGCCTGATCGCAGCAAGCCCGAGCGGAAGATGCGTAAAGACCGCAGAGCTGATGTCCGGCGGAAAGATCGGGATAATCACCGACGAAGCGCTGCGCGAGGTGTCGGTAGGGCGCTGGGAAGGCCTGAGCTTTGCCGAGATACGCGAGCGCTGGCCGGAGCTGTACGAAGCCAGGGGCGAGAACATGAGCAGCGTCGCACCGCCGGGAGGCGAGAGCTTCCTTCACGCGTCCGAGCGCTTTGACGATGCTCTTAAAAGCATCATGGAGTCAAACGACGGCAATATAGCAATAATATCCCACAGCGGAGTGATACGCGGCTGGCTGCACCATTATGGCGGTCACGACGAGGATATGTTCTCGATCCCCGTGCCTTGTGCGAGCATAGCCTCGCTCATATGCGACGGAAATACGATAAACCGAGCCATCGCCGGCACGCGCGCGGTGCTCACGCCCGGCGACGATGAGATCGAAGAATACTATCGCCGCTGCAAAACTCCCGAAGAGGTCATCGCGCACTGCCGCGCGGTAGCGCACGGAGCCGAACGCATAGTCGAGCAGGGCGGCATAAGCTGCAATCGCGAGCTTCTGCGCGCGGCATGCCTGCTGCACGATATGTGCCGCACCGACGGAAAAAACCACCCGGAAAACGCGGCTCACATACTCACGATGGACGCATATCCTGCCCTTGCAAGCATAGTTGCCGGGCATCACGATCTTCCGCGCCGCGCCTCTACAGAGACGGAGCTGCTGTACCTGAGCGACAAGCTCTATTCCGGCACGCAGCGCGTATCGATCGACGAGCGCTTTGAGCGCTCGAGGGCAAAATGCCGGGATGAGGAAGCGCTTAAAAAATGGAGTCAACGCTATGCGGCGGTAAGAGGCATAGTTGAAAGATATCATTTGGAGGGACAGCTGTGAAACTGATAAAAACCGAAGACGCAGTGGGACAGGTATTGTGCCACGACATTACTCAGATCATCAAAGGCGTTACCAAGGACGCAGTGTTCCGCAAGGGTCATATCATAACTCCGGAGGATGTCCCCGTGCTCCTGAGCGTCGGCAAGGATAATATTTACGTCTGGGAAAAGGACGAAAATATGCTCCATGAGGATGAGGCCGCGGATATCCTGCGCAGCATATGCCAGAGCGGGAATATGCACGCCACAGCGCCCAAAGAGGGCAAGATAGAGCTTATAGCCGACTCCGACGGACTCCTGCTCATTGATCTTGAGCGCCTGCGCGCCATAAATGCACTCGGCGATATGATGATCGCCTCCCGTCCTTCGGGCTTCATGGTCAAAAAGGGTGACAAGCTGTGCGGTACAAGGGTCATACCGCTCGTCATAGCCAAAGAGCGCATGGAGCAGGCAAAAAAGCTGGCCGGCAGCGAGCCTATCATTCGGCTTGTGCCGGTAAGGCCGAGAAAATACGGCCTTGTCACCACCGGCAATGAGGTGTTTTACGGCCGCATACAGGATACGTTCACGCCTGTCGTTGAGGCAAAGCTTGCCGAGTTCGGCTGCGAGATGGCTGAGCACGTCGTTTTAAACGATGATCACGAGAAAATTACTGCGGCCATAAAGAAAATGCTCGACGACGGCTGCGAAATGGTGTTCTGCTCCGGCGGCATGAGCGTTGATCCCGACGATAAAACGCCGCTGGCGATCAAAAATACCGGAGCCAAGATCGTCTCTTACGGTGCGCCGGTGCTCCCAGGCGCAATGTTCCTTGTATCTTATTACCCGGACGGTCGGCCGATCTGCGGTCTGCCAGGCTGCGTAATGTACGCCAAAAGAACGATATTTGACCTTGTTCTGCCGTATCTCGTAACGGATACGCCCGTGACGGCAAAGTGGCTGTCGGGACTGGGCAACGGCGGCTTGTGCCTTAACTGCCCGGTCTGCCATTTCCCCAACTGCGGCTTCGGAAAAGGAGTATAAAGCATGCTCGATCAATACGGGCGCAGGATAGATTATATGCGCATTTCCGTAACCGACCGCTGTAATCTGAGGTGTCGCTACTGCATGCCGGAGGCTGTGGAGTCTGTAAGCCACTGCGATGTGCTGCGGTATGAAGAGATACTGCGCATATGCCGAGCGGCGATCGAGATAGGGATAACAAAATTTAAAATAACCGGAGGCGAACCGCTAGTCCGTGAGGAATGTACCGAGTTTATTGCCCACCTTAAAAACACACATGGCGTTGATCAGGTCACGCTTACAACAAACGGTCTGCTGCTTGCCGATAAGCTCCCGGCGCTTGCCGCTGCCGGCATTGACGGAATAAATATAAGCGCCGATACTCTTAATTCCGCCCGCTATAACGAAATAACCGGGTATAGCGGAAACGGAACAGAAAAGCTGCTGAGCGTCCTGAAAGAATGCTGTGCAAGAGGAATAAAAACAAAGGTAAATGCCGTGCTGCTCGAACAGACGGAAACCGATGCCGCCGAGCTTGCGGAAATAGCCGGAAGGCTGCCCGTTGATGTGCGCTTTATCGAGCTTATGCCAATTGGATTCGGCACGACCATGAAACGCGTATCAACAGACGATATCCTCACTGTTTTGCGCGAAAGGTGGCCGGATCTTGCCGAAACAGACGAAAAGCGCGGCAACGGACCTGCACATTATTATAAAAGCGGCTTGTTAAAGGGCAGGATCGGCTTCATTGATGCAGTGAGCCACAAATTTTGCTCGGAGTGCAACAGAGTGAGGCTTACGAGCACAGGTATGCTGAAGCCCTGCCTGTGCTACTCGGACACGACGGATCTGCGCGCGCTCATACGCTCCGGCTGCAAGGATGAGGAGCTGAAGTCGGCTCTCGAGCGAGCGGTATACCAAAAGCCGAGAGCGCACTGCTTTGATGACGGCGCACAGATAACCGAACAGCACATAATGAGTCAGATAGGAGGATAAACATGGGAAAAGTAATTGCGGTGTGCACAAGCGAACGCAAGGGACTGCAAAAAAGCGACGTAAAAAGCGCACACTTTACCACCGAATGGGGCATTGACGGCGATGCACACGCCGGTAAATGGCACAGGCAGATAAGCCTGCTGAGCGCCGATAAAATCGCGGCGTTCAACGAAAAGGGAGCAAACGTTATCCCCGGCGCGTTTGGCGAAAACCTCGTGGTCGAGGGCTTTGATTTTCGCTCGCTGCCCGTCGGAACTCTGCTCAGATGCGGCGACGTGCTGCTTGAGATGACCCAGATAGGCAAGCAGTGCCACAGTCACTGCGAGATATATAAGAAGATGGGCGACTGCATCATGCCGCGAGAGGGTGTGTTTGCCCGGGTAATAGAGCCGGGCACGATCACAGTCGGCGACGAGATGGTCATCGAAAAGCGTGAGGGGCATTTCCCCTGGCAGGCGGCGGTCATAACGCTCAGCGATAAGGGAGCTGCCGGTCAGCGCAAGGACGAAAGCGGCCCGGCAATAGCAAAGCGCCTTACCGACTCCGGCTATGAGGTCGTCGAAGAGCTGATCATCCCTGATGACGTGCGCGTTTTGAAGCAGGAGCTTATGCGCCTGTGCGATCAGCGCCAGTTAGACCTCATACTCACGACCGGCGGGACCGGCTGCTCGCCGAGAGACACAACGCCTGAGGCAACGCTCGCCGTTGCCGACAGAAACGTTCCCGGCATAGCCGAGGCAATGCGCGCAGCGTCGCTGAAAATAACTCCGCATGCGATGATCTCGCGCGCAGCGTCGGTCATCCGCGGAAAAACGCTCATTATCAATCTCCCCGGCAGCCCGAAAGCCTGCATGGAGAACATGGACGTATTCATGGACACTATCCCTCACGCAATGGGACTGCTGAGGAACGAGGTCCACGACTGCGCAAGAAAATAAAGAGAATAGCTGATTTACTGTATATAGCCGCGTTAAGTCGCGATTATATAAACATTTTTTCTGAAATAGGAGAAAACAAAATGAAAGCAAAGAAGCTACTGTCCCTAGTACTGGCAATGGCAATGGTTTTTGCCCTTGCCGCCTGCAGCTCAAACAATGAGCCGAAAGCAAGCGAAGAGCCGGAAGCGCGCGAAGAGGTAGTTGTATTTGCGGCGGCATCCATGACCGAAACCCTCAACCAGATCAAAGAGACCTACGAGAAGGATCACAACGTTACACTGACCTTCAACTTCGACTCGTCCGGCACCCTCAAGACTCAGATCCAGGAAGGCGCAGACTGCGACCTGTTCATTTCCGCAGGCCAGAAGCAGATGAACCAGCTTGACATCACCGCCGATAAGGAAGTCAACACCGAAGGCCTCGACTTTGTCGCATCGGACAGCCGCGTAAATCTTCTTGAGAACAAGGTAGTTCTTGTTGTTCCCGAAGGCAATCCCAAGGGCATCCAGGGCTTTGACGACCTTGCCGCAAAGCTTGCCGACGGCAGCGTACTTATGGCAATGGGCAACAGCGACGTTCCCGTAGGCCAGTACACTCAGAAGATCCTTTCCTACTATAAACTTGACGAGACCGCTCTTGCAAACGCAGGTACCATTACCTACGGTACCAACGTCAAGGAAGTCACCACGCAGGTTGCCGAGGGCAGCGTTGACTGCGGCATAGTATACTGCACCGACGCGTTCTCCGCAGGCCTCACCGTTGTTGACAGCGCAACCAAGGATATGTGCGGCCAGGTAATCTATCCTGCTGCCGTCATGAAGAACGCAAAGCACGCAGATGCCGCAAAGGCATTCCTTGAGTACCTCCAGAGCGACGCCGCAATGAAGGTATTTGAAAATGTCGGCTTCTCCAGCGTAGCATAAGTTGCAAGCAGAATTGGCAGCGCATCTAATGTGCTGCCAATTCGAGGTATATAAAAGGTATGAACATTGATTGGTATCCGCTTATAAACTCGCTGAGAATTGCGGGAATAAGCTGTGTAATAGTATTTTTCACGGGCATTTTCTTTGCGTATTATGCCGCAAAGCTGCCGCGAACCATAAAGGGTGTGCTGGACGTTATCCTCACATTGCCGATGGTGCTTCCGCCGACGGTGTGCGGCTATCTTCTGCTGCTCGTTTTCGGAACGAAGCGGCCTGTCGGCATATTCCTCATGCAGTTCGGAATTAAATTCGTTATGACGTGGTACGGCGGCATACTCGCGGCGGCTGTAGTTGCGTTTCCGCTGATGTACCGCACAGCGCGCGGTGCGTTCGAGAGCTTTGACCCCTCGCTTGCACAGTCCGGACAAACGCTCGGCCTCAGCAACACATATATATTCTGGCGCATCCGCATGCCGGCCTGCCGCCAGGGCATACTGGCAGGCACCGTCCTTGCATTTGCACGAGCGCTGGGCGAGTACGGCGCAACGAGCATGCTCATCGGCTTTACCCCCGGCAAAACGGCGACGATATCCACAACGGTGTATCAGCTCTGGCGCACTAACGATGACGCCGGCGCGCTGTTTTGGGTCATGATAAACCTCGCTATAAGCACGGTTGTGCTGCTTTCGGTCAACCTCCTCGAAAGCCGGCAGAAAAGGATAGTGAAAAGATGAGCCTGACAGTAGATATAAAGAAAAAACTCGGCTCATTCGAGCTTGAGACGAAATTTGAAGCGGAAAACGGCGTGACGTGCCTCCTCGGCCCGTCCGGCTGCGGCAAGAGCATGACGCTTAAATGCATAGCCGGAATCGAAAAGCCGGATGAAGGACGCATCGAGCTTGACGGAACCGTTTTGTTCGACAGCAAAAAGGGCATAAATCTTCCGCCGCAGAAGCGCCGCGTGGGATACATGTTCCAGAACTATGCTCTGTTTCCGAACATGACAGTGCGGCAGAACATACTGTGCGGCATGCGCCATATAAAGGACAAGGCCGAAAAGGAAGCAAGGCTTAATAAATATGTGAGCATGTTCCGGCTCGAGGGCCTTGAAAATCACCGCCCTGCGCAGCTTTCCGGCGGTCAGGCTCAGCGCACGGCACTTGCAAGAATAATGGTCAGCGACCCGAAGCTTTTGCTGCTTGACGAACCGTTTTCGGCGCTTGATGCGCATTTGCGCGATAAGCTCATGATAGAAATGCGCGATGTGCTTGCAAAGTTCGGGCGCGAGGTCATCATGGTGACGCACAGCCGCGACGAGGCGTATAACATGAGCCACGAAATTGCCGTTATGGATGAGGGAAAGCTCCTTGCAAAGAACAAGACCAAAGCACTGTTTGCAGACCCCGGAAGCGTTCCGGCGGCCATACTGACAGGCTGCAAGAACATAGCTTCCGCCGAAAAGCGCGGAGAGCACGAGGTGTACATCCCCGAATGGGGCGTGACGCTGACAACTGCGCAGAGCGTGGGGGATAATGTCAAAGCAATAGGCATACGCGCGCACTATTTTAACCCCACGGCCCCGACAAATCGATTTGCCGTTGAGTACATCGAGGAGATGGAGGAGCCGTTTGAGTGGATAATAGAGTTCAGACCGCGCACCGCAGCCGCGGATGCGCAGGGCGTATGGTGGAGACTCAGCAAGGATAAGCGACCGCAGAGCTTCCCGGCGGAGCTCGGCATCGCCCCGGCAAATATACTATTACTATACTGAGGAGGAGCTGTAATGAATAACATCTATGCAGAAATTCTGAAAAGAGTCGAAAACAATGAGGCACTTACGCTGAAAACGGAGTTTACTGGCTCCGAGGGCATAATGGCGGAAAGCCTAAAGAAAACGCTTGCGCCGTATGAGCCGCATACGGATATGCGCGGCCGCTGCTTTGCCGACGTCACGTTTGAAGAAAGCGACGACGGACACAGTGTCGCCGGCGAGCCGTTCTCGCCTCCCGAGCGCCTTATCGTGCTCGGAGCCGGCCACATTGCGCTGCCGGTGTGTGAGTTTGCGGCAAAAAGCGGATTTGAAGTGTATGTGTGCGATGACAGGCCTTCGTTTGCAAATGAGGGACGCTTCCCCGATGCTGCACAGGTGCTGTGCGACAGCTTTGAAAACTGCATAAGGCAGCTCAAAATTACCTCCTACGACTATATCGTTATCATAACGCGCGGCCATACCCACGATGCCGACTGCCTGCGCGAGATATTCAAGGGCACGCAGCCTGCCTACCTCGGCCTTATCGGCTCGCGCCGCCGCGTTAAGGGACTTCTGGAGATGCTCCTTGCCGAAGGCTGCCCGAAGGAATATATGGACAGAATATGCACCCCCATCGGCCTTGATATCGGCGCGGTAACTCCGGGCGAGATCGCAATATCAATCCTTGCCGAGCTCGTTGCCTATAAGCGCCTGCCGGAGCACAGTAAGGACGGAGTGCGCTGCTGCAATGATTCAGATGCTGAGCTTTCGGTCATAAAATATCTTGCAGAAAACCACGATCCCAAGGCGATTGTCACCGTTATCGAGACTAAAGGCTCAACTCCGCGTGAGGCCGGAGCGAAAATGGCCGTAAGTCCGCGCGGCGAGGTGACGGGAAGCATCGGCGGCGGATGCAGCGAGGGCGCGGTTATCCGCGACGCTGTTGACATAATCGGAACAGGACGCTACATGGTCGTTGACATTGACCTCACCGGCGAGGTCGCAGAGTCCGACGGCATGGTATGCGGCGGTACGATGAAGGTCCTCGTTGAGGACGGAGCGGAGAACTGAAAATGGGTGTTATCTATGCCGACAACGCGGCAACGACCCGATTGTCTGACACGGCGTTTGACGCGATGAAGCCTTATATGCTCAATGAATACGGCAATGCCTCGACCCTGTATAAGCTCGGGCGCAGCGCCCATAAGGCAGTGGAAAACGCGCGCGGCGTTTTCGCAAAGGGCATAAACGCACTCCCGGCCGAGATATATTTCACCTCAGGCGGAACAGAGAGCGATAACTGGGCGATAAAGGGCACTGCTCACCGGCTTGCCGCGAGCGGGAAAAAGCATATAGTCACGGACAATATCGAGCACCACGCGGTTCTCAACAGCGCCAAAGCTCTCGAGCGAGAGGGCTTTGAGATGACATATGTAAGAGCCGATAAAAACGGCCTTGTCCGCGCCGAGGATGTGGCGGCGGCAATACGCCCGGATACGGCGCTGGTATCGGTGATGCTTGCAAATAACGAGCTTGGAACGATCCAGCCGGTTGCCGAGATAGGCAGCATATGCCGCTCGGAAGGAGTACTGTTCCACTGCGATGCCGTGCAGGCGGCAGGAATATTGCCTATAGACGTAAAGCAGATGAACATAGACCTTTTGTCAATGTCGGCGCACAAGTTCCACGGCCCGAAGGGAGTCGGAATAATGTATGCACGCCGTGGGTGCGCACCCGAAACGTATATTGACGGCGGCGAGCAGGAGCGCGGCCACCGGGCCGGAACGGAGAACGTCGCCGGTATTGTCGGCGCGGCAGCGGCATTTGCCGAGGCAATCAGCGAAAGAAACGAAAAAGCCGATCGCCTTTGCGCAATGCGCGACGAGATACAGTCGGGGCTTTTAAAAATACCGGGATCACAGGTCAATGGCGTCACCGCGCCGCGCCTGCCGGGCACTCTCAACATGTCATTCGACGGAATTGACGGGCAATCGCTCATATTCGAACTGGATCTGAAAGGCCTTGCAGCTTCGAGCGGTTCTGCATGCGCGTCCGGCTCCGTTGATCCGAGCCATGTTCTTCTCGCACTTGGTCTGCCTTATAAGCTGGCTCACGGCTCGCTAAGACTGAGTCTTGGGAGATATAACACTCCCGACGAGGCAGAGATGATCGTTCGCATCGTTTCCGACACAGTTGCCGAACTGCGCAGCAATTGAATAAGCGATCACAGGAGCCTGCGTGAGGTCTTTTTCCTTGCGCAGGCTCCTGTATTTTTTCTCCGGGGCATAATTCACAACGATGTAAAAAAATTAGTGCAATTTACATATACTGTTGTTAAAATGCACAAAAAACGCTGTTAAGATTATACGATATGGCGAAAATGTACAAATAAATTGAAGTTTGACGTTGTGAGTGATAAAATAATAACATCTAGGCTGCGTGTGCATATTTGACGCAGTCATATGAAACGGGGGAACATAATGAGAGACCTGAAGCATCTGATCTATTTTGAAAGTCTCCTTCAGGAGGCGAACAACGCGCTTGTAAAGCAGGCGTGTTCCGAGGGCAAGCTTGCACTTGCCTACAACTGTTCTTACATACCAGAGCCGCTGCTCGATATTGAGGGCTGCTTCGGCGTAAGACTGCGCGCTCCGGGATGTACTAATCCGGACCTTGCGACCTATTATATGACGAATCGCTCCTGCCCTTATTCCAAGAGCATACTTGAGCGTGCGTTTGAAGGCGGATACAATTTCATTTCCGCTCTCATAGGTCAGGAATGCTGCACCACGATGAACCGCATGGAGCAGTATTTTGATTACTGCAAGCTCATTCCGAACGAAAAGTTCTTCACCGTCTGCATCGACATGCCGATAAAGAAGGGCGACTGGTACGCCGGATATTTCCGCCGCCAGATCGAGAAAAAGATACTCACGCCCATGAAGGAGACCTACGGCGTTGACTATTCCGAGGAAAAGCTCATGGACGCTATAGAGCGCCATAATGAGATCTGCCGCCTCATAACCGAGATAGGAAGCTATCGCAAGCTCGATAATCCGACGATCACAGGCTATGAGTTCCACGTTATTCAGCTCGTCACGCTCGTGTGCCCGAAATATCTTATCGTTGATAAGCTGCGCGAGACGGCCGAGGAGCTTAAGACCCGTGAGCCTGACGAAAAGCCCGATTACAGGGCAAAGGTCATGCTCGTCGGTAGCGAGATCGACGATCCGGAGTTCACAAAGCTTGTCGAGATGTGCGGCGCGCGTGTCGTTGCCGACCGCTACTGCTTCGGCTCGCTGCCCGGCAGGGAAGAGATAGCCGTACAGCCCGGACAGCATCCGCTTGATGCGCTTGCAGAGCATTACATGAAGATAAACGAGTGTCCGCGCTCGATGGGCACGGAAAATATCATCGCGCGCAAGCAGTATCTGTACGACATCGCGAAGGAATACAAGGCCGACGGCATAATCCTTCAGAACATGAAGTTCTGCGAATACTGGGGCTATGAGCGCGCCATCGCCGCAAAGTGGCTGGCCGAGGGACTTAATGTTCCGTCGGCAATACCCACCTGCCAGATAGAGCGTGACTACGCAAACGCCGCAACAGGCCAGCTGCGCACGAGATTTCAGGCGTTCGTCGAATCGCTTGAGATCAAAAAGCTCCAGGCTAACGCATGATCGAGGAGGGAAACAGCTATGTGGAAAAGAAAAATCAGCATCAAAGAGCAGTACGGTACCCTTGAGCATTTCCTCAAAGGTGACGAGCCCTGCCATTACATAGGTCAGAGATACATCGAAGGCACGAACTTCTATGCCCGCCGCGAGTGGCGCGGAGTTAAGGATACGGCATTTGCGTTTTACAAATGGCTGTGCACGTGGGTCAAGATGGCGATATTCGTCATGCATGATCCGGTCCGAATAGCAAAGGCTTTTTGGAAATACCGTTGGCTGTCGGCATATCTTGCAGCTCCCATGATGGTAGATAAGTGGATCGAGGGCGACCGCGGCGAAGCGCTCAGAGCAGACCTTTATGCGCTCGACTGCATGATCTCCGACTCGACCGATACCCTGTGGAAGAGCCTGCGAGCCGACCGTAGGCTCGGCGAGACCAAGTGGTCGGACGTTACAGTTGCGTTTGACTACACTTTGCCCAAGCACATAATCTTCGGCTTCCCCGGATATTATGCGATAAACATGCAGCAGCACGCGGCGTTCATGCTGCCGCTCATGCGCAAGCAGCTCGGCTGCTACTATGTCGATCAGGCCGTTGCCTGCGGCATTCCGGGCGATATGTGCACCCTGCCTCTTGTTGAGGTCGGTGTCGCCGTCGAAAACGAGTACCCCGATATCGGCAACTGCTGGCTGACAACGAATAACCCCTGCGACGCGAACATGATGGATAATACGGCTATGTGGCGCGCGCTGTCAAACGACGGCAAAAAAGCGGTTCATCCGTTCACAACGCCTCTTATGTACGATGATCCCACGACCAAGGAGCTTGGCGTTCACGAGGTTTATTCCGCCATCGAGTTCCTCGAGCAGCAGTTTGGTGTTCCGTTTAACTGGGATACGTTTATCGAGCATATCGAGGACACCAACGAATTTAACCGCGGCTCGCTCAACCGCTGGGATATCTACGCCAAGAGCGATAACGGCGCGCTCAACTCCGTCGTTCAGGGCCTGTTCCGCATTTATTTCTATCAGCAGGGCGGCACGAAATATTTCAAGAAGGCAAACAAAAAGATAAACCGCGTCTTTGAAAAGTGCGTTCGCAAGAACATCCACCCATTCCCGCTTGCGCGTCACCGTGCGCTTGCATGGTCATGCGGCTCTACATACTATGCCCACGGCGTGCAGTGGCTGTATAACTGCTGGGGCATCATGACGGTCATCAATATGGACTCGCTTACCGGCCACAATATCGTTGATACCACCGATCGCGAGACCATGATGAGCGACATTGCCGACTGGCATGCAAGAACCCCGATGCGCACCCACACCGTCGGCGGCAACCGCCACCTCATGCAGATGTGGGAGACAGCGGAGAAGTTCAACTGCGATACCATCATCATGTACGACGATATTGGCTGCAAGGGCATGGCCGGCGCGCAGGGACTTCTTGAGGAGGAGTTCCATAAGCACCGCGACAGATTCAACATTATCTGGATGCCGCATTCTCTTATGGACTGCCGCATAGTTCCCACAAACGAAGCGCGCAAGACTGTCAATCAGTATATGCAGAGCGTTATGCACGAAGAGCCCATTGACCCGACCCTCGTCGATTTCGATGATGAGATGGGCTGGTAAGAAAGGAGAAGCAGCATGAAAGTTCTGGCTAAAATTATGGGCATGGGCAGCCTTACGCTTGCCGCGCTCTTTGCGGTGTATTACTTTAATCTCGATATGCGCCTTATGCGAAGCGTCATCGTGCCGTTTCTCGATAAGCATTATGACAGCGTGAAGCGCGAGCACCTGATTTGAGGAGGCAAAACAATGAGCTATACAAATCACAATATCCTCCCGAGAGCGCTGTCCTACGAGGAGAAGGAAAACAGGAAAAAGGGCATATACGACAGCTTTGCAAATTACCTCGTCTATTGCCCGAAATGCAAGCACGTTGCAAAAACCAATATGTATATACAGCGCGCCGAGGCTTACATCGACGAGCTGCACGAGCGCGGCACCGTCTGCCCCAAGTGCGGCGACAGCGACTGGACGCTCGGCTATCCCCTCGGAACGCTCACGGGCTTTGTGAAGTTCTCGTGAGCACAACAAATCTCAGATTATGGCGCGAAATGTAAAACCTGCATTAAGGAAATGTAAATATTGCAGAATTTTTAAGCATTTTTCCGCCGTAATTAGTGCTAATGCCAAAAATGAAATGAACGCTGGACTTAGTACGGAAGAAGGGGTATAGTTTTGTTGAAGGCATCGAAATTGATTCGGTGTAAAAAAATAAACAAAGGAGATACTTGAATGAAGAAAAGACTGTCACGCTTTCTGGCATTCATGCTCGTACTGTGCATGGTAATGACCATGGTGCCGGCTGCATTTGCCGACTCCAACGAGGTTCAGATACTCTTCCTCGACACATCCGACGTGCATGGACAGCAGTTTGCAACTGACTACACGCAGGACGCAGACAAATCCGGAACCCATTATCAGGCCATGACAAGGGTTGCCACATATGTCAAGCAGCAGCGCGCAGAGTACAAAAACGTATTCCTGAGCGACTCGGGCGACACTATTCAGGGCACACCTCTGACATATTACTATGCGTTCTATCAGAAGGATGCACAGGATCCTGCCATGAAGGTCATGCGTATGATGGACTACGACATGTGGGTCGTGGGCAATCATGAGTTTAACTACGGCATGGATATTCTTCAGCGCCAGCTTGACTACCTGACCTCCGCTTCCACAGAGACCGAATCTCAGGTCGGCGTTTCCATGGCAAACTATCTCGATGCAAGCACCAATAACGACACAAGCCGCGACTGGAAAACCTGGAACGGCTATGCTCCTTACGTCATCAAGGAGTATGACGGCGTTAAGGTCGCAGTCATGGGCATAGGCAACCCCAACATCGCAAACTGGGATGTTCCTGAAAACTGGAAGGGCATCTACTTTGCCGGCGTTGTCGAGACCTATAAGCACTACGAAGCCGAGATGAAGGCACAGGCAGACCTCATCGTCCTCGTCAGCCACAGCGGCATCGACGGCGACCCCGAGAACTCCGACTTCATCCGTGAGCTTGTTTCCACCACCAACTCCATCGACCTCGTTTTCTCCGGTCATGAGCACCGCAACGGTGTCACCAAGATCGCAAACACCGACGGCAAGGAGATCCCCGTTATCTCCCCGAGCACCAAGGCAGCCGTTGTCGGCCGCGCACTGTTTACCTACAATAAGTCCACCGGCGAGTACACAGTTGAGGCTTCAAACGAGCCTATGACCAAACGTGAAGGCCGCGTTACGGAGGCACTCTACGAGCCGGATGCAGACATTACCGCAGCACTTCAGCCGTATGAGACAGCAACCTGGAACGACTACATGCTCAAGCCCATCGGCAAGGCAAGCGGCGACTTCACCGCCTCCGGCCTCGGCACCGCTCCTTCGGCATTCGTTGACCTTGTAAACCAGGTCCAGATCTGGGGCGCATACGACCGCACCGGCGAAAACACCCCCAATGACAAGAGCGACGATACCCCGGCTCAGCTCTCCATCACCGCTCCTCTTACCTCCGGCAATGCCGCAAACCTCATCCCGGCAGGCGATATCAAGCTTGGCGATATGTTCCGCCTGTATCGCTACGAGAACTGGTTCTACCAAATCACCATGAGCGGCAAGGAAGTACGCACCTGGCTTGAGTGCTCCGCCTCCAAGGTCGTTACCAACGAGGACGGCACCTACGGCATCACCGGCGGCCTTACCTATTACGATGTCATCTACGGCGACGGCTTCAGCTATGTCATTGACCCCAGCGCTCCCTCCGGCAGCCGCATAGCCTCCATGACCTACAACGGCAAAGAGGTTCAGGATACCGATACCTTCACCATCGTTATCAACAACTATCGCTTCAACGGCGGCGGCAACTACGTCAGCTACATCAATGAGCACGGCTGCGACTTTAAGCCCAACGACGAAAGCCGCGTTATCTACTCCACCCAGTACGATATGATCCAGGGCGAGGACAAGGGCCAGGCCCGTAACCTTCTTGCAGATTACATCACCGCAAAGGGCACCATCGACCCCGAGATCAAGTCCGCCTGGAAGATCGAGGCCAAGGGCTTTGAAAATCCGTTCAGCGACGTCAAAGAGGGAACCTACTATTACGACAGCGTAATGGATCTTGCAGAGAAGAACATAGTCAAGGGCACCACCGCAACCACCTTCGAGCCTTACGCTTCCTGCAACCGTGCACAGGCAGTCACCATGCTGTGGCGTGCGGCAGGCTCTCCCGAGCCCAAGGCCACCACTACCTCCTTCACCGATGTAGCTGCCGGCAGCTACTACGAGAAGGCAGTCCTCTGGGCAGTTGAAAACGGCATTGTCAAGGGCACGACCGAGACCACGTTCAGCCCCTATGACGTTTGCAGCCGCGCCCAGATCGTGACCTTCCTCTGGCGCAGCGAGAAATCCCCCGATGCAAGCGGCACAAACACATTTGAGGACGTTCAGTCCGGTGCATACTACTCCGTCGCTGTCCTTTGGGCACTCGACGAGGGCATCACCAAGGGCTACACCGCCACTCAGTTTGTTCCAAACGGCGTTTGCAACCGCGCACAGATAGCAACCTTTATCTTCAGATCAATGAAATAATCTCTTTTTTATCTCAGCTCCCCACGATCCTTCGTGGGGAGTTTTTTTGTTAAAAATCCACACAAGTATCAAAAACGATTCATACTTACCCCCCAAACATTTCAAACTAAACAAAAGCCTTGCAGCAGTATATAACTCAACAGGCAGTATAAGCGAAAACATACAATCAGTGTAAAAATGTAGTTATAATATACAAAAAATATCTATATTAATAGACATATCGGAGAAAATGAATAAATATATTGAATATAAATGATAAAAATGATAAAATGTTAACATGTAGCATCCGAAAGGATCGCAATCGGAATTTAATGTGAAATGGGGGAGTTTAACAATGAGAGACCTGAAGCATCTGAACTGGTTTGAAAACCTCCTGCAGGAGGCAAACAACGCGCTCATCGCTCAGGCAAAGCAAGAGGGGAAGATATGCGTTGCCTTTGTCTGCGAGAACACGCCGGAACCGCTTATGAACCTTGGCAATGCCTTCGGCATTCGCCTGCACGCTCCGAACACCGGCTCAATGGACATCGCAACGTATTATATGACGAGCTTTCTGTGCGAAACGTCAAGGGCACTTTTGGAGCGCGCTATTGAGGGCGGTTTCAACTTTGCCGACTGCGTCGTTGCGCCGGACGGCTGCACGATGATAAATCGCTGCGTTGAGAATATGGAGCTTTTAAAAACCATGGGCGAGGGGAACGATAAATTCTTCCACGAGTTTATGGAGATACCTCTCAAGGCCGATGAAAATGGCGTCGAGCTGCTGGTTTTGCAGTGCAAAAACCACATACTCAAGCCGCTGAGCGAAAATTACGGCATCGATGTCTCGGATGCTGCTGTACGCAAGGCCGTTGAGGAGCATAACCGCGTCTGCCGCGTTATAACCGAGATAGGAAACTTCCGAAAGGAAGCACGCCCGAGGATAACAGGCTACGAGTTCCATGTTTTGACCCTTGCTACATATGTTATGCCGCAGTATCTCATAATCGACAAGCTTGAGGAGACGCTTGAGGAGATAAAAACGCGCGAGCCGGAGGATAGGGAATACCGCGCGAGGATAGCGGTAGTCGGCTCCGAGGTCGATGACAGCGGCTTTATAAAGCTTATTGAAGAGACCGGCGCTTATGTCTGCGCCGACAGGTTCTGCTTCGGCTCGCTGCCCGGCAGAATGGAGATAGAACTGAATGACGAGGAGGATGCGCTCACGCAGGTCTGCCGCCACTATGTCTATAACGGTCATTGTCCACGTATGTTCAACATGGAAAAGGTCTATGGCCGTAAGGCATATGTAAACGACATAGCAAGGGAGTACAATGCCGAAGGTATCATATATCAGCAGATAAAGTTCTGTGACCCATGGGCATACGAGCGGCTTCTCGGATCTACAATGCTGCGCGAGGAATACAATTATCCCGTTCTGTCCGTAGACAGACCGTATAACATCAGCTCGTCCGTCGGCCAGATGCGCACCCGTGTTCAGGCGTTCGTGGAAAGCATTGAAATCAAAAAGCTTCAGGGAGGTGCAAAGTAATGGCTATAGTAGTAAACGATAAAGAACGCAAGGGCGAAAAACAGTTAGGTGTTCTGTACGATCATGGCAAGGTTCGCCGCCGCCGCGAGTGGCGCGGATTAAAGGATACGCTGTACGACTACACAAGATGGCTCTACCTTCTCTCTATACTGGCAAAGGTAATTATAAAGCCGCGTAACGTCAAGGCGATGTTCCGCTACAGATGGTTCGGAAACTATCTCGCCGTGCCGCACATGCTCGATAAATTCACCATCGGTCTGCGCGACGAGGCTCTGCGCATCACCCACATTGCGATGGATTTCGTCGTAAAGGACGTTGCAACCTGCATTGATAACTGCATAAGGGGCGACCGCAGAACGGGCAACGACGTAAAATACTCGGAAAAGAGCGTCCTTTGGGACGAAAACGCAATGACGGCGGTAATGATGGGCTTCCCGACGCTCAACTGCATCCTGCGCGAGGTACCCACGATGTTCTCGGCAAACCTTCTTAATCAGAACTCGGGCCTGCATTATCTCGATGTCGCACAGGAGTTCGGCATCCCCGGCGACGTGTGCCCTATGCCGGAGGCGGAGCTTGGAGTTTCGATAGACGACGACTTCCCCGTGCTCGGTAAGTGCGCCGTGCAGGTGAATACTACCTGCGACGGCTCGCTTATGGGAAACGGCCTTATTGCCAAGCGCCTTGAGCGAGAGTACGGCATACCGACCTTCCAGCTTGTTGCGCCCATGCGCCACAAGCAGGAGGACGTTCAGAAGTATGCTGCAAACGATGTCAAGGCAGCCATAAAATTTATCGAGGAGCAGACCGGCGAGAAGTGGGACTGGAACGCGTATTTCGAGTGCGCAAAGCGCGTTAACAATACGACGCGCAACCGTGTAAACTGGCTGGAGGTCAACAGCACGCCCTATCCGCAGTTTGTCGGCGCTGTGTTCTCTCTGTATAACGACACAAACTACATGGGCAACTGCGGACGTTACCCGGCCTTCGTCGAGATAGACAGGAAGATCATGAAGCTCGTTCAGCAGGGCTATAAGAGAAAGGCAATGATGGCTTCCGAATATCGTCACAGATGCATAGTCTGGGGCGTTCAGCCGCAGTACATCATCGACATGCTGTACTGGATGATCCAGTGCTGGGGCGTTGTGCCTCTGACGGATATGCTGTCGATGGTCATAAGCGAGGAGATAGCCGAAGAGGACACGCCGGAAAACCGCGAGCAGGCATACTACGATATGGCGTGGCTGACCATGAACATGATCATGCGCAACCACACTCACGGCGGCTACAAGGTCCTCGTCGATGAGCTTTGGGAGTACTGCGAGAAGATGAACGCCGACATGGTCATGATGTGGGAGCATATGTCCTGCAAGGCGCTGACCGGAATGCACGGCCAGTTCGAGGAACAGGCCAGAGAGCGCGGTATCCACCTCGTCTGGGTATGCCACGATCTTGCCGATCCGCGAGTTTATACCCGTCAGGCCATCCGCGACCAGTTCAATCAGTATATGCGCACAGTTATGCGCGAAGAGCCGATAGATCCGACGATAGAGATCCTGCCGGATGAGCACGCATGGTAAGAAAGGAGAAACGATATGTCAAAACTCAAAATGCTGCCCGTTAAAATGCTCGGCGGCGGAGCGGGCTTCTTTGCCGTGACGTTTTTAATATATTTCTTTAACCTTGATATGAAATTCCTTGCCTACTGCGTGGAGCCGATACTCCTCTGGAATTACGACAGGATCCCACGCAAGCAGTATGTATAACGCAAAAAACCTCCGGTCAGCGACCGGAGGTTTTTCGTTTAGTCGTCTAAATCCTTTTCGCTTTTTATGATCGAGCCGTTTGAGGCATTTATCTCATATTCGTACTCGTAGCCGCCGGATTTAAACTCTATCTCGTAAACGAGCTTTCCGCCGTCGCGGTCGAGCTTTGCTTCAAGCTGCGTTACCTGAGAAGAAGTGAGACCTGCGTGCTTGAGAGCTGTCTGCACGGCCTTGTCTTCGCCGACCGAGTCCTTGCCGTCGATGGCCGAGCCGCCCTGCTCAAGCTTACCGCCGGAGTCTTTCTCGTACCATACGATCTCGCCGGTGGCAGCGTTTACGTCGTATTCGTACTCTGTCGTTCCAAGCTCAAACTCGACCTCGTATACCATGCTGCCGTATTCATAGTCAAGCTCGATATCGACATTGCGAACGTCGTTTTTGCTCAGGCTTGCGTGCTTGAGCGCTGCCTCGAGAGCCGCGTCGCGGCCGATGTATGCCTTGGAGCTTGCTTTTCCTGTGGAGTCGATGCTGCCGAGCGACTTCCCGTCGGCGAGGAGGTTAAGCTCGTTTATCGAAAGGGGAGCAAGCTCATCGAAGCTGTGGCGTGCGTCTGCGCTTACGATCTGGCGGATGAGAGCTGCCTTGCCGACGGTGATGCCGTATTTTTCCGCAAGCTTCACGGTTTCGCTGTCGGCGCCGGAAACGTCCTGGCTGAGCACGGCACAGTCTTTAAGCTGCTTGTTTACATCGGAAGCAAGCTTAGAGCGCAGAGTTTCGGCATTGTAGCCGTCAACGCCTGAAACCGACAGCAGGATCGAGTTTGCCATATCGTCAAGATATCCGTTTTGCAGCATTGAGCCGATTATTGCGTTTACGGCAACATCGAGCTTGCTGCCTTTAAGCTGCATATCTCCGAGAACGGTTTTTCCGTCGGAGTTGAGCCCCTTGGCAGAGAGCACGTTCTCGTCCTTGTCAACGTTCAGTTCGATGCTGGGGTTAACATCGAGCGATACGACAGCTGCCAGAGTGTCGGCCGAGCTGCCGCCGAGATTTTTTATGGCGAATATGCCTGCAATTACCAATACAAGCACCGCGGCTATCGCAGCGAAGCTGCGCAGGGGAGATGTTCTTTTCTTTTCCATGTAAATTACCTTTCCTTTCTCATGGTCACACGCGCTGAGGATATCGTCCAGAGCGTCCGGAACAGCGTGGGAAACGGCAGAGCGGAGCTTATTTTCGATGCTTTTGTCGTTTTTCATCTTAATCTGCCTCCATCACAGTCCTTAGTTTTTTTATGGCTCGTGAGTACTTGGAAAGTACCGTCGCAGTCGGCATGTCAAGTAGCGCCGCGATCTCGCGGTGCTTGACGCCGGCAACTGCGTGCAGCATCACGATCTGCTGCTCGTCGTCGGAAAGTATCTTCATTGCAGTTTGAAGCAGTACGCGCTCGTCGGAGCTGACCTCGCTTTTTGCGGCAAGGTAGAGTCCCCAATCGTCGTCGGCTATGTCAAGTTGCCGCCGAGCCTTGCGCATGCGCATTCTCGCAAGGTTTTTGGCTATGGTCATGATCCATGCCATCGGCTTTCCCTTGGCAGTGTAGCTTTCGGCGGATGAGTAAACGGCAAGATATGTGTCGTGCAGAACGTCTTCCGCATCGGCAGGGGTGGAAGCCATGCTCATCGCAAAGCCGAAAACCGCAGCGCGGGTGCGATCGTAAAGCTCGCCCAGTGCGCTTTTGTCGCCTTTGGCTATGCGTGCAAGCAGCGATTCAAGCACCTTTGCTTCGGAATATTCACTTGTCGCAACCGTCATAAAAAGCATACCGAAGATCCTTTCACCATAACAATGCACAGCAGAGCCGTTTTATTGCCTGGAAAAGATAAAATTTTTAAATTTCTTTTGTTTCGCCCTCAAAGACAACGCAGGTCGGCCCTGTGAGGTACACGTCGTGAGCCGTGCCGCTCTCGTGCGTGAGCGTAACGAAAAGCTTGCCGCCCGGCATTGAGACCTTGACGTTTTTGCCCGAAACAAGCCCTTCAAGCGTAAGAGCCGTTACAATGCTGCCGCAGCCGGTGCCGCAGGCGAGAGTGAAGTCCTCAACTCCGCGCTCGTATGTCACGGCTTTCACCTCGTCAACTCCGATAAGCTTCACAAAGCTTACGTTTGCGCCCTTCGGGAAAGCGGGGGAGTGACGCAGTTTTTTGCCGAGTGTGCGAAGTTCGTCCTCGGGTACCCTGTCCCAATCGTCTTTAATGAGCACGGCGTGCGGTATGCCGGGGTCGCCAAGCTCAATGTACGCGCAGTCGCAGCCCTCGGCTGAGCGGTGCAGATCAATGACCGACGGATCGTTGAGCCTTATACGGTAAAGCGTCCGGCTTATCCGCTCGCCGGTGACAAGTCCGGCGGTGGTCTCAATGCGCTGGCTTTCACCTGCAAGACCGTGCTCATAGCCGTATCGCGCTATGCACCTTGCTCCGTTGCCGCACATTTCGCCGAGGCTTCCGTCGGAGTTGTAAAACAGCAGACGATAGTCAGCGTTTCTTCCCTCAGCCGGAGCAACGAGCATAAGCCCGTCTGCGCCGATGCCTGTCCTGCGGCTGCACAGCGTGCGCGCAAGGCAGGAAGCGGACGAAAGAGAAACATCCTCTTCAATAGTATTTATCACAACAAAGTCGTTGCCGGCTCCGTGCATTTTCGAAAACCTCATATTTACCCTCCGTGATCGTTACAAAATAAATTATAGTGAATACGCCCAACAGACGTCCTGAATACTTGAATTTAATTACGCACTATTATATAATATCACTAGCTTAGACACAAAATTGTTTCAGGAGTGTTAAAAATGACCGATTATAAAGCATTATATGCTGAAAAACTGATTAGTGCAGAAGAACTTGCAGAGCAGGTCGAGTCCGGCTGGATCCTTGGTATGGACACGGCTCCCTCGCAGGCACCGGCAATTATGAACGCTATCGCCGCAAGAGTCAAGAGCAGCGATATTAAGGGCGTGCAGGTTCAGACCCTTCTTGACGCATATCCCTTTGAGTTTTACACCGATCCCGACATGTTCGGAAAAATGACCGGCTACTCATGGTTCAGCTCCGGCTATGCGCGCAAGGCGATAAACGGCGGCTGGGCAGATCTTCTGCCGACCTACTACCGCGATATTCCTCGCCACATCCGCGCTGAGTATGAGTACGATGCGTTCTGCATCGAGGTCTCGCCCATGGACAGCCACGGCTACTTCAGCCTCGCGCTCAACGGCTCTTACGCCGAAGCGATGATAGACAAGGCGAAGAGAGTTTTCGTCGAAGTAAACGAGAATCAGCCCAGATGCCTGTGCGGCACCCAGCTGCATGTTTCTCAGGTAGATGCTATCGTTGAGTATAATCACGAGCTGCCGGTTCTGCCTCCCGTCGCCATCGACGAGGTCAGCCAGACCATCGGCAACCTCATAGCAGAGCAGATCCCCGACGGTGCATGCATCCAGCTCGGCATCGGCGCAATTCCCGATGCTACCGGTATGGCGCTCAAATCCAAGCACGATCTCGGCATACATACCGAAATGTTCACCGACTCCATGGTCGAGCTTATCGAGTGCGGCGCCGTCAACAACTCCAAAAAGCAGATCCACCGCGGCAAGAGCGTTACCACCTTTGCTTACGGCTCCAAGAGGATATACGACTATGTCGATGATAACCCGGCGATCGAGATCCTGCCCGTTGACTATGTGAACAATCCCGAGGTCATCTGCAAGAACGATAACATGATATCCATAAATGCAGCCATCGAGGTCGATTTCTTCGGCCAGGTCTGTGCTGAATCCGTCGGCACAAAGCACATGTCCGGCTCCGGCGGCCAGATCGACTTCGTCCGCGGCGCATGCCAGTCCAAGGGCGGCAAGAGCTTCATTGCGTTCACCTCGACCGCAAAGGGCGGCACGATAAGCAAGATCAAGCCCATCCTCACCCCGGGCGCAGTCTGCACGACCTCGAAAAACGATGTTGACTACATCGTCACCGAGTACGGCATTGCCCATATGCGCGGCAGAAGTCTCGGCGAGCGCACCCGCCAGCTCATTGCTATTGCCCATCCCGATTTCCGTGATGAGCTTAGCTTCGAAGCAAAAAAGCGCGGCATAATCATCTGACAGCCGAATGCGTAATAACTAAATACACAAAGAAGCCGCTCAAACGGGCGGCTTCTTTGTACATTTTTGCCAATCTGCCGCGCACAGTAAAAAAATTCCCACGTCCGTAGCTTGGACGTGGGAATTTTGCATAATTTGTGCAGGGGAGAAGCTCAGCACTTGCCCATGGCGTACACCATGTCCCAGAAGCGAAGATCAAAAAGACAGCACTTTTTGAAGATCTCGCACAGGTGACGAGTTTTTTTCTCGTCGATGCTCTCGGCAAGCGCGTCTATCCTGTCTATAAGCGCCTGATTTGTCTTTTTATACTCCGGAGAGACATAGCCTGCAAACCACGAGCCGTAGCTTTCGTCATTGACGGCCTCGGGATATGCCTCAACCGTTTTCTCGGCAATGTACGCATAGCTCCACGAGCAGTTTAGCAGCGCAACAAGACCGGTCAGCACATCGCCGGCCTGCGCCTCGCAGATCATATAGTGGCTGTAGGCACTGCTGTCGATATGCGCGGTCGCGCAGGCGATCTCCTGCTCGCTTATGCCAAGCCGCTTCATGTACGGCAGGTGGGTGCGGAATGTTTCGTCGATAGTGGCGGACATTTCGCCGCACAGAAAACGTATTTGCTCAAAATCCTCGGCCTTTTGGATCATCGCGGCGAAGATCTTAACGTAATCCTGCAAATACAGATAGTCCTGTAACATGTAGTAGCGGAACTTTTCCTTAGGCAGAGTGCCGTGTGCCATCTCGGTGACGAAAGGATGGGACAGATATCGCGGCCAGATGTCCTGCACCTGCGCATAGAGCGTTTCGGAAAGCTTCATGTTATTTGTGCGCGATTATCGCAACGTATCCGCCGCTCCGATATCCGGATGCGACCTCTTCGACCTCTTCGTTTGTGTACATGGGGTTTTTAAGAAGTGTCTGGTAGAAATCAAAGTCATGGAAGCCGAGCGACTTGAGCACGTCGATCTTCTCTTCGGTGGAATGCCATACGCCTGCGCAGCACAGCTCGAGAGGATACGGAAGCTTGGGCATGACGCCCTCGAGGTACGGATGCTCAAACGTTCCGACGTTTTTGGCAAGCAGATACATAAACCCGAACGCGCTCTCCTTGGGCACATCAAGGGAGATAAACTTCCCGTTGGGCTTAAGAGCCTTCTTGCAGATATTAAAGGCGTAGGCAAGGTCTTCGATATAGCTGGAGCTGCCGTTGAGATATATCACATCGTAGGCGTTTTCTTCTAATTCGGCATCCTCGATCGCGCCGAACTGGACAACGTTTATGCCGCGCTTCTGGGCGATCGCTCCCATGTCGCGCGAAGGCTCGATTCCCTCGATGTTGCTGCAATCTATCATGCTTTCAAACAAGCCGCTGCCGCAGCCGACGGAGAGAACCCGCTTGCCCTCGATATCGCCAAGCGCCTTTTTGAACAGACGAAGCTCACTTTCAAACAGCTTGTCATTTTCCATAAACCATGCGTCGTACTGCGCCGCGTAGCCGTCAAATTTTGGTTTCATTGCCAATATCCTTTCAGTTTTTTAAAGTATTTAAATTGATAACAAATAATATAGCACACGCGCCTGCGAAAATCAATATTATAGTGTTTAAGCTGACGAGAGCCGAACCCATATCGCCTGTCAGCGCGCCCTTACGGCTATTTTCGCCTTTTTTGCCTTGATGGGCGCCAGCCCACCTGCACCAAAGAAAGCCGAAAATATCTCGAAAAGCACAGCCGACAGGTGCCTTGCAGCTTTGCCGGAGCAGATTTTTGTTCAGGCAAGGCAAAGCTTGAAGAGAATACTGTCGTATTGTCAAGAGCTTTAACGCAGCATGGGCGGAAATCTGCCCGTCAAAACCGATATGCGTTCGAC
>QWCN01001661.1_pt1 | contig 41978 bp, 36 predicted proteins | sample 1972711 | NCBI WGS metagenome assembly QWCN01 (sample SAMN09866707, study PRJNA288562) | Human gut metagenome isolate term1_stool, whole genome shotgun sequencing... | isolation source: gut | host: Homo sapiens | place: USA: California
CAATAAAAATGTTTGTCAAATCATTATTCTTTATGCATATTTACACCAAATATTAATATTATTAATTAGGTATCGCTTTCGGGTGGTACAATATTGAAAATTCTACTAGCAGGATTATCTGGAGATAAATTATTTATATAATCATTTAAAGGTATTTCTCCATCTTCATCTCTGCACATTTCACTTATAAACATATAAACATTAGTTAAATTCTGATATTCTGGTTGGTCTTTGTTTTCGTACACAACGGCCATTATGCTGCCGAGCTATTATACTCATTTCTCCATCTTTCCAGATTTTTTCTGTTTTACTTTCTTCACTACCAACCATACTAGCCGTTATGTCCCAAGCATATTCTTCAGCTTTTCTATAATCTTCATTATTAACTGCTTCAATGATAGGAGATAAAAAGTTATATTTATTTGACTTTGTGGGATTTTTAAAATCTATAGCTATTACCTCATATCCTAAATCTTCTAAAAATTTTGAAGTATAATGAAAAATCTCACTTTTAGGGTCACTGATGACCATTGACTCCTTTGCTAACCCTAATGTAGCAATAGTTTCAAGTACAATAGTTCTTGTCTTCCCACTTCTAGTCGCACCTACTGTCAAACTATGAGTATTATTATTTACACAATAAATTTCTTCATTTCCATTTTTTAATTTATTGTAGCCAACAACAAGTCCTGCTGAAGAAAAGTTTTGCTCGTTAGGTGGCTTATCTATAACTAAAGTATTTTTTTTGAAAACCTTATCAAATTCTTTCATTTTCAACCATCTGCTTGTACCATATTGACCTTGACCAACAACAAATGGTGTTTTTATTGTATTTGTGATTACATTTAATTCACTAGCATAGATATTATCTTTTTGTATAAATGTAATTAAGATGAAAAATAGGGCAAATAAAAACTGCAATAATATGTATAATTTAAAATGATTTCCATTTGTAAATATACTATTTATTACAGTAGAAAATTTAATAGCTGATATTGTTGTAAATTCTTGAGCTAATGTAAGATGAATTATAGTTGAAATATATAAGCATAGAGGAATAGTAATTAAGTTCAATATGATAAAGATAAGTATTTTTTTCTTATTCATAATTCCATCTCACTTTCTTCCATTTTCTTTGAATTATGTATGGAAAATTCTTTAATAAAATCAGATAATTGTTTTGGAGTTAAAGAGGCAAAATCTCCATTTTCAGCATCATTTCTAAAAATTACAATATTACCACTTATTAAATAATTTCCAATTTGAATAGGATTTTTAGATTTTAACTTGTAATTGTAAGCAATAAAACTTTCATCATCATATTCAATTAAGTCAAATTCTCCTCCTACAATTTTTCTGATTCTATCTAATTCATTTCTAATTTTTTTTACTTTTGGATTTTTATTAGGTGTTTTTACAAGGACATTTATATACAAATCTGGTGGCACTATTTATTCCAATCAATGCTACTAGCATTTGCTTTATTTTTGGCGAAATCTTTTTTTGCTTGTTTTGACATCTCGCCTTTATGTTCAGAAAACAAACTATACTTTGCTTGATTGCTTTCTGTTAAGATACTTAATGTCCTAAATAGTTCTTGCATTAAATTGATAACGAATTTTTGCTCTTGCATTTCTTCAGCTTTTATCATTTTAATAGCATTTAAAAATTGATTACCTAATATATTTTCCAGTTCTTTTTTTGCCTTTTTTTCATAATATTTTTTGCTTTTTTCTCCATACATTGCACCGATTTTTGTAGCAGTTTCAATGTATGTATCATATTCGTTTTTAAAATCTATATTATTATCAATATAAATTTTAATAAATTCATTTATTTTTGTTTTAATATTGTCTTGCATATAAGCATATTTCAATGCACCTGTTTTGGGAACAATATTTTTTATTTCATTAAATCTATTCACTAAATCTTTTAGTGTATTTTTTGAAAAATTTATATAAGCTAATTTGCCTATACACGAACTTTTATCAAAAGCTTTAATTTCTAAAGCCATTGTGTTATTTCTTAATGTATTTTTTGCTTTATTCATAAGAGAATAATATTTTTGTAGTTCCTCATCAAAAATATCTTTTGTTAGCAATTCTCTTATTCGATTTTGTTTTGTTACAGAAATATAATAATCATTTATTTTCTGGTCTTTATCCCACAACATATAATGTAAATGGGGATTTCCTTTTTTTAAATGAACAACACCGACCCATTCTGCATTTAATGGTGGTATGCCTAATATTTTTGCTATTTCTGGTGCTTTTCTCCTTAATAAGTCCTCCCACATTTCTTGCTTATCATATCCTAAATTCAAAGCATCAGACTCTTTCAATGATATAATTCCTCTGTAAATATTAGTTTTTTGCAATGACTTTTCCCCAATATATGCTCGAATTGTGGATAACTTTTCGTTTTTTACATCAAAATTTGAAATACTTCCGAATGTTGTTACACCTTTTTCATTAGGTATAGCCATATTTCTCCTAGCGATATAATTAAGATGATTTTTATTACCACTAGGTGTATCACTTTTTGATGGATTATAACATCTCACTTTAGATATAACATTACTCATAAGTTACACCACCTCTGCCTAAATAATTTGTAGCATAATGATAAGCAGTATCTTTAATTTCATTAACATCTATTTTTTTGATTGCAGATAATATTTCAGCAGTATTGTGATTAGAACTTTCAGCAGATATAGTTGATTTAATAATTAGTTTTAATATTCTATTCAAATATTTATCAACACTCATTTTTACACCTTTGTCAATATATTCAAAGATAGTATCAGAGTATTTTGAAACATTTTCAACCCCAATATGTAAATTAAGAATTTGCCTTATTTCATCACTTATAGATGTACCTTTTTGGTCAGCAATATTTTTTAAAAATGCTTTTTGGTCTTTAGTAACCCAAGCATTTAATTTTAAAAATTCTCCTTGTTTCTCCAACATAAACACCTCCATTGTTATTACCCTAGTACCTCGTAGAGCAGGAATAGGTGTGTCCAACACACCCTTCAACTGCTTGAAAGCAAAGCTTTCAACAATGTCCAACAACTGTATTTTGTGTCCAATTATGGACATTGCAATTTTTAAAAGTTATTGAAATAATCTTCTAATAATTGGTCTATTAAAGAGTCAAATTCATCATCATTAGCAAATTTATCTTTGTATTTGCTATATGTATTTTTCTTTAATTTGCCTGTGAATTTTACTTCCTTTTTCTTTTTGGCTTTACCATTTATAATGCTGATAATTTCATCTTCAGTTAGTTCGCCTTTTTTAGCCTTTAATTTTTCGGCTTGAGGTACTTTTAATTTGTAATTATTATCATCAATAAACTTGTTTATTAAATATTGTTCTTCAGCATTTATATATGATAATTCTACCCCTGCAAGTATAGGGAGAGATTTATTATCTACTTTTAATTGTAATTCTGGTATTAGCTCTGCTAATCTTATAAGTCTTTGAATTGTTGTTCTTCCATCTGGACTATTATTAGATAATTCATCAATACTGTCTAACTGTTCATTGTGAACAGTTCCCTCCAAACCGTTGTCATTACTAAAGTTATCTCGATTTTCTGACTTCATTTTCTTTAGCAATTCTAATTGTAATTTATAAGCTCGACCTTTTTCACAAGGTGGTATATTTTTTCTTTGTTTAAGTGTTAATTCTAAAACCATATAGTTTGCTTTTATATCATCAAGGTTATAGTTCACAGTAGCAGACACATTTTGTATGCCAAGTTCCCTTGCACATTTTACTCTATGGTGTCCGTTTATTATCTCGTATTTATTATCTTCTATTGGTCGTACTAATATGGATTCAAAAATACCATATTTGCTAATACTTTCTTTTAATTCTTCATAGTCCTCATCTGAGTATGAAAAAGGTTGCTTATTTCTAAAGTCAATCAACCTATCTATTTCTATATTTATTAGTTGGTTTTCACTTGATCCATTTTCAATGGGAAGTGAAAACTCTTGCTCTGGAGTTTCTTCTTTGTTTTCTCCAAAAAGCATATTTGAAGTGAATATATCTGACATCACTTATACCTCCATTTCTTCAACTTTTATTTTTGGACTTCTGCAAATGAACATAGCCCTTTTGGTATATTCATCATTAAATCCTATCATTATGTTTGACATTGTAGTTTTTGAATTGCTATTTGCTTGAACAGTAAATCGCAACTCATCTAAATCAAATTTTGAAAACTTATATGGGACTCCTTTTTCATATAAAAAAAGAATAGCTTTATTAAAAGCTATATCTGTATATGAATTATGTTCAATTTTATCAATTCCCACATAAACTAAATTGTTTTGTATATGAAATATATCTGCATTTTTTTCATTAAATTTGTTGTAGTCAATTAGTTCTGATTCATTATTGACTATGTAATTATATTGTAAATAATCATTAACTATTTGCATTAGTTTTTTGTATCCCTCGTTAGTAGTTAATACTCTTAACGAATATCCATTTTGCAACATTTTAATCTACCTCCATTTCATTATCTTTTGTTCTTTCAAAATCTTTAGCATAGTCTTTTAATTGTTGTTTCATTTCATCTTCATTAAATTCTTTTCTTACACAAGGAAATGGAATATATCTGTCCTTATCTTTTGAACTTGTATAAATTATTTCTGAAATATCTGTTGCAGACTCTCCCAATGTAGTCATTCTATAAGAATGCCCTCTTTCTCTTAATTGCAAAGTTATTTCTTCTATAGCACAGAACTCATCATACGAAAGTCCGTTCCAACCAAGATATACAATATCTTTGCATTTTTCTTTAATTGGAATATCATCAAAAATAAATTCTAATCTAGGGTTTTCTTCCATTTGTTTTTTTATTTCTTTTTGAAATTCTTTATATCCTCTCATTGTAGTAACTAATCTTAAATCTGTTTCAGCACTCATTGTATCCTCTCTCCATTCTTGATAATATTCTTTTACATTCTTAAAAGTATCTTCTGTTGAGTCTAACACATAAAAATCTGCCATTGGGTGGTATCCTAAACCAATAACATCATTTTGATTAGGATATTCTTTTTTTATTTCATCAATTAAGTCTTTAGTTTCGGCAGTTACAATTTCTCTTTCCTCCTCATCAAGTTCTCTTTCTGAGTTAAGAAATTGGTCTAATTGTTCTTGCAATTCTTGCAGAACATCTTTAGCTCTACCTATCATTGCTTCTGGGTCATTTATTAAAAATTTTTCTTTACATATTCTATCAAAATATGTATTTGTTATATTTTGCATAATGATTTCTCCTTTCTCTAGCCTACTTCTAATTCGCATTCCATATCACGATTACTAGCCTGTGTTTCATCATTATCTATTGCAATTATACTTTCATTAAAATTGTCTTTATTTAATATGGTATCAATTTCTCTTTGTTTGTCTAATAATTGTAATAAAGTTTCTTCGTGTTCAAACGGCTTTTTTAATTCTATTTCACATTGTTCTAATTGTCTTTGCTTATCAGCTAATATATTTTTATATTGTTCTAATTGACTTGCTAAATTATTTATTTTTTCATTTAATTTTTTTATATTTAAAGATGGTGTCAGCAACAGGTCAAATCTTTCTTCAGTAAAACCACTTATAACTATTTGTTTAATTGAATTAGTTGTATTATCGAGAAAATTTTGGCTTGTCCCAGAAACCATCAAAGATATGTCAAAACCTCTATATTTTCCTAGAGGATAATCTTTGTTTAATTCAAGATAGTTGTCAGCCATTTCTAATATTTCTGCACCTGCATCTTTATATGTATTAAATGTCTTTCCATTTAAAGTGATTGAAAATTGTTCTTCTGGAAGTTCTGGCTCGGTATTTGCAACATCTCTTTCTAATCTCTTGACTTTTTCTCTGTATGAGTAAATTTCATCTGGAAGATATTTGTTTATATTGTCCTGCAATCTAAAAATACTTGCATTATATTCTTTCTTTAAGTCTTTATATTTGTTTACTTCCATATCTATTTTGAATTTTTCTAGTATCATTGGATTACCACTTGCGATTGCTTTTACTTGAGCATAATTCAGTCCTGCATCATCAACATCTTCTACATCTCTGCCTATTGCTTTTCCTTTCATAACTTGCGAAATAAATTTGTGTTTTGTTTCTATTGTTTGCCAACTATAACCATCAAAAGACCCAGCAGTTACATATCTGTATATTTGTACTTCTGGGTTTTCATTTCCTTGTCTTAAAATTCTTCCGTTCTCTTTGTTCTACATCAGATGGTCGCCAAGGTACATCTAAATGGTGCAAGGCGATTAGTTTTTTCTGCACATTTGTACCTGCCCCCATTTTGGCAGTAGACCCCATCAAAATCCTAACATTACCACTACGAACATCTCTAAATAGATTTTCCTTTTTTGTATCTGTATCTGCATCGTGGATAAAAGCGACCTCATTCATAGGAATGCCTTTCTCTACGAGCTTATTTTTTATTTCATTATAAACATCAAATTTGTCAGTATTTGTTGGAGTAGATAAATCACAAAATACTAATTGTGTTGATTTTTGTTCTTTAGTTTCATTCCATATTTTATAAATATTTTCTATGGCAAGATTGACTTTTGAATTAGGAATATCTCCATAGTTTTCATCTATAAGTCTTAAATCGAGTGCTGCTTTTCTACCATCATTAGTAATATTAAGCATATTATCAATATGAGGTGGTACTTTTCTATCTTTTATTTTTTCAGACCTTTCAACTAAGGTGTGTACATATTCCTTTAAATCTGTACTAGCCTCGGCTTTAATAACTATAGGCTCATTATTTTTTAATTTTGGTGTTGGTAAGTTTAACATTTCAGCAGTTTGTATATCAGCAACTTGTCTAAATAGAGCCATAAGTTCTGGAACATTATAAAATTTGTTAAATCTTTGTTTTACTCTATACCCAGAGCCATCTGGTGCTAGTTCAAAATTAGATGTAACTTCGCCAAAGGTACTTGCCCAATCATCAAAATTTTGCAGACCATATTTATTTAAGATTTCTGGTTGTAAATATCTTTGCATTGTGTACATTTCAGCCATAGTATTACTAATAGGTGTACCTGTTGCAAATACTACTCCTTTGCCATTTTTGTTTTTCTGCATTAAGTATTTTGTTTTCATATACAAATCACTTGCCTTTTGTGATTTTGTTGTTTGAATACCTGCTATTCTGCTCATTTTAGTATATAGGTATAAATTTTTGTATGCGTGAGCTTCATCTATAAACATATAATCTACACCCAAGTTTTCAAAGTTTATTACTTTATCTCTAGGTTTAGATTTTAGAAGTTCTTTTAGACTTTTATTTAATTTCTTTTTTAGAGTTTCTAATTGTATTACTGTTCTCTTATTTTCATCTTCTTTACTAGCTTTTATTGCTTGTGTTACACTAGCTATTTGTTCTTTGATGTGTTTTTCTTCGGTTTCTTTTGTAACAGGTATTTTTTCTAATGCACTATGAGAAATAATTATTGCATCATAATCTCCTGTTGCAATTTTTGAAATTAGTCTTTTTCTCCTTAAAGGCTCGAAATCTTTTTTAGTAGCAACAAGTAAATTTGCATTAGGGTATAAACTATAAAATTCAGCACCCCATTGTTCTACTAAATGGTTTGGAACTACTATAAGTGGTTTTTTAGCTAGTCCAAGTCTACGAAGTTCCATACAACAAGTTGCCATTTCAAATGTTTTACCTGCACCAACGGAATGTGCAAGTAAGGCATTTCCACCATATAAAACTCTTGCTACGGCATTTTTTTGATGTGGCTTTAGTCTTATTTCTGGCGACATACCGAGGAAATGTTAAAAAGCTACCATCAAATTTTCTATCTACTATACAATTAAATGTTTCATTATATTTTTTTACTAATAAATTTCTTCTTTCTGGGTCAAGAAAAATCCAATTTTTAAATTCTTCTTTTATTTTTTCTTGTTTTTGCCTTGCAAGTACAGTTTGTTCTTGATTTACAACACTTACATACTCATCTTTTTCTTTATCAAAGACTCTATCATAAACTGTAGCATATTTTAAGTTTAGACTTGCCTCTAAAAGCTCATATCCACCTTTTCTTTTCGTTCCATACATTTCAGAAGTTTCTACATTATCATAAAAGGGTTTATTTTCAATAGTCCATTCAGACAACTCCCTAGAATATACTACTTTTAAATTTCCAGATGGGTATCTGGTGTTGTCTACATATTTGAACTTATCTTCAATAAAGTTTTTTATTATTTCTGGAGGAATCCAAGTTGCACCAAGTCTAACTTCGATATCTTCAGCAAAGAGTTCAGCAGGTTGATTATCTTTCAAATATTCAACATTTATCAAATATTGGTCATCTTTTTCGCTATATGCTTTTGCAATTTTTAATTTTTCTCTAACATTTCCACTTAAATATTCATCAGCAGTTTCCCAACCTGCATATCTGTCATTTTTGTTTAATTCATTCATTTTTAATGGATTTCTAAATATTGAGCCTTTTAAGTCAGAGATTAAAGTTCCATAGTCTTTACTGCATAAGTCCATCATATATTCAATATCAATTTTACCTTTTTGACTCAGAGATACCATTAGAGCTTCTTTTGCAGTTTCTACTTCAGTAATTTCTTTGTAGGGGGATATTGTTCTAGTAAAAAATATTGAACTTTTTTTAATTTCTTTTGTTGCCTCATCAATATCTTCAAGTGCAGTTAGTAAAGGGTAGTCAATATCATCTTCAAAGGCTAATTTATTTCCCTTGCTTGTAAGATAGCCATATTTTGATACAAAATTATCATATAATTTGTTTAGCTTTGCTTGGTATGCAAACATTTCATCATCATTATTATTTCGTAATTGAACATCAATTAACTGTTTTAAAGTATCTCTAATTTGTATCATACCTCTTATTCTTTCAGCAGTTACACCATCTTGTTTTTGTTCTACCATTACATCATCAACTCTTTGATAGATTTTATTATTTATAATTGTAAAAGTGTAATTTTTAACATCATAATCAGCAGGAATTGTATTAGGTATATTTGTTTTGATTTCTATTGGTTTATCTAATTCTTTATAAATATTTTTTGGTGCTATTTCTTTAATTGCCTTTTCTAATGACTCTTTTAAAGGTGTATAAAGAAATGGTTTGACTTCTAGTTCTTTTCCATATTGATTAGTTGTTATATTAAGATTTCCTAATACTAATTCTGGATATTTCAAAAAATATTTATTTATATCCAAATCTCTAATATTTTTATAACCTTCAGTTTCAATCCAATTATCTGGTATAGATTGTTTGCCATCTTTTTTTCGTAAGAAGATAATATCACTTGTAACTTCAGTATTTCCTGTTTTCTTAAATGCAGTTGATGGAAGTCTTATAGCACCGATAAAATCAGCTTTTTCGCTTAGATATTTTCTGACAGTAGGATTTTTTTTGTCCATTGTGCCTTTTGTTGTAATAAATGCTACAATTCCACCCTCACGAACTTTGTCCAATGCCCTTGAAAAAAAATAATCGTGTATTAAAAAGTTTTGCTTATTATTTACAGGGTCATAGACACTATGATTTCCAAAGGGAACATTGCCTACTACAACATCATAATAGTTGTCTGGTAAGTTAGTATCTTCAAAACCTTTTATATGAATATCTGCTTTTTGATATAGTTGTTTCGATATTTTTCCAGATATTTTATCTAATTCTATACCTGTAAGGTTTGAATCTCGCATTTCTTCTGGCAACATACCGAAAAAGTTTCCTATACCACAACTAGGTTCTAATATGTTTCCTTTTTTAAATCCCATTATATTAAGTCCATCATATATTGCTTTTATTATTTCTGGGTCTGTATAAAAGGCATTTAATACTGTTTCTCTAGCTTGTTCATATTCCTCATCTGTTAGTAATTTTTTTAGTTCTTCATATTGTTGTTTCCATTCTATTGCCGTATCATCAAATATTTTAGACATACCACCCCAGCCACTATAACCTGCTAATATTTTTTGTTCTTCTGGAGTTGCTAATTTGTTTTGACTCTCCAAATCCTTTAGCAATGTAATGGCTTTAATATTTTTGCTAAATCTTTCTCTTATACTGCCTTTTCCAAGTTCAGTTTCCTCATCAATAATAAAGTTATTTTTTTCTACTTCAACTTCCACACTATCGCCAGATCCATTTTCAATGGTACTTGGCTCAAGTGTTTCTGTTGGTTGTGCAGTAAAATGACAATCCATATTATATTCAACATCTTCAGTAAAATCTTCATAGAGTCTTTCAAAATCAGCTACAGACATATTTCTATAAATAGGGTATATATGAGCAAGTTTCAAGTCTAGTAATTCGATAACATCTTTTTCTATATTTATTTTTGTTATTTTAAATTCTCTGTTATCTATAACTACGACATCATTTATTTTATAAGGTTTCGAGATTTTTGGTTTGCTATCTTGTTTAATTTCTGGCAAAGAAAAAAGAGAAAGATTTTCTCCTTCTCCTGGTATGTTTATAGTGGTTGATATATCATCTCCTGTAGCATTTCCTCCACTTGTATTTGTATCTCCCTCTCGTATTGAACTTTCTTCATATAGTCTGTTTCGTTCATCAATGGATTTTGTTTCTTCAATTGTTCTGTTAATTTCTCTTTGTGTTCCATTATCTCTTTCTGTTTCGCTAATATTTTCTCCTCGATTGTTCCCTCCAATATTAGTTCCTCGTATCTCACTGGATATTCCTCTTTCAAGTATTTCTTGATTTTTATTCCATATTTGTTCAACATTTTCAATCTCTCCTTTTCTTATTAAATTTTCTTGTTTTTTAACTTGATGTTCGATTTGCCTAAGTAAAGTGGAACTTTGTGCAATTCCTATTATTCCTAATTTTTGTAGCATAGATTTGTCTTCTACAAATTCTAGGCTTTCAAACAGTTTATAATCATCTGGTATTTTTAAATCACATCTCTCGCATATCAAATATAATATTGTATCATATAATGCAGTTTTAAAAGCAGGGGTCATTTTTTCTTTTTGTTCATCAGTAAATTGTTTCATATAATCTTCATTTTCAAATACTTCTTGATTCATATAATTGAAAATCATTTCAGATAAAGTATCTCTTTTATTTGCTTTAGTAATATCTTGCAAGATAGTCATAATTTGATTAGGGTGTCTTGATTTCCATTTCTTTGGAACTGTATTATAAGTACCTGTAGTATCGCTTAAATCAAATACATATTTTAAAGATATTTCTCCATCAGTATCATCAATTATTTTCAAACTTGTAGAGCCTTTTTTGACCCATCTGTCAATACTGTTCCATTGTTCTAATGTTGCACAAGCAGTTGCTTTTGGATTTTGTGCATAGATTAGTAAACTTTCAACAAATTTGTACTTATATAAATTAGATGCAAATTTAAGATAGTTTTTCCATTCTTCAGCATTACTAAAAATTATGTTCAAATATTCTTTATAGTAACCACGAGCAAGTTTTATATTTTCCTTTTTACTCATTATTCCCCCTTTCTCAAGTTTGTTAATCGTACTCCTAACTTGATATTATTATACTACCATTTTTCTAAAAATGCGACCTGCTCAATCCAGCTCCTCGTCTAGGTTTACATTGATATAGTGAATTAGCTCTAAAAAATAATTTCTGTTTTTATCTATTGTTCCTATTTCAGATAAAACATCATCTGCAAATTCTTCTGTTGAATTTCCTATTGTTTCTTCTAATATTTCTGGTGCAAGTGTTTCTAATTCATCTTCTGTATAGTCAAATAAGTTGTCTAATTCTTGTATTTTAGTTTGTAATATTAAATATAAAAGAGTATCAATAGTAGCCATTTTGTCAGTAACAATTTTATTCATTTCTAAAGTTGATACTTCAAATAATTTCTGTAATGTTTCAAATTTTGAATTTTCAAAGTTTGCACAATATTCGCATAATACTTTTTTGTTGTGTGCTACTATTCTGTCTATTTTTAGGCTACCTAGTTGAATACAATCTTTTGTTTTCATTAAATCAAATAATTCTATAATTAAAATATTCATACCGTTTGTTACATCATTTAAAACAGTATCATTTCCAAATTTATATTTTTCGCCAAGTATTTCTTGAAATACTTGAAATAAGTCTAGTTTTCTAAATCTTTTTAACATTTTCAAATCCTCCTTAAAATAAAAAAATAACAAGTATTAAATACTTGCTTACATATTTTCGTATAGACTGTCAAAAAAGCCATCTGGGTATTGCCTTTGTTCAAAATTTGATTTTCTTTTAGGGATTTGAACTCTAACTGTAGAGTTGTTGCTACCATTTTCGTTCGCTTCTAACTCATTAACTCGGTATATAACCCATCTTTGTATGGTATCATAATCACTAGCATATTCAACACCTTTAGATTTTTTATATAAGTCTAATTCTGTGATACATCTATCAGTTTTAACTTGTCCGTATTTTTGGACTAGACTGTTATATTCATCTTCAGACAGATATACTTTATCAGCATATTTCTTTTTAGTTTTTTCATCTGCTTGTGAGTGTGTGATATTATTATAATATATATTATTATAAAGGACATTTTTGTCTATACCCCTACCGACAGAATTTTCTATACCCCTATGGACAATTTTGTCTATACCCCCTTGTAGTGATTCTCTAGTATATATTCTTCTTTCTAAAATTGTTTGCCTTTCATCTCGAATAAGCTCTACTTTTATATAACCTAATTTTTCTAAATTACTGACCCACCTCGATATTGTTCTAACATCACAACCATATAATGTAGCAAAATATTTATTTCCTGCATAACAATAACCATATACATTTGTTAATGCAGATATTTCACTAAAAAATATTTTTTCACTTGCTTTTAATCGCTTATCATATCGGAGGTCAGCAGGTATTATAGAGTAATAATTAGGTGTAAAATCATTGTTCACAATGTTCATCACTCTCTTTTCCTACTATAATACAAGCATATAAAACTATGGCTAAAGTTCCTCCAACCATACTTCCTATTAACATTCCAAGTAAAAACATTGTTTACACCTACCTTTCCAAACATATTAAATTAGCCTTATCTGCAAGATATGCGATAAGGCCAATTATAGTTATATTTAATTTCTTTTGAGTATCTAAATCAATTTTCAATATTTTATTTATTTGAAGATAAGTATTTTTATTAAAATACTTTAATTTCATAAATTCATATTCCAAATGATAAGACTTCTCGAATATTTTTATAGCTTCTGTTAAGAAACTTTTCCATCTTCTTAAATTATAGATTTTCTTATTAGTTGCTAGTTTTATTGCTTGATTTTCAATGGTATTATTAAAGTCATTTATACCTTTTAGCCAAGTAGTTCCACTAGAATTAGCATTATCTATAATATTCAATTCAGTTTCACTAATTAAATTATCTATATTTTTAAAGTTATATAGATAATATTCGATTTTTTTATAAACATTTTTTGTTACCACATTGTAAATTCTCCTTTCGTAAAATAAAAAAATGGAAAAATAAATTCTCCATTTTATTATAAATATTTTTAATTATTTATTGACTTTTTCACTCATATTTCAAAGTGGGGAATGGTCGAAATTTTATTCCCCACTTTGGAGAAAAATTCCCCACTTTTGAGTTTTTTAATAAATTTATTCAAATTTTCACAAACTATTTTAAACTATAATAAATTTTTTATAAATTTTAAATAAAATTAGCAAAGCCTATTGAAATAGGCAAAAAGTTGATGTATAATAGCAATAACAATGGTAAGGCGATTTTTACGCAAAGGTTCAAAAAAGTTAGTGCCCGTCGACTCTTAATCAGAAGGTCCGCGGTTCGATCCCGCGATGGTGCACCAAAATAAAAAATAGTAGATTTAAAAATCTACTATTTTTTTGAATTCTAACGGAAACCACCGCCTCCGCCACCACCACCGAAGGAACCACCTCCTCCGCCTCCAGAAGAGAATCCACCTCCACCAGAAGAATAGCTTTCAGCTCTACTTTTTGCTGTATTTGCAGCAGAAATACCATTATTTGAACATAATGCAATATAATAAAAATTATCATATGATGTAAAATGTGATTGTTCAATTAAGTCTGGATAAAGTTCTTTAAATTGTTTTGCAACAGTTTTTGCAATTCCAAGCATTTGTGCAAATATTAGATAATCTTCAAATAAAGAAACTTCTATTGCTTCTCTTTCATGTATTAAAGTATAATCAATTAAATATTTCTTTAAACCGGCAATTTGTATGGCTTCATTTCTTATCTCAGGAGTAACTGTAAATACAGTTGATTTAAATATTTTTAAAGTTGTTTTTTCATGTGGTATTAAAAATCCATTAATAACTAAATCTTGTTTTTCTTCTTTTAAAATATTTTCAAACCAATTAAGTATTTTTGAATAATTATTTCTACACCATCTTTCAAATTCTTTATTTTCTAATATTCCGTCACCACTTGCACGATAAAGCAGGTCAAATAGTTCTTTTTCTTTAACATTTGTAATTAACTCTGTTTTAGCACCATTTAAGATAATAACAGTATTTTCTTTTTTAAAGATTACACCTTGTTCTTTTTGTTCTAATTTAATTAAAGAATCTTTTAACCACTTTAATATAATTGCACCAAGTATATCTGTCTTATTTTTTAGTAATCCATAATTATATGCAATATAGTAAGCTCTAAATAAATTTCCATTACAAGGAATATCTCTATAATAATCTAAATCTGATGGCATTTTTTTACCGTTTTCTCCAAAATCAAGTGATTCAGGATTTGATTTTACAGCAATTAAAATTATAATTATTGCAAATGGTAAAATTGATATTATAAAAGAAAATAGTCCCAAAACAATATCGAAAAATGATGAGTCATTTGATGAACTATATGAAGAATTGTCTACATAATGTTCAACTCCATCTTCTGCCATATTTAAATAATGATTAAAACCATAATCTAATTTATTATTACAATTAAAACTTTCTAAAGGAAATTGGACTAATATTGTCATATATTCATCTAGCGCTAAATTTCCATCTGATTGCATTTCAATATAACCATCATAAACATATGCTGTTCCACCATAATTGCCATAGCCCCAAACTCCAACAGAATCTGGAATATTAAAATTAGAATGAATTTTGATATATACATTTCCAATTGAATTTGAAAAATCATATGGAATTAATGTCCAATATATCATTTGTGAATCTGAAAGTTCAGAAACGAAATTTGAGATATTGTATTTTATAGTATAAGTATGTGAACTATAATTGCTTATTCCCCAGCAAAGTTCGACACCATTTGATAATCTATTTATACCACATTTGTAAGCTTTGTCAGATAAAGTACCTGATGTATTCCAAGTTGATAGTGTAGTATATTTTGTTCCATTTTCTGAAACTGTTAAATTAGATATTTCTGAATTTCCCAAATTATAATATGGGTGATATACTTCAGTTCCTTGAGATGTTTTACATTTCCATATTTCTGTTACAGATGCATTACCATTATCATCAATGGCAATATCCATAGATATACTATTTATAGAATTTGCTTCTACTTTTGTAAATAGACTAAGCAAAATCAGTGAAAAAATAGTAAGCAAAAAAATCTTAATTGTTTTTTTCATTAAAAATCCCCTTTTTTATAAAATTTATTTTTGTAAAATATAAATTAGTCTAAATTTTCTCCTATTGTATTTTTTATTCTAGTAAGTTCTGTTTGTAAAGTAGAATAAGTATTTGAACTAATAATATGATTTCCAGAATTATAGTTATTAAGAGCCTTTTCAATATCCATAACAAGGTATTTTTGTTTATTTTTTGATGTGTTTTTATACATATATATTGGTGTATATGTAACTTTTTCAATAGATGTTTTATTTTTTTCACCATTTTTAGTTAATTCAATATTTAATATAATAGAATTACGAGTTCTTTCCTTAGTTTGACCAGACATAAAATTTCCTAGTGAATATATAACAAATCCGTCTTTTGTAGAGCCATCATCAAGAGTAATTGTCCTTTTTTCCATTGGTTGTAAAACATGTGGATGACTACCTAATATTATATCTGTACCATTTTGAAATAATAGGTTAGCAAGTCTTTCTTGCTCCTTATTTTGAGTGTTTTGGTATTCAATTCCCCAATGCATACTAACACAAATTAAATCAGGATTTTGTTCTTTTGCTAATGCTAATTGATTTAAGATTAAGTCATCACTAATTAAATTTACGGAATAGTCTCTTTGTGAAGAAACAGGAATACCATTAGTGCCGTAAGTAAAAGACAAAAATGCAATTTTTATACCATTTACATCTTTTATTAAAACTGTATTTTGTTCTTCACTACTTCTAGATGTTCCAGTATGTGAAATTCCAGCATCATCTAAATAATTTAAAGTACTAACTAATCCTTTATATCCAGTATCCATACAATGATTATTTGCAGTTGAAACAACATCAATACCAAAATCTTTTAAATTATATGCTAATTGTTCAGGAGTATTGAATGTTGGATAATTGCTATAACCTCTTTCAGCACCTGCAAAAGTTGTTTCAAGGTTTCCAATTGCAATATCAGCATTAGAAATATAATCTTTTATATCTGAAAAAACATAAGAAAAGTCATATGTAGATCCATTAAATGCATCTTGATATTGAGAATTATGGCACATTATATCACCAATAACACTCATATTTATAGTTATATCTTCTTTTTTTGGAATATCAATAACTAATTCTGTATCTTTTGTGTTTTCTGTTGGTTGAGTTTCTGAAGATGAAATTTCCTGTGTTTTTTTATTTAATGATGAAAAATGTTCAATTCCAAATAAGATTAACATTGTAAAAATGGCAATTGAAATAAATAATAAAATTTTCTTACGCATAGTTAAAATCTCCTTTCATTTTATAAACAAAATTTATCATATTACGACAAAAAAAGCAATAGTGAAAAATGTATGAAATGTCTTGTTAAAATTGTAAAATTGTGGTATAGTAGATAAGCGATAAGAAGCGGAAAAGTAAAATTAAGGAGGAGATAACATGTTAACTGCAACAGGAGTAACAGTTAGATTTGGAAAAAGAGTATTATTTGAAGATGTAAATATAAAATTTGGTAAAGGAAATTGTTATGGAATAATAGGAGCAAATGGTGCTGGAAAATCAACATTTTTAAAAGTTTTATCAGGAGAATTAGAACCAAGTAAAGGAGAAGTATCACTTGAAAAAGGAGAAAGACTTTCCATACTAAAACAGGATCACTTTGCTTTTGAAGAATATACAGTAATGGATACTGTAATAATGGGGAACAAAGAGTTATATGACATAATGAAAGAGAAAGATGCAATATATATGAAACCAGATTTTTCAGAAGAAGATGGAATGAAAGCTGCAAAATTAGAAGAAAGATTTGCAGAATTAGATGGTTGGAATGCTGAATCAGATGCAGCAATGCTTTTAAATGATTTAGGAATAATACCTGAAAATCATTATAAATTAATGAGTGAAATAGAAGCAAGAGATAAGGTAAAAGTATTGCTTGCACAGGCTCTATTTGGAAATCCAGATGTATTATTACTAGATGAACCAACAAATGACTTAGATTTAAAAAGTATTAATTGGTTACAAGAATTTTTAATTAACTTTGAAAACACTGTAATTGTAGTATCACATGATAGATATTTCTTAAACAAAGTTTGTACACATATTGCAGATGTTGACTTTGGAAAAATAAAAGTATATCCAGGCAACTATGATTTCTGGTATGAATCAAGTCAATTAGCATTAAAACAAATGAAAGAACAAAATAAGAAGAAAGAAGAAAAAATTAAAGAATTACAAGACTTTATTGCAAGATTTAGTGCTAATGCTTCAAAATCAAAACAAGCTACATCAAGAAAGAAAACATTAGAAAAAATAGAGTTAGATGAAATAAAACCATCAAATAGAAAGTATCCATATGTTGATTTTAAACCAGATAGAGAACCAGGAAAAGAAATATTACAAGTAAAAAATATATCTAAAACAATAAATGGAGAAAAAATATTGGATAATATATCGTTTACAGTAAAAACAGGTGATAAAATAGCCTTTTTAGCAGATAATGAAAATGCCAAAACAGTATTATTTCAAATAATTGCAGGTGAAATGGAACCAGATGAAGGAGAACTTATTTGGGGAACAACAATTACTAAGTCTTATTTTCCAAAAGATAATAATTATTTGTTTGATGTTGATGAAAATTTAACAGAATGGTTAAGAAAATATTCAAAAGATCCTGATGAAACATATGTTAGAGGATTTTTGGGAAGAATGTTATTTTCAGGTGATGAATCATTAAAACAAGCAAGAGTTATATCTGGTGGAGAAAAAGTAAGATGTGTACTTGCGAAAATGATGTTATCAGGTGCAAATTTCTTAATATTTGACGAACCAACAAACCATTTGGATATGGAAAGTATTACATCTGTAAATGATGGAATGAGCAAATTTAAAGGAAATATCTTATTTACATCACATGACCATCAATTAACACAAACAGTTGCAAATAGAATTATTGATATAAAAGCTGATAAGGTCATTGATAGAGAAGTTACATATAATGAATATTTAGGAATTGAATAGGTTTTAAAAGAATTTCTTATGATAAAATTCATATTGAAATTCTTTTTTTCTTAAATATTAATAAGGATTTTAATGAAAAATATATTGATTTTATAAAAGAAAATTGTTATATTAATATTAATAGTTTTATACAAAGGAGAAACTTTTATGAATTATTTAAAAAGACAAAATGGAATAACAATGATATCATTAGTTGTAACAATAATTGTTTTAGTCATATTATCTAGTATGGTTACGCATACGGGAATAAGTTCTATAAAAAATACTAGATTTGAGAGATTTAAAAATGAATTAGAAATTGTACAAAAAAATGTAGATGTTTGGTATGAACAAACAGTTGAAAAGTCAACTGATGAAATTATGCTTGGATCACCAATTACAGCAGATAGAAAGACTGAATTTGATAGTTTAATTACAAAGGTAGCGCAAATCGTTAATAATTCTGGTGATCAAAATAGTTCAAAAACAGTTACAGTAAAAACAGATATAAATAGGTATAGATATTTTGGAGAAAATGAATTTACAGATTTGCAAATAGATGGAATAGAAAATGAATATCTTATAGATATAAAAAGTCAAGTTGCTATTTTTATTGGAGGATATGAATTTGAAGATATAAAATATTATATGTTAGATCAAATTAGAGACGTAACAAGAGGTGGAAGTAGCATAGGAGAATATATAAAAATTTCTAGTTTTTCAATTGAAAGTAATATAGAAATGACATATAAAGATAAAAGAACAATTATAGCAGATATAAAACCAGAAAATGCAAATGAAGAGTTAACATGGAGCTCATCAAACACTGAAGTTGTAGATGTTAAAGGTGTTACTGGAAGTAATAATATGGCAGAATTGACTGCAAATGATCAAGGAACAGCATTAATAAGAGTTTCTAATAAAAGTTTAACAATAATTAAAGAATGCAAAGTAACAGTAAAGAAGAAGTTAGTAACAACTTTAACTGCATTTCAATCTGAGAAAGTTGAAGCAGTTGATAGATATGGAAATTGTATTGTTGTTCCAAAAGGATTTAGATATGTAGAAGGAGACAATATAAAAAATGGTATTGTTATAGAAGATGAAGAAGGAAATCAATTTGTATGGATACCAGTAAGTAACATTTCTTCTAGTGATGTATCTAATGAAAAAAATGTATTAAATTATGATGGCAGTAAATTCCTTATTTTTCTGGGAAGATACAATAAATTGTCAAATGGTTCTTTTTCACCAGAACAACTTGCAAGTGATTATTCAAAGGAATCTGAGTTGACAATAGATAATATAAAATATAGAGAAATTTCAACTTCTAGTCAAGGAACATCAGGTAGCGGAAATAGTGGAAATAATGCTACAGCATTTGATTTAAATGGATTTATAAGTAGTGTAGAGAAAAATAAAGGATTTTACTATGCAAGATATGAAGCAAGTAAAGGGTCTGATGGAAAAGCAAAATCAAAAGCAAATCAAAATGCTTGGACTGGAATAACACAACTTGAAGCATCTAGTAAAAGTAGGTCGATGTACACTACTAATAATGGTGTAAGAACAGATTTAATAAATAGTTATGCATGGTCTACTGCATTAGAATATATTAACAAAATGGGAAGTAGTGATTATATTAACAAGAAAAATACAGTAACATCAATATTAAAAACAGGGCAATCAGGAGATAAAGCTTGCAATATATATGATATGTCAGGAAATATAAGTGAATGGACGACAGAAACAGCAACAAATTCAACAGGAAAATGTACATATATAGGTGGAGGGATAGGCCAACAACAAGGAACAGCTTTTTCAAGATATGTATCAGATACAGTAAGCAAAAGTAATTCAATATCCTTTAGAGTAATAATGTATATTGATAACTAATGAAATGTGAAAATTTAGTGAAATATATTTACAAAATAAAATGCAAATGATAATATAAGTTCGAAAAAGAACTTATATTATTTTTGTCTTAGGGAACAGCTAAATTAAGACAAAATAATAAAAAATAGGAGGAAAAATTTGTGATTCAAGTAGAAAATATTACTAAAAGGTACGGAAACTTTACGGCCGTAGATGGTATAAGTTTTGATATTGATGAAGGAGAAATTGTTGGATTTTTAGGTCCAAATGGAGCAGGAAAAAGTACAACGATGAATATGATAACAGGATTTATAGAACCATCAGATGGAAGAATTATTGTTGATGGATATGATATATCAAAAAAGCCCCAAAAAGCAAAAAGACAAATTGGATATATGCCAGAAGGAGTACCATTATATAGTGATTTGACAGTAAAAGAATTTGTTGCATACATGGCAGACTTAAAAGGGTGTGAGAAAAAGACAAAAAAAGAAGAAATCAAGAAAGTATTAGAAGAAACAGGCTTAACAGAAGTTCAAAATAAGTTAACAAAAAATCTTTCAAGAGGTTATAAACAAAGAGTTAGTATGGCAGGTGCATTAGTAGGAAATCCGAAAGTAATAATATTAGACGAACCAACAGTTGGGTTAGACCCTAAACAAGTAACGGAAATTAGAACATTAATAAAAAATTTAGGAAAAAAACATACAGTTATATTAAGCTCACATATTTTATCAGAGGTAAGTCAAATTTGTAATAGAGTAATAATTATAAACAAAGGTAAAATAGTTGCAATAGATACTCCTGAAAATCTTGAAAATAAAGTTGCTCAAAATAATGTAGTATATGTTACAGTTGAAGATCCGGAAAACAAAATGGATAGCATAAAAGAAAAATTAAATAATATAAAAGATATACAATTTGTTGTAGAAAATGAAGATAAAACAAAAAAATATATAATTAAAGGTGAGAGAGATATAGACTTAAGGAAAGAAATATTTGAGACATTATCAAAAGAAGGAATAACAATATTTGAAATGAAAAAAGCTGATGCAACATTAGAAGACGCATTTATGAAATTAATAAATGATTCTACAAATTCAAACAATACAACAGAAGAAAATGATCAAGAGAATCAAAACGATGATAAAGACGAAAAAGAAATTAGTGAAAAAGAAAATAAAAAGGAGGACAAATAATGTTTGCAATATTAAAAAAAGAATTTAAAAGTTATTTCTTATCTCCTATAGGATATGTTGTAATAGGAATATTCTTATTTGTATTTAGCGTATTTTTCTATTTAACAGTAATAAGCAGTCCAACAGTTGATTTAGGAGCATTATATTATTATACAGCATTATATGGATTAATAATTATTGCACCGATATTAACAATGAGAATGTTTGCAGAAGAAAGAAAGTCTGGAACAGAGCAATTAATATTAACATCACCAGTAAGTATGGTTGGTGTAGTATTTGGAAAATTTATAGCAGCAATGTGTGTAATAATCATAACATTATTAGTATCATTTATGTATTTCTTTATTGTAAAATTTTTTGGAGAACCTAATCTTTCAGCAATATTAGTACATATGTTAGGATTTATATTAGTAAGTGCAGCAGCAATATCAATAGGAATGTTTGCATCAAGTATTACAGAAAATCAAATAATTGCTGGAATAATAACAATTGCATTTTTAGTAATGACATTATTTATGCAAGATCTTAATAGTTTTTTTGAAAATCTTTCTATAATGAATTTTTATAGTTATTTTCCAAGAGGAGTAATATCATTGAAAGAAATAATTGGATTAACATCATTTACAGCAATGTTTATATCATTCACAATAATTGTAATGCAAAGACGAAAATTAGTAAAATAGTTTAAGAAAGGGAAAGAGAAAAATTGAAAAAGTTTTTAGAAATCATAAAAAACAAATGGCTGATAAAAGGAACTACTACTTTATTATTAGTTTTGATAGTAATAGCTTGTTATATTGGGTTAAATATGCTAGTTGAAAAAGTAAATGTTGAAAATTTAGATTTTACAGAGAAAAAATTGTATTCATTATCAGATGAAACAAAAACAAAACTAAGTGATTTAAATCAAGATGTAACAATACAATTAATTAATGCAACAAATTATAGATATTTAATAGATTATGCTAAAAAATATACAATATTAAATGATAGAATAAAAGTTGAAGAAATTTCAGATTTATCATCAAGAGTAGATTTAAAAACAAAATATAATTTAAGTGATACAGATATGTTGATTGTAATAAAAGAAGGAGAAAAAGAAAAAACATTAACATCAAATGATTTATCAACATATGATTATTCTACAAATAAACAAATAGATTTAACAGAAGAAGCAATTACAAATGCTATAGTGGAACTTTCAATGGATAAAAAGCCTGTAATATATGTTTTATCAAGCAAGTCATATTATCAATCTGAACAAGCTTTATCAAGTGTAACTCAAAAATTGCAAGATGAATCAAATGAAGTTAAATATTTAGATATTTTAACATCAGGTTCAGTACCAGAGGATTGTAATTGTTTAGTAATAACAACTTTAAAAGAGGACTTAAATGAATTAGAAAGAGATAAAATATTAGAATATATTAAAAATGGTGGAAAAATATTGATGTTAACATCTCAAAATGTTTTAAATGTCGAAACACCAAATTTAAATGCAATACTTGCGGAATATGGAATATCAATTAATTTTGGTGCTGTTTTTGAACAAGATACATCAAAAATGTTACAAAATGCTCCAGAATTTGTAATTGCAGATGTTTCATCTAGTTTTATGAGTAATATAAATATGGCAATGAAAATGTGTTTTGTAGATGCAGGAAGTATACAATTTCAAGATTCAGATAAGTTAAATGAATTAGGTGTAACATATGAAACAATAGCATCTACAGGTTCAACATCTTTTATTAGAACAAATTTTGATATACAATCATATTCAAGAACAGAACAAGATAGTGAAGAAGGCTCATTTATTGTTGGTGCAGATGTTACAAAGAAAATATCTGATGATATTTCATCAGAATTGGTAATTTATTCAAGTGAAGTTAGTGCAATGGATTTACAAATACCTGTTAGTAGTCAATATTACATGTATGCTGTAGATTTGTATAATAATAAAGATATTATATTAAATTCAGTTTCACATTTGACAGAAAGAAATAATACAATAACAATAAGAAAAGATGATGATTCAGAAACATATACAGTTACGGCACAACAAGACTCAATAATAAAAATGATTATATTTATAGTACCAGTAGTAATAATAATATTGGGAGTAATTGTATGGATCATTAGAAAAAGAAGAAAATAATAAAAAAGCATTCAACTTTTAATTTAGAGTTGAATGTTTTTTTGTTATGTATAAAAGCTCATTTTTGTTAATATATTATATATATTGAGAGGTGATATATGATAGAAGTAATATCTATAACATTAGTAATAATTGGGGCATTAATTGGAGCTGGATTTGCATCTGGTCAAGAGATTTTTTCTTTTTTTTATATATATGGAAAAAATGGAATATATGGTATATTAATAATGAGTATATTAATTGGAATATTTATATATAAAAGTTTAAAAATAATTTACCAAAAGCAAGTATATAACTATAATGATTTTTTGAATTTGTTTATTAAAAATACTAAGATAAGAAATGTTATTTTGTGGATAGTTAATGTATTGTTATTAGTTTCTTTTTATATAATGGTAGCAGGATTTGGAGCATATTTCGAACAAGAGATAGGGATAAATAGAATTATAGGGAGTATTGTTTTAAATTTATTATGTGTTATTGTGTTTTTTTCAAATATAAAAGGAGTTTTGAAAGCAAGCAATCTTATTGTTCCATTTCTTATTTTTTTTATATTTTTTATTGGAATAAAAAATATTGTACAAATAAGAACTATAGATTTTTATCAAATGAAAAATAATTGGATATTAAGTATGCTTATTTATAATAGTTATAATTTTATTTTATTAATGCCAGTATTAATATCATTAAAAAAGCAAATTACTAAAGAAAAGAATATAAAGAAAGTATCTATATTAGTAACAATTATTATATTAATTCTATCAATAAATATATTTTTCCTATTATTAAATGCAAATATAAAAGAAATTGAAAATCAAGAAATGCCAATTGTATATATAATAAGTAATTATTTTAATAAGTATAAAAAAATATATGCATTTATAGTTTTAGCTTCAATTTTTACAACAGCAATTTCTGTTGGAATAGGTTTTCTTCAGAATATAAGTAAAAATAGTAATAGTTATCCACAATTTGTGCTATTTATGTGTATAACGAGTTTGCTTATGAGCAATATTGGTTTTTCAAAATTATTAAATTTTATATATCCTGTATTTGGATATATAGGGATATTACAAATTGTTATTATATTTTTTATAAATTAAATATTAAAAGTATAAGTTAAATAAAATTTAATAATTATATTGTAAAATCTATATAAATTGTGATAAACTAAAGAATATTATAGGTGAAAGGAAACAAAAGTAAAATGAAAGATTTTTTAGCAAATGAGCTTCAGAATCGACGAAGAAATAGAGTAATAAAATTTACAATATTATTAATATTTATATTAATTATTATTACAACAATTGTATTAACATGTGTATATTTTTACAATGTAAATTTTCGAAAATTGTGTGATGAAAAAATAATAAATAAGGAAGTAGCGCAATCTAAAGTAAAAAGTATAACTATAAACAAAGATGAAAATGTTCAAGTTTTTGCTTATGATAAATATATTTGTATATTAAGAAAAAAGACATTAGAATTTTATAATAGAATTGGTTCAAAAGAAGGAGCTATAGAAATAGATATTACTAATGCCGAATTCTCTGCTGCAGGAAGATATTTGGCTGTTTGTGAAAAAAATGGACAAAAAATTTGTCTAATTTCAGGAAAAGAGAAAATGTATGAAAATAATATTGAAGGAAATATTACACAAATAAGTGTTAACAGAAATGGTTATTTATCTGTTGTAATATCAAATACAAGTTATAAATCTGTAGTTGATGTATTTGATAGAAATGGAAAAGAAATATTTAAAACAAATTTAAGAACAGCGAGAGTAGTAGATGTTAGTATTTCGCAAGATAGTAAATATCTAGCTATAGCTGAAGTAGATTTATCAGGAATAATAATAAAATCTAGTGTACAAATTGTATCAATGGATTTGGCGCAGACAAATCCAGATGAAGCATTTATAAATAAATATGAAGCAACAACTGGAAAATTAATAATGAAAATAAAATATCAGGAAAATAATAGACTTATTTGTATGTATAATGATTCTATAGATATATTTTATGAAAATGAAAACAAAGAATTTGTAAAATATGATGAAAAAAAATTAGCATTTACAACAATAAATTTAAACAATAGAATTGTTTTAATTGAAGAAACATCATCAGGTGAATATACATCAGATACATATTTGGATATAGTAAATCCTAACAATAATAAAAAGAAACAGTACATTACAAGTAATGTTGCAAAGGCTTTAACAACATCAGAAAATAAGATTGCAATAAACTTTGGAACAGAACTACATATTGTAAATACTAATGGGATTTTAATAAAAAGATATAAATCTAATTCAGAAATTAATAATGTAGTTATGACAGATAATTTAGCAGCAATAGTATATAGTGATAATATTGCAATAATAAATTTTTAATAAAAGTAAGGAGAGAAGAATGGGAATAGTTTTAGATGTAATATTAATAGTAATAATATTATTAAATGTGATTATATGTTATAAAAAAGGTTTAGTAAAATTAGCGGTTGGATTAGTGGCAGTAATAGTATCTTTAATTCTTGCGATTATATTATATAAACCAGTTACGAATATAATTATAAAAAATACAGAAATAGATGAAAAGATTAAAGAATCAATAATAAATACTCTTACAACAGAGAGTAATGAAAATGATACATCAGATAAAGGAATGATGCAATATATGCAATCATACGTTGATGATGCTGTAAATAAAACAAAAAATGAGATTGTAATTGAGGCATCAGAAGTCGTTTCTACTAAAATCATTAATGTATGTGCATTTTTAGGAATTTTTGTAGTTGTTAGAATATTAGCAATTTTATTAACAATAATAGCAGATTTGATAATGAGCTTACCAATATTAAAACAGTTTAATAAAGCTGGAGGCATTATATATGGAATTTTAAAAGCACTTATAATTATATATATAATATTAGCAATAATATTTGCAATAACATATATAACAGGAAATACAACAATTTCAAATGTTATATCAGAAACATATATTACAAAAATATTTTATAATAATAATGTTCTATTAAATTTTATATTTAAAAAATAGGCATTAAAATGTGAAATGTTTGTGAATATTTTATTAATTATTTGTATAAATATTGAAATAAAAATATTATTCTGCTATAGTATATTTGGAAAAAATATATAGGAGAGGATTTATTTGAAAAAGAAGAAAAAGAAGTCAAAAGTAGTAAAAAAAATATTATTTTTGATAATTATATTATTAATAATATGTTTAGGAATCTTTGGGTATAAAACACATGTTAATGGAGGAGGAGTTCAAGGATTATTAGCAACTTTGGTTGGAAATGATAGAGAAACGCTAGAAGAATTAGAGCCAATACAGTTTTTGTTATTAGGTGTAAGTACTGACTTGGGCGGAAAAATTACAGATACAATAATGGTTGCAACATATAATCCAAAAGATCAAACAGCATCATTATTATCTATACCAAGAGATACATATACAGGGAAAGATCATTCTCAAGGAACACCAAATGAAAAAATAAATGCATTATATACAAAAGGGATTGATAGAATACTTGCAAAAGTAAATGAATTGACAGGCCTTGATTTAAAATATTATATGGTTGTTGATAATGAAGCATTAATAAAACTAGTTGATGTAATAGGTGGAGTTGAATTTGATGTTCCAATAAATATGAATTATCATGATGATACACAAGGATTAAGTATAGAATTAAGTAAAGGATTACAAGTTCTTGATGGAAATCATGCAGAACAGCTATTGAGATTTAGAAAAAATGATGATGGGACGGGCTATCCTGCAGAATATGGTTCTGATGATATTGGAAGAATGAAAACACAAAGAAATTTCATAATGGCAACAGCAAAGCAAACTTTACAGGCTAAAAATATATTTAAAATAAAAGATATAATAGATATTATATATGAATATGTAGAAACTAATATTTCAATATCAAATATAAAATCATATGTACCATATGCAATTAATTTTAATGTAGAAAATTTAAAGAGTGTTGTATTACCAGGCACTTCAGTAGGACCAACACAGAGTGGAAATTTATATGCACCATATTGGTTTATATTAACAAATAAAACAGAAGCAAAGAAATTAGTTGAATCATTGTATTTCGAAAATGAAGAAAATGAAGAAGAAACTTCTAATACAGATAACAATGGACAAGTTATTGATATTCCAACAAGTGAAACTAATGAAATAAAGATAGAAGTGTTAAATGCTTCTGGTTCAAAAAATAAATTAAACAAAGTTCAAAAACTATTAAAAGAAAAAGGATATAATGTAAAAACAAATGATGTTGAAGTTATATCTAAAACGACAATAATCAATAATACAGATGTTGATGGAAAATATATAGAACAAATACAAGAATTATTAGGAGTTGGTGTTTTATCTTCAAGTGCAACAGCTTCTAATAATACAGATGTTACAATTATAATTGGAAAAGATTATAAATAAAAGTGGAGGGAAAATCTCCCTCCATAATTTATATCAAATTAATTTTATTCAAGATTAAATTTATATACAGAACTATTTTTTCTTAAATTTTTTTTATTATTCTTTTGTTTTTTTCGTTTATGTGAGAAAAATTCAGCTATTAATATTAGAACAATTATTGCTAATAAAATTTGAAGAAGTGTTTCTATAAAATTCGATTTTATAACATCATTTTCAGCTATTAAATCAGCTTCGTAAATTATACCATCAATGTTATAAGAAATTTTTCCTAGAATAGCATCTTTTGCAATTGGAGCAGAAATATTTTCTTTTATTTCTATAGAAGGAATTAGGCTTGTGGTATCAAAATTTGATTGAAATGTAGTAGAAAGAGAAGCATTTGCAATTAAATTTAATGTTTGAGTATCTTTGGTAGCATTTCTTACTTTTATTTCAGCAACTTTTGTTCCTTCATTTAAAAATTTTTTGATTTCATAATTTTCAAAACCAAAATTAAAAAGATTTTTTGCATCTACATATCGTCCACTTTGACCGTTTTCAGTAGCTTCAGCGCCTAACATAACAGCAATTAATTCGATTCCATCTTTTTTTGCACCAGCAATTAAACAATTTTTAGCTTGTGTAGTAAAACCAGTTTTTATTCCTATAGCATATTCATAATAATATCTATTAGATGAATCTAATAAACTATTTGTATTTTTAAAATATCGTTTTTCAGGATATAAATCTGTTGCTGAAAATTTACAACTTTTTTTGTTAACTATATTTCTAAATGTTTCATTTCTCATGCAATATTTAGCTATAAGAGCCATATCATAAGCTGTTGAATAATGATTAACGTCATGAATTCCACTAGGATTAGTAAAATGTGTATTTGTGCAACCAAGTTCTAATGCTTTTTGATTCATTAAATTTGCAAAATTTTCAATATTACCAGATATTTCTTCTGCAAAAATATATCCAACTTCGTTTGCAGAGTGTATTAAGAACATTTCTAATAAATCATTTACACTTAAAGATTCTCCAACTTTTATTCCAGCATTTGAATATCCTGAAGGAATTGCCATTATTGCAGAACGACTTGCTGTTAATTTTGAAGTTAAATCTAATTTTTCAATTGCAATTATAGCTGTTAAAATTTTTGTTGTACTAGCTGGATATAATTGAAGATTCATATCTTTTTGAAGTAAAACTTTTCCTGTTGATGCATCCATTAAAACTGAACCAGCCGAATAAATTTGAAAATCAGAATCTGGTACAGTATCATCTGCAAAAGATAAAGTAGTATATAAATTAAATAAAGTTACAATTAATAATATAATTATAAAAAAACGTTTTTTCATATGTATTAACATCCTTTCTTGTATCAATATAATAACGTATTTTAAGATTAAATTCAAGGATATTAATATAAATTTGAAAAAATTAAGAAAGGATTGATTTTTATGAATATAAAAGATAAATTATTAAAGATTATAAAAAATAAGTTTTTTATAATAGTATGTATAATAGTAATATTAGTTACCTCATATATAATTATAGAGGAAATGATGGTGGATAATAATAATGAGATAGAAATAATTGAAGAAGCAGATGACATATTTAAGAAAGACGAAGAAGAAAATTTTGAAGAAAAAAATATACTAAAAGATGAAGTTATTGATGATGTAGAAGAAAAAATAGAAGAAGGTACAGAAAATGTAGAAGATTTCGAAAATGAAATTATAAATGATAATGAAAAGATATATGTTTATATAACAGGGGAAGTGAATAATCCTGGAATAGTTGTTTTACCTATTGGAAGCAGAATAGTTGATGCAATTGATTATGCAGGTGGGATCACACAAAAGGCTGATATTATGAAAGTCAATTTAGTATATATGTTACAAGATGGAATGAAAGTAAATATTCCAAGTAGTATAGAATTAAAAAATAATCCTAATTTTGAATATATAACAATGAGTTCTGGAGATGAAAAAAATGATAGTAATATAAAAAAAGCAACAACAGTAGATACAAAAAGCGAATCTGCCTTCAAAGTATCTAATGTAAATATTAATACAGCAACACAAACAGAATTAGAAACTTTACCGGGAATAGGTCCATCACTAGCATTAAAAATTATAAATTACAGAAAAGAAAACGGAAAATTTAAGTCAATAGAGGAATTAAAAAGTGTTAATGGAATAGGAGAGAATAAATATGAAGAAATAAAAAAGTACATATATGTATAACAAAAGAAAGGCAGGGACAAAGTCCCTGCCAAAGAGTTTTACTACATATTATTCACCAGAACCTTCAACAGATTTAATAATTTCCTCTAATTCAAGTTTGCTCAACATGCCATTTTCAAGTAGTTTTTCAACCAAAACGTGGACTAATTTGGAGTGTTCTTTTAAGAGATTTAAGGCCTTATCATATGCATTTTTTATGATCTTGTCAATTTCAGCATTAACTTTATTAGTAATTGTTGAAGTTTGCATATGGTATTGTTCTGTATTAAGAAAAACACGATTTGTTCCTACATCAGAACGCATACCATATTTTGTTACCATATCATATGCATATTTGGTTGCAACATCCAGATCAGAACTTGCTCCAGCATTATATCTTGTGTTTGAAAAAATTGTTTCGGAAATTCTACCAGCAAGATACATACCAATTAGATCAGAATAGTAATCCATGTCTGGACAAGGAGTAATATCTGTTGGATCCAAAACGTTTTGACCTAAATAACTTTCAGTTGGGATAATTGTAATTGCTAATACATCAAAATCAATTAATTTTTTGGAGAAGCGACTAACAATGTAATGTCCAACTTCATGGTAAGCAGTAGCGCTAATGACATCAGAAGGCATTTTCTTGTATGCTTCAAAGTTAGCTTCAAAGTTTTCAAGGATAGCAGATTGAGTGACATACTTTTGATGAGTTAATTTCGCCGAAACCATAGACAAGTCAACAAGACTAATTGTTCTATCAGGATTACAAGTGGTGTAATCAAAGCAAGAAGAATAAAAAATAATTTTATCAATCATTTTTCTTGAAATTTTTACACCATGGAATTGTTCTAGACGTTTAACAGATTCTTTTAACATAGGATAAACTTCTTCTGCTTTTGGTTCCTTGATTTCAATGGTACGGAATCTACGTTTTAAAGCACCTTCTTTTGAAAAAGCTTTTTGATACTCTTCTTTAGTAGTTGCTCCAATAACAATAGATTTATCCCCTGCAAGAAGAGGTTTTAGAGCATTAGAAAAATCAAGAGATTCGTCATTAGAACATGCACCAGCGCCGACGATCATGTGAATTTCATCAATGAAAAGAATGATATTATCATGTTTTTCAATTAAAGAAATCAAATCTTGATAACGTTGTTCTGCTTGACCTCTGTATGTTGTACCAGATATGAGATTACTTACACTCAGGGATAAAATAATGAAGCTTTTGAATATGCTAGGACAATTGCCGTTTACAATGTCACAGGCCATCTTATAAATAACAGAAGATTTGCCAACGCCGGGTTTTCCGACAAGAATCACATTACGTTTGGTCTTTTTCATTATAGTTTTCCAAATTTTCTTGCACTCTTTATCACGCCCCAATATAGCACTACTCTTCTGATTTTTAAAATTATCATTTAGAATAGTTACACAACCAGAGATAGAATCAGGAATAATTAAAGCAGAATCGTCTTCAATGCAAGAATCTAAAAGAGATAGATACTCTACTTGCGAAATTAATTGCTCAATGTTTGTTCCGATATCTGTGAAGAAAGAAAGCATTTGATCATTTAGATTGTTGAAAAGTGCTAAAGTCAAATGAGAAAGAGTCAATTCTTGCTCCTCATCACTTTCTACAAGGATATAAGCAAAGAAAAAGACATTAGCAATCCATTGAGAGAAAATGAAATTTTGAGGATTATCAATATCAGAATCCTTAAGAACACTAATAAAATAATCTCTTTCTTCTATTGTTTCAACTTCTTTTTCGTTAAATCCAAAAGGATTGTTTTTGTAAATGTTTTCGATTAGGTTAATAATTCCTTCTAGATTACAACTTGAGTATTTTGCGATTAAACTGGAAAATTGTTTTTGAGACATCATAGAGTCAAAAAGCAGAAATGTTGTAAGCACCTCAAGTTTAAACTTTGCGGCATTTGAAACCATCCCCCGCACAATAGTTTTTACTTCTTGAGATAAAGAGATGTTTTTCATAGTAGTAACTCCTTTCAAAGTTTTTTATGTAAATATTATAATACCATTTAGGTGATAATGCAAGAGAATAAAAAAGATATTTTAAAGTTTTATTAGAAATAATACAGGAAAACAAAAAAAGGTATCTTATTTTGATATCTTTTTTGGGAAAATTTATTCATTTCTAGAGATAAAAAACTCAATAATCTCTCAGATTATTGAGTTTATATTATGGTTGCGGGGAGTGTGCAAGAAGATTGGTATATTGCACATTTCAGCACTTATTGGGGGCAATAATGGTAAAATAAGATAAAATAAATAAAAATATTTCACACGGAGAATTTTGGAACAAAGTTCTCTAGTGTGTTAGAGAACTTATGCGAGCATAACGATTTTTAATAAATAATATTTATTATTATTTATTAAAAGGTTGCGAGCGTGTTCTCTTAAAGTAAGTAAATTAAATAAATAATATAATTAAAGGAGTTGATTTTTTGTGAGTTATGCAATTGTAAGAAATGAAAAATACACAAAAGATGAAATGATTCAACTAACTCCTCATAATGAAAGATTCAAAAAGAAATATTCAAATAAAAACATAGACTTGTCAAAAACAAGTCAAAATTATCATTTAAAACAACCACAAGAAAATAGTTATCTAAAAGAATACCAAAGATTAATAAAAGAAAACAATTTAAGTCAAGGACAACTTCATAAAAATAGTATTTATGTTTGTGAAGTAATTTTAACATCTGATAATACATTTTTTAATGAAATTGGCAAAACAGAAACTAAAAGATATTTCGAAGAATGCTTTAAATTTATGACAGAATATAAAGGAATCGGAAAAGAAAATATATTATCTGCTGTTGTTCATTTAGACGAAGAAACTCCACATATGCACTTAGTATATATACCAGTAGTAAACTCAAAAGATAAAAAAGGAAATAATATACGAAAAATATCTGCAAGTGAATTTTGGAAAGGTAAAGATAGTTATAAGAAATTACAAAATCAATTTTATAAATATATTACTGAAAAAGGATTTAATTTAGAAAGAGGAAAAGAAAATACAAATAGAGAACATATATCTACTGATGATATGAAAAAATTAACTAATTTTTATAATACAAAAAAATTAAAAGACAATTTAAAAGAAGAAAGAAGAAATATAATAACTTATCAAGATATTCAAGATTTCTACAAATATGAAGATTTTACAAAGGATAATATTAATAAAAAATTAATTTATCCAATATTAAAATATAATAATAGTTTAGTAAAACAAAACCAAGATTTATTACTAGAGTTATCTAAAGTTAAAAATGCAAAAAAATATTATTCAAATCTACAAATTCAAAATAGTCAAATTATAAATGAAAAACAGGAATTAGAAAATAAATTAAAATTGAATAATATTGAACTAAAGGCTTGCTATGACATAATTAAAGAACTTTTAAATAAAAATGAAAAAATAGAAACAATATTAAAAGATAAATTAGGAATAGAAATAATAAATGACAAAAATAATAATATAAATTACTTACATGAATAAATATATAAAAAAGTAATTGAAAATTAATACATTATAATTAATTCTCAATTACTTTTCTTTTTTGTCCATTCTTTTGCTTCAGCTTCTTTAAATCTTTCATCTGCAAAGAAATCTGATAAATTTGTTCCTAATCCATCACATATATATAATAAATTTTCTAGTCTTATAGTTTTTGTTTTTCTAGTTAAAAACATTGTTATTGTAGAACTATATACCTCAGAAAGATTTTCTAATTTATATATAGTAACATTTTGCTCCTGCATTAATTCTTTTATTTTTATAGCAATTAAATCAGAGAAATCCATATTAACCACCACTTTCTTCCCTGTTTTTTTATTTTAGCAAACTAGCAATTTTTTACAACATACATTTGTACCAATAATATTTTTTAATGGAATATAAAATAATAATTAAAAACATCTGTTAAGTTAAATTATATTAAATAATATAAAAATATAATTATTTTATAAATATTTAATATTTAATTGTAAAAAAATAAATTTTATGATATAAATAATTATAAAGATATTAATGTAAATTGAGGTAATTTATGAAAGAACAAAAATCACAATTAATTAAAGATGAAATCAAAGGATATATAACTTTAAGTGGGTGGAAAATGGGAGCAGTTGCTAAGAAAGTGAGTGAAAAAGGTAGTAAAGTACCATTACAAAATTTGTCTAACAAACTAGCAAAAGGAACAATTAAATACTCAGAAGTTAAAGCTATTGCAGAAGCAATAGGATACGAAATCATATGGAAGAAAAAATAATGGAGGTAATGATGATTAAAGATATAATAGAAAACAATGAAAACAAAAATATAAATCAGGATAAAATAAATCAATTAAAACAAATAATTCCAAATTGTTTTGATAGGAATGGAAATCTAGATATAGAATTGTTTAAAAAAGAATTTGATTCAGAATTAACTTTTACAAAGGAAAGTTTTGAATTGAACTTTTTAGGAAAATCATATGCTAAAATGATTGCAGGATTAGATACAGAAACAGTTATTGAACCAGATTTAAAACACAATAGTTTAGAAGAAAATAAAAATAGTGAAAATATTTATATTAGTGGAGATAATATTGATGCTTTAAAACATTTAGTAAAAGCATATGAAGGAAAAATAAAATGTATATATATAGATCCACCATACAATACAGGAAGTGATGGATTTGTATACAATGATACATTTAAATTTACTAAAGAGTTATTAATAGAAAAGTTAGATATTGGAGAAGATGAGGCAGAAAGAATTATATCAATGACATCTGGAAGTTCTTCATCTCATAGTGCATGGTTAACTTTTATGTATCCAAGGTTATATTTGTCAAAACAATTACTAAAAGATGAAGGAGTTATATTTATATCTATAGATGATAATGAACAATCTAATTTAAAATTGTTGTGTGATACAATTTATGGACAAGAAAACTTCATAGGAATGTTTGCTGTTGAAAATAATCCAAAAGGAAGGAAAAATTCAAAATTTATTTCTGTAAGTAGTGAATATTGTATTGTATATGCTAAGGTGAAATTTGATGAAAAATCAGGTTTTATAGAAAATATTCCAAAATCAGAGAATGATATGACAAAAGATGAAAATGGTAATTATATACACTCTGGTGGAAGAAGGGTTTTAGTTGGAGAAAATGATTTTAATAATGAAGTAAAAAATTTTCAATCAGATAAACACTATAGTGTTTATTATAATGAGCAAGAAAATGATATGATTATGAAAACAGAAAATAGTATAGAAGAAATAGATTCAGAACTAATTAGTATAGGGTATAAAAGATATTACTCATATAGAGAAAAATATTTTGTTGAAAATACATATACAAAACAAAAACTTATTGAAATGTTTGAAAATGATGAACTTGATTTTAAAAACGATAAAATATATGAAAAAAATTTATCTACAACGATAAGAATAAAAAGTTTATTAACTAACAGAAAATATAATGCAATAATAAATAATAAAATAGTTAATAATTATGAATTAGATTTTAAGACAACTTCAGCAGGAACAAAATTAAAAGAAATGTTTAATTCATCAGAAGTTCCATTTTCTGCTCCAAAAAATTATAAATTTATACAATTATTACTTTCATTATTTGAAAGTAAAGATTTTGTTTGTTTGGATTTTTTTGGTGGATCGGGAACAACTGCAGAAGCAATAATGAGATTAAATGCATCAGATTCAGGAAATAGAAAATATATACTTGTACAATTGCCAGAAAATTTAAAAGAAAACTATGAAAAAGCGACTGGAGCAGGTAAAAAAACAATAAGAACACAAATGAAAATTTTAGAAGCAATAGGTAAGCCATTGTTTTTAGATGAAATAGGACAAGAAAGGATAAAAAGGGCAGCTGCTAAAATAAAAGAAGAAACGAATGCAAATATAGATTATGGATTCAAACATTATACACTAAAAGAAACATCAGATAATGTGTTAACTAAATTAGAAAAATTTGATTCAAACATAATAAATGAAAATTATGATTTGTATAAAGAATATGGAATTAATACTATTTTAGAAACATGGAAATTAAAAGATGGATATGAATTTACAACCAACATAGAAACTATAGATTGCAGTGGATATAATATATATAAATGCGGAGAGTGTTTATATTTAATAGAGCCAAATATTACTATAAAAAATATTGAATCATTATTAGAGCAATATAGTAATAATGAGAAATTTACATGTAATAAATTGGTACTATTTGGATATTCATTTAAATTTAACGAATTAGAAATGATAAAGAATAATATAAAGCAAGTAAAGAACTTTAAAAATATAGATGTAAAGGTTTATACAAGATATTAGAGGGAGGAAAGAACATGAAGCTTGAAAGAGGATTGAAACATCAGGTAGATGCTGTAAATTCAATTATAAGAGTATTTGAAGATGTTGAAATAGCGAAAAGCAATAGTTTAACTGATAATCCTTGTATTGATTTATCTTCTCCTAATATTATTAGAAATATAAAGAAAATTCAAAACAACAATAATATTTCAAAAGAGATGAATAAAAATATCGGAATAACAGATGATTACTTAAATATTGATATTAAAATGGAAACAGGAACAGGAAAAACATTTACTCAAATAAAAACAATATATGAACTTAATGAAAAATATGGCTTTAACAAATTTATAATTGTTGTTCCAACATTGCCTATTAAAGCAGGTACAAAACAATTTGTATTGTCTACAGATACTAAAAAGTTTTTTGAAGATGAATATAATCAAGTTGAAATGGAATTAAGATTAGTAGAAAGCATTCAAAAGAAAAAAGGTAGAGATTATTTTCCAAGTGTTATTAGAGAATTTGTTACAGCTTCAAATTTAAATACGAAGAAAATTCAGATAATGTTAATTAATTCACAATTAATAACAAATGGCAAAATGCTTACTAAAGATTATGATACTACTATATTAGATGATTTGACTAATCCAAGTGATGCTATAAAATCTACAAAACCTATACTTATAATTGATGAACCACATAAATTCGCAAAAGAAAATATCACATTTAAAAAAATTAAAAATATTTTAAAGCCACAATGTATAATAAGGTTTGGGGCAACATTTCCTGAAAAAAGAAATCATGAAAAGGATTATCAAAACTTAGTATATAATTTAAGTAGTATAGATGCATTTAATAATAATTTAGTTAAAGGAGTTATAGCAGAATATGTACCAACATATGCAAATTCTAATATTAGGATTAAATTAATCAGTGTAAAAAATAAAGAAAAATGTACTATTCAAAAAATAGATAAAAGTAGTAGAAAATCATATGAATTATCTAAGAACGATAATTTATCAATAGTAGATGAAGATTTTGATGGTGTAGAGATAATGGGAATAACTAAAAATTCTATAATTTTATCAAATGGTATAGAAGTATTTAACGGTACAGAATTATCTCCAGAAAGTTATTCAATTTCATATCAAGATATGATGATCGAAACAGCATTAGAAAGACATTTTGAGATTGAAAAGGAAAATTTTAAAAAGGGAATAAAAACATTAGCACTATTCTTTATAGATGATATTTCTGCATATAGAAAAACAGAAGATGGTAAGCCAACATATATTCTGAATTCTTTTGAAAGAATATTTAAGGATAAGTTAAGAGCAAGAATAGAATTAGAAGAAGGAGAATATAAAAAATATTTACTAGAAAGTCTTAACAATATCTCTGACTGTCATGCTGGGTATTTTTCACGAGATAATAGTGAAAAAGATGAACAAATAATTAAAGAGGTAAATGATATATTAAATGATAAAGAGAAAATATTAAAAATAAAGAATGATGATGGAAAATTTAATTTAAGAAGATTCATTTTCTCAAAGTGGACATTGAAAGAAGGATGGGATAACCCTAATATATTTACAATAGCAAAATTAAGAAGTAGTGGTAGTGAGAATAGTAAATTACAAGAAGTTGGTCGAGGATTAAGGTTACCGGTAGATAGCAATTTGAATAGAATAGATAGAGAACAATTTTATTTAAATTATATTGTTGATTTTACTGAACAAGAATTTGTAAAAGAACTAAGAAAAGAAATATGTAGTGAAATAACAGTATTTGAAAAAATAACAACAGATCAAATAAGAGAAATTGCTAAAGAAAGAAATATAGATTATACACCATTATATATACAACTGTTACAAGAAAATATAATAAATCCAGATGGAGAAATTCTAAATGAAGATAGATTATTAGAAGTTCTTCCAGAATTAAATAAGGGATTACATAGAAATAAGATAATAGATAGAAAAGAAAAAGACAATAATACAATTAAAATTAGAAAAAATAAATATGAACAAATAAAAAAATTATGGGAATTACTAAATGAAAAATATATAATAAACTACTCTGAATTTGAAACAAAGGAAATTGAAGAAGCACTATTAAATATTCTTAAAGAAGATATAAATACTAGTGATGTAATAACAACAGAAAGACATATGCTATTAATAGGAGATAATTCAGCAAACATAACTGAAATGGCAGGAATTTCATTAGCTACCAATAAAAAATTGAAATATAATGAATTTTTAATAAGGTTAACAGATTTGACTAATATTCCAATAATAAATATTCATAATTCATTAGTAAAATATAATAATGAACATAAAATTGATAATGATTTTTTTAATAGTACAGTATTAGCTAAATTCTGTATAAAAATAAATGAATGGAAAGCAGATAAATTATTTAAAAGATTTACATATCAGAAAGCTAACTTGCCAATACATCCAACAGCATTAACAACAAATAATGGACAAATAAAAGATACAATAGTATTGGGAAATGTTGGAACTTCGAAAACAGATGAAACTCCTCAAGAAAGATATTTATATGATACAATAGCATATGATTCAGAAATTGAAAAAGAAAACATTTTAGAACAAATAAATGAAGTTACTGTGTTTGGAAAAATTCCTAAAAGTAGTATAAAAATTCCTGTAGCTAATGGAGAAACATATAGTCCGGATTTTATGTATTTAGTAGATAAAAAAGATGGGACAACAGAATTGAATTTAATAATAGAATCAAAAGATGTTGAATCAGAAAGAGATTTGAGAGGCAAAGAAAACTATAAAATAGAATGTGCGAAAAAATTGTTTGAACAATTAGAATCAGAAGGAATAAATATAAAATTTAGAAAGCAGTTAAGTAATGATAAAGTTGGAACAATTGTTAGAAACTTAATACATAAATCCTAAAAATTAATAGAAGAGTCTAAATCGAAAAATTTGACTCTTTTTTTTATTAAAAATTATGATAAAATAATATATAGCTATATTGGGAGGTGATTTAAAATTAAAAGATTAAGTAATGAAGAAGTTTTATTAGTGTGTAGAGAATTTTTGCGTGGAAGAGGCTATGCATGTAGATTATCAGTAAATGACAATATAAAAAATTACCTTTTAAGATATAAATATATATACACTAATGAAGGATTAGATGATTATTATTTTTTAAATGAAAATTTTTATAATAATTATAAATCAATAATCGAAAATTTGGGTTTCAATAAAATAGAAAAAGAATTAATTAAAAATTATAATGCATTAGATGTAATATATTTGGATGAGGAGTTAATGCATTTATTTTTAAATAATCCTAAATTTCATTTTGTATGGGATGGTTATGATGGATATGTGTGCTCTACAGATGATTCGAAATTGAATATTTATATTAAGGATTTGTGTCTGTGTCATGACTTAGAAAAAAATAAAATAGTATTAGGTGCATTTCTTATTGACTTACTAAATTGTTCAAAGCAATCTAAATTAATATTAGAACCATTTATATTGGAAGATGAAAAACGAAAATATGATTTTCATTATTACAACTATAAAAATTTGATATTAGGACAATGGTTAGAAGTTAAAGAATTAGATATATATACAGTTCTTCTGGAAGGAATAAAAATAGTTAATTATATATTTTTTAATAAGTATAAATTAAACTTATATAAAACTGAATACGAACTGGGAAATCTCCAATTTTTTATGCCTTTATTTTTCCCAACAAAAATAAATTGGTATAATTTCATGTTAGAACTTTCAAAAATATTTATTGATAATATTAATTCTAGAGATTTAAAAAAAATAATAAAGTCAAATTATAATAAAATGAGCAATAAAAAATCTTTTTGTTTAGAAGATTTAAAAAATTTTAGAGAATTTAGATTATTTAAAATTTATTTTGGACAATATAGTTTATTTCATGAAAATTCGTTTAAGAAATTAGATGAAATTAGAGAAAAAAGAACAGAGCCTGCTCATAAAATATTCGCAAATGACTTAAATTATTTGTACACTCAGGAACAAGATCAAATATTAAAAAATTTATATAGGGTTATTTATAATATAATAAAAGTAGAAGATAATGACTATAAATATTTAAAAGAATATAAAAACGGTGAATACGAATGCTTTTTTGGAGAAAAAGGCTCTATATCAGAAGATAATGGTTTTAATGCAAAGAGGTTTCATTATTATAATGGATATATTAGATTAATCAATGATAAATATAAAGTAAAAGATTCTGAAATTTTAATAGCTGGTAATGATATTAATATAATACAAAGGGAATTAACAGAACATATAAAAAAGAATTTTAAATTATCTGATAGTAATATAAAAATAATTGTAGACGCTATGATTTCATCAGAAATATGCACGCCTGACAATGCTGAATTAGAATCGTTTTTCTATGGTCAAGCGTATATTCAAGAATTCTATGGTAAATGTAGAAATTACAAAAATAAGGGAAAAAAAGAATATAAAGAATTTATTAAAAATGATTATAAATATATTTTTTTATTAGCAGATTCAACAGATTTATACTGTAGTTTAGATAAAACAATAAGTATTATTAAAAAGAATCCAATGAAAATATTTGGAAGTGGAATTATAATGTATTTGCTATCAAATAACTTTTCACAAGATGAAAGTAATTTGTTTTTAAAAAGTAAAACAGATATTAAATTACTCAAAAATATCTGGGATTAAAAGCTAAAATGAAAAATGGGATAATTATTAATAAGAAAGAAAATGTTAAATATATAATAGTAGTTAAATATTATTATGTATTTAATAAGTTAATGTTAACAACAAAATTAATAAAAATCAAGAAATACAGTTATTATTCAATATAACTGTATTTTTTACTTTGTAGACAAGATTTTTTTATTAAATTGCTAACTTCTTCAATAAAAACTTTAGGCTCAAAATTCTTTTCGTAGTACTCATAACCAAAAACTTTTTCAAAATTTTTTACAGATAGATTCTTATTCCTATTAGATAAAGCATAATTAATATTGTTTCGTATAGAATGAATGTTAAAACCATAT
>QWCN01001188.1_pt1 | contig 41896 bp, 71 predicted proteins | sample 1972711 | NCBI WGS metagenome assembly QWCN01 (sample SAMN09866707, study PRJNA288562) | Human gut metagenome isolate term1_stool, whole genome shotgun sequencing... | isolation source: gut | host: Homo sapiens | place: USA: California
GACCGCGAGGACTGGGAGATTGGAACAGATTATCTGACGATCTGTAATGACCTTCTGGCGGAGATCAACTACAAGCCCGTTTGGTTCGACGTGCAGGGTATCGCCCATATCGAGCCGTATACACAGGCGCTTGCGGCAAACATCAAGCACCGCTACGGCGGAACGGAGATTCTGAGACCGATCTCGGCAGACGCTTCGGAGGAAACGGACATCTTTTCCACTCCGAATGTTTTTGTGTGCGTCTGCTCGAATCCGGATTTGGAAGATGCGCTTGTGGCGACGGCGGTAAACGAATCGCCGACATCTGCGACATCGACATTCAAACGGAATATGCGAATCGTTCAGGTGACAAAGGTCGACAATGTTGCATCTCAGGAAGAATTGCAGACCATCGCGAACCGGCTGATGAGCGAGTCGCAGCAGACGGTAAAAACAATCAGTTTCGAGACATTTTCTGAGGGAAATCACGGCATCGGGGACGCGATCTCCATTGACCATCCGGATATCGGCGGAATCTATGAAGAAACCGCTTGGAGCATCACGCTTGGAGCGGGCGAGTTGATGAAACACACAGCGAAAAGGACGGTGATTGCATGATTCCGGGATTATCGACGCAGAAAGAAAAGAAAGTAACAGCGCCGACATTTGACCTTGCGACGGTCGGTGCGGTGTATTCCGACGGTTTGAGCCTGATTTTTGACGGCAGCACGACGGCAAGCGAAAAGCATTACAAATGCAACACGTCGATTTCGTTCAAGGCGGGCGACCGCGTGAAGATCTCGAAGATTTCCGGCTCTTACGTGGTGGATTACGTCGTCGGAATCCCAAAAACATAGGGGGGTGATTCAGTGTTTCAGAAAATCGCGAACGCTTTATCGGTGGAGCTGACGGGAACCGACCTGACGAAGGTGATAAAACTGGAATTTTACGTAAAACAGGCCTGCCAGTTCTTCCAGTACACGCCGGTAGTCGTTGACGGAACGCACCTGCTGGTAAAAATCCCGTACGAAGACGCGATGCGCTTACGCCCTGGGGCGGTGAGTCTGCAATGTGCGCTGACGGACGCGGACGGGAATAAGCAGGCGGCGGAGATCGTTCAGGTGGACGTGAAGAGCTTCCTAAAGGAGGCGGGATATGATTAAAATGGTGCTTACGCAGCCGGAGATTCGGATGCGGATTGAACCCGCAAAGGTGGTCTATCAGGGCGGCGAGGCGTATGAAGGGGACTACGAGGTCGTGCCGAAGGCATTTGAGCCGGTTGTTTTGCCGACGAAAAACAAGCTGCTGGCGGACGATGTGACCGTCACAAAGGTCCCATACTATGAGGTATCCAACGAGACCGGCACGACGGTCTACATTGCATCGGAGGTGTAAATTTTGGGCAGAAGTAAATTTATCTATGGCGGCGAGGTGCTGTTAGACCTGACCGCCGACACGGTAGAGCCCGGCAAAGTCCTGCTTGGCTTTAAGTATCACGGATCGGACGGCGAGCTCCACACGGGCACGTGCGAATTTGACCTCGACACGTCCGGCGCGACCGTCAAGGCCTCGGAAATCCTCTTCGGCAAGACGGCAGGCGCGCGCGGCAGCCTGATCACGGGCGAAATGCCTAACAACGGCGCGGTGGCCGCGAAGATCACAACGGTCAAGGGCGAGTACATCGTCCCCATCGGCTACCACGACGGAAGCGGCAAGGTCGCCATCGACCCCACAGAGGCCGCGAAGATCATTGCCGGGAACATTAAGGCGGGCGTGACGATCCTCGGTGTGACGGGCACGTACAGCGGCGAGGCCATCAAGGCGCAGACGAAATCCGTTGAGCCGCTGACGACCGCGCAGACGATTTTGCCGGACCCCGGCTACGATTACATGTCGCAGGTCGACGTGGCCGCGATCTACTACAACGAAACGCCCAACGCTGCTGGCGGCGTGACCGTCACCATCGGCAAGAAGGCAGGAGCGTGAGCGTATGGCTGCACCTGAGATTTCCGGAGCTGAGACCGCAAAAAACAAGGTCGTGTACGCCGGGGAAACGCTCATCGACCTGACCGAGGACACCGTAACACCCGCGACGCTCAAATCCGGCGTGACAGCGCACGACGCTTCGGGCGCGAAGATCACCGGCACGTTAGATACCGCCCCGCCCAAGGAGTCGGACATCAATTTTTGGGACTATGACGGCACTTTGCTTTACAGCTGGACACTCGCCGAGCTGGCCACAAAGACCGAGTTGCCACCCCTGCCCTCACACGACGGGCTGATCTGCCAGGGCTGGAACTGGACGCTCCAAGACATCAAGGACGCAGGCCGTGAGCTCGATATCGGCGCGCTGTACATTACCGATGACGGCAAGACAAGGATCTACGTTGACGTGGACACCGAGACGTGGGACGATTTTGTTCTCAATTATTGGCAATCAAACATAAACACCACGACTGTAGACTGGGGCGACGGCACAACCCCGGAAACAAAAAACGCAAGCTCTTGGATTGAGCATCGGCATGTGTACGCATCCAGCGGCTCGTACGTGATCACTCTGAGCGTCAAAGAGGGTACGACGATGGAGCTTGGGAACGGCTCAAATGGTCGAATGCTGATTGCAAACAGCGAAACCGATAGCGGACGCTGCACGATGCTAAAGCAGGTAGAAATCGGTGAAAGAATGCCCAACGTGACGGAACGTGCGTTTTATGCCGCCACCCGGCTCAAGAGCATATCTGTCCCCGCTGGCGTGCTTTTCGAACCGTATAGGACGTTTGAACGAGCTACAAGTATACGCGCCGTAACAGTGGCTTTTAGTTCCGCGATCATCCAAACATTTTATAATTGCGTCAATCTCCGCGTAATCGCAACACCGAAAGGGATGACGCAAAGAAATGATAATAATTATGACATCACAAATGCAGCAGTCCGGTTGGTAAATTTTGATATGACTACTGCCTACGTTGCGAACTGCCTCGAGCGCGTCCGCATCAAGGCTGTCAACGGTCAAGTTGGAGATTTTTCTTCCTGCGTGTCTCTGCTGGAAGTCACCATCCCGGCGGACGCTACAACCTTTGTCGCTGCCGCATTTCAGGGCGACTACGCGCTGCGCAGGGTGACGTGCCTCGGGAATATCGCGAGCATCCCAGCGCAGGTGTTTCAGAGGTGCTATCCGCTGCGGTTTGTGGACCTCACGCACTGTACCGCCGTGCCAACGCTGGCCAACGTCAACGCGTTTGATGGGACGCACGCACAGCTGGAGATCAGAGTTCCCGCCTCTCTGGCGGATGCGTGGAAAGCGGCAACAAACTGGAGCTCGTTGGCAGACCATATTGTGGGGGTGTGAGCATGATCGTAAGAGAGCACTACAAAACGCGCACGGACGGCGTGGAGCTGTACAAAACATACTCGGATGCGGGCTATCTCATCCGGCAAGCGGAGACGGGCGCAGAGTACGATGAGGCAATTGACATTGACGGTACGCCGTACACCTACACGGAGACGGATAAGCTTGTCACAGACAATTTTGACATCGAGACGGCAAGCCCGGAGCAGCTGCGTGAGCGGCTGATCGACACCGAGACGGCGGCAAAAATCTTGCTGGGGGAGGAAGCGCCATGACGTACACGGAGAGGGCAAGGAAAATGCGCCCGTACATCGTACAGGCGGCAAGCACTTTGGACGACAAGACTGTCAGCCTCGCGCCGGAGCTGCTGGGGACGCTGACCGGCGACGGCAGCCTCGTCAAAGCGGGCACGCGCATCAACTGGCACGGGAAAATCAAAAAAGCCGCCGTCGACCTCTGGGACACCGCACAGAACACGCCCGACGAAGCGTCTACGCTCTGGGAGGACGTGCAGTACCGGGACGGATACAGAATCATCCCCGAAGTAATTACCTCCACACTGGCCTTCGAAAAGGGCGAGAAAGGCTGGTGGGGAGACAAGCTGTATGAGTCGCTCATGAACGGGAATGTGTTTACCCCGACGGTCGCCCCGACGGTCTGGAAGAAAGTATAGCGCCGCCTCCGGGCGAGAAAGGAGACAGATATGGACGACGGAATTCAGGCGCAGGTCGCATCGATCGACGCGCGCTGCAAATCCAACCAGCACCGCATCGACGAGCTCGAGGCGGACAACAAGGCGCTTCACCAGATGGCTACCTCCGTGGAGGTGCTGGCGACGAAGCAGGAGACGATCGAGTCGAACGTGAACGAGATCAAGACCGACGTGAAAGCCCTCAAGGCGCTCCCCGGCAGCCGCTGGGAGGGGCTTATCAAGGCAGCCGTGACAGCGATCGTCGCGGCGCTGGTCGGCTACGCACTGGCTCTGGCGGGGCTGGGAGGCTAGTATGGCGGACGGGCAGAAAAAGCCGCAGCGGAAGACAAAGGGGCGCATGGCGCGGGAGCTGGTCTACTACTGCATTTACGCCCTGACGCTTACGCTCGCGTGGGCAGTGGTCATCAAGACGGTCGCGGTCATCCTCGACCGCCCGTCTGACCTCTCCGACGTGCTGATCTTCGCGGCGGCGGCGTTCGGCGGGGAGCTGCTACTCCTGCTGTGTAAGAGAGTATTTGCAAAACCAAATGACGATGGAGGTACATAATGGATAATATCAAAAAGCGGCTGGGCAATTTGCTCAGCGTCAAGAGCCTGGTCACGCTCACGCTGACGGGCGTGTTTGCCTACATGTCCGTCGCGGGCAAAATCTCGCAGGACTTCATGACGATCTACGCTGTCATTATCGCGTTTTATTTTGGGACCCAGTCCCAGAAGACGCAGGACGTGCTGGACAGTGCGGGTACGCCGCAGGAGGGCGAACAGAAATGATGAAAGCATCCGAGCTTGTGCGCAGGCACATTGACGTTGCGAAGAATTACAAGACCGTCTACATGTGGGGCTGCTTCGGCTCCCCTGTAGGCGAGACGATCATTGACGAAAAATCCGCCCAGTACCCGGACTGGTACACCGGCGGCAGAGTCACGTATCTGCGCAGTCTGATTGGGAAAGTTGTCTATGGCTTTGACTGCGTGAACCTGACAAAGGGCATCCTCTGGGGCTGGAACGGCAACAAAAACGCCTACTACGGCGGTGCAAGATACGCCTCGAACAGTGTGCCGGATGTCTCCGCCGACGGCATGATCGCCAAGTGCTACGCCGTGTCCGGCATCGGCTGGGACAAGCTGATTCCCGGCGAAGGTCTCTGGATGCCCGGCCACTGGGGTATGTACATCGGTGACGGTCTGGCGGTCGAATGCACCCCGATCTGGGACAACGGCGCACAGATTACCGCCGTCCAGAACATCGGCACGAAAGCAGGCTACCACGCCCGCAATTGGCAGAAGCACGGAAAGCTCCCGTGGGTCGAGTACGACACCGTAAAGGTCGACGAGGCCGTCGAGGAGGCAAAGAAGACCATCAAGCAGAAGGCCGGTCTTACAGACAGCACGATCGATTACCTCGCCGGATACAAGTACGGTGACGATCTTCTCAAAAAGCTCGCAGCAGCGATGAAGTAAGGTGGTGTTATTATGGCACCGCAGGCGCGGGCAAAACTCCCGCCGGAGCTTGGCTGTTTGACGAGGAACGACATGGAAACCGTCATCTATCAGGCAAATCTCGGAAGGGAGAACGCAAAAATCGCGCAACTGTATTTTGTGGATAAGTTACCACAGGTAGACGTTGCCACAGAGCTGTATCTTGGACGCGCTACGGTGCAACGCCGCCTGCCGGGTATCGTGCGGGAGATGCAGCGCACATCCAAAAAACTGTATAACTGAGATAAGCGCCGGTTTCTCGGCGCTTATTTTTTTATATTTTTGCAAAAAGTACTTGACATATAGTGTTTAATACTATATAATAAGGCCATAAGATAAAGCAAGGCGAAAGCCGGGAGGGAACAAACAATGGAAATCAAGAGCATCAATACAAAGAAACTTTACTACGCGTCAAATAAACTCAGCACCATCGAAAGTAGAATTTATGCGGAGGTGGAAACGGCGCACAAATTTATGTGCGAGGGGTTTATCTCGGAAACTGAATTCGCGGCGATCAGAGCAGACCGCGAAAAGAAAATGGCACCGTATAAAGACGGAGCCGATCTGCTGACCCGCTTCGCGAATGCCGTGAACGCGCAGGTTTACATGGACGAAACCGGCGATATCATGGCAGAGATGATGGTTGCGAATTCGGAGCCCGTTGAGAGTTTCGACCTTGAGGCTGTAAAATCAGCCTTGCGCCGCGCGGCGGACCTCGACGACCCCATGCCTTGCTGATTGGAGGTGGAACTATGCAGAGCGATTCGCAGCGCCGCGCCACTGCAAAGTGGCAGGCCGAAAACATGACAAACGTCGCCGCTAGAGTGCGGCGTGAGCTTGCTGAAGAATTTAAGGCGGCAGCAAAAGAGGACGGGGCAACACCCAATGAGCTCCTGCGGGGCTGGATTGGTGAGTATATAAACAGGGAGGTATCTGATATGACAACCGAGCAGATTCAGGCGCTGGCGACGATCTTTGCGATTTGCCGCAAGGCCACAAATACACGGAGCCAGAGCGACATTGACAATGCGCAGCGTTTCCCCATCAAGTGGGCGACCATTATGGTCCGCAAGCTCCACGCGATGGGCAAGGCAACGGAAGATATCGACCGCGAAATCGCCGAACAGTACGGCAAAATTGACATCGAGACCTTTACCGACAACTTTGACAAATGCCTCACGCTCGAGCAGCAAGGCGTTTGGAGCCTCGCGTATTTTAAAGAGATGCAAGATAAGCAAAAGTGATGCAAAATTGAGGCACACAAAAATACGGGAAAGCCCATACTGGACACATCAAAGGAGTGTTCGGCATGGGCTTTTCTTATTTCAATCCAAACCCGGAAGGAAAACAAGTCGGAGACTGTACCGTCCGGGCGATCTCAAAGGCGACGGGAAAGAGCTGGGATGAAACATACGTTGGGCTTTGCCTACAAGGGTTGAAGATGGGGGACATGCCGTCGGCAAACAGTGTCTGGGGCGCGTACCTCCGGCAGCAGGGATTTACCAGGAACGTTGTGCCGAACACATGCCCGGACTGCTATACGGTCGAGGAATTCGCAAGAGACCATCCGCGCGGTGTGTATGTACTCGCTCTATCAAGTCACGTCGTTTGTGTGGAGGACGGAAAGTATTTCGATAGCTGGAATTCCGGGAATGAAATCCCGCTGTTCTACTGGGAAAAGGAGGATAAATGATGTTCGGACAACAGCCTTATGTGTATCAGCAGCCGATTTATAATCAACCGCCCATGATGCAGGAACCAATGATGCGTCCACAGTATCAGCCTGCGCCGCAGTATCCGACTCCGCAACCTCAGCCACAGCAGCCGAGCGGGGGACAGTCCATCATATGGGTTCCGAACGAAAAGGCGGCAAACGAATTTATCGTCGCGCCGAATAACGCCGTTACGCTCTGGGACATGAATGCGCCAGTAGTGTACGTCAAGAAAGCCGACGCAAGCGGTAAACCAGCAATGACAACGTATGACCTCGTAGAGCGCTCTACAGCCCCCGTGAGCCCCACAGCGCCGCAAACAGTGCCTAAGGTGGAGTATGTGACCCGCAAGGACTTCGACGAACTGGCGGCAAAGGTGGCGGCTCTGAGCGTCAAGCCCGTTAGAAAGGTGAAGGAGGCAGACAATGAATCCTCTGTTTAATGCGCTCGGCGGTGGGCAAATGCCTGGCATGATGGGGCAGTTTCAAAATATGATGCGGCAGTTTCAACAGTTCAAGCAGAGTTTCCAGGGAGACCCTAGGGCGGAGATTGAAAAGCTGGTGCAGTCTGGGAAAATCTCGCAGCAGCAGTTGAATCAGCTGCAACAGATGGCTGGACAGTTTCAGCAGTTGATGCAGTAGTTCGGAAATTCCGAACAGGTGAACGGTCAAAATCGTGGCCACGATTGAGATAAATTTCAAAATCTACGAAAGGAGAAAACTATGAGTTTGAATGGCGATGGTATTCCTATGAACATGCCTGTAGTTCCGGCAAACTCGGACAGCGGCAACGGATGGGGCGGCGGTAATGGCTGGTGGATCATTATCCTGTTCCTCGCGATTTTCTGCGGCTGGGGTAACGGAAACGGCTTTGGCAATCGTGGAGGAAACGGCGGCGTTGTTGACGGCTATGTTCTGGCCTCTGACTTCTCGAACATCGAAAGAAAGATTGACAGCGTGAACAATGGTGTCTGCGACGGCTTCTATGCGATGAACACAGGTATGCTCAACGGCTTTGCCGGTGTAACGCAGGCTGTGACTTCCGGCTTCTCTCAGGCGGAGCTTTCCCGTTGCAATCAGCAGGCGGCGCTCATGCAGCAGCTTAACGCGATGCAGATGCAGGCGGCGAACTGCTGCTGCGAGAACCGCGCGGCGATCGCGCAGGTGCGCTATGATATGGCATCGCAGGCTTGCGACACTCGCAACACCGTGCAGAACACGACGCGGGACATCATTGATGCAATGAACTGCGGCTTCCGTAGCATCGACCAGCGTCTGACCGCGCAGGAGCTTGCAGCGAAGGACAGCAAGATTGCCGAGCAGAATCAGCAGCTCTTTGCGGCGCAGCTGGCGGCTTCTCAGGCGGCGCAGAACAATTACCTTGTGTCCACGCTCCGCCCGAGCCCGAGCCCGGCCTATGTGGTCGCAAATCCGTACTGCTGCAACAGCAGCTATAACTACGGCTGCGGCAACTGCGCTTAACTCCATAACGTAGAGCTTTTTCGTGATGTCACGAAAATGATCGGTTCCTTGCCGATACTCGAGAAACGCGGCGGGGCAATCGTCCCGCCGCTATTTTAATTGCCTCGAATTCGAGGCAGAAAGGAATGATTTTATGGCTGAATTTACAGCGCCCAATATTCAAATTGTCGCCGCCGGGCAGAACGTCCCCCTAATTTCCACGTCGGCTTGTGGTAAACCGTGTATCGTTCACCGTGACGGAAGCGGGCTTGTTACGCTGCGTGGTCTGACGCAGCAGTGCAAGGCAAAGTTCCGTGTATCCTTTGGCGCGAATATCGCCATTCCTACAGGCGGAACAGTCGGAGCTATCACCGCTGCGCTCGCCATCAACGGGGAAGCTTTGAACAGCGCCACAGCGATCGTAACCCCTGCGGCTGTTGAGAACTATTTCAACATCTACGTTTCTGCATTCGTGGAAGTTCCGCGCGGCTGCTGCCTGACTGTAGCGGCAAAGAACACAAGCGCACAGGCGATCAGTTTCGCAAATAGCAATATGATCATCGAGCGCGTATCGTGAAGGGAGGAAGGAATATGTACGATTTGAGAAACCTTAGGGAAATGCTCTGCAAAGAGCTTGACGAAATCGCAGACAAGCGTGAAATGTCCGCCGGTGACTTGGACGCAATCCAGAAGCTGACGAGCTCCATCAAGAATACCTACAAAATCGAAATGCTCGAGGACGACGGGTACTCCCGCGACGGCGAGTGGGAAGCGGATATGCGCGGCACATATGGCCGTGGCAGTTCGTACCGTGGCCGCCACCGCGACTCTATGGGAAGGTATAGCCGAACCGATGCTCGGGAACATATGCGCTCGACGCTGGAAGACATGATGCGCGACGCGGACGATGATAAGACGCGCGAGGCTATCCGACGCTGCATGGAGCAGATTGACAGAGCATAAGGGGGGACAGACATGCTGGATGAGGCCGAAATCCGAAAGGAAATAGCACGGCTGGAATACGAAGAATCCAGCTATCCCAATTATGCCAAACTGGCGAACCTATATGTGATACGCGACAAGATGCAGGAAGAGGAACGGGGCGACGGCGGTAGGTATGTGGGTTACTACTCCGGCGCTCCCGCTCCTGTTACCGCGCAACCGGCTACCGTGGGCGATTACGGGGACAGTGAGTTTTTGCTTGCGGTAGCCGGGAAAGACCCGGCGAAGGCTTGGACGGTCGTTGACGAACTCATGGACACGCTTTCACTTGTAAACCGAAGGGTATATGATTCTGTTTTAAGAAAAATAAAGTCCCTATGACGAGGCAAAAAGCGTGGCAAATTCCGTGGCAAAAATGCGTGTCAAAATTGTGTTTTGCGTGTCAAATAATTGATACGCATCGCAAATAAATGATACGCTCGAAATGCCTGAAAGCCTTGATATACAAAGGAAAACCCTGTAATCACTTGAGATTACAGGGTTTCTTCTTTGGCGCGGAAGGAGAGATTCGAACTCTCGAATTGAGCTTTAAACCAGTTGAAAATACTGCACTTTTTATTTTCATGGCAAATATCGTGGCAAAATTAAGAGAAGAACTTTTTCATTTGCTGCACAGACTCGGAAATGTCTGCTTGTGCGATGTGCGTATAGATTTTACGCATTGTTCCGTAGTCTGACCATCCGCCCAACTGCATCGTGACTTTTTCCGATATACCAAGCTTATATGCAAGGGAGCAGAAGGAATGCCGCAGACCGTGTGTGCCGACTTCTGGCAGGTTCGCGCTCTTGCATATTTTATTTGACGCGGCGCGAATGCTGTTCGGATTTGCAACGATGACAAAATCACTCAATCGTTCTGCTTCTGAAAGCAGCTGCGACAGCCTCGGTATCATGATCGGAATAGTCCGCCGCGAAGAGCGGTTTTTGTTAGACACTTTGTTTACCAGTTTGTTGTTTTCGTCGAACAATGTAGCTCCTCGAACCGTGATAGACTGCTTTTTTAGATCAACGTTCTCCCAACGCAAACCAAGAATTTCTGACACACGCAGAGAGTGCAGTGCAAGAAGAAACGCGATTTCATACTTACTCCCTTCTGCCGCTTTCAAAAACACAGGAATTTCTTCCGCAGACAAAAAAGCGTGCTCGTCAGATTGGACGGTGGGAAGCGCCACTTCGTATGATACACCATATCGCTTAAGCGCCGGACGTATCAGCGCCCATGTTTCGCGGATGGTCTTCGGGCTGCATTTTTCGGCGTTGATCGCCTGCTGTATAGCACTCACGGAGAGTTTGGATAAGGGGACATCCATAATAGGTTGAAGGTAACACCGTTGCTTGATTCTGTGTCCGCGAATAGACGCTGGGGAAAGAGTGCCGCTCTTGAATTCCAGGTATTCGTCTATGGCTTTGCGGATTGTTATTTCCGGCTTGGCCTCCTCGGCAGAAAGGATACCGATTTTGTATTCTAAAGCTGCCTGCTCTGCTTCTCGCTTCGTTCCGGCAGTGAACGACCTCGCTTCCCCATTTACCATCACTCGGCATCGGTAAGAGCCGGACGGCAGTTTTTCAGCCTCTGGGACTTTCAGTTTTTTCATTGCTGTTCTCCTTTTTGACGATACGAAGAATGGTGAAGCCTACGGCCAGTATGGACGCGACAATCAAGGCAATAAATATCCACGCCATTACAGATAGCCTTCCGCCCCGGATAATACCAGCGTCTGTAATCTGCGAGTCGATAACAAGGTACACGATCAGCGAAAACGCAAGTATGGCGCAGAAAAAGACCAGCAGGTAGCAGATAGCGTGTGTGGCTTTGATCTGCGCCCGCTGCATTTCGTTTGCGGCGGCCGCTCTGACGTTCTCGAGTTCAAGCCTGTGGTTCCGCTCCTGTAGTTCGCTTGGACTGTCAGTAGGCGGTTTTAGCCCGCACAGCTCATCCAGCGACAGACCGAGAACGAGGCATAGCGCGGCAGAATTGTACAGTTTCGGGTCTTGCTGTGTTCCTGCGCAGAGTTTCGTCACAGCCGATCTGGAAACGCCGGATTCTTCGACAAGTCTGTCGATGGTGTAATGCTGATCTTCCTTCGCCCGCTTTATGTTCCTCTGATATGTAGAAAAATATGGGGCGAGTTCCTGAATTGCCGACATGATATACCTCCATTTTCACATATATTTCGCTGATTCTTCCGCCACGGATATGATTTTACCAATTTGAGGGTGGACATTTCTGCCGCTTTTGCTATGCTGGTTACAGGCGCGTGAGAAAGCCCCACCGCCGGGGGAGCGACGGTGGGGCGATCTTAAACATTCCATTATACAAAATAGTCTGTCCCATAATTGCCGCTTACGAGGGTTACCGGACGAAGAAAATGCAAGGTGTTCTTTGTGGAAGATTCCAAATTGAAATTCTTGAACGAACGTTCTAAAATATGGAGGTACACCAAATGCAGAGCATCAATATTCGCCTTGAAAACGGGAAAGTAAACATCATCGTAGACGGGGCGCTTTTCAAAGACGTCCACAGTCTGAGCCTCGACTACATCAAAGGAGCGCCCATGCTCTTTGCCTGTGTGTCGGATGTAGGCGAGACACGGGAGCAGTGGCAGAACTCTAAGTTTATGAGTTAGACGTAATAAGGATTCGGCTTCAGCAAGATTGCGATAGTATCAATGACCCATCCAATCCCGCACAACCCAAGTGTAAAGAGATACAGGATTCCTGTTCCAACTTTGCCCTCATAGAATTTATGTGCACCGATCATACCGAAGAAAAGGCAAAGGAAGAATGAAACCCATTTGTTCTTCGGACGACCATACCCGCGGATAGTATTCACGTTCGCATTTGTGTTCGTGTTATTGATTACGACGTTCGGCTGCGCGGACTTTAATTCTTCAACTTGTTTTCCACATTTCGGGCAAATCACGCAGTCCTTGTCGATGATCGCACCACAAAATTTGCAAAACTTTTGATTTTCGGTTGGAACGGGTCTTTCTACAGTGTCCATCTTATTTTCCTCTTTTCTATTTTTGGGTGTAAACATTGCGCTATAATATTATTTAGGGTGGCAGCCTCCACAAGGTGAATACCCAGAATTCTGTGCATCTTCTGTGCTATCGAACCAGATTTCGTTCTCTGGGAGGATTTCCTTTGCAAAGCGGCAACTAGGATTATGGTATTTATCCGAGTCAACACTTCCAACGTATACACCGGATGATTTCTGTGACGTTGTTTCTGTAACTGGCTCAGCGTCCGGGGAAGCAATAGCTTCCGAAACAGGCTGTTCGGTTGGTTCGGATGCTTCAATCGGAGCGTCTAGCGCATCGGGTTCGATATCGGAAGCAGTGGAATCACCGAAAGACGTTTGCGCGGTTTTATCTGAGATGGGAACCTCGGGCTGGTCCTGAAGAATCGATTCTGCGGGCTCCGGCGCTTCTGGAGAAGAGCCAACCTTTGCGTCAGGAACGGCGATTGTTTCTTGTTCCCTCTCTTTATCTGGTTCTCTCTTCGCGGTTTTTGCCGTGCATCCAGTCAGAAGAAGCACAGCGAGAAAAAGCGCAAGCATTCTTTTCATTGTAAAAATCCCTCATAGTCAAAATTTGATTTGATACTACGATTTTACCAACAGAGTTTGACAGCCTCAAGAACAAATCTACACAAAAAGAAACGATAAAATTTGGAGGTTAAGAAAAGGACGGCGGAAGTGGAGACAGGAGATTATAATGGATGAAAAGGAAATCGCAACGATTAAAGAATTGACAGAAACACTTATGAGACTTACACCAGAGAAACTCAACCTTTTTCTATCTGCTGCGCAAGAGTTAATAACGCAGACGCAAGTTCAGGACGATCTAGGCAAATATTTATGATCTTCTGAATTGATTCCGGCAAATCACAGACACGCGCTTCGCCATCGGCGGGGCGCTCTTTTTTTATGCCCGCAGACGGGTCATCGGTTTCGCCGGTCAAGTAGGCGATAGTTGTTTCGAGAGCATTGGCTACAGCTGACAGGTTTGCATAGTTCGGAACGCGGCCGTTCTTCCACCACTTTCCGATTGTGCCGTTCCCCATTCCGAGCCGACTTTCAAGGGCGGCAATGCTTGTTCCCCTGCTCTTACATAGTTCTTTTAGACGTAAATGCAAATCCATAAAAATAATTAGACAAAAATCAGATTTTCTTCTTGACAATGCGACTTAAGTCTATTATACTTAGACGTGTGAAGGGTACAAAAAACCAAGCCCCTCACCAAGACGGACTTTTAGAAGATATTTAATTGCCTTGACACGCTTATATTAGACTATCTTCTAACCTCTGTCAAGTAGTATTCGTACAGATTGGAGGGATTTTTTTGATTTATGAGAATGTCAAGCGCCTTTGTACGAAGCACAAGACGAATATTGCGACCGTAGAAAAGGCGTGCGGCATTGCCAACGGCACAATCGGAAAGTGGGCAGGAAAGGACGCTGCCCCGCGCATCGACACTGTAAAAGCGATTGCAGACTATTTTGGCGTATCGGTCGACTCGCTGCTACAGAAGCCGAGAAAACGGAAGGAACCTTGAGCCTTGTAAAAGAGGCTCAAACGGAAAAGGAGGAATAACATGCCAGCGGTAAAGCTCGGCCGGGACAATACGTCGAAGAACCTGTCCCGCCTGATTTACGGGAGGGTAAAGGAGAGAAACGTAAAACTGGACGACTTGCTTAAACTCGCCGGGGTATCAAGCAAAACGACGCTGACAAAGCGAATGCGCGAGCCATTGGGAGAGCAGATGAAAGGGACAATCGCAATTTGCAAGCGGCTTGGAATCACGCGGGAGGAGTTTTTGGACTCCTTTGATTACTAAGTATCCGGTTTTGGCGCTTGCAAAAATCTAAGAACAAACGAAAAGGAAGGAAACGCAAATGAAAGTCAGATTAACATTTTTGGAGCCTGTGCTTGGCACGTGGCCGAGCAATGAGAACGTGGCGCGGGATTTCATCGCGTCGAAAGCGCCGGACGCTTCTACCATCGAAGATGAGATCGCGGCTTTGGGCGCGGACGTTGTGGCAGACAAGGGCATGACGGTATTCCCCCGCGCGAACGGGTGCCCGGTTTTGTATGACTACCAGATCAAGGGGTTCTTCAAAGACTCTTGCGGCATGTTGGCAAGAGTCAAGAGTACGAAGAGCTCGAGCTTGAAAGCTTACAAGAAGATCATCGACGGTTTGATTTTCGTCGAGCCGCGGCACATCCCGATTTCCGTCAACGGCGAGATCGGCGAATGCCAGCGGCCTTTGCGAGCGCAGACCCCGCAGGGCGAGCGTGTCAGCTTGGCGAATTCTGAGGAAGTCCCGGCGGGCAGCACGATTGAGTTTGAGATCAACATGTTAGACGAGAAGGCACATCTTCCCGCTGTTATGGAGTGGTTGGACTACGGACGGCTCAGAGGCATCGGCCAGTGGCGGAATTCCGGAAAGGGACGGTTCACCTACGAAGTGCTCGATTAAGTGCGATGGCGGGGCCGGGAGCGGCCGTGATCGGCACAGCAAAGCAATGGCACAGCAGGGCTGCGATTGGCTTTGACGGCAAGGGCGACGCGGGGAATTGCTGTGAAAGGCCCAGCCAAGCAACGGAATGGCAGGGCAGCGCAAGGAGACGCCATGAGACGCAATGGCGGGGTGGCGCCATGACGAGCTCTGATGGCAGCGGCATTGATAGCTATGTTCGGCAAGGGCTTCGACTGCTGTGTGTAGCGAGGGCATGACTTGGAGCTGCGTAGCGAAGCAAAGGCTTGGTCGGGCAATGCTGGGTACGCAAAGGCTTTGGTATGCAATTCGTGGCAACGGCACTGTAGAGATTTGATGTGCCTCGCAAAGGCAAAGAATAGTCTGGCTTCGCGGCGGCATGGGATGCTATGTTTTGCGATGGAAAGGCTAGGATAAGCGACGCGAGGGCTATGAGCCGCGCGGCGAGGCCTGGACTGGCGCGGCAAAGGCAAAGTAAAGCAAAGATCGCGTGGCAAGGGCGAAGTAAAGCAAGGATTGGCAACGGCGTAGTAACGCGCGCTTTGCTTCGACAGGCAAGGGCAGAGATGGGCATTGATCGGCATGGCAAAGGCAATGTAAAGCTCAGCAATGCGTAGCGGCGGCAGGGCTGCGAAGGGCTCAGAGACGCAAAGGCTATGCAGCAAACAGAAAAGCCCCACTCGGCAAGGAAGATTGTTTAAGGAGGATGAAATGAAAATTACAAAGGAGCTCCTGCGGGAGAAAGGCGCATGTGCAGCCGGATACAGGGATTTTCTGAAAGAATTCCCGGAAGAAAAGTATCCGGATGGCGTAGAGTATCAGGATTTGCTGGACTGCTGCGCGGAGAAGAATTTCAGTTACGGATCATGGCTGCTTTCCGAATTCGGCAGGACGGATGATGTCCGGAGGATCGACGGCGATCTGATCACCAAAAAATCAATCATTTTTGCTGGACGGCTAGAAGTTTCCGGAATCATCAAGGCAGGCTGGGGCATCGAGGCAGGCGAAGGCATCAAGGCAGGCAAAGGTATCGAGGCAGGCTGGGGCATCGAGGCAGGCGAAGGCATCAAGGCAGGCGAAGGCATCGAGGCAGGCGAAGGCATCGAGGCAGGCTGTAAGTTTGGCATTTACGCAGGCCTCCGCGTGAGAATCACAAGCGAATACAGAAAAATTATCGCGAAGACCAAGCCGGAGAATATCATGTGCGGCGAATTTGTGGAGGCAGAGAATGAGTGACGTTGAGATTATCACGGAATTAAACCACCGGGCGGCGCGGGAGCGCGAGCTTGGCGAAAGGTGGGACGAGATCGTCCGGCTTCGTAAACGGCAAAAGAGCCTGATGAAGATCGCGGAAACGGCCTGCTTCTCTGTGGCGTGTATGCTGCTTGGCGGTACGGCGGTTATGCTGGGCTTCGGCCTGTTCCGGGCGGCGGTCACGCTTGGAGGCGCGGCGGCGTGCTTCTTCGTCGGCGCGGTGTTGACGGGGGCATGATATGGAGCATCCTTGTGAGAGCTGCACGAAGGGGCGCGGGGAGAATTGCATGTGCAACAGATGGCGGGAGTGGTTCCGCTACACCTGCGCGAATCCGCCAGAAGCGCCGCAGGAGCAGAAGGTCACGTACCGCGATATCGTGTTCTGGACGGTGTTTACAGAAGCGTGGAGGTAGGAATGCGAGACTACAAGAAACTCTACGAAATTGTTGAATACTGCAAGGCGTTCCAGAGTCAGTTTTTTGAGTATCTGACCGATGGCATTGTCGGCGGAGACGATACGGTTATGGATATGCTCGAAGAATACGCAGACTGGACCGAGCAGGGATTCACGGTGTGGAGCGAAAGTAATTAAGAAAAGGAGTTTAAAATATGAGCGAATGTAAAGTGTTTGTTCCTCTGGAAAAAGACCAGTATGAAGAGCTGATTTCGAGAAGCACGCAGCTGGAAATTATCGAAAAGGCATACAAGGGGATGGAATCGTATCGGTTCGACGAGTTCATGAAGGTCCTCTTCAATGTAAATGTAGAAGGCAAATAGGAGGTAATGGCATGGCGAACTTTGAAACCGGTGTGAGCCGGTACATTAAGGCTACGGCGACCGTGGAGGTATATTTCCCGGTCGATCTGAAAGGGAATGTATACATCTGCTGTGATGCTTGCCAGTTTTACCGAAAGAGCAGCAGCCGGTGCGGGCTGACGAATGAGCCAATGCTCTGGTCGGGGCGCTATGTCGGCGGAGATTGCCCGCTGAAACCAGCAAATGAAATGGAGGATACATAATGGGAATTCCAGTTTTGATTTTAGGTGAGAGCGGGAGCGGGAAGTCGACTTCGCTACGCAACTTTACGGCAAAAGAGATCGGCGTATTTAATGTAGCGTCGAAGCCTCTGCCGTTCCGGAAGAAGCTTCCGGTTATCAATGGTTCGAGCTACGGTGAGATCCTGAACACGCTCAAGGCCGGACAGTTCAAGTCTTACGCAATTGACGACAGTCAATATCTGCTTGCTTTTGAGTTCTTCGACCGGGCGAAGGAAACCGGCTACAACAAATTCACGGATATTGCGCTCAATTTCCGGAATTTGATTCAGTTCGTCATTACGCAGACGCCGCCGGACTGTATCGTTTATTTCCTGCATCATACGGAGACCTTGCAGGACGGGACGTTGAAAGCGAAGACGATTGGCAAGATGCTGGACGAAAAGCTTACGGTAGAAGGTTTGTTTTCGATTGTGCTGCTCTGCCGGGCGGAGAAGGACAAACACTATTTTGTTACGCAGTCAGAAGGGTATTCCACGGCGAAAAGCCCGATGGAGATGTTCCCAGAGCAGATCGGCAATGACCTGAAAATGGTCGATAACACAATTCGTACATACTGGGGCTTAACCCCGAAGAATAAGGAGGAAAAAGCAGATGCAGAAGGTTAATTGGGACGAAATTCAGGACGCACAGGAATTTGACAACCCCGCTCCGGGCGCGTATATCGCAAAAATTTGCCAGGTACAGGACGTGGAGGAAAAAGAGTACATCAAGATTGCGTGGGACTTCGCAGAAGGCGAGTACATGGGCAACAACCGCGATACATACAAGCGCGCCGGGTTCTGGCCGATTGTTCTGATTCGTTCGTACAAGCCGAAGGCGCTTCCGTTCTTCAAGGCGTTCAAGACGGCGGTTGAAGAATCCAATCCCGGATACCGGTTTGACGAAGCCATGCTGGACGGGCTGAGAGGCAAGCGATTTGGCGTGGTGCTGGGCGAAGAAGAATACCAGAAAAACGACGGGTCTACCGGTACGCGCCTCTATGTGGTCGCCGCGCGGTCTGTACAGGCCATTCGGGACGGAGACTTTACGGTTCCTGCAAAGAAGCTGCTTGCGGCTCCTACGACGGCGCAGAGATTCGCAGCGCCTGAGAGCGGTACGCAGGGGTTTGGCGGGTTTACGATGATGGACGAGGATGACGGCGATCAGCTGCCGTTCTAAGGCGGTGGCGGGATGGAGAGAACGCAATTTACGTTTTATCGAAGCTTTGCAAGCGCGTTGAAGCGCATCCGGAAAGACGCAGACAGAGCCAAAGCGTATGACGCTATTTGTGATTACGCATTGGACGGGAAAGAGCCTGATTTATCAGGCCTTCCCGACGCTGCAGCCATTGCTTTTGATCTGATTCGGCCTGTGCTCGATACAAGCAAACGAAAGTCGGAAAACGGAAAACGCGGAGCAAACGCCAAGCGAGAGAAAGAAGACAGCAAGCCGAAAGCAAAACAGAAGCAAGCATCTAGCAAATCGAAGCAAAACGATAGCAAGCCAGAAGCAAACGCCAAGCGAGGGGAGACGTCAAGCGAGAAAGAGAAAGAGAAAGAGAAGGAGAAAGAGTTAGAGAACGAATGTTATCTTCCCCTTACCCCCTCTTTGCGGGAGATCGTGAAGCAATGGGTGACATACAAGGCAGAGCGGAAAGAGGCGTATAAACCGACCGGGCTGCAAAAGTTGGTTTCCCAGATTGCCAATGCGACGGAGAAATACGGCGAGAAAGCAATGGCCGACGTCATTGAGCGATCAATGGCGGCAAATTATCAGGGCATTGTCTTCGACTGGTTGGAAAGGGGGAATAGCCGTGGAACGGGTGCAAATGCCGCAGGCAATCAAACGCCGACTCGGGACTGGGGACTTGACGCGATCGTCCTTTGACGCGGCGGCCTACGAGCAGCTGGTATGCGACTCCGAGAACGCAAAGGCCGGAAACCTGACCGGCTATGACTGCCCCGTCTGCCGGAACAAGGGCTATGTGATGGAGTACCGAGACAAGCGGAGAATTTGCATCCGGTGCGGCTGCATGGACGCGAGGGCAAGCATCCAGAGAGCGGCGGAAAGCGGGCTGCAAGACCTCCTGAGAGACTACACGCTGGAAACGTACCAGACCGTGGAACCGTGGCAGGCGGCAGCGAAAAGGGCGGCAGAGCGGTATCTGGAAGACAAGACGGGGTGGTTTGTTGCATCCGGTGCTGTGGGCTCTGGGAAGTCCCATTTATGCGTGGCGATCTGCGGGAATCTGCTTACACAGGGACGGGCTGTACGGTATCTCATGTGGCGCGACCAAATCAACCGGCTCAAAGCGTTTAACGAGCCGGAAGAACGAGATGCGCTGCTCAAGGCATACAAGACGGCAGATGTTTTGTACATAGACGATTTTCTCAAGTGCGGTAGGAACGAGCAACCGACAAAGGCAGACCTCGACGTCGCGCTGGAGGTGATTATGGCGCGGTACAACCAGCCGGGGAAACTGACGGTCATCTCGACGGAACGGAGCGCAGAAGAGCTCTTGGACCTCGACGAGGCGCTCGGCTCGAGAGTCTTTGAGCGGTCAAAGGGGCACTATCTCCGCTTCACGGGGACAGACAAAAATTGGAGGCTCAGGCGATGAAAGGAGAATGCTGGATCGTCATTCCGGATATCATTTCCGGGCTCTATCCCCGGCTGATGCCGGAACTGGGAAAGCCTATCCGGGCGAAGAAGTACCCGCAGAAGAACAAGAACATGACGTTTTATCTGGTCAGCGTCCGCGACCCGGAAGAAGGCAGAGACAAGAAGATCGTCATCCGCGCGCCGGAGTGCTGGGAGGCGGAAGTGACGGTGCAGGTCAGGAGGAAGACATGAGCAATTTCGGACCGTGCGCGAAGGACTGCCCCAACCGGAAAGCCGGTTGCAGCGCGTCCTGCGAGGCTTGGAACGCCGTGAAGGGAGAACGGCTGAGAAGCTACGGCAGACGCGCCGAGATCATCGACATAAGCCAGATGACCGATGGCGGGGCGAGAAACTGCCGGAGGGCGGCAAGAGGGAAACGGAAAATAGGAGGGGAAATGTGACGTGAGCGATTTAGAGCAGACCGCGATAGAGCGGCTACGGTTTGCGGCTGAAATGTCCCTGCGGGTATACAAGCAGCCGCTTGTGATTACCTACTCGGGCGGCAAGGACTCGGACGTGCTTTTGCATCTGGCGGGAAAAGCCGGTATCCAGTATGAGGTTTTGCACTCGCTGACCACGGCGGATGCGCCGGAGACGGTACGCCATGTGCTCGATACCTTCCGACGGATGGAACTGACCGGCGTAAAATGCGACATCGATGCGCACGTCAAGCCAGATGGAACACGCACAACAATGTGGAATCTGATACCGAGAAAGCTTATGCCGCCGACACGTCTGATGCGATACTGTTGCTCGGAACTAAAAGAGGGTGGCGGAAAAGGACGGTTTATTGCGACGGGCGTTCGCTGGGCGGAATCAGTGAAACGGAAGAACCGCGGTGCGCTGGAAGTTTTGCATTGGGATATATCAAAACGCCTAACACTGATGAACGACAACGACGAGAGCAGAATGATGATGGAAACGTGCCAGCTTAAAGGGAAAAGGATAGTGAACCCGATTATCGATTGGAAAGACGCTGATGTTTGGGGGTATGCGGAAGAGGAAGAAATCTGCATGAATCCGCTGTATGAATGCGGATGGAAGCGCGTGGGGTGCATCGGGTGCCCAATGGCAAGGAAACACAGAAACATGGAGTTCTCGCGCTATCCGAAGATCAAGGCCGCGTATATCCGAGCGTTTGACAGGATGCTTGCGGAACGGCAAAAGCGAGATCTTCCGTGCGAGTGGCAGACCGGCGAGGACGTGATGCACTGGTGGATGGAAGACGGCGTTTTGTCGGGACAAATGGTTTTTGAGGGAATGGAGGATATATGACAAACAAGGAAATTATACAGGCGCTGCGGTGCTGCGAAAAAGAAGTTTGTGCAGACGGTGGTTTATGCCCGCTTTTTAGCGACGCGGATTGCATCGTGCATTTAGGCGAGGCAGCCATTGATTTGATCGAGCGCCTGACCGCCGAGAACGCGGAGCTGCGGGAGAAGGTGCCGCAGTGGATCAGCGTGGAGGAAAGACTGCCAATAGACCGTATCAAGAAGTATCTCGTTGCTTTTCGGGATTTGGGCGGCCCGATTGTAGATATGGCCAGATACTTCCCGAGCGACGGATGGACGTGCGATAACTGGGACGTACCGCAGAAGTTGTTCACACACTGGATGCCGCTGCCGGAAGCACCGAAGTTTGCAGATGTATTGCGAGGAGCGCCGGAAGCGCCGGAGGAAGGAGAAAAGGCATGAGACTTACAACGGATACCCCCGAAAACAATCTTGAAATGGCGCTGAACCTGTTCTACGTCAAGGACGAAGAGGTATGGGTGCGCGGATACGGGAAGAACGGCGCAGATATCAGCCTGTTCGACATGTCGCGGGGTCTGACCAGATGGAACTGCCCGTATGTGGACTTGGATATCTCGAATGATTCCTTCTCGATGATGATGGCCGAATGGCTCTGGGAAGATGTTGAATCGTTTGAGCACGTTTTGGCTCTGCTCTATCAGGCAGCATGGGTATGCGCGGAGCTGCGCGAACATTTGAAGCAGTTCGAGGACAAGGAGGATGCCGATGGAAAGACTAACGTTTGAAGGAAACTTTTGTGATATTGCACAGTGCCGAGACCTGGCGTGCCAGCAGAGCGGCAACTGCACGCAGAAGGAGGTATGGGAACGGCTCAAGGCTTACGAAGATGCGGGATTATCCCCGCAGGCGTGCGCCGAGGCGCGAGAGATAGAGGAAACACTTTCCGGCTGTGATTACTCCATCTCACGAATGGTGGAGCTGATGAAAGCCGACAAGGACGGGCGCGTCGTGATTCTGCCGTGCAAGGTGGGCGATACGGTGTGGTTTAAGACATACAAAAATAACGCGCGAGATTGCATTGGCGTGCAACCACATGAGGTTACAAGAATATCAGCAAGCATCATTGTTCCGGGGGAAATTGTGGATATCGGTATCCCTGTGGACCAGATCGGTGTGAGAGTATTTTTGAGCGAGACCGAAGCGGTTGCGGCTGACGCGAAACCTCCGGCTGGAAATTCCATTTTGGAAGTTTAGGAGGCGAAGCAGGATGGAACGGATGACAAGCCGAGATGAGGATTGCGTGCTGGTAAACGGTCACGCGCTGGGTTATGCGACGATCGGCGAACTCGTCCAGATGGCGGAACGTCTCGCAGCGTATGAGGATATGGACAGTAAGCGGCTCAGACCGGGCGATACGGTTTGGCTGTCTAAGATGTTTTACACGCGCCCCAAAAAGCCCGTGCCGGTCACGGTAGACGCAATCCGCATTGACGTCAACGGCACAACGTACATAACCGGGCGGAAGAGATTCTGCGAGGAAGCAATCGGACGAACGGTGTTTTTGACAGAGGAAGCCGCCAGAAAGGCTTTGCAGGAAATGGAGGGCAAGAAGGATGGCTGAACTGAAACCGTGCCCCTTCTGCGGCGGTGAAGTTAGTCTTGTTCTGTGCGATGACGAAGGGAATCTACATGATGAGGCATATAGAGAACATCCCTATAGTGGACTTGGCTTTATGCTTCACCACGCTCATGAGGAAAATCCGGGATGCCCGATTGCAAGCTATGAGTGCGATGGCGGGATTTTAGGTGGTGTGTATATTTATGACACAGAAGAACAAGCCACTGAAGCATGGAACAAGAGGGATGAAAATTATGATGAAGGTGCATTTTGGTAGGAGGGAATTTTGAAGACAGAAATCATCAAAGTAAAAGGAGACTGGCAAGAAGTTGTAAACGATTGCCGGGCAACTGTAAAAAAGCCGCCTCTTGGGCGCGAACCGAGTGCTGAATGGAAAAGGGCAATCCTAATCGCAGAGCATGACCCAATCCGAGATATTATCATCAAATTTCGATGGAAAGATATTAAATATTGGGTCGCCATGCACTGGAAGACCCATATTTGGAGAAGCCGGGTTGATTCCCAGAGAAACGACAGGCAATCGAAGTACGACCGCAATAAGGCGCCTCAGGACGCTAGGGTTGATTTTATTGGGGACCCAAATATTCAAAATCTGATTGATACCATGCGCAAGCGGTTATGCAGCCAGGCAGACCCGGAGACGCGCGAGTATGCCGAGGATTTCAAAGCGGCGCTGCATGAGGTGCAGCCGGAGATCTCGGACGTTCTGGTACCTAACTGCGTTTATCGGTGCGGCTGCCCGGAAATGCAGACGTGCGGATTGTATGAGAGCTGGTCAAGACTTCGACCGGAGGTCATGAGTACCTGCATCCAACACCGATACGACATCTACAACAGTATGTTTTGGAAAGCGAGGGCAAAACGTGGGAACGATTCTGGCGATTGACCCGGGGAATTTGGAATCCGGGTATGCCCTCGTAGAGCACGACGGGAAGGAAATCCGGAAGGTGCTGGACGTTGGTAAAGTTCCGAACGAGGAGATATTCCCCATTCTCTGCCGGGAGTATCAGCACTTGGCAATCGAAATGGTTGCCGGTATGGGGATGCCAGTCGGTCAAGAGGTGTTTGATACGTGCTTCTGGATTGGCCGGTTCTGGGAATACGCCGAGCTTTACCGGCAAGGTTACAGAATCGAGAAGATTTACCGCAGGGAAGAAAAGCTTTACCTTTGCGGCAGAGCGTCGGCGAAGGATGCGAACATCCGGCAAGCCCTCGTCGACCGCTACGCGCCCGGTCAGCCGAATTTCGGGAAAGGGACGAAGAAGAATCCGGGCTTTTTCTACGGCTTCTCGGCGGACATGTGGGCGGCGATGGCGGTGGCTGTAACGTATTTTGACAAGTACATAAGGGGGATACAGCTATGATTTGCCCGGGCTGCAATAAAAAGATGCGGTGCATGAACAGCAGGCCGACAAGCGAGCGGATCATCAGAACACGAAGATATTTATGCGAAAGCTGCGGAGAGGTGTGCTACACGGTGGAAATTCTAAAGGAAACATACAGCGCGCTTTCGTCGCAAAGATTGAAGGAGGTAACGAAAAATGGGCATGAGTGAATGGGCAAAACGAGAAGTTGAAATTGCGTGCAAACAAGAGCGCGGCGGAAAACCAAGCGACGAATGGGCTTACGGTTGTGCTTGCTATAAAAGCGCCTTAAAAGCGTTTGAGAGTCTGCTTGAAGATGACCACAGCGGCGTGAGCATGTCCATTACAAAGCAGGTTTTGAATCGCCTAATTGACGGCAAACCGCTTTCCCCGATTGAGGATACGCCAGACGCATGGAATGAGGTCGGTTGGACGGATAAAGAACACAAATACACATGCTACCAGAGCAAGCGCATGAGTGACCTGTTTAAGTATGTATACGACGATGGGCATATAGAATACAGCGACATCAACAGATTCATTTGCAAAGATGAGCCAAGCGGTACATACTGGCACAACAGTTTTGTCGCAAATATTTTAGGAGAATTATTCCCGATTACATTTCCGTATACACCGTATAACAAGCCGATTATTGCCCACCGGACGACGGTATTGGTAGACCCCAAATTAGGCGACTACGATACAATGGCAATTTGGAGCGCTGAGACACCGGATGGGAAAAGAAAGGAAGTAGGCCGCTTTTTCAAGGAGTCCAACGGGAAGTGGCTGGAGATCGATAAATCGGAGTACATGGAGCGTTTTGAAATGGAGGGACGCAGACTTGGAAAAGATTAAGGGCGCAAAGTACGACGACAAAAAGCCCCGCCCATCGACCGTGCCCGTAGAGGTGATAGAGGCGATTATGGCGACGCGGGAATATGGCTTGGCGAAGTACAAAGACGCGGAGGACTGGCGCAGCATTGAGCCGGAGAGATGGCACGAGGCGCTGCTACGGCACGTCCTCGCGATTTGGGATGACCCGACGCACATTGACGAAGAATCCGGGCTGCCGTCGCTGTGGCACGTGATGACAAACGGGGCGTTTTTGTGTGCGTGCTTGAAGGACAGCTTCAAAAAGGAGACAGAACAATAATGGAGGACATTACAAAGCAGGAGTATTCCGCATGGCTGGAAGAATCCCTAAAAACTGTGTTAGATTTCAAGCCCTCATCGATCTGCATTGTTGCTACTGCGGAGGATGGGACAACAAAGACAGGATATTTCAATTCGTCAGGGCAAGACAAAGCTATTTTTGCCGCTAACATTATGAGCGACGTTGTAATGGATATTGTCAAAATCAATGCAGAGGATATCAAGAAAATATTGGGCGGGACAGAGTAAGGGGGCTGATAGGGTGAGCAAACCGCGCTATGGATGGTGGGGGTATGCGAAGTGGATGATACGAAGTTACAAAAGTGGTACGCTTATGACGCGGGATGAAATCTCTGCTGTCGAAGCTGCAATCGAGGAAACAAAACAGCTTATCGACGGGGCGGAACGCCTCCGGCTCATAGATTTGGTTCTTTGGAAGCGTACACACACCTTACAGGGCGCTGCTATGGTTGTATATGTTTCGGAGCGTACCGCTCAAGAATGGCATAGGCAGTTTATCTACTTAGTGGCAGAAAAACGTGGTTTATATTCAAAAGTTTGCGTAAGAGAGCCTTAAACATAGTGTATCGTTGAGAGCGTAGAGGTGTATCCTCTGCGCTTTCATCCTTTTCAACGGCTACGCAGCGTACTGCGGAACCTCCTTTTTCTTAGCTCCACCGGAAACCGCAATCCGGTGGAGCGTGAAAAGGAAGATTGGAAGGGTGAATAAGGAGGGATGAAATGGAAGTAAAGAGTTTGAAATTAGATAGCATTACGCCTTATGGGAAGAATGCAAAAAAACACGATAAACGACAGATCAACAACGTTGCTGAGAGCATCAAGCAGTACGGCTTTGTGCAGCCGATTGTAGTTGACCGGGACGGTGTGATTGTAATCGGTCATTGCCGCGCTCTGGCGGCAAAGAAGCTGGGCATGGAAGAAGTGCCATGCGTCTGTGTGGACGATCTGACACCGGAGCAGGTGAACGCTCTGCGGCTGGTGGACAACAAGAGCAACGAGAGCGACTGGGACTTTGACCTGCTGAAAGGTGAACTGCCGGAGTTGGATTTGTCGGCGTTTGATTTTGACTTTTCTTTTCCGGAGCTGGACGAATCCGAAATTGAAGAAATGACCAACGAGCAAAGAGAGCAGGAGTTCCGGGAAAGGATGGAGCGTGGAGAGCTTTCAGACGATGATGAGGACTACCAAGCTTTCCTTGAAAAGTTCGAGGCGAAGAAAACAACGGACGATTGCTACACGCCAGAAAATATTTACGATGTAGCCAAACGGTGGAGTCTGAAAAAATATAAACTCGGTAATCCACCGGTTGTTCGCCCTTTTTATCCCGGAGGAGATTATAAAAAAGAAAACTATCCAAAAGGGTGCGTTGTTATTGACAATCCTCCATTTTCTATTATTTCTGAAATCTGTGAGTGGTATACGGAAAACGGCATTGCATATTTTCTTTTTGCGCCGACTTTGACGTTGCTCGGAATCATGCGAGGTAAGGCAAACTACGTTGCTTGCGGTAGCGGTGTGGTTTATGAAAACGGTGCAAGCGTAAACACATCGTTTGTGACGAACTTAGGAAGTAAAAAAATTATTGCCGCATCTGATTTGAGAGAGCAGATAGACGAAGCGAATAAAGAAAATCTTGCAAAACAGCATAAAACGCTCCCAAAATATGAATATCCGGACGAAGTATTAACGGCAACAATGCTTTGCTACATGGCGGCGCATGGCGTATCACTTGAAATTTGTGCAGATGATGTGCATTTCATTCGTGGGCTTGATGCGCAGAAGGAAAGCGGGAAAGCACTATTCGGAAGCGGTTATTTGCTTTCAAAGAAAGCCGCCGCCGAGAAAGCCGCCGCCGAGAAAGCCGCCGCCGAGAAAGTAAGAGTATGTGATACAAACGTGTGGGAACTTTCCGACAGAGAAAAGAAAATCGTGGCAGGACTTGGGCATGACGATTGAAGAAGCACAGGAAATTATTGACAAGACAACGAGCCCGTATTTGAAGCGGGACATGGAGAAGTTTATCAAACGCCAGAGGAGAAAGGAGGGCGCGTATGGCACGACCAAAAAAGGAAATAGATCAGAAGCAGTTCGAGGCACTGTGCGGGCTTCAATGTACCCTTCTGGAAATCTGCGACGCGCTTGATGTAAGCGATAAAACCTTAGACGGATGGTGTAAGAGAACTTATGGGGAGCATTTCTCCGAAGTATTCGCAAAAAAGAGGGGTAAAGGGAAAATATCACTGCGAAGAATGCAGTGGAGGCTTGCTGAAAAGAATGCGTCTATGGCTATCTGGCTCGGAAAACAGTACTTAGGACAGCGCGATGAGCCAGAAGAATCGATTGACGTGGAGGATACGGACGCTTATCTGAAAGAAGCGGGTATCGAATGAAAAGTTCGACAATCCACCCGGCGTTCGGGGATAAGCATAAGGAATATATCCGGAATGCGACGCGCTGCACTATTTCTGTTGCGGAAGGTGCTGTTCGAGCGGGTAAAACCATCGACAATATTGCCGCCTTTGCAACGATGATAAACAAAGGTACGCCTGATAGAATCCATTTGGCGACCGGCTCCACAGCGGCGAACGCAAAACTCAACATTGGAGATGCAAATGGGTTCGGGCTCGAGTATCTTTTCCGTGGACGCTGCCGATGGACGAAGTATAAGGGAAATGAAGCACTTGTAATTAAATCCTGCGGGCGAGATTACGTTGTTATTTTCGCCGGTGGCGCGAAGGCGGACAGTTTCAAAAAAATACGTGGTAACTCTTACGGGATGTGGATTGCAACCGAGATCAACCTCCACCATGAGGATACGATCAAGGAGGCGTTCAACCGACAGCTTGCCGCGAAATTGCGGCGCGTATTTTGGGACTTGAACCCTTCATCTCCCGGGCACTGGATTTATCAGAACTACATAGACAGATTTCCGGAGCAGTTTGGTGCACGGTATAATTATCGGCACTTTACTATCCGGGACAACGCAACGATTACAGCCCAAAGGCTTGCGGAAATCGAAAGCCAGTATGATATAAAAAGCATCTGGTATCGACGGGATATCCTCGGTGAGCGCTGCATTGCAGAAGGGCTTGTGTATCCGATGTTTGGCGATTCCTGCATTGTGCAGGACATACCGGACACCGGCGATTATTACATTTCCATTGACTACGGCACACACAACCCGTTTTCGGCTGGCTTGTGGTGCGTGACGAAAACGGAAGCGGTGCGAATCGGAGAGTATTATTACTGTGGGCGAGAAGAACGGAAAGAAAAAACGCCGGAAGAGTATTATTCAGAGGTCAAGCGCCTCGCGGGCGGGAGGGATATAAAATGCCTGATTGTAGACCCGTCGGCGGACGCTTTTATTGCCACCGTAAAGAAGAACCATGAGTTCAAAGTTCGCGGGGCTGTGAATGATGTACTGCCCGGCGTACAGACAACGGCTGAGATGATCGCGTCCGGGAAGCTCAAAATCCATGAGAGCTGCGAGGACGCCATCCGCGAATTCGGGCTTTACAGGTGGGACGAAAAAGCAGAATCTGACCGCGTCGTGAAGGAAAACGACCACGCTATGGACGAAATCAGGTACATGGTGATGACGGTCTTGAAAAAGCACTTCAAAGAACACAGATTTGTGCCGGAACTGGCGCGGTGAGGTAAAAGATGAAAACATATCAGGATTTTTTAGAGGTTGCGGAAAAGTCTGACCGGGAACGGATGGAATTTGTTCTGTCCGCGATAAATAATCACAAAGACTCGGATTTATACAAACAGGCGGTTATTGCGAAGGAGTATGACGCGCATCGGAATGTGACGATTGCTAATTTTCAAAAGCTGCTTTATACACTCAACGGGAAAGTCATTCCGGACAACTACAGTCCGAACTATAAGCTTCGGAGCAATTTCTTTGCAAATTTCGTCACGCAGGAAACGCAGTATTTGCTTGGAAACGGCGTGACACTGAAAAAAGAGGAAAACAAAGCGAAGTTGGGCGCTGGGTTTGACACACGGCTCCAAGACGCAGCGCATGACGCGCTTGTCGGCGGCGTTTCCTATGGTTTCTGGAATCTCGATCACCTTGAAGTGTTTGATGTGACAGAATTTGTTCCGCTTCTGGATGAGGAAAACGGAGCGCTTCGGTCGGGCATTCGTTTCTGGCAAGTATGCACAAGCAAGCCGCTGCGTGCTACTCTATTCGAACCTGACGGATTTACACAGTACATCCGACGGAGCGGAGAAGAAATGATGATCTTGGAGCCGAAGCGCGGCTATGTGGCTGTGGAAGCGACTTCTGAGATTGACGGGACTGAACTTCTGGCGTATCAGAATTATCCGGGCTTCCCTATTATTCCTATGTACGGGAACCGCGCAAAGCAGTCTGAACTGGTCGGACAGCGCGAGGCGATTGACTGCTACGATTTGATCAAATCCGGCTTTGCGAATACGGTTGATGATGCATCCGTTATTTACTGGACGATCTCCAATGCTGGCGGCATGGACGAGATCGATATGGCACGGTTCAAGGAGTCCATGCGGAGAATTGGCGTAGGCCTTGTGGACGATGACGGCGCGAAGGCAGAGGCTCATACGCTCACAATCCCGGTTGAAGCTCGGGAAGCGCTTCTTTCCAGAATCAGCGACGATCTGTACCGAGATTTTCAGATGTTGGACGTTACAAAACTGCAAGGCGGGCAGAAAACAGCGACGGAGATCAATGCGGCATATCAGCCGATGGATAACAAGGTCGATCAATTCGAATACTGCGTAATTGATTTCTTGCAGGCGCTTTTCAAAATCGTTGGGATTGAGGATGAGCCATCTTTTACTCGCTCTAAGGTAACAAATCAGCTGGAACAAACGCAGATGGTGCTTCTTGCGGCAAACTACCTCGATGATGAGACAATTTTGAACAAGCTCCCGTGGCTGACGCAGGAAGAAGTCACCGAAATTCTGAAAAGAAAAGCAGCAGAGGATATTGAGCGAAGCTTCGAGCTGCCGGAGATGGTGAACGATGAGACCTGATAAGGGATACGACCTCACCGAAAAAGAGCTAAAGACGCTCGAAAAGCGGATATATGATTCTTACAAAGAAGCGTATGACGGTCTGACGGATATCATCAAGGAGTATTTCGCAAAGTTCGCAGACCGTGACGCTTCTGAAAAGGCACGGCTGGACGCTGGCGATATCACCGAGGAACAATACAAGCAATGGCGGCTTGCGCAGATCGGGCGAGGCAAGCGATTCGAGGCACTGCGCGATAAAGTTGCAGAGCGCATGACAAATACAAACGCTGCTGCTGTTGCGTATGTCAACGATGCAACGCCGGGCATTTATAGTTTGAACCGGAATTTCGCGGCGTACACCATTGAGCAGGTGACCGGCGATGTCGGATTTGACTTATGGGACGAACAGACCGTAAAGCGCTTGATTGTGGAACAGCCGGAGCTTATGCCGTATTACCCGCCGAAAAGAGCGTTAAAGCGTGGAATTGATCTGGCATGGGGCAAAAAGCAGATTACAGCTAGCGTCACAAGCTCCATTTTGCAGGGCAAGAGCATTAAGCACATGGCAGATGATCTACAATCCAGAATTGTCACCATGAACCGTGATTCCGCTATCCGGACAGCTCGAACGGCAGTCACGGGTGCGCAGAACGCCGGACGGATGGATTCTTACTTTGCAGCTGAAAAGATGGGGATTAAATGCCGCAAAGAGTGGATGGCGACACTTGACGGAAGAACGCGCCATTCTCACGCGATGCTCGATGGTGAAATCGTGGATAACGACAAAAAGTTCTCCAACGGCTGCCGCTACCCAGGCGACCCGAACGGCCCACCGTCCGAAATCTATAACTGCCGCTGCACGCTGGTATCCGAGATTGAAGGAATCGACACCTCCGGAGGCAAGCGCCGCGCCAGGAACCAGGCGACCGGACGGAATGAGCTGATCGAGAACATGACATATGCCGAATGGGCAGGGTGGAAGCAAGGGACAAATAAAGTTGCAGATGGCGAGGAATCTGCTATAATAAAAACATACAGACAGTTTGACACCGGCGATGCGGCAAATGATTTCTTCTATTACGACGGAGATGAACGTGGGCTGCTTGCGAAGAAGCGCAGCAAGCATGCGCAATGGCAAAAGTCTTTGACGGAAGATGAAGATTACGCTATCGGCGATTATACCGGCGGCGGGTATTACGACATAAACTCATATTTGCGTAAAACTGGCGATTGGGAAAATATCAATGCTGAATTTGTTAAACAGAAAATAAAAGGGCTTGATAGCGCAATAAGCCGATATGAGTTAAAAGACAATATTCGTGTCCAGCGCGGCGTGATGAACGACGTTATTGATAGGCTTGTGGAAGATAATGACGTTCAGGATAGTTTGCGTGAACTCATAGGAAAAAAATTTCGAGAATCGGCGTATTCCAGCACGACGGTTGTCCGAAACAATGGCGTTGCAACTGCAAAACCGACAATCCTTGATATCGAAATTCCCGCTGGAACGGGGCGAGGAGCATATGTCAATCAGCTTGCTGGGCAGTTCCAAGATACTGAGTACGAATTTTTACTTAAGCGCGGTTCAACATTTACGATTAAGGAAGTCCGCGAGGACGAAAGCATGGGCGAATACCATTATTACATAAGGATGGTGATGGACGTTGAGTGAGTACGCAAAAAAGTTGCGCGAAAAACACGCTTTGCAAGAGAATAGAGACCTTGGAGCCGTATTCGCAAAATGTGAAAAGCTTGGCTGTTCTCGGGATTTTGTGAAATCGTTTATTTCGCGAGCGGAATTGCTCCCCATGAAGCAGACTTTAGCGTTTTTGGAAAACAAAGATGCGAACGGCGAGAACCTAAAACGATGGAGTACGCTTATATGCACACTCATTGAGCAGAAACCAGAATCCGAAAAGAAACGCGAATGGAAACGGTGTTTGAAGGTGATCGGAGATGAGCGTTGAATTTATCGACAATTCCGAAGAAGTGAAGTCCGCTATGCACGATGCGCTGCTTCGTGCGCTTGAAAAGATCGGAATGACGGCTGAAAAGTACGCGAAGCGGCTTTGCCCGGTGGACACCGGCAATCTGAGGAACAGTATCACGCACCGCGTAGATGAAGGGGAACCGGCTGCATACATCGGAAGTGACACGGAATATGCCGCATACGTCGAACTCGGAACCGGTAAGTATTATCCGGGCGGGAGACCTACGCCGTGGGTGTATCAGGACGCAAAGGGCAACTGGCACTGGACGGCCGGAAACAAAGCACAGCCGTATTTGAAGCCCGCAGCAGCGGACCATTCGGCGCAATACCGGAAAATCGTCGAAGATGAGATGAAAAACGGATAAAGATTGCGTCCCAGAGCCATAAATATACGGTATAAGTGTGGTAACAGCAAAGAAATGACTGTTGCCACATTTTTTGTTCTGTCGCGGCAAAGCACCGCCGACAAGGGAAAGGAAGATAGAACATGGCACTGACGCGAAAGCTCCTGAAGGGCATGGGGCTTACCGAAGAGCAGATGGATACGATCATTGAGGCACACACCGATACCGTAGACGGGCTGAAAACCGACCTTGCACGGTATAAGGAAGACGCCGAAAAGCTCCCCGGAGTACAGGCGGAGCTTGAAAACCTGAAAGCCAAAGGCGACGATGGCTGGAAGGATAAGCACGATAAGATCAAAAAGGAATTTGATGACTACAAAAGAGAGCAGATGCAGAAGGAAACCAAGAGCGCGAAGGAATCCGCGTATCGGGAACTTTTGAAGTCTGCGGGTATCAGCGAAAAGCGCATTGACGCGGTTTTGAAGGTCACCGATCTGACCAGCGTTGAGCTGGAAGACGGCAAGATCAAGAACGCCGACGAGCTGCGCAAGTCCATCAAGGAAGAGTGGGCGGACTTCGTTGTTACCACCAAGCAGAAGGGCGCGGACACCAAAGATCCGCCCGCAAACAACGGCGGCGCTATGAGCCGGGACGACATCTTCAAAATCAGGGACGCGTCTGAACGGCAGGCAGCAATCGCCGCAAATCTCAATTTGTTCGGAAAGGAAGAATAATATGGCAGCAAAAAACAACCTGACCATGACGAGCGACGTTCAGGTAACCGCTCGCGAAATCGATTTTGTAACCCGCTTTGCGCGGAACTGGCAGCACCTGCGCGACATTCTCGGCATTATGCGCCCCATCAAAAAGCAGCCGGGAACCGTCCTGAAATCCAAGACCGCAAGCGTGACGCTCGCGCAGAGCGTCGGCGAAGGTGAAGAGATTCCCTACTCCAAAGCGACGGTCGTTGAGAAGGACTATGCGAACATCAACGTCGAAAAGTACGCGAAGGCGGTCTCCATCGAGGCGATCAAGGAATACGGCTATGATGTCGCAGTCGCAATGACCGATGAAGCGTTCCTCTACGAGCTTCAGACAAACGTCACGAACCGCTTTTATACCTACCTCAACACCGGCCTGCTGACCGTCAGCGAAACCAACTGGCAGCGTGCGCTTGCGATGGCGAAAGGCGCTGTTATCAACAAGTTCAAGCAGATGCACAGAACCGCGACAAACGTTGTCGGCTTCGTGAACGTCATGGACTTGTATGACTACCTCGGCGGCGCTGATATCACCATCCAGACTGAATTCGGCTTCCAGTACATCAAGAACTTCATGGGCTACAGCACCGTGTTCCTGCTGTCTGACGAAGAAATCAAGCGCGGTCGTGTCATTGCGACTCCGGTTGAGAACATCGTTCTGTACTACATCGACCCGGCTGACAGCGATTTCGCCCGTGCCGGTCTTGACTACAGAACTGATGGCGAAACGAACCTGGTTGGTTTCCACGTGCAGGGCAACTACTCCACGGCGGTCTCCGAGTCCTTTGCAATCATGGGTTTGACCCTGTTCGCGGAGTATCAGGACGGCATTGCCGTTGCTGACATTGACGAGACCCCGTCGCTCGGCACGCTGACCGTTACTTCGGCAGCCGGAACCGCAACCGGCGACACGAAGATCACGGTTACCCCGGCAAAGGAAGTGTCTGGGAACGTCTACAAGTACAAGGTAGGTGAGTCGGCTGAGACGGTTACCTACGGTCAGAATGTCAGAACGTGGTCGACATGGGACGGCAAGTCCGATATCACGGCGGCTACGGGCAAGAAGATCACAGTCGTTGAGGCTGACGCGACTTACAAGGCGCAGAAGGCCGGCAATGCGACGGTAACGGCGAAGTAATGGAGGTGGCGGTGTGATGCTGACTGAATTATGTGGCGTGCTTCGGAACTGGTTCGAGACTGACAGAATCAGTGGCACGTACACGGTTGAAAACGGCAGCATCACACTGCCGTTTTTGCAAAACGGACAGTTCTTCCGTGTGGTTGGCTCTGTTTTCAACGACGGAGTTCACCAATACCCGGATTACGCGATGGCAGACGAGACATTTGACGGCTCTATTTGGCCGATGTCTGTTCCTCCCGCACTTCTCTGCTTGGGAGAGGAAATCAAGGCGTGGCAGGAAAAGAACGGAGACATCGCCGCGAGCCCGTACACGTCGGAGAGCTTCGGCGGGTACAGCTATTCAAAATCGACGAGCGGGTCTGCAACCGGAGCTGGAATGGTAACATGGCAGTCTGTTTTTAAGTCGCGCCTGAACCAATGGAGGAAGATATGAGCTTACTTGACGATTTTGCAAGACCGTGTGTCCTCTTGGATAAAAGCCGTGTTCCGGACGGCGAGAGCGGCTATATCACGACGTGGGCGGAAGGCGCGGAGTTTTACAACTATCAGGCGCTTGATACGTCGATGGAGGCCAGAAGAGCCGAAAAAGAGGGCGTTACAAGCGTTTACTCGGTTCTGGTTCAGCAAAGCGTTCCGATTGAGTATAACGACTTCTTCCGGGATAAAACGACCGGCGAGACGTACCGTGTAACATCGGAGCCGATGGCAAAGAAAACCCCACGCTCGGCCAGCTTCGATCTCAAGTATTTCACGGCAGAAAAGAAGGCGTTACCGGCATGACAAAAGGACAGGCTCTACAAGAATGGTTTTCGCAGTTCCTGATAGCCTATTCGACGTCCAGCGTGCCGGACGATGCTGTTTTCCCGTGGCTCACGTATGAGCTTATTACGGGCGCATGGGATAGTGGAGAGATCGGGCTTACGGTGAATCTGTGGTACTACACGGAAAAGGAAGCAGAACCGAATGCCAAAGCGCAGGAAATTTCGGACGCGATCGGCTTGGGCGGCGTGTTCGTTCCGTGCGACGGCGGTGCAATTTGGATTAAGCGCGGAACGCCGTGGTGCCAGAACATCGCGGACGATTCCGACAAATACATCAAGCGGCGGTATTTGAACGTAACGGTCGAATACATTACCGCGAACTGAAAGGACTGATTTCATGGCGAAATTTACAAAAATTCCGGCGGATACGTTTAAGCAGCTGCAAATCAACGCTGGCGTTGTTTTGAGCGAATTTACACCTGCAACCGGAACGTTTGAACCGGAGAACCAGATCGGAGCGACTACCGGCGGCGTTACGTTTTCCGCGACACCGACGTATTCTGATTACGGCTCGGATGTGGACAACTGCCCCAAGAACACAATGGAAATGAAGCGGATGGACGATGTCGAAGTGAAGCTTGCTGGTACATACGTAACGGCTACGACCACTTCCGCGAAATCTCTCATGGCGGCGGCTGACATCGACGGCACAGATACGACGAAGGTTGTTCCTCGGCGCGATCTTTCGGCGGCTGACTTTGCGGACATCTGGCTTGTGGGTGATTATTCCGACAAGAACGGTGCGACAAACGGTGGTTTCATTGCTATTCGCCTTATGAACGCGCTGTCGACCGGCGGATTCCAGCTGAAAACAGCGGACAAAAACAAGGGGCAGATGGCGTTTGAGTACACGGCGCACTATTCGATGTCGAAGCAGGACGTTGTGCCGTATGAGGTTTATATCAAAGCAGGTACGGCTGAAACGTAAGGAGAAGAAAGTATGAAATTTTCGGAACTTAGCACGGATAGGGCGGCTGATGTTCTTTGCGAGGTCAGCGTGTACGCGCTCAACATTCTGACGGACGATGAGCTGCGGGAGAGTCTGAAAGCACAGATCGACGCGGAGAAGCCGCAGACAGCCGGTGAAAAATACGCGATCGGTGCGCAGAAGATCGGGCAGTGGATTCCGCTGATCCTGAAAAAGCACAGAGAGGACACACTCGGTATTCTGGCTGCGGTCAACGAAACGAACATCGAGGCGATCAAAAAGCAGAGTATTATCAAGACCATGCGGCAGATTCAGGAGATCGTCAGGGACAAGGATATGCTGGATTTTTTCAAATCGTGCGCGTCGGAGGCGAAAGCGTAACGCTTGCGCTTCTGGCGGCTCCAAAGATAAGCGTGGGAGGGCTGATTCGCCTTTTGCCGATTTTGGTAAAGCGGCAGCAGGAAGAATCAGCCTTCCGTATTTATACGGCGGAGTGTCTGCGCACAATGACGGAAAACACAGCGAAATTCGCGGGCGGCAGCTTCGTGCAGGCAAAATATTCCGATCTGATAGACCCGAAGCTGGAGGACAACCGAACCTGCGAAGAGATCACCGCCGAGGTTGTTAAGCGGTGCGGACTGGTGGTGAAAGATGAATCTATTTGAACTTTTTGTAAAAATCGGTGCGGATACGACCGAAGCGAATAAAGGCATTGATGAAGTCGGGCAGAAAACATCCGGACTCGGGGAAAAACTGAAATCCGGACTTGCGACGGCTGGGAAAGTAGCTGTTGCGGGTGTCGCAGCTGGCGCTACTGCAATCGGAGCACTCGGGACAAAAGCGGTTGCCGCTTACGCTGACTATGAACAGCTTGTCGGCGGCGTGGAGACGCTTTTCAAGGACAGCCAAGATCAGGTTATGGATTATGCGAACAACGCATATAAGGCCGCTGGCCTGTCCGCAAATGAATATATGGAGACGGTAACGAGCTTCTCGGCCTCTCTGCTGCAATCTCTCGATGGAGACACAAGTGCGGCAGCGGACAAGGCGAACTTGGCAATTACCGATATGTCCGATAACGCAAACAAGATGGGCGCGGACATGACATCCATCCAAAATGCTTATCAAGGCTTTGCTAAATCGAACTATACAATGCTGGACAACTTAAAACTCGGCTACGGCGGAACGCAGGCGGAAATGAAGCGGCTGCTTGCGGACGCAGAGAAGATTTCCGGCATCAAGTACGATATTTCAAGTTATGCGGATATCGTAGATGCTATCCATGTGGTGCAGACGGAAATGGACATCACGGGCACGACGGCAGAGGAAGCGGCAAGCACGATTCAGGGCTCGTTTGGTATGATGAAATCCGCATGGCAGAATCTTGTGACAGGCATGGCAGACCCTGACCAAGATTTAGGCGTTTTGGTAGGGAACTTTACGGATTCTGTGGTCATCGCGGGGAACAATCTGATTCCTCGGATTCAGGAGCTTTTGCCGCGTATAGTCGAAGCGACAACATCCCTTATCGGAACGGTAAGCGAACAGTTACCGGCGATTCTGGGCACGCTACTTCCATCTCTTGTAGAGGGCGCTACAAACCTTGTAACCGGCCTTATGGCGGCTTTGCCGTCCGTGTTGTCGGTTTTGGCGGACGTTGCGCCGACGGTCATCAACACGCTCGTTCCGGCTCTCATTGAGCTTTTGCCGCAGATCACACAGACTGGCATTGATGTCATTGTATCGCTTGTACAGGGTATTGCAGACGCACTCCCGCAGCTGATTCCCGCCGCAACGGATGCAATTATTAAAATCGTAGAGGTTTTGACTAGCCCGGAAAACCTCGGGAACCTGATTGACGCAGCGCTTGCTATCATTCTGGCTCTCGTTGATGGGCTTGTAGATGCGACTCCGAAACTGATTGCAGCAGTTCCGGACGTTATCACGAACCTTGTCACGGCAATCATTGCAAATATGCCGAAAATTCTTGAAGCAGGCGTGGAAATCACAATGGCGCTTGCAGATGGGCTTATCAAGGCTCTGCCGGAGCTGATCGCGGCGATTCCAAACCTGATTCTTGGCATCGTGCAGGGCATTATTGACAATCTGCCGGAGATCATCATGGCAGGTCCCAAAATCATTGCAGCCCTGGCTACCGGACTTATTGAAGCGATTCCGGATATCGTTATGGTCATCCCGCAGTTGATTCGGTCTATCGTGGACACATTCCTTTCGTTTGACTGGGGAAGCATCGGCAAGAACATTGTCGATGGCATTAAAAACGGTTTCGTGAATATGTGGAACAGTTTCAAGCAGACGGTTGAAAACGTCTTCACGGGGCTTGTGGACGGTGTGAAAAGCTTCCTCGGCATCGCGTCCCCGTCTAAGGTCTTCGCCGGTATTGGCGGATATATGGCGGAAGGACTCGGGCAGGGCTTTGATAAAGAATTCTCAAATGTCAAGCGTGGAATTCAAAGCAAACTCGATTTCGGCACGATGACATTTGGAATGTCTTCCTTCGGTCATCTTCCGGCGCTTGCCGGAGCTGGCACGACGAACAACTACTACAACATCAATGCCGACCGGGTGAAGCAGTTTAATGACATCATCAGGATTACAGAAAATGAGCGTTTGACTTCGCGGATGGGGGTATCTGCATGAGAAGCGAAAACTTCATCGGCACGAATCAGGAAGGCCGTAGCCTCTCCGGCGGCGATACCTACAACTTTTACGTGCAGGCGAACGAAATCCGCGAGATCGACGATTTCATCCGCCGCATGAAGAATCAAAGAAGAGTGGCCAGAATGGGGGTGACGTGAGGTGGCTACACAAAAGTTTTACGCGAACCAGAGTGCTATAGTATCCTCGACGAACGAAAGTTACAACGATCATGTAGCCACGGAAATCTCGTTGCGGAACTATAGTGTCCTGCTCGGATTTGATACAGCAGCGGCCGCAAGCGCGTACAACGTTATCACGAACGTCGCTTTAGGGGTCTATGTTGTCAACAAGCAGGGGCAGTATTGGTTTGTTACATATGCGCCTTTGGCCTCCTCGTTTGATGAGGAAAGCGTTACGTATAAGACTAAACCGCAGTCATACGCGGCGGAAACATACAAACCCGGCACAAGTCTCTCTGGCGGTCAATACGCTGAAATTTCTCCCGCTGGGAGCGATAGACTCGCAATAGAGTATATTGTGCGGCATGGGCTAATGCTGTCCGGCAATTACACAACGATACAGACGAGCCGCGGAGCCAATAAACCTTATATCATTGTGACCACGTCAGCCGAACTCGCTAGTGGCGCGCTGACTAACTTCGCGCCATCCTCTGGGTATATCGACCTATCTGTGGACAATGTCTTTGCTTTTGGGTTTGAACAAGCCGCAGATAAACCCTCCCTTGCGCCTTTGGCCGTCAGCTCGTTTACGTTGCAACTACGCAAACATGGCCAAACCGCAACCACGAATATCAATGTCAGCACGTGGGCGGGCGATACGCCGAATGTCACGGTTCCGGGCGGCACGATCAGCGGCAGCAGCATCGACTGGCGTGTTGCCGCTAAAACAAATGCTGGACAAACACTCACATCCGACTGGATGACACTCGACGTCGAAGACTCCCCGCCCACGGCATGGCCAGTCAGCCCGAAGGACGTCATTGTGGACGCTACGAAGGATTTGATCTTTGCATGGGGGCATACATCCCCTACTGGGGCAACGCAGAGCAAGGCAGATTTGCAAAAAAGTGTTGACGGAAGTACATGGACAACGCTGGCCACAGTCACTGGCGCTGACAAACAGTGGACATGCCCAGCTGGCACACTTACGTCCAGCATCAAATACTGGCGCGTGCGCACGCACACGACAAGTGGGCTCGTCGGCGAGTGGAGCGCCGCGGCGCAAATTGTCGTGATTGCCGCGCCGCCAGCCCCACCCATCCAAATCAAATCCACGGGGCCGCGCCCGTCCATCAGCTGGCAGACCTCCGAGCAGGAGGCATATCAGGTGGAGCTGGACGGCGTTTTATCCGGCGGCACGCACTACGGCACGGAAAAGACATGGACGAGCCCCGCGTATCTCGCGGACGGCAGTCACACAGTGCGTGTGCGTGTGCAGAACCAGTACGGCATGTGGTCCAACTGGGGAACGGCAGCTTTGCCTGTCACCAACACGCCGGGCGCGAGTATCACGCTGAGCGTACAGGCGTCGAGCGTAGCGGATCTCAGTTGGCAGACATCCGGCAGCTATGACTTTTATCTCGTGTACCGAAACGAAAAGCCGATCGCAAAGCTCACCCAGACGCAGTACACCGACGAGCTGTCTTCCGGGAACGTCACATATCAGGTGCGCGGCTGCTACGCAGACTCCAGCAACTACGGCCTGTCTAGCGCGGTCACGGTAACGATCACGACCGGACAGTATGTGACGCTCTACGGCATCGCGTCCGGGAAGAAAGTGACGCTAAAACATTGCGGGCTCAAGAATCAGCCGGTGCAGAACGCGATCAACCGCGATATTCAGTACATTTTCATGTATGGCAGCACGTACCCGCACGCGGAAAGAAGCGAGTTTGTGACAAAGAAGGTCGGCGGCACGGCGGTTTTCCTTCCGGGCGAAGACAAAGCAGGATTTGACGCGCTGATTGGCGAATTGGTGTGCCTGAAAACGCAGTCCGGCGAAATGGTGATTGGATACTTGAACGAGACAAGCGACACGTCGAGAGTGAACCCGGACAAATCCGTCGTCAACTTCTCAATTCAGCAGATCGACTACGCGGAGGTGATCGACATTGATTCGTGACGTATCCTACCGCGTAGCGGTTCTTCGGAAAGGCGGCGAAGTTTCGGCGCTTTCGTGGGCGGCTGGAAATGACCCAACGGTTTATTTCGACGCGTCTGGCGAGATCAAGTCGAGCTTTTCCGGCGAATTCTATGTGAATCCCATTGTCGACCTGCTGTCAGACGAAATTCAGCCGATTTTGACCGTGGACGGCACGGAATATCCCCTCGGGGTGTTCCGCGCCGCGACGGTGACCACAGCGGTCACAAAATACGGAAAGACGGTCAAGGTAGAGGCATATGACCGGTGCTGGCTGCTCAAAAGCAACAAAACGCAGACGCGGGTGCATTATGCAAAGGGTACGTCTTACTTGACGGTCGTTCAGCAGATTTTGACGGCGTGCGGCGTGGCACTGGCTATCACGACAGCTTCTGCGGCAACGCTTGCCACAGACCGCGAGGACTGGGAGATTGGAACAGATTATCTGACGATCTGTAATGACCTTCTGGCGGAGATCAACTACAAGCCCGTTTGGTTCGACGTGCAGGGT
>QWCN01001230.1_pt1 | contig 41786 bp, 43 predicted proteins | sample 1972711 | NCBI WGS metagenome assembly QWCN01 (sample SAMN09866707, study PRJNA288562) | Human gut metagenome isolate term1_stool, whole genome shotgun sequencing... | isolation source: gut | host: Homo sapiens | place: USA: California
AATTCTTTTTTGCAAATATCTCCTTTTTTGAGTGTCGAAAACGACACTCTGTTTGTCATGCAGTTTTCAATGTTCAAATATATCTGAAATGCATTTCTGTAATTCATTCAAAAAATTTTATTTTTAGACTTGACTTTTAATAGTTAGTCTTTCATTATCGCAATTTCTCCAAACACCCAATCCACATCTGCGCCAGCTCCTCATGTCCCCGCCGTGTCGGATGCGTGCCATCCAGCGTTTCGTAGCGCATTCCCTCTTCCGGGAGATCCATTAGCACGATGTCATCACGTTCGTTCACCGCATCTCGGATTGCCTGATTGTATTCTTCCAGAGCTGTCCCGCCATACATTTCATGAAATTTCCAATCTGGGTTTTCCTTCATATAACTTCTCGCAATTGTCGCACACAAAATACGGGCAGTCGGATAATTTTTGCGAAGCCGCTCCATCATTTTTCGGTAATCTTTTGCAAACGTTTCCAACGGAACACCAAAACCAAAATCATTCGTCCCCATATAAACCAGTATTACATCCGGATAATGCTCCATTTTATGCAGTGCGAAGGCTCTTTTCTCACTCGATGCGCTCGGAAATTCGCCACTCACTTTGCTTCCCGAAAATGAATTATTGACACATAAATAGGCTTTCAAATATTGATTCACTTTCGCCCACCAAGTATCATATACCGAAATGAGACCATTTATTTTCTGCCTATCCTCATCATAATACAGCTTGTAGTTTGCTGGAATATACCCTTCGTAAGTGCTAATTGAATCTCCCAGAACAGATACCAGCATGATTTTGTCCTCCTTTATCACTCTCTTCCAAAAATCACCAAAATTATATTAACATATTAAAAAACAATTTACAATTCCTTTTGCAATGTTGCTCTTGTATTTTTACCACCGGCAATTTACAATGATGGAAGAATTTACACCTCTTTTTTCCCTCTATTTTCTTCCATGTCCGTACCCGGAACCACAAAGTAAGTTCGCTTTTCTTATAGCACAGACGATACTTCCTTTCTCATTATATCATCCAGTCCCACCAAACGCACCATACAACTTGTTATTGCTCTGTTCTACGGAAAAGAAAACCGCTTCCTTATTTTTACAAAATTCGTTTAATAACGTCGTCTTCCCAACTCGCCTTCGTCCGCACAAAACAAACATGTGAAAACGCTCCTGCTCATACATTTCATTCAGTTCAGTAAGTTCGTTCTCTCTCCCAATAAACCATTCTTTCATAGCCTCACCTCATAATTAACTTTGAAATTAATAACTTTAAAGTTAATTATTTCATCGTTTAGTTAATTTGTCACCCTTCTTTACAAACCTCCCCAATCTGCCGATATATAAGTATTAGGGTCGGAAAGGCGATTGACCTTGAGACCCGCCCAAATATGAGAAAGGAGCGCCAAAATGATCATTTTTCACATCGATGTCAACAATGCATTTCTGAGTTGGGAATCCGTGTACCGCCTGCGTGAAGAAGGCGAAACACTTGATCTGCGCACAGTGGCTGCGGTCATTGGTGGCAGTGAAAAGACGCGGCACGGCATCGTGCTTGCCAAAAGTCCCATTGCCAAAACTTACGGCATCAAAACGGCGGAGACATTGTCGGATGCCCGGAAAAAATGCCCGAACCTTTTGGTCGTTCCTCCCCGGCATGAAATATATCGTGACTTCTCGCACCGATTGATCGAATATTTGAAGTCATTGACGGATACCGTGGAACAATTCAGCATCGACGAGGCTTTTGCCGATATGACGGGCAGCAAATTATTGGAAAAATATTCTGCGGTCGAAGCTGCCAATTTTATTCGTACAGAAGTGGAAAAACGTTTTGGTTTCACCGTAAACATTGGCGTTTCCTCTTGTAAAATATTAGCAAAAATGGCATCGGATTTTGAAAAACCAAATAAAGTGCACACCCTTTTCCCCGATGAAATTAAGAAAAAAATGTGGCCGCTTCCGGTACGCGACTTGTTTTTTGTCGGCAAATCCTCGGAGCAGAAATTATACACGTTAGGGATTCGCACAATTGGCGAACTTGCGGCGTTTGACCCCGTTATATTGCAAAGTCACATGGGAAAACACGGGCTTTTGATCTACGAATACGCCAATGGCATCGATCCGTCGCCGGTTGCTCCGCGCACTCCCGAAAACAAGGGATATGGAAATTCGACGACACTTCCCAACGACGTGACAGATTCTGCAGAAGCGAAAAAAATACTCCGCAGATTGTGCGACAAAGTAGCATCACGGCTTCAAAAAGATGAAATGCGTGCTTTTGTCGTAGTCGTTTCGATCCGCGACAACGAATTTCACAATGTCAGCCACCAGTGCAGTATGGTATCTGCCACCAACGATCCGGACACATTATACACGCACTGCTGCCAGTTATTTGACGAAATCTGGGACGGCTCGCCGATCCGCCTGCTGGGTGTTTCCACCTCAAAATTGACAAAACATGCTGCCGAGCAGCTCAATCTGCTCGACATGCCATTTATTGCCGCTTCGGATGCCGAAGAAAAAGCGACACTTTCGGCCAAGGAATATTTCCAACGCCAGACAAAATTGGACGAAGCGATTCAAAAAATAAAGACAAAATATGGAAATGACGCTATTACAAAAGGAATCTGATCAGAAGGGAGACTATAATATGCCTATTACAAGTAATACGATAAATAACGATCCGAACCGTTCGGGAAATATGGGGGCGACGGCTGCGCGCCGCACATTTCGCACCGGCAATTCCACCATCACATTGCGCGAAGGCGAGACATTAAAAGGCGTTGTAAGCGATGTCCATGGCAACGAAATTACCATATCTCTCGACGACGGCACTTCCTTTACCGGCCATTTGTCGGAGGCTTCCATGTATTCGATCGGGCAAAAGGCTGCCTTTCTTATCACCAGTCTCGACAATGGAACGATTTACATGAAAGCCATGTCCTCCACCTACCTTCTGGGCATGGAAGATACGATCGAACAGGCACTCGAAGAAGCCGGGCTGCCGAAAAGTCCGCGCAATCTTGACATTGTGCGAAGTCTCCTCGAAAATAAGCAGTCCATCAGCCGCGAAAGCATCAATACCTTTATGCAGCTTTGCTCGCGCTATCCCAATGCGGATGTTGGCAATGTGATCACAATGTACCGCCTCGGATTTCCGATGGATGAAGCCTCGGTTACGCAATTTGACACCTACCAGAATCAGCAGCACCAGCTTCTTGGCCGCATGAATTCTCTGACGGATTCTCTGACAGATCTTCTCTCGGAACTTTCCGAGGAAAATGTGTCCCTTGCCCGATATGCCGCCGGCGAACTGCTTTCCACCGCCCTTGGCTCCACACCCTCTTTGGAGGAATTTCAATTAGCCGCCAAAGAAACATTAGAGCAGCAAACTGCGGAAAAGGAAGCCAGCATCGATCCGGAAACTTTGGCATCTTCGGATTCTCCTGATATTTCAGAAGAATCCACTTCCCCGCAGCAAACACCCGTTACGGAGGAAAACACTCCAAATAATCCTTTGTCGCGTATGCGCCAATTGTTTTCAAACATTACAGATAAAGTAAATACGAATTTAACAAGTAGTGCGACGACCGAAGAACCCGGATTTATCCAAGAGCAAAGCGGCCACATTCTCACTGCCGCCGAGCGGGAATCTCTTGCAGATCTGTTCTCTAATTTTACAGATTCTGACAAATTGCTTGCTGACCTCCGAAATGGTTCCGCCACCGCGCGAGAACTACTTGGTGCGCTTCATTCTGCTCTTCCGAAGCTTTCCGACTCAATGATCCGCGATCTTTTTGCAAATCCATCCCTTGGCAAGCTGATCAAGGGACAGTTTCTGTCAAATTGGACCATTTCTCCGGAAGGCTTAAAAGAGAGCAACGGCATGGATTCCCTGTATCACAAAATTTCATCGGAATTGGATAATCTGCTACACCTCAGCCAGATGTTTGCCACCCGCCCTTCCGGCGAAAGCGCTGTCAACACAACAAATGATATGCAGCAGAATCTACAGTTTATGAAAACGTTAAATGAACAATTTGCTTACATGCAACTTCCTTTGAAACTGTCTTCCGAAAATGCCCATGGCGACCTTTACGTTATGACAAAAAAAGAAACTTTGCGGAAATCGAAAGACAATCTCAAGGTTCTCCTGCACCTTGAAATGGACCACCTTGGACCACTGGACATCCACATCACAAAAGACCATACCAATATTTCCACTAAATTTTTCGTTTCCAAAGACGATGCCCTTCGACTACTCGAAAAAAATGTCGGTCTTTTGAAGGATGCTCTAAACGAGCAAGGTTACAGCTTCTCCTCGGAATTTGCAGAAAAGAAAAAAGACATCGATCTCGTCCACGATTTCATTGAGACCGAGGCACCCGTCGGAAATATCACAAGATATAATTTTGATTTGAGAGCGTAGGGGATTTGTATTTCTTCTAAATATTACCAAAAAGGCAGCCTATCTGACATCATTTGTCTTTTCAGGCTGCCTTTTTGACTCCCAAATCTTTTTCTCATTATAGACCACACTTTCACCCTTGCTTTTTTGACCCAATATCCAATTTCTTTCCCTAAGTCAAAGCCCGGACTTAGTTTCTTTGACCCGATATCACAATTCTTCTCTTTATACCAAAAAACAACGCCCTCTCCTTTGACCCAGCTCCTCTTTTCTTCGCACAAACCAAAATCAGTATCCAATTTCTTTGACCCTGTATCACCTTTTCTGTGCTGGACCATATTTTGCTTCTTTGTTTCTGAAAAAGGCAGCGAAAACGAGAAATTTGTCTCGCTTTCGCTGCCTTATATTCAAGTCACCGCCATGAGAATCGTCTGCGTAGCAGACGATGGGCGGCTCCTCCTATTTCACTACGATGTTGATGATACGTCCTGGGACGTAGATTTCTTTGACAATCTGCTTATCGCCAAGTTTGTCTGCGATGGCTTCTCTGCCGGCGGCAAGTGCAGTATCTTTGTCCGCATCGATGGCAAGTTTTACAGTTGCACGAACTTTACCATTGACCTGAACTGCGATCTCCTGCATTTTCTCGATGGTCTTTTCTTCGTCATATTCCGGCCATGTATTTTCATACAAGTATCCTTCAAATCCCATGATCTGCCACAATTCTTCTGTGATATGTGGTGCTACCGGATTCAAAAGATGGATCAATGTCTTGAAATCTGCCTTTGTCAGTTTGCCTGCTTTGTAGAAGTCATTGATCAGTGCCATCATCGCTGCAATGGCTGTATTGTACTTCAGGTTCTCAAAGTCACTGCTGACTTTTTTAATTGTTTGGTGAATCTTTGTCTCAAGTTCCGGTGAATATTCGTCACCATCAACTACCATATCCTGTAATTTCCATACACGTTCCAGGAAACGACGGCATCCTTTTACGCCATCATCGGACCAGGCTGCTGCCGCATCAAACGTTCCGATAAACATTTCATACGTACGAAGTGTATCTGCACCATACGCATTTACGATATCATCCGGGTTGATAACATTTCCGCGGGATTTACTCATTTTCTCGCCGTTTTCGCCAAGAATCATGCCATGAGATGTTCTCTTCTGATATGGTTCTTTCGTAGGCACTACACCCTGATCATACAAGAACTTGTGCCAGAAACGAGAATACAGAAGGTGAAGGGTTGTATGCTCCATTCCACCATTGTACCAGTCAACCGGAAGCCAGTATTCCATCGCCTCGCGGCTTGCAAGGGCTTTGTCATTGTGCGGATCGATATAGCGAAGGAAATACCAGGAAGATCCTGCCCACTGTGGCATCGTATCCGTCTCACGCTCTGCCTTGCCACCGCAGCAAGGACAAGTCGTCTCTACCCAGTCGCGGATATTTGCGATTGGAGACTCACCATTGTCGGTCGGCATATAATTGTCAACTTCCGGAAGTTCCAATGGAAGTTCTTCTTCCGGAATCGGAACATATCCACATTTTTTACATTTTACAATCGGAATCGGCTCACCCCAGTAACGCTGTCTGGAAAATACCCAGTCACGCAGTTTGAAGTTTGTCTTTTTCGTACCGACACCTTTTTCTTCCAGCCATTCAATAATGGCTTTCTTTGCTTCTTCTACCGATTTTCCTGTGAGGAATCCGGAATTTACAAGAGTTCCCGTAGCAACATCTGTGAAGGCTGCTTCTTCTACATTTCCTCCTTCGATTACCTCGATAACCGGAATATTAAATTTCTTTGCGAACTCCCAGTCACGGTCGTCATGCGCAGGAACCGCCATGATAGCACCGGTTCCGTAACTCATCAATACATAATCCGATACCCATACCGGAATTTCTTTTCCATTTACCGGATTTACTGCGGTCAAGCCCTGAATCTCGACACCTGTCTTTTCTTTCGCAAGCTCGGTTCTTTCAAAATCGGATTTTCTTGCTGCCATCTCACGATAAGCAACGATTTCATCCCAGTTTGCGATCTCATCTTTGTATTTGTCAAGATATGGATGCTCCGGAGAAACAACCATATACGTTACACCAAACAGTGTATCCGGACGTGTTGTATAGATGCGGAGTTTCTCTTCCTTATCTTTGAGCTGGAAATCCACCTCTGCACCATGAGAACGTCCGATCCAGTTTTTCTGGGAAACTTTAACACGCTCAATATAATCCACGTCGTCCAGATCATCAATCAATTTATCTGCATATTTGGTAATTTTTAACATCCACTGGCTTTTTACTTTGCGGACAACTTCACTTCCACATCGCTCGCAGACACCATTTACAACTTCTTCATTGGCAAGTCCGCATTTACAGGAAGTACACCAGTTGATCGGCATTTCAGATTTATAAGCAAGTCCTGCTTTAAACAATTTCAGGAAAATCCACTGTGTCCATTTGAAATAATTCGGATCGGTCGTATTGATCTCACGATCCCAGTCAAAGGAATAACCAAGTGACTGCAGCTGTGCTTTAAAACGTGCTACATTCTGCTTTGTAACTTCTTTTGGATGAATTTTATTTTTAATTGCATAGTTTTCTGTAGGAAGACCAAATGCATCCCATCCCATCGGATAAAGGACATTGTATCCCTGCATACGGCGCTTACGCGCTACGATATCAAGTGCAGTATAAGGTCTTGGATGACCCACATGCAAGCCCTGTCCGGATGGATATGGAAATTCCACCAGCGCATAAAACTTTGGCTTTGAATAATCGTCAGTAGCGGCAAAAGCCTTTTTCTCTTCCCAGATTTTCTGCCATTTTTTCTCAATTTCTTTCGGGTTGTAAGATGACTTCATGTCAATTCCTCCTAAATTTAACTTTACATTTTTACTTCTTTTTTAACACCTTATGGATAACTCTTACAGACGTTTTTCGTCCGATCTCATCCGTCAGTTTATATGTAATCCGGTAATCTCCGGGTTTCTTTGTATTTACTCTGCGAACTTCTTCATATTCATATGTCTCATCTTTTCGGTATTCTATAAACGTTTTCACCCGCCGTGTCGCATCGTATCCTGTCGTATTTCGTGCACGGATGCCTTCCATAATTTTATATTTTCGCTCTCCATACGCGATACGTCTTTTCTTTGCGCCGCGGATCATAGGTTTCTTCCTATTATATGGGTTTCTCTTGCTCCAAATATCGGTCGGATCGTATCCGGAATATCCAGGTACCTTGATTGCCCGCGGTTTGCCGAGCGGTCCCGGATTTTTCGCATTATAAATAACCACTTTCGTGCCTATCGGGCAATGATCATAAATCCACTTAGCATCTTTTACGGTCAAACGAACGCATCCATGCGATGCCATCGTTCCGAGCCGATTGTAACTGCTATTGGACAATGTTCCCGGATTCTGTTTGTGATACCAGACCGAATGAAACAAAATACCCTTATAAATACGGCTGCAATATTGTCCATAACAAGGTCCTTTGAGCACATGCCAGCGCATCCGCTGCTGAATCCGAAAGATTCCCGTCGGCGTTATACGGCCGGTAGAACACGGAAATGCCTTGATGGCCTTTCTCTTCTTATAAACGGTGACGGTATTTTGCAATTTATTGATTTTAATAACGTAAGAATCCGTTTTCTTTTTCGCCGTTTTCTTTGCCTGCGCCACTCCCGGTATCAGCAGTGCCAGAAAAAGCATTAAAAACCCAATTCTCACTAAACTTCTCGCCCTGTTTTTCATACTTTCCTCCAATACACCTCTCCGCCCTGACATCACGTATCTTTTATTATATCAATTTCCTGCACTTTCGTCAATACGCGCCGTCTTCTCTTTTGTCAAAAATTCACATGATCCGGATCGCCGTGCATTTCATCGCGGTTCAATCCGTCAATTGCTGCAATTTCTTCTTCCGTCAGCGCAAAATCAAACACCTGCGCATTCTGTATGATTCGCTCTTCTTTTGTTGATTTTGGAATTGTAATGATGCCATTTTGCACATCATAACGTAAAATCACCTGTGCCACACTTTTTCCATGACGCTTTGCAATTTGCAAAAGAACCGGATCTTCAAAGCAGGCACCGCGCCCCAGTGGGCTCCATGCCTCCGGCACAATATCGTGTTTCCGGCAATACTGTCGCAGACTCTGGCGTGTCAGATACGGATTACACTCAAACTGATCCACCGCCGGCGCAATGTTGGCTTTCACACTGAGTTTTTCCAAATGATGCTCCAAAAAATTACTGACTCCAATTGCTTTTACAATGCCTTCTTCATATAGTCCTTCCAGTATTTTCCATGTTTCGTGGATTTTTTCCGGCACAGGCCAATGAATCAGATAAAGATCCACATATTCCAGCCCCAATTCTTTTAAACTCGCCTCAAATGCTTCCCTCTGTCTTCCTTCCCGTTGCTTATCATTCCACAATTTTGTCGTAATAAACAATTCTTCTCTCGGTACTCCACACGTCCGAACAGCTTCTCCTACTTCTTTTTCATTAAAATAAAACGCCGCCGTGTCGATCAGACGATATCCGTTTTTTATCGCCGCCTGCACCGCCGGAACCGTATCCCCTTCGGACTTATACACGCCAAGTCCGAAAATCGGCATCTCTACGCCATTGTTCAATGTCACTCTCGATTGTAATGTCTGCACTCTTTCCGCCGCCTTTCTTTCCATTCTCTCGCGCTTTCAGTATACTCCATCTTTTCTTTTTGCGCAAATAAAAAGTCTATTAACTGCGTTTCCCCCATATAATGAACTAATACCCTTATTAAGGTGATTTTATGGATCAGATTCTTCTTTGGATACAAAACTACGGAACACCGGCTATTATTGTACTCATTGCGCTGGAATACGCCTGTTTTCCTATTTCCAGCGAGCTTGTCCTGCCCTTTGCCGGAGCCTTCGGTGCCGGTCATGGTACGCCGCTGTTTCTTCTTATTATATATAGCAGCATCGCCGGACTTATCGGAACTACCTTTACCTATCTGATCGGACGCTTCGGCGGCTCCCCACTTCTCGACCGATTGATGCGGCGATTTCCTTCGACCGAAAAGCCCATCCTTTCCTCCTACCGTACTTTTGGCGACCACGGGAAAATCGCAGTCTGCCTCGCCCGCGTAATTCCACTCTGCCGCACATACATCGCTTTTGTCGCCGGTTCTTCCAAACAGTCTTTTCCTACTTATGCCATCTTTTCCGCAATCGGAATTACACTCTGGAATAGTGTCCTCATCACCCTGGGGTATTATGGATACCAATACCGCGACACCTTTTTCCATTATTTCAATCAATACAAAACCATTATCCTCGTCGTGGGTGTAGGACTGCTTGTACTGTTGCTTTTTCCGAGACGGGAACGGGAGTAGACTGCGTTTATTTTTCCAAAATATCGCATATTTCTTTTAGATTTTCCGCAAGCGGAATGGGATTTCTTTTTCAAGACAACTTGTTTACAAAAAAACCGAGTAACCTAAGTTACTCGGTTTATTCAAGGCGACAACCAGATTTGAACTGGTGATCAGGGTGTTGCAGACCCATGCCTTACCACTTGGCTATGTCGCCATATATAATATATTATATCATTACTGTCACATTTATGCAACATTTTTTCGATATAATGTTTTTCAGATAAGGAATCCTCCCGCAAGCGAGTCCCCCCTTACCTGGGTGTGTACGTGATAAGAAATCTCCCCGCAAGCGGGTCCCCTCTTACCACAAACAATGACTCCTACGGGAATCGAACCCGTGTTACCGCCGTGAAAGGGCGATGTCTTAACCGCTTGACCAAGGAGCCGGATTCGGTCTCGCGCTTCTGCGAACCGACATCAAATATACTACCATACTTTTCTTTACAATGCAAGTATTTTTTTGAAATAATTTTTATATTTTTTCAAGTTCTGCATTTTCATTGACAAAACAAGAAAAACATGGGAAAATAGGAAAGCGGACGATTTATACAAATCCGCAAAACAAAACATTTATATGGAGGTTGAAAATGAAAACAAAAGCAAATGTATGCAAGCACATTTTTACAATATGTGCCTTGTTCTTTTGTATGTTTGTGCTTTCTCCCGCAGTTGTACAGGCTGCCGAAGTCACATCAACGATTTCCGTTGACCGTGCGGCCGGAAAAAGCACTTACACCTTAAAAGGACTTGAGCCGGACAAAACTTCATCGTTCTCCCTGATCGTGGAACGAAAGAGCGACAGCAAAGAAGTTCTGAAAAAAGAGATTTCTCTGACACAGACAAATTGTGTCAACGGAACATACACCGGAGAGATCTCACTGGAAGCATTGAACAATGAATATTCCGTTTTTACCGCAAAGGCAAAAATCGGAGATCAGACAGTTGCTCTCGGGGAACTGGATTATTCCATTCATGACACGCATTTTGCCGTTAAAATAGACGGAACATCGAGTGCCCTTTCCCGCACCGTGACCATCAGCAATACCGATGCGGCAGATCCGGTTTTGATCCCGGGCGCAAACAAATCCATCTATGTAGCTGCATGGCCGGAAGGAAGCGACGAATCGGCGGCTTCTGTCATTTTGGCCAAAACAGCTTATACCGAAGGCGGCATGACAGCGACAGCATCCCTTGCAGCTACGGCAAATACATATGGAAACTGGAATGCAAAACTTGTTTTCGAAGCAGCCAACGGCACAACGACGACATTGGCAAAGACGACTTACAGCGTCGAGCCAACCTGGACTTCTTTCGAAGTGACAAAAACTGCTGCCCTTGAGAAAAAACAGAAATTCGGCATTACCCTTACGGGCCTTAAAAATGTATATGGCGTAAGCAAGGTAAAATACCGCGTTTACAACAGCCAGGGAAAGAAAGTGGCTGCTGTTACCGCCACATCAAAAAAATCCGGAAAAGTTTATTATGCCGAAGTTTCACTGAAAAAACTGAAATACAAATTTGACAATTATACGATCAAAGCGACGATTACGGATGTAAAAGGAAAAGCTGTTCTTCTCAATGCACCGGCTGTTGCTGACATTATGGTGCAGAACGGTACCCTTTCCGTCACCAAAAAGAGCAATGCTAAATGTACGTATTCCTTGAAAAATGTATACGTTCCGGGAAATATCAAAAAACTGCAATTTGTCCTTTATAAAATGAATGGTTCCAAAGCCAAAAAGCAGGGTGTTTACGAAATGAAGCCAAAAGCAGGCAAGAAAAATATTTCCATTAAGGTTGCAAACGAAGATAAAGGAAAATTCAAATTGGTCGTTTACGCATACACTGCCTGGGGTAAAAAAGTATATCTGAACGAAGAGACCTATCGTCTTCGCAAAAAAGACCTTGGTAAAAACGGCTGGTTCTACGAAAAGTATAACGGCAAAAAATACAAGTTCTACTATGTAAATAACGTAAAACAAACGGACTTGACAAAAATCCTGAAATTGGAAAAGAGTAGCTCAAGCAATACAAACAAATTTTATATTGAGATTAACCGCGCAGCCAGCGCCGTAACGATCTATTATTACAATGACAAAACCGGAAAATATGACATTCCGGTTAAGACATGTTCGGTTTCCGTCGGAGCAGATACTTGGACAAATGCCGGAACAGGCGGACTGCATGAGCATTCTTCCTACACCCCATTGGGAACTTACACCATCTGTACCAACGGACAGTCCGTAAAATACACATTGAAACCGATGCACGAGCCTGACGGAAGTACGGTTTACGCTCGCTGGGCTACCCATTTTGTAGGAAATGTATATTTCCATTCAATCGCAGTCGGCACACAGTCACACTATGCACTCCCTGCAAGTACTTACAACCGCCTGGGTTCCCCGGCTTCCGCAGGATGTATCCGAATGACCGTTGCCGATGCTAAGTGGATTTACGATTACACATCCACAGGAAATACCGTCAAAGTAAACAAAGGTAATTCCAAAAAACCGGGTCCTCTCGGAAAAGCACCGACGATCACATCCAATGTAAACTATGACCCTACCGACCCTGCCGTACCGGATTCCCGCAAAAAAGCAGATTATAAAGCAAAGAGAATCAGCGGCTACATGACGAAAAAAGGTGTCAAAGTAGGTTACTAATCCGAAATTAAAAGAAGCAAGGTAAACTCCTCCGAGTTGCTTGCTTCTTTTTTTATGTCATATTATCGAAATTCTACCACTTCTTCCCAGTCCTTCCGCGGCCTTGCTGCCGGACTTTCCGCCGCATAGCCAAGTGATACCGCCCCGGCCAGCTGATCTTCCGTCTTCAGATATTCCACGATTTCCGTATAAGCAAAACAAGTATTTCCAATCCATAACGATCCCAATCCCAGTTCCGTGGCACGCAGCAGCATATTTTGAATCGACGCCCCGATTGACAGCGAATCGCAGATCTCAGACAACCGCTTGTCCGTCTTAATCTCCTCAAACGGCGATTTGGCATTGGTATTTAACACAACGATAAGAACCGGCGCCTGCCGCATGATACGCAATGTATGAAACGCACTCGGAAGTCCGCGACGCGACTCCGGCAATAAGGCTTCTTCGTGTTTTTCGCGGTTCAGTCCCTTTTCCATCTCATCTAATAATTTTTCCTTTTCTTCGCTCTGATACACAAGATATTTCCACGGCTGCCTGTTTTTTCCGGATGGCGCAAGGAGCGCCGCCCGCAGCACCTCTTCAATCTTCTCTCTTTCCACCTCTTGCTCGGTATATTTACGTATACTTCTTCTCTGTTCGATGCATTCTGTTATTGTCATAACTGCCTCTCTTTCTTCCTGTATTTTCTTCTTATAATAATCGTCTTAATTCACAATTTTTTCCAAGGTTATTCCAGAAATCCTTCAATGGTGTCTTTCGAATCCGTCCGATAATGCTTGCATTCATTGCGCCGTGGCCTACGATCAGCACATTTTTTTCTTCCTTCATCAAGGGCTCGATCACTTCTTCCAGAAATTCACCTGTCCTTGCAAACAACTCTTGCAGACTTTCGCCGTCTTTCACCGGTTCATAATGTTCCGGATCATCAAACAGCTCATTGATCGGGCAGTCCGGGATCTGAAAACTATTTTCAATTCCTTCATACACACCGAAACTCATCTCAATCAACCGCGGATCCGCTATAATCGGCGTGTGCGTTCCCTTCAAAAAAATCTCCGCTGTCTCTTTTGCACGTACAAGCGGCGAGCAGTAACAGACATCAAATACAGGTCCATCGTACTCTTCTCTGGCTTTCTCCGCCATCTGTCTGCCTTCCTCATTGAGCGGAATATCCGCATGTCCCTGCAATTTGTGCTTTGCATTCCAATCCGTCTTCCCATGACGCATAATGTATAGCATATTCGTTCTCCTTTGTTTAATATTTTGCACCTTCACACCCTCCGTACCATCCCTGACTCCCGGTCCAATACAATTCCTTCTTATTTGTCAACATAAGGGTCGCATTGGTCGCTGCGTAAACGTGTTTTACATTTTTCATAAGCAGTACCGGTTTTCTGTTCCACCCCTTTTTATATTTATCCGTAAATACCGCAAATCCCTCATTCTTATCGGTATAATTATAACCCATCCCATAGGCAGAACCATCTTTTTTAAGATATACTACAATTGGATATCTGTCATATATTTGATATGTGGACACTGCCACCTCACTCACATTGTCCGCTATTTTTTTCGGCGTGGCGCTATATTTACGCTTAGACTTTTTCATATCACGTCCCCATATCCACAGCGTATTATCTTCTTTCACGACGGCGATCTGATCTCTGCTGGCGGCGATCTGAGTCACTCCACCATCTATTATTTTTACAAATGAACGGTAATTTTTCTTCTTGGAATTCGAAATTAATTTATGTTCATTTGCGCCAATTCCCCACACACTTCCGTCGTTCATCAAAAGAAAAATACTGCTTCTTCCTCCCCAAGTTGCATAGCATACCACCTGTTTGATCTGGTCCGCACTTCCTTCAAAATACGTCTTAACCGTGTCGTATTTATAGCAATATTCATCCGTATGTCCGGTCAATGATGCGATAATCCGTCCTGTAATATAGAGTCTGTTATCGTTATTCTTGCAATAAGCAAACATATCATTGCCTGACCAGGTATTTGCAACATCGGTTTCCATCACTTTATCGATGTAGGGATGTGCCCACCGTCCAGCCTTTTCACACTGCTTTTTGGAGGTATGTTTTGCCCAGTAATCACACGTCGTAAAACCGGTAAACAAAACCCGGTTTTGAGCATCTACCGTTATGTCTCCATTGTCCGTCGGATAACTGACTTTCGCGTTTACCGCCACGGTCCCCATCTTATATTTCTTTCCTTTTTTCTCCGTTAATTGAACCTCTTTAAACTTATTATTTTGCCGTATATAAACTTCAAAGAAATCCGAATCGGAATTGAGCCTTACTTCATCTACATTTTTCGCAATAAGTCCATACCTTCTGCGCGCAACCGAGAGGTGCTCTCCATCGGCAAACCATGTCTCAACCGGATTTTTGGTTTTTGTTTTTGCAAAACTAACGCCGGTAAAACATTGGCTCAATACACTAATAACCAACAGAAAATACATCATTCTTTTTCTCATAACTTTCCTCCTTGGCAACTGTAACAAAATATTGCATCACTCGGATGTCCATTTTACCACCTCAAAAATAGTATAACATCCCCTGCTATTCCTTGCAACTATAATGCTATTTTACAATTCCTGCCAGGAAAAAACTTATCTCTTTATTCTCCGTAATTTTGTGATCATACTTTTCATTCTTGATCACCTAGTATCACTTTCCTTTACTCACCACGATTTTGCTCCAGATCCATGAACGTGACCGTCCGACAATCTCCCATCCTGCTTTCTTGTAAAAATCCATAAAATAATTACAATTATCATCCACCATCGCAAATTGCATATAACCCTTACAATCTCCGAATGATTTTGGAAGTGCAAAATACACTTTTTTCATGTATTTTGACTTACAGGAAACTTTGAATTTCTTCATCTTTTTGTTGTATGAATACCGAATGGCAACATCTGCCGAAGTCATTCCCTTTTTCGGAAGATTTCGGCAATCCACCTGAACAATCGTTTTCTTCGCCTTCTTTTTGACTTTTACTTTTATAAAACACGGCGTCATTTTACATATATATTTTCGTTCCGTGTCCTTAACGCACTCTGTCAATCCATTAAAATAAATCTCTCCGTTTGAATCCGTACGCAATGCATCCCACTTACCATAGCCATCAGAAATATTCCATCCTACAAATAGATAGCCTTTTTTTGTAACTTTGCTTGGCAGGTTTATGCTCTTTCCATACCGGAAACTTTTAGGAAGTTTTCCCTTTACCTTTACCCCTTTCATTGCCACATAATGAATCTTATACTCTTTTCCATATCCTACTACTGTCTTTCCCGGCAAAATATCTGTAATGTCCACTCCGTAATCCACTCGTTTTTTCCAATATTCTTCATAGGCTTTTCTGTTATTAAAGTCTGATTCTTCCCAAATAATCGCGTCCTTTTCATGCCATGTAACAACTTCTGTTTCTGCACCAATCCCAGATAGTAAAAAACGTGTATTCGAATGATTGACAATTTTTCGCAACCGCTGGCATCCGGTAAAAAGCTGATCAGGAATGGTTGTGAGACTTTTTCCAAATGTAATTTTCTCCAAGTTGCTTGCCCCATTAAACGCCATTTCCTCAATCTCTTTCACACAGTCTGGTATTGTCACATCTTTCAACGCTATACATTCACAAAACATTTGTCCCCTTATCCTTGTTAAACTTTCCGGTAAATGCACCCCTGTCAACTGCCGACAGCAGGCAAATGCTCCGCTTCCGATTTCCACTACGGAATCCGGTATGTCCAGACTTTGTATTGAAGAATATTTAAACGCCGATGCCCCAATCTCGGTCATACCATCTGGCAGGATGACTTTTTTAATATAAGGACTAGAAAAAATGTTTGCTCCAATTCCAGTAATCCCCTTTTTAATCACAACCGTCACAAAATGCGGATCATCCTCCTCAATATCATACTCATAATCACGCGGTGACGGATATTTCTCAATCTTCTTCCACTGCATGAACTTTTCCCATGGTCTGCCACTTATTTTTCCTGTTCCACTTATTGAAAGGACATTTTCATCATCCAGTGTCCATGTAACATTTTCACCACAAGAACCAGCCGCCACTTGCATGGCGGCTGAACAAACTGTTCCTTTTATCAGACATATACATAATAATAAAAATACAAATTCTGCTGCTTTTCGCCTCATTTTGAGCACCTCTGTTTTATCTTTATCTATCAACTAACACAATATACTGCGGAAATTTCGAACCATCTGTTGCATCTGTTGGTGCCAAACAGTAATATAGGCTGTTACCCTCTGCTTGCATTCCCTCTACTTCATACGTATTCTTCGGCAAAGGATCCGCCGTAGTAAGGAATTCTTTCTTCCAGTTACGCAGGAGATTTGGTTGAATATCGTTTTCAACAGCAAACACATTAAGTTCTTTTTCTCCTTTAAGCAGCTGGAGTACGAGGTTTGTTTTAAATTCAGCACTGAAATTTCTTCTTGATCTGGACATAATAAATACCTTCTTTCATTTGTTGGTTATAATATATCAGATTCATTAAGAAATGTCGCGTTCAGTGTCTTAATTTATGAGACCATTATAAACCGATTCATGTCCCCCTTTTTAATAAATTTGCAACCAACTTTTCAGGAGAATCATTTGTTATTTTTTCTTCGCTCTTATAACAAACTCTTCCTATTTTTCAATAGATTTTAAAATATCCGCACCATTAATTTGACTAACTATTTTATAGCCTGCATTAATAATTCTCATAAACACCTCCTACAAAGCACCACAATATTCCGACAACAAACATCGTAATTTTCTTACTTTTTTTCTAAAACTCTCATTCCACTCTCTATCATGTCAACCGCTTATATATTAACTTAAACATGAAAGCACAAACTTTTTAGATTCAGAATAAGTGACATAATAAAGTCATATTCATCAATATTTATTTGTTGTACAAGATTTACTATTGCATTCTTACTGGTCTGGCTTTCTTTAACTCTATTTTTTATTACATATAATTTCAATTTATCACTCAATTTTAATAAAAAATCAATTTTTCCCAACAGTATTTTATAATCTGTTTCCTTTAAATATTCTCTATCAAAAAGAAACCTAATTCTTTCTTTCATTAATTTAAATTTCTCATTTATTAAAAATGCAATTCTCGCATCAGTAAACAATCGCTTTCTTCCAAGCTCTGTATTTACAAACTTACCATATACATAAATACCATAAACTCCTTTTTTTTGCGGCAGGATATTATTCTCATTCTCTGTTGGATTTTTTGACGCTAAATAGCACTCTAATTGATACAAAAAAGTTTTCAAATCAAAAAAACATTCTGTATTATTAGGACTGTATTCTATCGTTCTTATTATATCATTATAATTTGTACTTACCGCCTTCAAAAAAATTTCAAAAGAGATTACACTGCAAGATAGTTTATATTTATCATTGTAACCCAAAATATAAATTTCTTGTTTTTCTTCATCAATTCCATATAGTAAATTTGCATGAAAATAATTTTCCTTATTATAAAATGCACGATTTGGAATATAAAACTCATTTAACATAATTTGAATATATCTTCCAGATTGAATATTCATTTTACAAAAATTTAAAACGTTCTTCCAAAGCACCTCTATAGTACGTATTGTTTCATCTCTGTATAACAAAAAATGATTTAATATATGATGAGAAAAATTCCTCTCCGGCAAATCATAATAATCATAACATACTACTTTATCTTCCTCTGTATAATATGTCTGCATATAATTCATAAACAACCAATTATAATATTGATTTTCACCAGCATTAACATTAATCCCAATTTTACTCACTTTAATTTGACTATCAATAATTTCATTAACAATTTCCAATGTTTTTCCATCATCTAGAACTACATAAATTTTCAATTTATTAATATTTTTTATTAATCTTATTGTCTTTATTTCTTTTGCAGATAAACTTGGTACCTTTCTATATTTTCCATCCACCTTATAATACAATCCACTATTTTTCACTATACCAATCCTAATAATATTATAATCTTCTTTGCAACATTTTCGATAATTATCATCTGTGAGTATAACATTAAATACACTATCTCCTTGTGTAAATGTCCATTTCTCTATTTCAACGCAAATTTCATCTACAGCATTACAGTTTCTAATTAAAAACGCCTCATTATTTCGTGAATACTTCTTGCTTTTAATAATTTGATGCGAAGATTTTATACATAATTTTGTATCTTCCCCATCAAATGTCCAATTTTGATTTTCAAAATTTTGTATTAACAAAGAATATAAAACATCATTTGTGTGTTCTTCGTTTTGCATAATTGCATTAATATAGCCATGATGTGCATAAACCGAAATCGATGGCTTTTCACAAATTCCCAACACTTTTTTCATAATCATTCCTCCTCGCAAAAAAAATCAATAACATGATTCACCACTTCTTCAATGTCTTGATTTAAAAGAAATGTTCTAATTCCAAAAACTTTTTCCACAATAGATTTTCTTTGTTTAAATTCGTCTTCCGAAATTACTGTTTTTTTTCCATATACTCCAGCAATTTCTTTTTCTAGTTTCACCGGAAATACTACAAATGCTATAACCTTACTTGGTGACGAACTTTCAATAAATTGCACTGTTCTCCTGATGTATTCTAACTCATCAAAATAATTTATACACAAAATAACAGCATCTGGCTGAGTTGCTACTAAAAATGCATATTGTTGAAACAAATAGAAAGAAATATTACCATAATCGTAGGAAACAGTTCCTGATTGACACCCAACAATAATAATATCAGGTTCTTTTTCACATATAGACTGCATTTGCATATTAATATACTGTACTGCCTCCTCATTTTGCAATTCAACCAAAGAATTATAACCAATCGGAAACACATAATCAAAACCAAACAATTCGGCAGTAGGCTCTGTTCCTAGTTGACCAATCGAATATCCTCTTTTCATAATTTTTTCTCTCAAGAGTAATTGTAATGTAAATTTACCCTGTTTCGAACTTGTGCCAAATACACCCAAAATAGGTTTATTATAACGAAACAACTTTCCTTGTCTTTTTGGAAGAACTTCTTTTTTTAAAACCGCTGGTGTATAAACATATCCTTTAGAAATTTTATACTCATCTAAATCATCTAAGGAAAAAATTTGAACTTGATTTTTAACACAATTTTCTGCCAAGTCATGAAATACATCTTCCTTTTTAACCTTATTTTTTAATTTATCCCTATGACCAATAATCATTGTATCAATATTATTAAAATCTATATCTCTTATGTTTTTTATTTTGTAATCCATCATAATCCTGGCATAAGGCATAAGTTGTGACACATTAGCTCCTACTCTTCCTGAATACTTAATATCATAAACCGCATCAATTTCAAAATCGATTAAATTCTGATGTGCCAAAATTCCTTGTATTTCCTTTGAAAAAGGAAATACAGCGGCCCTCTTTATCGGAATAAAATTTTGTTTCTGATCACTATAATTCAACTGAATAGTCTTAACTGCATTTTCTTGCAACATTCTATGCGCTTCTTCTACTGTTGTATTACGAGATATAAGTTTAGAAATTATCGCCGTCACATGTGCACATGCAAAACTATTCCCCCCTAAAAACATGTATTCCGGTTCGTTCCACGCCAAACGCTGAATCCCCCCTCTTGCCACTACATTAATGACATTATCTTCTACATAATAAAAATTATTACTTTTGGTAATTGATTCCTCTGACGTCACACCAATAACTTCTGGAAATGCAGCTGGAAATGACATTGAACCATCATTCGAAAATGCCGAAATAAGTATTATTCCATTATCATACGCCCTATGACAAACCTCACGTAAATTTTCCATATCTAAGCACACAGTCACCCCCAAACTCAGATTAATAATTTTAACCTCTAATTCTATAGCCAAATTAAGCGCCCTAATCAATACATCAACATCAACCTCCTGGCTTTCAACCGCCCTGATATTAATTAATTCACATCCTTTAGCACATTCTTTTCGTATAATATTATACACAGCAGTCCCATGTCCATTTCTTACATTGCTTTTTACAGGAGAACCACTTGGTGTTATTTCATAAATTTTAGTCTCAAAAAAATCTTTATGTGCATGATAAACTCCAGAATCAATAATTGCTATCTTAAGTTTTGTCTCCATTCAATATTACCCTCCTATTTATCTCTTTTATAAAATTCCGCTTGTCTACTATACATTTCTGCATATAAACCTTTTAAGTTCATTAATTGATCATGGCTACCATCTTCTTGAATCGTATGCTTTGAAAATACAAGTATTCGATCACAAAACTTTCCACTAGCTAATCTATGTGAAATAAAGAAGGATAATCTTCCGTGCATAAGCAGAACCAATTTTTTATATAAATCATACTCAGCTAATGGATCCAATGCTGCCGTCGGTTCATCCATGATTACAATTTTAGAATCTTTATAAAGTGCTCTTGCAATAGCCATTTTTTGCTTTTCCCCACCTGAAAACTCTGTGCCATTATCGTCATATAATCTAGACACAATCGTTCCCATCTTCTCTGGCAGTGACTCGATTTTCTCATCTAAACCAGCTAATCTCAGCACCTCTTTCACATGATCTGCATTTACTTTTTTCCCTAATGTTATATTTTCAAGACATGAAAAAGCAAATGTTTTATAATCCTGAAACACACTCGAAAACATTGTGAGATAGTCATTATACTCGTATTCATTGATATTAACACCATTTAGCAAAATTCTTCCCTTTGTTGGTCTATAAAGACGAAGAAGCAAATGAATAAATGTCGTTTTTCCAGCTCCATTTTCTCCAACAATCATAATTTTTTCATCGTTTCTGAACTCACAACATATATCCTCTAATACATAATTTTGTGCTCCAGGATATTGAAAATAAACATGAGAAAACTCTATTACAAATTCGTCCTTATTGCCAATCTTCTGTTCTCCTTTATTTTTATCTTCTATATTCATATAGTCTATTAAATGCCTAACATTGAGACCATTCATACGCAAATCAACAAAATCTGACATAATTTGTAAAATTGAATTTTTAAAATTAGAAACAGCATTAAAATACATTGAAAAATCACCAATACTGATTGATCTACGTATTAAAATTTTAATTCCAAGAATTCCATAAATAATAACATCCTGCAAACCATTTGTAATACCACCAATACGAAAAACTCTTTGTTGTCTTGTTATAATCTTCTTCATAAAAGAATAACACATTTTTGACAATCCGGAATATTTTTCATCAATGAGTTCAACGCAATCATTGATTCGCGTCTCTTTAACAAAACTAAAGTCACTACATATTGATTGAAGATACCCGATACGTCTTTGATAAGGAATCACTTCAACACTACATTGATACTGTACTTTCTTTGCCTTAGAATTAATCCATGAATTAAATGCCACAACTAAAACAACTGGAATTAACACATAAAAGCCAATTTGCATAACAATCACTGTTACACCTATTATCACAACCACATTTGAAATAATGCTCCGGATACTTCGGATCATATCTATAAAATTAGATCCGCTAACCACTTTTAACCCAAGTTCCCGTTTTTCTAATATTTCAGGCTGCAAAAGCATTTCATATTCAAGATCCATGGTTTTTCTATTAAGTTTATAACTTAATTCAAACATTAACCACTGTCCTTTTAACTCTACCTGTTGCTCAAAAACATGAAAAACATATTGTATAATAACGTCAGAGATTACCAAGACAGATATAATATACAAAAATTGCTGAAGTGACTCCCCCTTTACTAAATAATCAAATATGATTTTTGATAAAATAATTTTAGGAAAAGGCTGCAATGCTCCGAAAAAAATGTCTCCAATCAAAATTGATATTAACATTTTATCATATTTGATTATAACTTTAAAAAAATCAATAATGCTCTTCATCTTCTATCTCCTTTCTTAGTACACAAGCTTTATTACACGCAAAAAAATCATCATGCGTTTCTTGTGAAGATGCTTTGCAAACAAAGCAATGTGCAGCATATTTACATCCGCTACATTTTTCCATTCCATTCGATTGGCGTAACATATGAAGCACCTTCGACCTTTTCCAATATGACATTATATCAGAAAATTTTTCTTTATACTGTAAATGTGAGCATGGCATATAATTTCCATCTATATCAATGAAATAGACCATTCGTCCGGCTTGACATCCATTAAATGTAATTGGAAGCTTTTTTTGATACAAAAAGTAATTCAACAAACTATTGCAGCCTTCAATCTGTATATCTACTTTTCCTTTATTCCGATATTTTTTTATTACCTCACTAAGATATTGGTAATCTTCATATGCCATAGCGGACTTGATTTCACCACAACTCAACTTATTCGAAATCACATTAATCCACTTAACTCCATTTTCTTCAGCAAATTTTATTAAATTTTCAAAATCTCCTACATTATCTTTTCTCCCCACCCAGTTAATTCCACAAGGAATAGATAATCCCTTAAAAATCTGAAATGCATTAACTGCATAATCATATCCATCCCTAGATTTATCATTAATTTCTTGTATTGATCCATTTAACGAAAACGTAATATGTACTTTCTTGTTATCCAACTTTTTAGCGACATTTTCTGTTATTCCATAACCACTCAAAAAACAATATACATCTAATAATAATTTATCAGAAATATAAGAAATTAGTTTCAAAAAATAAGGATGCATCATTGGTTCACCACCATTTATCATTATACTTCCTACTCCCGCTTTTTTTGCCTCCTCTAATCTTTTACAAAGCGCCTCAAAATTTGCATGTTTTGGAGTTAAACTTTTATAACACTGAGGACACTTCAACGGACAAACAGTTGTTATCTCAATTTGACATATTTTAGGAGTTTCAAAAAATCCTTGCTCTTTAAAAAACAACATTTCTTTTTTTATACTACCATTCATTTCCAATCTCCTTTTTAGATGAAATCACAGGGGAAACCAACAATGTTTCCCCTTAGCAATTTCCTTTTGCCTACTAAAATATTTTAGCAAAATACATTGGTTGTACATCCCTCATTTGTATAAAGAGAAACTGATGTACTTACTTTAATATTCTTCTTAACCATCTTCTTCATAACTGCAAAACCTCCCTTCTTTGAAAATTATATTAATCCAAGTTAAATCGGATTATTACCATCACTCACTCTTATTCACTTGCTCTTCCAGTAACTCACAAAACCCCTTAAAAGAAACAAGTGATTCATAATTAAAGATTTCGTCTGGAATCTCTATTCCTAAATTATCTTCAATTGCCACCATAGCTGAAATAAATTCTAATGAATCCTCCAAAGATTCTGCAAGATTAAAATCTTCTTTCCTCATTGGCAATTCTATTCCCTCTTCCAATAATATTTCATATATTCTATTTTGCATATTCTTCCTCCATTCAATTTTATTTATGCAACTCTATTTTACCTTTTTTATCTAAAATTTTTAAAATCGAATCCATCATTCCATATTCTATTGGGCAACGAAATTTCTCTTTACAACCAATTCTTTTTCTAGGACAACTGTCCCCCATACAGACTGGAAAATAATAGCATTTTTTACATTCTTCATTTGCTTGGTTCATATCAAGTAGCCATTCACAATAATCACTTTTTCGTATCCCGTCTTCTAACGTACCAATCATAGTAATATCTTTATTTTCAAAATCGCAAGTACATTTGTATATAGTTCCATCACTACCTATTGTATATTGATTGCATTTCGCCGCATAACAAATCTGTCCACCAGGAGAAAGCAATGTCTTATATACATCTGCATCAATGTATTCATAATTCTTTTCTAATAATTTTCCAAATCGCTTTAAATCAATCAATTGATTCTTTATTTCTTTTATTCGAGTTCCCCCAAAATCCATAACAGGACGTAACAATATTGAAAACCTCTTATCTTCACCAAAGTTTTCAGCAATATATCTTAGATAGTCATTTATTGCATTTGAAGCCCCTATCATACAGTTCGTTCTTAGCAGTATCTTTATTCGTGCCCGCCTTCTTTCTCTACTTATCTTTTGCAAATTTCTCATGATCATATCAAATGTAGGTCTTCCATCTGACAGTGGTCTTTGTTTATCATGAATTTCGGCAGTCCCATCTATTGTTATTTGATAATTTAATACTCTAGCCCGATATAACCGATCAAATATTTCTAAATCTAAGAGATAACCATTTGTAGTAATAGATGAAAAATATAACTTTCTATGTTTTTTACAAATCTCCATGAACTTAGATGACAGTTCTTCTATTAAATCAATTTCAATAAGCGGTTCACCTCCAAACCATTCAACTCTCAGGCTTTTCTTGTCTTTAAGTTTTTTCTGGACGAAATCAATTAATTGATTCACTTTTTGAATACTCATTTTACCATTATTGAATTCCTCATAACAATAAATACATTTAAAATTACATTTTTCTGTAGGAAGAATTATTATCTGAAGTGTGTCATCTTTCATCGTTTTCAAATAAAGTTCTTTCATATAAATATCTTCATTCACTTTATCACTAACCAAATGCCCTTTTTCTTGCAAAAAAATTTATTACTTTTGTATCAACTTCTGCAAATTTCCCATTGTTAAAAACTTCGCTAAACTCACTTTTATTAAGTTTGCAAATACTATTATATCCAATGCGAGCATTATAAAATATAACTTCATTCTTTTCTGAATCTACCATATATGTATACTTAGATATTTTCATATTTAAGTTCTCCCCTCATGAAAATTATTTTTCGCGACACGATAAATACTACCTATATATTTCTTTTTCATTTTCGTATTATTATACAATTTTGACTAATTAAAGCAATACCTTTTGCACGAAACGACATTTTTCGTACCTTTTTGGTCATTTTTAATCTTTGCATTAATCCTTTTGCCATTTTAACCGCAAAACACATGGTAATTGTAATAATGCAGATAAACAAAGACTAATCGCTACACAACTTGCATAATATCTCAAACGAACTATAATTAATATTACATAAAACATCATTATAACAATCACTAGAAAGCGTGTCATCCAGCTATATTGTTCCTTTTCCGTTTCTGATAATCTTCTATTTTCCGAATCAATGGGGCTGTGTATTATAATATTTATTACAGCAACAGCCACCAACCCATCAAAAAAACACTTGTTAGAAATATGTGCTACCACATATAAACATAATGCTAATAATCCGGTAGAGACAATCAAACATACAAATGCATGCTTTGCGTGAAAGCCACCAGCAAACTTTCTCAATACCATAAAAGGAAAAACTATTAGCATACCTTCCCAAAACATTCCTATCACTCCGCTGATAACCAAAAAGATTATCAACGGAGTAAGAGAAAGCAGAAAACTATACAATGCATATTCATATAGTTCTCTATCGCTTGGGGCAATGGCGTTATGCTTAATAAGCCATCTGCTTAACAAGCTCACAATTTGATTCATTTTTTAATCTTTTTGAATCTTTCCAAACTTTTTGGTGCTTTTGGCTGATACACAATGAAACATGATGTTGAATTTGCCTCTGCAAACAATACACCATTAAGTGCCTTTGCCACTAATTCTGCTGGTTTGGTCTTTAATGCTTTCATAAATATTACCTCCCTTTTAATTTTATATTTCTTTCATATATTAACTTATTTTCGCTCAAAAATCGACACCTTAAACACGAATGGACAAATATATCATTTTTTTGGTCATTTTTCCTCTTTTTTCCATCTTCTTTATATGTATCGCAGAACACCCCAAATATTACAGTATATTTTATAATGTAATACAGAATTATTCTGTAATATATTCTTCTTTCGTTTTTCATTAACTGTTATGATATTTAATGAAAGGGGGTAACACTTTTGCAAGAACAAATGTTTTTAAAATTAGGAAATCGAATTCGTCTTCGTCGCAAAGAATTAGGTCTTTCTCAGAGCAAGCTGGCAGAATTATTAGATATTTCTAACAATCATATGTCTGCCATTGAAAATGGCAGGGAAAAACCTAGTATGGATAAATTTATTCACATATGCGACTTATTAAAAACCACCCCTGATTTTCTGCTTCTGGGCAGCATTCATCCAAATAATGTTCCTTTAAATATTGTGATAATCTTAGATTATGCAGTTCCGAAGACATTAAATTAGCCGGAGAAATGGTTGAACTCATGGTTGCAAGAAATCAACATAATTGGAATAAAAATAAGTTTTAATATTTTATCCCATCCATTCTTCATATACTTGCTTTTTCATTAATTTTATGTATAATGGAAGTATATGAAGAAAGGGGTATGTGAGTTTGCAGATTTTTATTTGTGACGACGACAATATTATTGTAGATAAATTACAAAAATATATTATTGAATATTTCAAACAAAGAAAGCTTAAAGTTCCCAAAATCTTTACTTACAACAATGGAGAAGATCTTCTTCATGATTCAAGCGATAAAGATATTGTTTTTCTTGATATCGAGATGCCCGGGCTTAACGGTATCTTAATCGGTCAAGAATTAAAACAACGCAATAAAAACACAATCATATTTATAATAACTTCTTTTACAGAGTATTTGGATGATGCAATGCGTTTTCATGTATTTCGTTATTTATCGAAGCCCTTGGATAAACAGCGCTTGTTTCAAAATATGAACGATGCCCTCGAATTATATAATTCAACTAATACAAAAATTCCGCTAGAGACAAAAGACGGAGTTTATACCGTTTCCGCCTCTGATATTATTTTTATAGAAGGACGGAAACGGACTATACACGTATATACAACACATCGAGAATATATCGTAATTCCTAAAATGTCCTATTGGGTTACCGCCCTTGACAGCCCTTGTTTTTTTCAATCTCATCGCAGTTTTATTGTAAATATGCAATATGTGACCAATTTTGATCACTCACTGATTCATCTTTACAACGATCAGTATACTGCTTATTTGACAAGAAGGAAATATTCTGATTTTAAGGAAGCTTATTTTTTATATCTTGAAAGTACGAGGTGATATTTATTATGCCAATACAAATCTGCTATATTATAATTTACATACTTGAGGGCTGTATTCTTTGGCAGTATTGTAAAAATCTATTTATCCCTTCCCATACAAGGCGGCGCCAAATAACGGTCTTGTCTTTTTGCTATGTTTTGTTATTTATCGCTTCCTTACCACAGAATTTTGCTATTAACCTTTTGGCATTTCTAACTCTCAATTTTATATACATTTTCTTTATGTATGAGACAGAATTTCTTACTGCTTTTTTCCATTCTTTTCTCATTACAATGATTATGACTTTGAGTGAACTGGGATTTTTTAGTATTCTTTCCTATTTTATTCCGGATTTTTATAATAACAAAACTTATTTTCAAAATGTAATAGCATTGACCATTCCAAGTAAATTATTATATTTTTCTTTACTTCAATACATTTCCCAATATATTAAGAGAAAAAAGACAAGAGAACTTGCCTCTGACAAAAACACCCTCTTCCTAAATATAATCCCGATATTATCCGGGTTTATTGCTATTGTTCTTGCTACCGTCTGTATGTATGTTCACTTACCATTGTACCTGAACATTATGATAACAATTAGTGTCATTTTGCTTCTTGCCATCAACGTTTTTCTGGTTTGGTTTCATACAGCAATGCAGGAAAAAAACCAAAGATTTTTAGAAATGCAGATTTTGCTGCAAAAAGAATCCGCTGCAGTAAATTATTTCGATGCGCTGCATAAACAAGACGAAAAACAAAAAATATTGATCCACGATATTCGAAAACACCTATCTTCAATTGCAGAATTAAATGAAAAAAATGAGCCACAAAAAGTGGCTTCCTACATCCATGAGATCATTAAATCTTCTGACTTACAGACCTCTGTCCGTATCTCCGATAATGATTTGCTTAACACTATTATTTTTAAGGTTAAACAACAATGTACAGAGTTTCATATTTCATTGATTACAGATGTTCGGACCGGATGTGTTGATTTTCTATCTGAATATGATTTGACAGCATTGTTCAGCAATCTGTTAGATAACGCTGTTGATGCTGCCAAAAACATACCAAATTCATTTATTGAATTAAATATTTCCGCTCACAACCATGACAGTATCGTTATTTCCATGGTCAACTCATGTAAAAAAGATCCTTTTACCCGAAGCCACCGTTTAACATCAACCAAAAAGGATAAACAAAACCATGGCTATGGCATGAAAAGCATCGAACGTGTTATTAAAAAATATAATGGTAACTCTCGCTTTTATTTTAACCAAGAGAGTTGCACATTCCATGCTGTTATTATTTTGAGTTTTAATTCTATATAATTACATAAGTATCTTTTTAAATCTATTTTTCTGTTTCACACCTGCCTTAATCACTACTTTCCTATTCACACCGGCAAATGCTTTTGCTCCCACATTTTTCTTTGTCAAATTCTTTATCTTAAGAGTGATTTTTTTCAAGTTCTTACAACCGCTAAATGCCTCGCGTCCTATGGCTTTTACATATTTTCCAATCGTAAGTTTTCGAAGTGATTTGTCATTTTTAAAGGCTCTTGCACCTATGAAAACGACCTTGTATTTTGCGCCCTGTATTTTTACATAATTTGGAATAACAACAGCACTTGTCTTGGAGTAATGTTTTACCAATTTCACTCTTTTTCCAGATAAAATTTTATAGATATTTCCCTTCTCAACATGACCATTATCTGCCATGGCAGAACCAGAAGTGGAAGGATTTTGTGTCATGTCATTGACTGGCTCATTTATCGGTGTCGGCGTATTGTCCGTTACCTTCGTTGTATCTTGATTCGGCGTATTGGTTGGTGGTATATTTGTCGGTGACGGAGACGTCATTGACGCGATATCCGGCGTCTTAACCGGCGTTGTATCCGGCGTACTCGTCGACGTTGGCGGCACTGTTGGAACCGGCGTCGTTACCGAAGTATCTAATTTGGGAATCGCTTCTGTTTTTGTCGTTCCACATTCTGTACAGATGAATGTCCGAACGCCATCCGTCTCTGTCGTCGGAGCGACACTGATTGTTCCATTGTCCCATATATGCCCGGTAGGGTCTGTATAATTTGATATTTCCCTATAATCGCATAACATACATTGCAAGATCTCATACCCCTGCTCTGTGCAAGTCGCATGCACATACGAGCAGGCAAAATTATCCTGGTATCCTAGATCTTCCACATAACCGTTGGAATATTGATTGTAACTCATATGCGGATGTTCTGCTTTTTTTCCATCCGAAACGGTACGGCACACTGCCCCTTCCGGAATTTCACCAAGACTGACTGCCCCATTATTTGTAGACTTGGCGGAATCATTAATGGAAAGGGAACCATCTGTATTAATCGCCGCTGCATAAGTTTCTTCCGGTGTCGATGAACTGCTATTAGAATCAAAATGAATCACATACGTTTTGATATCACTATAATCTTCCTTGGCATAGTTAATTCCTTTGCAGGCACGTGACGCAGTTGCCCGTCGATTAAAACTGTTGCCATTATGCGAATACGCATATACATTACCATTGGCGTCAATCTGGCTTACTAAAGTAGCATGAAGGTAAATATCATGTTTGGCACAATATGTAATAATGGCATCTCCTACCGAAATCTTGCCTACATTGGAACCTGTATTTTTTATGTAACGATCTCCACCGGATGTTGTCTGCGTTGACAGCTCAATCTCCGAAGCGGTTCCGATTTTGGAAAGGGTATTATAAAGATTCCGCACCACTTTCAAATTGGATGGCGTGATGGAAAGTCCACCGGCTCTCAGACATTCAGCCACAAATTCCGCACAAATCCAGTTATTCGGACAATTTGCTGTATACTCCGTATGATTCGCTGCACAATGACTTCTCGCAAACTCTACTGCCGCAGAACCGGAATACGAATATGCTTTCGTCTCCTGCACCGGCACAATAACCAGCGATACGACCAATAATAAGCGAATAATAGTCGTAAAAATAGATTGCTTTTTCATATGAAATCTCCTCGTATTTTCTATATTTTTCTTTGGTTTCCTATGCTTTTCATCTTATCTTATAACACTCATGCTGTCAACTGTTCTTTTTTGCACCCTTAACTAAATCCACAACAATTTTACTCTAACAACGTTTCTTTAATTTTGCTTCGCCTACAATCTCTCGATTGTTAAATATCACCATTTTCTCTGCCCGCTCCCACGGATTTTTCCCATTTTTGTCCTTTGTCCAAAATTTATCAGTGACCGCAAGGTGCACTTTGGCTCCTGTCCAAAAAAATCCAAACTTTTTTCGGATTCGAACAAGCATCGTCTGGCTTACCGGTTTTCCTTCTTTGTCTACAAAGCAAACCGGAAAAATCATGTTGTTTACTAAACGCAATCGTGGAAGACCTATTCCTCCCTTCCGAAGTGTATACCACTTCACCGTTGCTTTTCCTAATTGTGGTTCTGAGGCACATTTGCGCTCACCCTTTTTGAAGACAGGGTAGTAGTTGTGGGTTAGTAAAACAACAAACATTAGAGGTATAAGTATATCACTTCCCTCTCGAAATCTTACTCTATGTGGTTTTAAAAGTGGAATTGCAAAGAAAATTCCACCAACAACCACAAACAAACCAACTCCGATAGAGCAGCAAAATTTGATCTTTTCGTCACACTCATCATGTTCCTTCAAAATTTTACCACACCAAGGGCATTTGACTCCTTCAATTTTTTTCAAAAAAAACATCTCATTACTCCTATTTAAATTAAGTTAATGGATCATCACCATAATCAGCCCCCATTTCACAATATAATGGTTCATGCATTTCACGCATGACAAACGATGCTAAACTTTGTGTAGCTTCTGATAACCGCATTTTTTCCTCTGTAATCGAGTTCTTTCGACCATGTTTCATACCATATTTTTCCTTTTTTATTATATCTCATTCTTTGTACTAAGTCCAATTAGATTTTGTTATATATTTTATAACTTTGAAGTTATATTTCTTTTTTTCGGCATCTCACCTCTGCATTCTTCTCTTTCCCCTATTTCCGGGGTGCCTCCCTTGACTTCGGGGCGGCGACTCACCTCGGGGCGACTTGCTTCCCCCGCCTTCCGGGGTACCAGAACCAGCCTCGCATGCACATCTCACCACGCAAACATCTCCTCCCCCCGCCTTCCGGGGTGCTCCCCTATGCCATACGGATCTTGGGCATCTTTCCCTGCGGAACTATTTCTGCGGAGCAGAGGATGCGTGGAATTTCCCGAGAAGAAGGTGATGTGGAGTGCAAAACTGTCTGAAGAAAAGGGATAAAGCAGAAAAAGCCCCGATTGCGTACCGCAATCGGAACTTTTTCCTTTATATCTTTTCAAGTTTTCTGCACGAAACATCTTTTTCCTTCTTCGAAAGAAAGTCCTGCATTCTCCTCCGTAGAAATTCGTTCTGCAAGGGGAAGATGCCCAAGATACTACGCGATAACCTTCTTCGGACATTTCTCTGCACATTTTCCGCAGCCCTGGCATTTGAGTGGATCGATCGTCGCAAGGTTGTTTTCTAATGTAACAGCACCAAATTCACACTGTCTTACGCAGAGACCGCAGCCGATACATCCGGCTTTGCAGACACTCATAACATCTTTACCTTTATCTTTGGAATTACAATTTACCTGATATTTGGTGTCATATGGCTGGAGTGAGATTACGCCGTTTGGACAAGTTTCTACACATTTGCCGCAAGCGACACATTTTTCCGGGTCAACCGATGCGATGCCGTCTTTGATCGACAAGGCACCAAACTGGCAGGCAGCCACACAGGAACCAAGTCCGAGACATCCGTAAGAACAAGCTTTGTCTCCACGTCCGGGAACCATTACCGCCTGACGGCAGTCCTGCGCTCCTACATAATTGTATTTAACGCTTGCCTGCTCGCAGGTTCCGGCACAACGCACTTTGGCAACCATTTTTACGGCTTCTCCGGCTTCTACACCGAGGATTGCGCCGATTTTCTCTGCGACAGCCGCTCCACCGACCGGACAGCCATTTACTTCTGCTTTTCCGGCTACGATAGCTTCTGCCAGTGCGTCACATCCGGCATAACCACAACCACCGCAGTTATTGCCCGGCAGACACTCTCTGACCTGTTCTACACGTTCATCCACTTCAACTGCAAAAAACTTACCTGCTACACCAAGCAAAAGACCGATAGCGATTCCAAGAACTCCAAGGAGCACCATCGAAATAAGTATCGTATTCATATGAATTCGCCCCTTTCTTTAGAATCCCACGCCGCCGAAGCCACAAAACGCAATCGCCATAAGACCGGCTGTGATCAGCACGATCGGTGTACCTTTGAAAGCTTCCGGAATGTTACTGTTTTCCAATTTTTCACGAATTCCTGCCATCAGAACAATTGCAAGCAAGAATCCAAGAGAAGCGCCGATACCATTTACAACGCTCTCAAGCACGCCGTATTCATTCTGCACACTAAGGAGTGCCACACCAAGTACAGCACAGTTCGTCGTGATCAATGGCAGATAAACACCGAGTGATTTGTAAAGAGCCGGCATCATTTTCTTGAGAACCATCTCTACAAACTGCACAAGGGCAGCGATCACAAGGATAAATACAATCGTGTTCAAATATTCCAGCTGAGCCGGAACAAGCAAATAATTATATAAAATACTGGTACAAAGAGAGGCGATCGTGATAACGAATACAACCGCACCTCCCATACCTGCCGCTGTTTCCACTTTTTTACTTACACCAAGGAATGGACAGATACCCATAAACTGGCTCAGTACGAAGTTGTTTACAAGAGCAGCCGTAAAGAGAATTGTAAAGATTGTCATTTGTCATCCTCCCCCTTTCTCTCTTCCGGTGTGTTGCCACAGGTTTCAATATGACTTGCACATGCTGCACAATTTCCGGTACATCCTGCTTCTTCTGCTTCCGGTGTATTGGTTGCGCAAGGCATTTTCAATTTGTTCTGGATCGCAGTCAGTCCGGCAAGTACGAAAAACGCACCCGGTGCCATGACAAACATAGCAATATGGAACTGATCCGGAATCAGATGGAATCCAAAGATAGATCCGCTTCCGAGAATTTCACGGAAAATACCGATCAAGGTAAGACCGACCGTAAATCCAAGTCCCATACCGATACCATCCAGTGCCGATAGGATAACCGGATTCTTGGAAGCATACGCTTCGGCACGACCAAGAATAATACAGTTTACAACGATCAACGGGATATATACACCCAGCGCGCTGTCAAGTGCCGGCAGATATGCCTTTAAAAGCAGCTGCACAATCGTTACGAAAGACGCAACAACGACAATAAATCCCGGAATACGTACACGATCCGGTATAATATTTCGCAGTGCCGAAATCATCATATTGGACAATGTCAATACTACCGCTGTAGAAAGTCCCATGCCGATCGCATTGATGGCACTTGACGTAACCGCCAGCGTCGGACACATACCGAGCATCATGACAAATGTCGGATTTTCTTTGATAATACCGTTATGAAGACGTTCTGTATATTTATTCATCATTCAGCCCCCCTTAACTCTTTATCATAGTAAAGGATACCTTTAACTGCATTGGCAATCGCACGGGAAGTAACGGTCGCTCCGGACATTGCCTCAATCTGTCCCTTCTCATCTTTTGGCGTCGTTCCGGCTTTGTAGAACATCGGAATTTCGTCACTGGAAGGATATTGAAGACCTTTGTCCAATGCAAATTTATTTTTAAAACTATCGCTTTCACAGTTTGCACCAAGTCCGGCAGTCTCTGACTGGCTCGTAATCTCGATACCGGTCACCGTACCGTTGTACACACCAAGTACAAAGGAAATGCTTCCGCCGTAACCTTTTTTCGCATCTGCAATGTACACATATCCGGCATCCGAACCATTTACCTGAAGTTTCTTCACCGTTGTCACATTGACATATTTGGAATACGATTCGGATTGTTCCTCTTCTACTTCTTTTGAGGAATTCAAAATGTGTTTGGTAAGGAAATCATTTGCCTGTGCTACGGCATCGTCGCCGGCATCGGCAACGGTCGCTCCGTCTACGGAAGCAATGACTTTCTCGCAGGCCTTACTGTCTGTATCTGCCTGTCTCTGGGCAATGGTTCCTTTGGTCATGGTATAAACGCCAGCCAGGATACCTCCCAGAACCAACGTGATGACGCAAAGAATAATCGCATCGATCACAAAAGAGCGTTCTTTTTTCTCACTACTCATTGACTTTGCCCTCCTTTCCAAATGCCTTTGGAATGGTAACTCGTTCAATCAATGGCACGAACAGGTTTCCAATGATGATCGCAAAGGAAACACCCTCTGCGGATTCTCCGAAGAAACGGAACAATCCGGTCAGAAGACCAAGAAGAATCGCATACAATACTTTTCCCTTGGATGTAATCGGGCTTGTTACATAATCTGTCGCCATGAAAAAGGCACCAAGCATCAAACCGCCGCCGCACCATTCCATAAATACAGGAACGTATGCGCCTGTTGCGTAGCTGTAGATTAAAGTAAATACGGTAAATGTCGCTATGTAAATTACTGGAATTTTCCAGTCAATGATCTTTTTCGCGATCAGGTAAATTCCACCGATCAAAAGAGCAAGTGCGGATGTCTCACCAATCGTTCCCCAAGTTGTACCGAGGAACATGTCTTTCAGCGTCGTTGCGAGGTCTGCCTGACAGGTAGCCTCTTTTACCTGCATCAATGGGGTCGCACTGGAAACCGCATCCAGTGTTGCCTGATAACCGCCCCAGATCTTATTTCCTTTCGGAATTGCAAAACTGTTTGTCATAGCGCTGCTGAATGACAGCATCAAAAAGCATCTTGCGCCGAGCGCCGGGTTCATGAAGTTCTGACCCAGTCCACCAAACAACTGTTTTACAATGATAATTGCAAATACACCGCCGATCACGCACATCCAAAGCGGCAATGTTGCAGGCAGGTTGAGTGCCAGCAAAAGTCCTGTCAGAAGTGCACTAAAATCGTAGGTTGTAACTTTTTGTTTCATTAATCTCTGCCATACATACTCTGCCAGCACGGTGCTGACGCATGTCGTCAGAATGACAAGCAGCGCACGTACGCCAAAGTTTCCAATTCCTACCAATGTCGCAGGAATCAGTGCAATACATACATCTCTCATGATGGATTTGGTAGATGACTTGTCTCGTACATGAGGAGATGATGATACATTTAATAATTTCTCCATCTCAAATAACCTCCATTTATCTGCGCAAATTATTTTTTGCGGCTCTGATCCATCACGGCACGGCGTGCCTGCTTAAAGGATTGTGTCAAACGTCTCTTCGCCGGGCAAACATAGGTACAAGTACCACATTCGTAGCATTCCATACCATTTAATTTCTGGAACAGATCCAGATCCTGGCGGTCTGCTGCCTCTGCCATCTTCTGTGGAACGAGGTGGCTTGGACAAACGCTTGCACAGCGTCCACAACGGATACAATTTGTCGGTTCATTGGCTGCGACTTCGTCCTTCGTCATCGCAAGGATGGAAGAACTGGTCTTGGTGATCGGTACATTGAGATCAAACATCGCCATACCCATCATCGGACCACCGGAAATAATCTTCTCTGCGCCCTCTTCCACAAGTCCGCCTGCTTCTTCCAGAAGTTCCGCATGACTCATACCAAAACGAACTTTATAATTCTGCGGCTGTGCCATCGCATCTCCGGTCAATGTCATAACACGGGTCATCGATGGTGTACATTTGCACACTGCATCATATACTGCCAATACTGTCTGCACATTGTCCACAACGCATCCCGCATCTGCCGGCAGCATTTTCGAATAGATCTTGCGGCCTGTCGTCACATAGATCACCTGACGCTCTGCTCCCTGCGGATATTTTGTTTTCAATGGTTTCACCGTAATTTTCGGCTCTTCCTGTGTCAGATACTGCAATTTGGCGATTGCTTCCGGCTTATTATCCTCGATCGCGATAATACCTTCTGCATTGTCAAACAACTGAAGCAACACTTTCAAGCCCATAACGAGGTCTTCCGGACGCTCAAGCATTAAGCGGTAATCCGAAGTCAGATACGGTTCACATTCTGCTCCATTGATAATTACATACTCAATTTCCTCTTCATTCTTTGGTGTTACTTTCACATTTGTCGGGAAACCGGCTCCGCCCATTCCGACAATACCGGCATCCTTGATGATCTGACGGATTTCCTCTTTGGACAGTGTCGTATAATCCCTGTCTTCTCCTAATCCTTCTACCGGAGTATCTTCTCCATCGTTTTCAATCACAACACAAGTTGCCTTGGCACCGGACCCCGTCAGACGCGGTTCGATCTTTTTCACAGTTCCCGAAACAGAACTAACGATGTTGGCAGAGATAAATCCACTCGCTTCGCCAATGATCTGTCCCATCTTGACTGTATCACCTACTGCTACCGTAGGAGTTGCCGGAGCACCGATATGCTGGGACATCGGAAAAACCATCTCGGTTTTCGGTTCCATCACACGAATCGGCTCATCCATGCTGAGTTCTTTTCCCTCGTACGGATGTGCTCCTCCTCTAAAGGTTGAATTTCCCAAGGTAATTCCCTCCTTTGGCGTGCTTTCTTATTTAGAAGCACTGCGTTTTATTGAGATTTTTTATCTAGTAACTTACATCATACCACTTTTTTTTACAAAAAACAAGATTTTGAGATGTGAAAAAAGGGCGAACATTTTATAAAAAATGACCGCCCCAAACCAAACATTCATTTGGTTCAAATGTCTGCAATTTGATTATTGCAATATTCTTCAACTAACTGTAGAAATTCATCCGCAACATCAATTTGCCGCTCTGTCTCTTCCCTGCTCGCGATATAAAAGTCATCATAATCACTTGCATGCCTTATTTCTTCAGCTTCGCTTATCTTTCTGCCAATTTCACGTGGAAAAATCTCCGTCTTAACATAACTCTTGTTAAAATTAGCTATTGCATCTTTATGTCGTTTAAAAGCATCCCCATTTACCGCGTGAACCGCATTTATTGCATGAAATATTGCATAATATGCTCTATTATTAGCCCCTTTATATTCGCCTGCCCGCAACAAAATTCTTGCCGAGCTCAAATCATCCTTTGCCGTTTGAACCCGATACAAGACCAAATCCTTCACCGTCCCTATATTCTCATGATTCTCCATACAACACTACTCCTTCCCGTCTTACATTAGCATAAAAGGGATAATTCACAACCCACTTATTAAAATGTTCTTCATTCTTTGCAATTGTTTTAATGTCCAGATCATTGTCCATATTAAAATCATAAGTCATATAGGAAAGCTGCTTGCTGTACTGCTTTAACGCAATATCCGGTATATCCAGCAGTATCATAATATCGACATCGGAATCTTCCCGCGCATCTCCTCTGGCATAAGACCCATATAAGATCACTCTTTTTAAATGTGTTCCATATATTTTCTGAACTTCAATAATATACTGATCCATTAAATGTTTCATTGCCTGCGTCATATCCCTTCCTCCTTCTAAAATATATATCCTTAAAGTTATGATATCAATTTTGCTTTTGGAATGCAACTCACAATTTTAAAAAGGGCGAACATTTTATAAAAAATGACCGCCCTAAACTCTTACACTGTCTCATGTAAATGATGATACTTTTCTTTTGTCGCCATTCCACCCCGGATATGCCGTTCTGACTTGTTGATGTCTAAAATCTTCCGGGCTTTTGCCGCCAGCCGCGGATTGATTTCTTCCATCCGCTCGGTCACATCCTTATGTACCGTACTCTTAGAAACCCCGAATTTCTTTGCTGTCTGCCGCACTGTCGCCCCATTTTCCACGATATAATTGGCAATCTCGACAGCCCGCTCTTCGATATATGTTTTCAAAAAACTACCCCCTGTATACTCGTTGTTTCATTGTATGCAGGGGGTGCAGGGTTTATGTATGAGAAATCTCAGTCTTTCTCACATCGTTCACAGATCATCTGATAAATCTCCGCATGATCTTTTTCTAAGGCAACTTCCAGTTCCGAATACAGTGTATCTTCGGCAAGTGCAAAATACCGCTCGTCTACTGCCGTGCTTTTCCAGGTGCAGAATATCCTCCACTTTACAGATTCCTTTCTCCAATAATTGTAACACAATTTTTCAGAGAATTTCAAAGGGCATTTTGCACAAAAATTCATCTAGCATATACAATGGAACATTTATCATCCATTCTTGTTGTCTATAATTCGACATAGACGAACGTATCGCCGTTTGAGGTCTATATTTTTCACAAAAAGCCTTAAGGCTTTTTGCACGCAGATTTTCTTCCGCTTTGACTTCAATAGGAATACATTGCATATCTTGCTGTATCAAAAAATCAATTTCACCAGTAGAATTTTTTGTAGAAAAATAATATAATTCTCGATCTGCTGCTTTCAACTGCTGTGCCACAAACTGTTCTGTCAACGCTCCTTTAAACTCTTCAAATATCCGACTGCCATCAAGCAAAACTTTTGCCGTTATATCCGCCCTTGCCCCTAGCAATCCAACATCCAGCATAAACATTTTAAAATTATTTAATTCCATATATGCAATCAACGGAATCCCCGGTTTACTAACCCTATAATTTTTTATAATCAATCCCGCATCTTCCAGCCATTGAATGGCCAATTCAAAATCTTTTGCCCGGGCACCCTCTCTAACAGAACCATAAATAAACTTACGATTTTCCTTTGCAAGTTGTGCTGGAATTGAATTCCATACCATTCGGATTCTAGGAATAACATCCTTTGGAGCATGCTTACTGAAATCTTCCTCATAATATTTCAACAAATCCCTTTGTATTTTCCGTACCTCATTAAAATCCTCTGTATCCAAATAAGTTTGAACCACTTCCGGCATCCCACCAATATAATAATACTTCTTCAATAATTCTGTATATTTTACCGAGTACGCATTTATCATTTGATAATCCTGTGACTGTAATAACTCTGCTAAATTTTCCTCTCCGTTTGCACGCAAAAATTCAGAAAAATTCAACGGATATAAATGCATAAAATCCACTTTCCCTACCGGAAAAGATGTTCCTTGATGAAGTGCAACACCAAGTAATGACCCAGCTGCAATAATTGCATATTGTGGAGCATTTTCATAGAAATATTTTAGCGAAGCTAATGCTTTCGGTGCCTCTTGTATTTCATCAAATATAATGAGTGTATTTGCCACCTCAAAATTTTTTCCATATTCAATTTTTATAGCTGATATAATGCGGGAAATATCAAAATCAATCTCAAATACATTTTTCATAACCTCATTATTGTCAAAATTTATATAAATAGTATCCTTAAAATACCGTTTACCAAACTCTTTCATAATCCAAGTTTTCCCAACCTGTCTGGCCCCCTGAATAATGAGAGGTTTTCTTTTTTTCTTATTTTTCCACCCTTCTAACTTACCAAACAAATTTCTTTCCATACAGAATACCACCTTTCCATCAAATGAACTATACCCTGTTTGTTCTTATTATATCTGCTTTTCGTCAAAATATCAACATTTTTCAGGTGGTAAATTTTGCTTTTACAACATTTTTAAGGTGGTAAATTCGATTTTCAAAGCACTTTTCAGGTGGTAAATTCGATTTTCAAAACACTTTTCAGGTGGTAACGTCTTATTTTTTATACCTTACTTCCCCTTTTTCTTTGACTTTCCTTTATCGTTACTATGCTCACGATTACAATAAAAATCGGTAACACAATTACCGTTTCAAGCAAGCAGACTCCTCTTTCAAGCCAAACAAATTTTTCCATCCATCCGGAAAGAACTTTATTCCATGTGTAAATAACAAATGGCGGATAAAGCACAACCCACAATTGAATTATCCCAATTGCCAACAGATATCCTTCGCACAAAAGCAGTTTCTTTAGAGCCGCCTTGCAGCCATTTGTTTTTATCCTTTTCTTTGTGCAGATCATTTGATAGAAACTAACAAAAATCCCTACCAAAATCCCCACATCTACGATACCGAGAATAATATCACCAAAATCCATAAAAATTCCCCCTTGTTTTTGTTTTCCAGTATACCATACTTTTTGGGGAAAAGCACCATTTTTTGACAGACAACAACAGTTTAAGGATAGACGACAAAAATATTTCTATTAATTATGCTGCTTGAGAATATTCCCAAGCAGCACAAATGAAATAGTTCTTTTTGTTATATCGGTCTCCTTAAACAACCGAATTCATTACAATATTGTTTTTTATTAAATGTTTTTCGAACCCAGCTTGATTTTGCTTTAATGCGAGTTGTTTTTATGGTATGCAAATCTTCTAATTTTGTAAGATTCCGGACATCTAAACTGGTATTATCAACAAAATAGTAAAGTGTAGCAATGTTATTTTTCTTCGGAAACCGTATCTTACAACTAACTTTTTTCTTTGGTTGATAATAGTAATATCTTGACTTCTTTTCGCACTTTAGTTTTCCTGTATACACCTTGACAGAAGTAAGTTTTGTATTCTTTCTTAAATCCAGTGAAGCCGGAGTTATATTAGCCAATTCAATGTCTTTCAAAGCTTTATGCTTTGACAAATCCAAGGCTTTCATTGTCTGATTTGTTCCCTCCGGCAAAATAATACGAAGCACTTCTAAGTTTGGCATATCTGACACATTTAAACCTTTAGATGGAATCTTAATATTTATCATATGAAAATAACTCAACTGTGCAAGTGGAATTTCCTGCTGAATTTTTTCATAAGAAACTGCTCCATAACGTGAACTTTTTACCCAAACTTTTTTCAAATTTGCGTTATTTTTCAATGAGCCCTTTTGTATACTGTAATCTCTTATCAAAATTTCTTCCAGATTAAACAGATATTCTATTCCTGTAATATCCATAACCTCTGCCGGACGCCCTGTAGAAAAATCCGTTAGTGAAACAGAAAATGTTTTTTTACTTGCGCTTTTAACTCGTCCCTCATCTGGCGTAACAGATATCCCAGGTGCATATCCGTACCAATGTTCTGAAAATTTCATGTCCGTATACCACCAAGTATCTTTATATCCCACACCTCCAATTTCTGCATAATAGACATCCTCACGTTCTGCTTTGCTCAAAATCCCATCTTTGTTGACATCAAGAAAATTTTCTACATTTTTTCTGAAATTCTCATCCGGAAAATGCGCCTCATCTATCAACACATCCTCCATATACTTTGCCTCTGTTTGTGCAGCCT
>QWCN01001195.1_pt1 | contig 41761 bp, 39 predicted proteins | sample 1972711 | NCBI WGS metagenome assembly QWCN01 (sample SAMN09866707, study PRJNA288562) | Human gut metagenome isolate term1_stool, whole genome shotgun sequencing... | isolation source: gut | host: Homo sapiens | place: USA: California
CGTGACGGCGCGCGGCAGGGACGAGGACGAGGCGCTGCGACGTTTCGAGGCGCCGGAGATCGCGATCGATGTGAACCTCGGCGCCGGCACGTGCGAAACCACCATGTGGACATGCGACTTCTCGCATGATTACGTAACCATCAACGGAGATTACAGGACCTAATTGCCATGAACTACGATAAGGACAGCAGACCGAACGGGGTCGACACCATCACAGGCGAAGTGCTCGCCGAGGCGATGCCGTGGATCAAGAACATCACCGGTAAGACCATTGTCATCAAGTACGGCGGCTCCGCCCTGGACGCGGCCTCCACCGATACGATTTTGGAAGACGCCGCCGCGCTACAATCCGTGGGCGTGCGGGTGGTCTTAGTCCACGGCGGCGGGAAAGAGATCTCCTCCCTGCTGGAGCGGATGAACGTGCCCACCGTGTTTGAGAACGGCTACCGCGTGACCGACGACACCGTATTGGAGACGGCAGAAATGGCCCTCTCTGCCCGCGTGAACAAGTCCATCGTCTCCGCCCTGGACCGCATCGGCGCAAAGGCCTGCGGCGTGTCCGGCCGGGACGGGGGCCTCATTACCGCCCGGCAGAAGGACAAGGCACTGGGTCTGGTGGGGACCATCACGAAGGTGGACCCCCGGCTCCTGCGGACCCTGCTGGACAGCGGCTTCCTGCCCGTTGTTTCGCCCGTGAGCCGCAGCGAGGACGGCGGCGCCCTGAACTGCAACGCCGACGACGCGGCCCGCGCCGTGGCCGAGGCTATGGGTGCGGATAAGCTCATCTTCCTGACCGACACCGACGGCATCCTGGTGGACAGCCACAACCAGTCCACCCGCATCGCCCGCATGGACGTGGCCAGGGCCAAGGAGCTTATGGACAGCGGCCTCATCGCCGGCGGCATGATCCCCAAGACCATGAACTGCATCCACGCCGTGGAGCACGGGGTGGGGTCCGTGACCGTTCTGGACGGCCGGATGGAGCACGCCGTGCTGCTGGAAGCCATCGCGGAGAAATCCCTGGGCACCACCATGGAGAAGACACACAGATAATACACCACTTTGCACACCAGAGAGCCCACACGGGAAATGTACCAGGCGGCCATAGAAGTGCAAAGCAAAATCAGCGTCGAGGACACGATGGTGATGAACAGGCTGTAAAAAGCGGATTTCAGGAAAGGATAGTTACCGAAGGTCAGGCCCTTTTCATAGTTGGCCAAGCCCACAAAGGACTCCCCATTGGGAAGGGCAAAGGTCTGGGTGTTGACAAAGGCATTGCCCTTAAAGGAATTGATAAGCACCAGGAAAATGGGCAGCAGGTACACCACCGCCAGCACGGCAAACACGCAGGTAAGGACCATTTTGTTCCGTTTTTCCTGCCGCAGATCAGAACTTTTCCGTTTCATTACTGCTGTACCTCCTTTTTCCGGGTCGCAAGGAGCTGCGTGACGCCGATAGCTACCACCAACACGAAGAACAGAACAGCCTTCGCCTGTCCCACGCCCCGGGTCTTAATCGTATTGGAATTGACGATGTTCAGCGCCAGCATTTCCGTGGTATGGATGGCATCCTTGAAGGGCCGTCCTTCCGTCAGTGCCAGGTTCTGGTCATAGAGTTTGAAGGAATTGGTAAGGGTCAGGAAGGTGCAGATGGTGATGGAGGGCATCACATTTGGAATCGTGATCTTCCACAGGGTAGTCCATGCGTTGGCACCGTCGATTTTCGCCGCTTCCAGCATATCCTCCGGCACGGCGTTCAGACCGGCGATATAAATGATCATCATGTAGCCGATCTGCTGCCAGCCTACCAGAATGACTAAGCCCCAGAAGCCGTATTTCGTATTCAGAAGAATGGACGTTCCGTAGCGGGAGAGAATGCCGTCAAAGATCATGGACCAGATATAGCCCAGGACGATGCCGCCGATCAGGTTCGGCATGAAGAACACGGTCCGGAAAAGATTAGAGCCCTTGATGCCCCGTGTCAGCGCATAGGCCACGGCAAAGGCCAGCACATTGATGATAATCAGTGACACCAGCGCATACAAAGCCGTAAAGCCGAAGGAATACAGGAAACTGCTGTCCTGGAAGGCCTTCACATAATTGGCAAGGCCCGCCCAGGTCCATTTGCTGGTGGTCTTGAAATTACAGAAGCTCAGGAACAGGCCCTTTCCGAAGGGATAAAGGAAGCCGATGCAGAACGCTGCAAAGGTGGGCAGCAGGAAGAGCGGGAAGCAGCGCTGAATGGGCCGACGAATCAGCTTGGAATTCAGGGCATCCCGGTCGAGTTTTCGTTTTGCCATAACCATTCTCCTCTTGAAAATATAATTTGGAAGTCCTTCCGAACCCCAAAGGCACGCCTCGCAGGATCTGACAATCTTACGAAAAATGCCTCTGGATTTCGGAAAAGGGGGCGAGCGGTCCGCTCGCCCCCTGCGTTGATGTTTGGGAAAGAATTTTAAGAATTAGCCGTTGTCCTTGGCATAGAAGGTCGCCCAGCCGTCCACGAAAGCGGTCTCCACGGCAGACCAGTCACCCTGACCGGCGGTGTACTGGGTCAGTGCATCGACCACACCGGCTCTCCAGTCGTCAACGGCGGGAGTGTAGTTGAAGGCCCAAGTGACCACATAGTTGCCCTGAGCGGTGTACTCGTTGGCCTGTGCAAAGAACACGTTCTCCGGCTCCTTGGCGTTCTTAAAGGGGCTGGGGCCGAATTCCTTGGCCAGCATGGTGGTGCCTTCATCGGAGGTCACGACCCAGTACATGAAGTCCAGAGTAGCCTGGATGTCCTCTTCGCTGGCTTCCTTATTCACAGCCCAGCAGTTCTCGGTGCCGCAGCACAGGCCGGCCTTTTCTTCACCGTCCACACCGCAGTAAATGGGGATCATAGCCAGATCGTCGGGATTCATCTTGAAGCCCTTGTCCTCACCGGTCAGGTTGGAATACTCCCAAGAGCCGTTCTGATAGAACACGGCCTTGCCCTGGCCGAACTCAGCCTCGGCCTGGTCGCCGGTAGCGGAAGCCAAAGCAGCGCCGGTGGTGGCGGAGTCAGTGATGTACAGGTCCCAGATGTTCTTGTAGTTCTCAAGATAGGCGTTGGTGATAGTAGCGGGCTTCTTGGTCACATTGTCATCCCGGAACTGATAATACAGGGGCATATTGGCCAGGTGGCCGGAGAATCTCCAAGAGGAGGAGCCGTCCAGTCCGGCGGAGGTGAAGGCGTCAAAGCCCAGCTCACCGGCACGGGCGTGGATGTCATCGGCGACCTTCTTCAGGGTCTCGAAGTTGGTGATGTCGGACAATTCGTAACCGGCCTGCTTCAGCAAAGCCTTGTTGACGATAATGCCGAAAGCCTCATAGCAGTAGCCGATGGAAACGGCCTCACCGGCATCATTGTACAGGTTGAAGGAATCGGTGGTCATTTCCTTGTACACGTCGGTATCCCGCAGGTCCAGGCAGTAGTCACCCCAGGACTCCACGGCGCCCTGGTTGCCAACCTGGAACATGGTGGGAGCAGCGGACTTATCCATCTCGGCGGTGAGGGTATCGTTGTAGGTGCCGGAAGCGGCAGTCACAACCGTGACCTTCACGCCGGTCTTTTCGGTATACAGCTTGGCCAAATCCTGCCAGGCCTGGTCAGCTTCGGGCTTGAAGTTCAGGTAGTACACGGAGCCGGTAGCGGCTGCGGCAGGCTCGGTAGCCTTGGTGGCGGGCTCAGTAGCCTTGGTGTCTGCGGGTTTGGTGTCGCCGGAGGGAGTGGTGTCGGCGGGCTTACCTGCACAGGCGGCGAGGCCCAGGACCATAACCGCTGCCAGCAGCAATGCGATGATCTTCTTCATGTTTTGTTCCTCCTAGTAAATTTCCGGTTTTCCGGTTTTCCGGATTGGAAACGTTTCCAAATCCTTGTGTCTATACTCTACAACATTCTACTCGGAATTGCAAGTGCTATTTGTCGAGAAAAACGACTTTCCACGTTTTCACCAAAATACGGAGTCCTTTTTTGTGCAGTAAGACGAAAAATAATATGTATTTCAAGTTATCGGGAAATTGGTAACGATTCAAATTCCGTCGATTCCTGTCGAGGCCAGGCAGACAGATTCGCATTTCCCGCAAAAAGCCCCCGACGCCGGTTCCAAGGCCGGCATCGGGGACATAAATTTCAATGCAGCCTGCAAGATTTATCTGGAATCGTCTCCCCCGCCCTGTTTGGCAGGGCATGATTCCTTACGAGGCGTTATTTGCTTACACTTTGGCCATCATTTTCGTTATCACGCAGTCGTCGCAATTATCCGCAGCGGCAATTGAATGTAATTTCAATTCTTCCCAGTGAATAAAAAAATGAAATTACTCCGTCCCCACGCTTTCCCAAGCAAGACGGAGTAATTTTCCAACGCTAGGGGGGTCAACCGTTCGTCGGTATCCCTTCCACTTGCATTATACCACTCCCTGCCCGTTTTGGCAGGGAAATTTCTTGACAAATTTATTAGATGACCGGATGGCAGTAAATCTGTTTATTCCATCCCGTAGGGCCAGCCCACCAGGCCGCCGATGTCATAAATGTGTTCATAGCCGTACTCCTCCAGCAGCTGGGCCGCCTGAAAGCTGCGCCGACCGCTGCGGCAGTACACCAGCACCGGCGTCGTCAGACCCGGGATGACCTCCGCCGCACGCACATCGTCCAACTCTCCCAGGGGCAGCAGAACGGCCCCGGCGGCGTGGCCGGTAATGTATTCTTCCTCATCCCGGACGTCCAGCAGTACATGGGGTCCTGCGTCCATGATGGCCTTGGCCCGTTCAAAACTCACTTTTTCGTACATGATCTTCCCTCCGAAAAAATCGGACAGCCCGTAGGCTGTCCGGATTTTTTACTTCTCCACAACTTCCAGCAGCTCCATGGGGCAGGCTTTCACGCAGATGCCGCAGGCGATGCACTTGGAAACGGCTCCATCTTCCGGCAGGACCATGACCTTCATGGGACAGGCCTCCACGCACTTGCCGCAGCGGACGCACTTCTTCTTGTTGATCATGTACACGCCGGTCTTGGGGTTCTGGGTAATGGCCTCGTGCTCGCAGGTACGCATACACTTGCCGCACTGAATACACACATTGGGCTTTGCGCCGGTCCCCTTGGCCACGATCTGGATGCAGCTCAGGCCCTGGTCGAACTGCTTGTAGAATGCGGTGGAGCAGGCACGGACGCACTCCAAGCAGGCCATGCACTCCACGTTCTTCTTGACGGTCAGCTTCTTCATAACAGGATGTTCCCCTTTTCGTGTTTTTACCCGTCTATTATACCTGAAATCTTTTCAAAAGGCAATGGGCAAAATAAAGCCCGGCCTAACTTTTTCTTCTTGCAGACATTTCCAGACTATTTGCGCCGTCCTGAGCCATACTAGCCCTGAAAAACGAGAAACAGGAGGAAATTCCATGAAAAAGTTTTGTTTTGTTCTGGCAGTTCTGGTGCTGACGCTGGTCCTGGGGGCCTGCCGGGATACCAACATGACCCCCACCACGACCACCCTGCCCATGACCAGCACCCCGACCCAGCCCAGCACCCAGCCTTCGACTCAGGCCACCCAGCCCTCTACCCGGCCTTCGGAAACTCCTTCTCAGCCCAGCGACAGTTCCGTTCCCAACGATACCGACGGTATAGACGGCACGGACGGCATGGAGGACCCGGAAGATGCAGGGACTACGAACGGCACCGCCGCAGGCCGGAGCCGGATGCGTTAAATTCCGGAGCGGCGGCTCCGGTACATATCACCAAATAAAATGCTCGGCGTCAATGCTCCGTTTCCGGCTCACCGGGTCAAAATCATAGCGTTCCAGCACATTTTCGGGATATTTTTCGCCTTCAGCCAGCAATTCCGTGCAGCCGTATTTGCGAAAATGGCTGAAGGCGCAGCCCAGAAGCTGGTCCGTATAGAACCGCCCTTCCATTTCCGGCAAAAGAGTAATGCCAAGAATCTCGCCACAGTTTTCCTTGGCCTTGCCCAGACTGATGGCTCCCACGGGCGAAGCCAGATTCATGGCAATGAGCGTAGTCCCCTCCCCTTCCGGCATGGGAAATCCAGCGGGCAGAGAAACCTTCTCCGGCGGTAGATAATAAAGGTCCTTTTCCCGCATGAGGCCCGTTTCCTGCCACCAGCGCTTCACAAAATCCCCGGACAGTTCCCCCTTCAGGTGGGAGCTGTCATTGAGAGAATCATAGGTAACGGTTCCCTTGTCGTACAGGAGGTGAGAAACCGCCGTATTGTCGCTGTACGCCATCTTTTCCGATTCATTTTGGAAGAAAAGCCGCAGCAGCAGGCAATAAATGGCAATACTGTGGCACACGACGGCAATACGGCCGCCGTCATAGCGTTCCGCCGCATCCCGCAGTCCGGCGAGAAGCCGGTCCGTCAGTTCCTCGTAGCTTTCCGCTCCGTCGCAAATCCAATGAGCCGGATCATGGGAAAAGGCATCCATTTCTTTCGGATAAAAATAGCGGATATAGCCGGTGGCATAGTCGTCCCACCATCCTAAGTTCCGCTCCCGGAACCGTGCATCCCTGTGCAGCTGCAGGCCCTTGGGGGCGTAAATGGCCCGGGCCGTCTGGCAGGTACGGGTCAGATCGCTGGCAAAGCAGCCGTCCAGAGGGATATTTTCAAAGCGTTTGCCCAGAGCCGCCGCCTGGCGAAAGCCTCTGGGCGTCAGCAGCGAATTATAGTGGCCGTGGATGCGGCGGAAAATATTGCCCTCGGCCTCGGCGTGGCGGATGAGATAGATTTCAGTCATGGCGTTCCCGCTTTCGGTTTTTTCTTCATTATACCATAGTTTCCCCCGCCTGAAAAGGCCAAACCTTTCCAGAATTCGACCCTTCTCTTTCCGGGCATACTAGATGCGAAAGGAGGGAGACGCATGGATATGAAAGGATGGGCCGTGTCCATGGGCCTGGGCGCTGCCATGGGCGCCGTGGCCGTGCTGATGATGCCCCGGAGCAATCCCACCCGGAAGCTGGCCGCCAAGGCTGCCAACAAGGTGGAGGACGTGGCATGGAAGGTCGGCGACAAGCTGACCCAGGAATTCGACCTGTAAAAATGCCGTTCCCCGGAGGTTTTTCCGGGAAACGGTACATACTAAGGGAAAAAGGAGGAATCTCTATGGCGCTTTACAAGCGGGGGCGGCAGAGCTTCGTGCCGGGGTACCCCGTCGTCGTGACCAAATGGGCCAGCATTGCGGGCAAAAAAGAATCGGAGGGGCCGCTGGCGTCGGGCTTCGACCAATGCTGCCAGGACACCTATTTCGGAGAAAAAACCTGGGAGCAGGGCGAAAAGCGGATGCAGCAAATGGCCCTGACGACCCTGATGGAAAAAGCAGGACTTTCCAATGAAAATATCGACATGGTATTTTCCGGAGACCTGCTGAACCAATGCATCGGGTCCTCTTTTACCCTTCGCAATGCCAATATCCCCCACCTGGGGCTTTACGGGGCCTGTTCCACCATGGCGGAAAGCCTGCTGCTGGCCTCTATGGCCGTGGGCGGTGGGTTTGCCGACACGGTGGTGGCCATGACCTCCTCCCACTTTGCCTCCTCCGAGCGGCAGTATCGGTTCCCCTTGGGCTACGGCGGTCAGCGGACCCCCACGGCCCAGTGGACCGTTACCGGCTCCGGGGCGGCGCTGGTCTGCTCCCACGGGAAAGGCCCCCGCATTACCGCTGCAACAATCGGCACAGTGACGGATTTGGGCATTAAAGATGCCAACAACATGGGCGCCGCCATGGCCCCGGCGGCCCTGGCAACGATCCGGGCCCATTTCCGGGACCTGAACGTCAACGCAGACCACTTTGACCGCATTTTCACCGGGGACCTGGGGGCCGTGGGCAAGGAAGCCCTGCTGAGCCTGGCCCGCCGGGAGGGCCTGAGCCTGGGCGGAAAATTGGAGGACTGCGGCTGTCTTGTTTTCGATGCGGAAAAGCAGGATGTCCACGCCGGAGGGTCCGGCTGCGGGTGCAGCGCCATCGTCCTCTGCTCCCATCTTTTCAGCCAGCTTCACAGCGGCAAATGGAAACGAATCCTGTTCTGCGGCACCGGAGCCCTGCTCTCCCCCACGTCTACTCAACAGGGGCTTCCCGTGCCGGGGGTCTGTCACGCCGTCTGTATTGAAGGAGAAACGTAACATGGAATACTTGAAAGCATTCTTGATTGGCGGGCTTTTCTGCCTGGTTGGCCAGATCCTCATTGACCGGACCAAGCTGACCCCCGCCCGAATTCTGGTCAGTTATGTGGTGGCAGGCGTCTTTTTAAGCGCCGTGGGACTTTACAAGCCTCTGGTGGATTTCGCCGGGTGCGGGGCCACGGTCCCCCTGACGGGCTTCGGCAACACCCTGGCACAAGGGGTCAGGGAGGCCATCGATGAAAAAGGATTTCTGGGCATCTTCACCGGCGGCCTTACCGCTACGGCGGGGGGTATCGCCGGGGCCATCGTGGCGGGTCTGCTGGCAAGTCTCCTCTTCCGGCCCAAGGATAAATCCTGAAAAGCCGGGTATCCTATACCCGCAGCGAGGGCTGCGGAAAGGAAGAATTTCATTATGAATCAGCAGAACAAGCAGCAGAACAAGGACAGCAAGACCAACCAGCAGAACCAGAATCAGCAGCAGAATCAGAACCAGAATCAGCGCTGAAAAAAGCTCCCTTCCGAAAAACGGAAGGGAGTCCTTTTTATAAAACCTCGCAGAATGTGCCTGCGTGGAAGAAATAGAGCAATGCCTTTTTTACGGGCCGCTCATAAATGCGCTCCAAGGCCCCAGCGTAAGCCTGCACCTGGCCCCGGTAGCGCTCCACCGCTTCCGGCAGGCCTTCGGGGGACACATGGTCCGTCTTAAAGTCCACAACGGTAATGCCCTCCGGCTCCACAAGGGCGCAATCTACCACGCCCTGCAGGAGCATTTGCTCCCCGGCCAGTCCGTCCCCGTAGGGTGCAGCATCGGTAAGCAGGGAGAATTTGAACTCCCGGACCACATTCTCCCCGGTGCGGAGCCGCCAGCCCAGGGGGGAAGCGAAAAAGGCGGCGATCTGGCCGGTATTCACCATGCTGCCCTGCTCCTCCGTCAGGAACCGCTGGGAGACCAGACGCTGGATTTCCCGGTCTACCTCCTCCCGGCTGCCACAGCGTTGATAATCGATATACTGCATGGCGGCGTGCATGGCGCTGCCGTAGTCCGTGCCGGACCGGCGTTTTTCGCCCCGGAAGCAGGCTTTTCGCCAGATTCGCAGGTGTTTTTCCGGATTCTCCGCATTTTCCGCCGTTTCCTGATCTTTGTCCCGGCCCTTCAGCTGGGTGGCCGTCAGCTTGCCCGGGGTCTGCGTGGCGGCGGCGTGGTCATAGCGGAAAGTCAGGTCCTTTGCCAGCTTTTCCGTATTCAGGTCCGAATGTTCGGCCTGTTCCTCCGTCCCGGCGGACAAGCTTCCGACCACGGGCGCTTCCGTAAGGCGAATTTTCCAGGGCCGGTCCGACACCTGAGTCTCCCGGGGCCGTCCGCCTACGGCAAACAGTTCCCCGGCCTCCGTCCGCTTCAAGGCCGCCAGCAGCACCCAATCTCCGGGGCAGCTGGCTTCCGCCGTCAGCAGTTCCCGACTGCTCAGGTCCATTCGGGCCGTCAGTTCGGCGATTTTCTTTTCCGGTTTTCCGGCGGCGTAGGTCATAATGAGCCGGTCCTTGGGCCGGGTCATGGCCACATAGAGGACACGCATTTCCTCCGAAAGGCTCTCCTGCTTGAGTTTTTCGCAGATGGCCAACTTGGAAAGAGCCGGATACCGGACCCGCCGGGCGGCATCGGCACAGTTCAGGCCCAAGCCCAGGCTCTGATGGCACACCACCTGGGAGCGTGTATTTTCCATATTGAATTGCCGGGCCAATCCCGCCAGTATGACCACAGGAAATTCCAGTCCCTTGGAGCTGTGGATGCTCATAATGCCCACACCGGAGGGCTTATTCTCCCCGCCGGCCAACAAGCCCTTTTCCCGGAGTGAATCCAGATGGTCCAGAAACTGGTCCAGGTCCCGCTGGCCCCCGGCGGCGTAATTCATGGCATATTCGCAGAAGGCGGTCAGCCCCTCCCGGCGTGCCTGCCCTTCCTCCATGGCGGCATACAGGGCCTCCATGCGGGTGGAAAGCAGGATGGTTTCCAGCAGCTTTTCCAGACCTTCCGCCCGTTCCACCGCCCGGAGCCGGGACAGGGTCTCCCGGAAAATCGCACTTTTTTCGCTTTCATCCTGCAAAACGGCATCGTAAATCTGCCCGTCCTTGCAGCCGGACCGGAGATTTGCCAGGTCCTCCGCCGTGAAGAGGAACAGCGGGCTTGCCAGCACACTGAGGAGCGGAATGTCCTGCCGGGGGTTGTTGACCACCTGCAGCAGGGCCACCAAGGTCTCCACCTCCTGGGTCTGAAGCAGGTCCCCCCCGCCGCCGCTGCCGCAGGGGATGCCCCGCTTGGCCAAGGCTCGCTGGAAATAGCTGCCTGTGCTGCCCGGGGAGCGCAGCAAGATCATAATGTCCTCCGGTCGGATGGGCCGCAGGATCTCCTGCTCCCCGTCCTTGTCCCGGACCATGTGCTTCCCGTCCAGCAGCTCCGCAATGCGGGCGGCTACGAAGTCCGCCTCCTCCGGGTAGGCGTTCTCCCGAACAGCGATCACATCCAGTTCCGTTTCCGGCTCCCCAAGGGGAATATGGGGGGTGCCTTCGATGAGGGCTTCCCGGTCCCCGTAGTCCAGGTCCCCCACCCGGACGCTCATGCAGCTGCGGAACACATGGTTCGCTGCGTCCAGCACCCCGCCGCCGGAGCGGAAATTGCTGGAAAGGAGGATTTTCCGCCCCTGTCCCGGTGCCGCTTCCGCCGGAAAACCGAAAGAGCGGTACTTTTCCAGGAAAATGCCGGGGTCCGCCAAACGGAACTGATAAATGGACTGCTTCACGTCGCCCACCAGGAACAGATTATGTCTTTGCCCGGTCAGCGCCGCAAAAATCGCATCCTGCACGGCGTTGGAATCCTGATATTCGTCCACGAGAATTTCCCGGAACCGGCTGCCGATTTCTCTGGCTGCCGCCGTGGGACCGGAATGGTTTTTGCCCAGCAGCAATTCCAGAGCATAATGTTCCAGGTCCCCAAAATCCACAATGCGGCGGCGTTTCTTGGCCTGGGCGTAGTTTTTCCCGAACTGCCGCACCAGATTGGTAAGGCCCTTGGCCGCCAGGGCCGTCTGAGAAAGCCCCGCCAGCACGGTTTCCCTGCTGTCGGAGAACAGGGCCTTCAGGCTGTCCGTTTTTTCCTTGCAGGCTTTCCGGATGGCCTTGATGGATTCTGCCAGGTCCGGGTCCCCGCCCTTTTTCGGGAAGGTCAGCCGTCCGTAGTTCAAATCCGCGATTCCCTGGGCAAAGCCGTCCCAATCCGGACAGTCCCGGACCTGCCGAAGGGACAAAACTGTTGCATTCAGCAGGGTCGTGACCTTCTCCCAGCCGTCCACGGCGGCGGCTTCCTTGGCGCAGCGCTCCAGGGCTTCCAATTCCCGGTCCAGCCAATATCTGGCCTCGTCCAGCAGAAATTTTCCCCAGACCGTGTCCTCCGGCCGGTCCTTTTCCTCGCATTGGGCCAGGCAGGCATCCAGCCAGACCTCCGGCTCCGGGTGGCACTGGGCTTTGTCGTAGACCTGTTCGATGATCTGCGGCACCAGCGCATCCGTCCGGCCCAGGCCCTGGGTATCCACCAACGTCCGGAAAGCGTCTTCCTCGCCGATATGCTCGTAAGCATCCTCCAAAAGCTGGTCCAGCACCCGCTCCCGAATCTCCCGGCACTCGTTTTCCTCCGCAATGCGGAAATCTGACGGCAGGTCCAGCCGGTACACATATTCTCTTAAAATATCCGAGCAAAATCCATGGACCGTGGAGATTTTCGCCATATAAAGCCGCTGGGTCTGCCGCTGCAAATGTCTGTTGTCCGGGTCCTCCGCCAGGGCCTTGGTAAGCCGGTCGGCGATTTTGCCCCGCAGTTCCGCCGCGGCGGCTTTTGTATAGGTTATCATCAGAAAATCGTCGATATTCGCCGGGTCCCTGGGGTCCAGAAGGTAAGAAAGCAGCCGTTCCACCAGCACTCTCGTCTTGCCGGAGCCTGCCGCCGCCGAGACCAGCAGCGTCCCGCCCCGATTCTCTACGGCCAGTTGTTGGTCACTTGTGAGTCCCATGATGCTCCTCCTCGCTAAGACGCTGCCAGAATTCAACGCCTTCGATCTTCTTGAAATCCCGCCGCTGGGTCACGGTCTCCTTGTGGCACACGGCGGCGTAGGGGCAATAGGTACAGCTGTCGAAGCTGCTGCCCCGGGTGTAGGGGTTCGGCTCCACCTGTCCGGCGGCCACGGCGTTCACCATTTCCCGCAGTTTCCGGTACACATGGCTTTTCAGCAGCCGGAACTGGCTCCGGCTGGCAATATCCCCGGAAAGATTCTCTTCCTTATCCCATTTGCAGCACAGCCGCCCGGAAGCCGGGTCGTCCATGGCTTTGAGAATGTCCTCCTCCGCCAGGAGCATCCCGCTGCGCTTCTCCGGACGGTCTTTCTTTTGGGACAGCGGAACGTATGGCGCTCTGGCCGGGAAATACTGGACCCCGGCCCCCACCCGTCTTTCGCCCAGGAAGGTCCCGCCCTGCTCCAGAGCAAAGAGGTAAAGAAGCATCTGCAAGCCCAGCCCCTGCTCTAAGTCGCAGTAATCCAGGGTCTTTTTGCCGGTCTTGTAGTCCACCACCCGCAGGAAGGTCTGGTCGTTGGCCTGCCACCGGTCCACCCGGTCCACGAAGCCCCGGACCATGGCCGGCATGGCGGCACCGGGGATCTGAATGGCGGGCAGCATCCCGTCGTCCCCGAAGGCCACTTCAAAGCCCGCCGGGTCGAACTGGGACACGGACAGCTCCTGCCACAGGTCCGAGACCACCACGGCCAATTCCTGGTCGTTCCGTTCCAATAAATAATGAAGCCGCCTGGAATCCAGCTGACCGAACCGCTCCTGGGCATACCGTTCTGCCTCTGCCATGGCGATACTCAGCGTTTCTTCTTCGCTGACCTGCCGGAAGCCACCCCGGTCCATGACCGTCCGGGCGGTATGCTCCAGCACCGCATGGACGTAAGTGCCGAATTCCATGGCATCCACCGAGGCCTCCCGGCGCTCCTTGGCTTTCAGGCCGTATTGCAGGAAATAGAACAGCCGGCACTGGGCGAACCGGTCGATTTGCGAAGCGGACAGCCGCAGAGTCCGGCCATACAGGCCCGTGACGTTTTCCGGCTTCAGGCTGCCTATCTCAAAATCCCGGCGGCGGCGCACTTCGTCGAATTCCGCCTCCAAGCCCAGCTTTTCCGCAATTTCCCGGGAATCGGCCCACAGAAGGAAAGCCGCCGCTTCCACAGGGTCCGTGATGGCCGCATCCGGTTCCTGCCGGACCAGTCCGGCCATTTTTCCCAGGCGGGCATGGAGGTAAGAGGGCTGAGCGCCGGAACTGAACGCCCGGAGGCTCTCGGTTCCGGCGGACAGGGCCTCGTAAATTTCGGCAAATTCCGCCTGGAGGCCCTCCATGGCTCCGCCGGTCAGGGGAACGCCCAATTCCCGCAGGGAACAGCGCTCCTGATCCGTCAGCACGCCGCTGCTGCCAGTGTAGCCAGGGAATTTTCCTTCCTCCATGCCCAGCACCAGAACGTGCTTGCTCTCCTGGCAGCGCATGGTGGAGGCATCGCCTACACTCACCGCATCCAGCACAGGAGGGATGGTCCCCACGTCATACTGGCTCAAAAGCAGGCTCAGGAGTCTCGAAAATGCCTCCGGGTCCCAGCTTTCCGTACCCAGAACCGCATACATCTGCTCCAGAGCGGAAAGCAGAATTTCCCAAAGCTGGTTGACGATCTGCGCCCCCCGCAGGTCCCCGGCTTCCTCCATGGAATCGGCCAGGGCTTCCAGCCCGTGGCCCAGGTCCGTTTCCTCCAAAAAGGTATTCACTGCCGTGACCATTTCCGCCACGGTCCTGCCCTGCCGGACCCCCTCGCCCAAGCGCAGCAGCGGGTCGATGCACGCCCGCCGCAGGCCGTTCAGAGCGTCCAGGGTCTCCCGGTCGGCATCCTTCCAGTCCTCCCCCAGACCACGGGGATGGTTGGCCCATTCCTGCTTCCAGCCGCTGCCGGAAATGCCCCAGAGAATGGCGTAATTTTCCGTTTTGTCCAACAGGTCCCGGTCCAGACCCAGGCAGGAGCGGAGGTATCTTATCACGTCCCGGCGCTCCAAGCCCCCCAGCGCCGCTTCCAGGGCGCAGCGGACCGTGCGGATGCCGGGCTTGTGGAGAATGTCTTCCGTGCCGGACCGGTACAGCGGAATCCCCACCCGTCCGAAGGTCAGGGACAGCATCCGGCCGTAGGCGTTCAGGTCGCTGCACACGATGCCGATGTCCCGGTATCTGGCCCCGGCCTCCACCAGGTCCAGCACCTGCCGGGCCGCCAGGTTGCACTCCTTGGAAATGCCGTTGACCCGGAACACCTGCAAATATTCCTGCCCCTCCGGCAGCACCGGCAGACTGCCCTGAAACAGCGCCTTGGAGACCGCCAAAAGGGGCCGCTGCCGGGGCGGCAGCACTTCGCAGGCGGTCTCGACCCCCACCTCTCCGGCGCAGCGCATCAGTTCTTTGGCAGTGTGGGCCGCCTTTTCAAAGGCCGTCCGGTCGGAATTGGGCGAATCGCAGGTCAGGGCCACGGTCAAATCCCGGCCCGTCATCAGTTCCTGCAAAATGGCCATGTGCTGCCGGGTGAAATCCGGGAAGCCCACCACATAAAAAGTGTGCGTTTCCGCAAAATCCCCGTCCGCCAATTCTTCCAGCAGCCAATTCATCTGATCTCTGGGATCCTTCTTGCCGTTGGCGCAGAGGCCGTCGTAGGATTCCAGAATGAAAGACAGTTCCTCCAGCTTCTGGGCAAGATTCCCTTCCGTCTGCCGAGAGGCGTTCATCAGGTCCTCCGGAGAAATGCCGCAGCGCTTGAATTCGTCCACGGCGTTGACCAGTTCCGAGAGAAATTCCGGCCTGGTCTCCACGGAGGCGTAGGCTTTCAGCTTGCTGTGAAGCTGCCGCACGGCGGCGGCCATGGCAACCACTCGTCCGCCCTTGTCCAGACATTCCTCCGCCGCAGCCCCAACGCTTTCCGCCACCCGCCGGGCCAGACGGGTGAAGGACAGAACCTGGGCATAGCGGCTGGCGGTGTCTCCAGCCCACTGGCAAAGCCGCCGCTCCATATCGTGGCTGATAAGCTCCGGCACCAGCAGAATACGTTCCCCCTGCCGCTCCGCCACATCCCGGGCCAGACGTTTCAGAATCTCGTCCCGGTTGGCCAGCCAATCCTCGCAGAGCAATAATTTCAGCACGGTTTTTCCCCTCCTCTTTTTCTTTTGGGATAATGATACCACAGCCGAAGGACCAATGCAACTTCGGCTTTTCTTGGATTCTATCATGCTTCGTGTCCCATAAACAGGACTCATTCTTGATTTTTGAAAATTTCCATGATAAAATGAGGCCAACTTGAAAAACGAGGAGCGATTCTTATGGACGCAATGGAAGCCATTCTCACCCGTCGAAGCACCCGCCGCTTTGCGGACAAGCCCATCCCCAAGGAAGCGCTGGAAGCGCTGCTTCGTGCCGCCATGGCCAGCCCCACCGCCGTGAACGCACGGGACTGGGCCTTTCTGGTCATTACCGACAAGGAAATGCTGAACAAAATGGCCGACGTGAACGGTCCTGCCGCCGACCCCCTGCGGAAAGCTGCCGCCGGTATCCTCATCTGCGGGGACCTGCACCGGGCCTTCGTGAAAGCGCCGGATTTCTGGGTCATTGACGGAGCCATCGCCGCCGAAAATACCCTGATCGCCGCTCAGGCCCTGGGTCTGGGGGCCGTCTGGCTGGGGACCTGGCCCCGTGCGGATGCAGTTCTGGGGCAGAAAACGCTCTTTGACCTGCCGGAGCACATCCTCCCCCACTCCATTCTGGCCCTGGGCTGGCCGGAGGGAGACCTGACCGCTCCTCGTCCGGATCGGTACGAGGAAGAAAAGGTCCACTGGGAAAAATGGTAAAGAATCTGCCGCACGGTGTCGAAAAACGCCGTGCGGCAGATTTTTATTTCGTTTCGGCCTTTTCCAGCCGTTTTTTCTCTTTCTTGGATTCGATCACATGACGAATCGCCATCACCGGATGATGAAAAAGCATCCGTGGGCCGGAAAAACGCATAACGAGCCGAATTTTCTCCCGCATTTCGGGCCGGTAGCAGTGGACCCGGCAGTTGGAGCAGAAGGTTTTCGTCTCCATAAAGGGGCATTTGTCGCTCCGCAGCCGGGCGTATGCTTCCAGAGCGGCGCAGTCCTCACAAAGCTGCTCTTTCTTCGTACCGTGATTTTTCCGGCAGTACAGGGCGATCATTTCGGACACCATGGCCTTTTCCCGCTCCCGCTTGGTCTGTACGTCCATCAGCTGAGCCTCCCGTGTTCCACGGAGTACCCCCGGTCCGCCAGACGCATGGTCCCCGGCCGGTGGGACACCAGCACCACAGTCTTGCGGCCCCGTTCCTCGCCAATGGACCGCAGAATCACCGCTTCATTCAGGCTGTCCAGATTGCTGGTGGGTTCGTCCAGCAGCAGGAAGGGCGCATCATGCAGGAATGCACGGGCCAGGCCCAACCGCTGGCGCTCGCCGCCGGAAAGGGTATCGCCCAGCTCGCCTACGGGGGTATCGTAGCCCTGGGGCAGGCCCATGATGAAATCGTGGACCGAGGCCTTCTTGCAGGCGGCAATCATGTCCTCCTCCGTGGCCTTGGGGTTGGCCAGCATCAGATTGCTGCGGATGCTGTCGTGGAACAAATGGGTCTCCTGGGTAACGAAACTCTCCATCCGGCGCAGATTCTCCGTGTTCACATGGCCGATCTCCCGACCGGAAATGGTCACCTGTCCCTGCTGGGTCTCCCAGAACCGCAGGAACAGCTTCAGAAGGGTGGATTTTCCGCTGCCGCTGCGGCCGGAAATACCCACGACACTGTGTTCCGGAATCTTCACGGACACCCCGTCCAGCACCGTTTCCCCGCCATAGGAAAAGGTGATGTCCTCTCCGGCAGCGCCGGTGAAGCCGATGGGCTTCTCCCCGGTCACGTCCGCCACGCTGGGTCCTTCTTCCAGAATGTCCAGTACCCGGTTGCCCGCTGCGAAGGTATTCTGCAAGGTTGCCCCCAGATTGGCCAGCGCCACGGCGGGACCGAAGGAACTCATCAGCGCCATGGTGGGGATGAGGGTCCCGGCAAAAGGAATGCGGCCCTGCACATAAAGAAGGGCGCTGAGGCCCAGCATACAAAGGTCAAAAAACAGAATGGTAAAGCCTGTGATGGCCTGATTTTCTCCGGTGACTTTCTTCATGGCCGATTCGTCGGCAGCCAGGCTGTCGGTCCGGCGGTTTAGTTCGGCCAGGCGGTCCTCACCCCGGCCATACTGCTGAATTTCCGGCAGACCCCGTAGACTGTCCAGCAGGAAGGCACTCAGTGCGCCGGATTCGTTCCGGAACCGGAGGCCCAGGTCCCCGCTGCGCCGGGATGTAACGATAGGAATGACCAGCCCAACGACAGCGTAAGCCGCCAGCGCCAGCAATCCCAAAGCCCAATGATAATGACCAATGAACAGGCACAGGATCAGGGTAAACAGCGCCGCAATGGCCGCCGGGGAAATGGTGTGGGCATAGAATACCTCCAAAAGCTCAATGTCGGAGGTGATGACGCTGATGAGGTCGCCCTTGTCCCGGCCTTCCAGCTTGGCGGGAGCCAGCCGCCGCAGGGCCCGGAACACTTTATCCCGGATCAGGGCCAGCAGCTTGAAGGCGATAAAATGGTTGCAGGACTGCTCCGCATAGCGCAGGATGCCCCGGGTCAAGGCAAAAGCACCCACGCAGGCAAAGACGGTACCGGTCTTGATGCCGCCATTCTGCCCCAGCAGGTCCAGCACCGCAAAGCCGCCGAAAATCGTGATAAACGACGCTGCCAGGTGGCCCAGCAGACCCATGATGATTGCCAGAAGCATATAGCCCGCCAGGGGCCGCACCAAGCCGATAAGCTTGGCCATGACGGTAAATCCGTTCCGCTTTTTCATACTGCCGCCTCCTTCTTTTCGCCGTAATGCTCCAAAGCCTGTTGGGCCTCCCAGAGCCGGGCGTACTGCCCCTGTTTTTCAAGAAGCGCCCCATGGGTGCCGGATTCGGTGACGTTTCCGTGGTCCAGCACATAAATATTGTCCGCTGCGACCACGTTGGCCAGCCGGTGGGAGATCATCACCACGGTCTTTTTCTTGGCCAGAGCGTGAATTTCCGCCAGAATATCGTTTTCGCTCTCCACATCGATATTGGAGGTAGCTTCGTCAAAAATATACACGCCGCTGTCCTGCAGAAGTGCACGGGCCAGGGCCAGCCGCTGGCACTGCCCGCCGGAGAAGTTGCTGCCCTTTTCCTGCAGCTGGGTGTTCAGACCCTGCTCGCTCCGCAGGAATGCCGCCAGCTTCACCCGTTCCAGCACCGCCCAGAGGGCCTCGTCCGAAGCATCCGGGGCGGCCATACGGAGGTTTTCCGCCACGGTCCCCTTGAAAAGATAACTCTGATGGCCCACATAAGTGACATTTTTCAGCAAACTTTCCTCACGGATGCGCTCCAAGGGGGTCTCCCCTACCAGGACCTTGCCGGTGTAGCCCCGGTTCCGGCCCATGAGAATGCCGCCGATGGTGGACTTGCCGCTGCCGGACTCGCCCACGATGGCCGTGAAGGACCCCGCCGGGAAGCCCATGGTGAGGCCGTGAAGAATTTCCCGGTCCGCTTCATAGGCAAAATGCACTTCCTCCATGCGGATTTCTTCGTCCACGGGGAAGTCCTCCGTACCCGCTTCCGCCTCCGACAGGTCCAGCAGACGGAAAATCTTGTCGCTGGCGGCCATGCCGTTCATGGCGATGTGGAAGAAGGACCCCAGCTGCCGCATGGGGATGAAAAAGTCCGCACTGAGGAGAATAATTAAGAGACAGCCCGCCAGGTCCACTTTTCCCGCAGCGAACTGGGTCGTGGATAAGACTACGCCCAGGGCCGCTCCGCCGTAGGCGATCAGGTCCATGATGGTGATGGAGTTCAGCTGCATGGTCAGGACCTTCATGGTGATCTTCCGGAACCGCTCCGCCTGTTCGTTCATTTCCTGCTGCTTGAACTCGTCGGCCTGATAGATCTTCAGGGTGGTCAGGCCCTGCAGATTTTCCAGAAACGTGTCGCCCAGGGCCGTGTACTGGCCCCAATATTTGCTCAGCAGCTTTTTCGCCCAGGTCTGCACCGCCGCAATGGCCACGGGGATCAGCGGCACGCATACAAGCAGCACAATAGCCGAAGGCACATTCACAAAGCACAGATACACGAACAGGGTCAGGGGTGCCAGCATGGCATAGAAAAACTGGGGCAGATAGGCCCCGAAGTAAGTCTCCAGCTGGTCCACGCCTTCCACGGCCACCTGCACCACCTCAGAGGTCGGCACCTGCTGGGCGTAGCTGCTTCCAAGCCGCAGGAGCTTCCGGTAGATTTTTTCCCGCAGCACCCGCTTCACCGTCTTGGAAGAAAGGTAACTCATGCGGTTGGCCCCCAGGGTGCAGCCGAAACGAATGGCCATGGCGCACAGAGCCAGAAGCAGGGTCCGCAGCAGTTCTTCCTTCCCGGCCGTGCCGCCCAGCAGCCCCGCCAGCAGTGCCGTCACCGCCGTCATCAAGGCCATGTTGGCAAGCAGGGACAGCCATTGGAGCGCCACGTTCCCGGCGATGAATTTTTTGCTTTCGCTGACCGTTCCGATCAGCCGTTTGTTGATCATCATGGATGGGTTCCTCCGTCTTATGTTAGCTTTCACTAACAGATGTGCAAAAGAAATCGACCGCCCATTGTTAGCGGTCACTAACCGCCGCTTATCTTATCATACCCGCCCTCTTTTGTCAAGGACGGTTTCCGCAAAACCGTTGACATTCCGGTGTTTTCTGTTATATTGGGTATCAAAAGAGAAAAAGAAGGGTAATTATGATACAATTTGCGGAAGTGACCCCGAAAAACTGGCGCTGTTCCCTGTCCGTCCGGGAGGACCAGAAAACCAGCGTCGCCGACAAGACGAAGATTCTGGCCTGGGCCTATATCTACCGGGGAGACCGCCCCCAGGCGTTCTTCCTGATGGACGGGGAAACGCCCATCGGCATGGCCCTTTGGATGGACGACGCCAAAACCGACTCCTATTACCTTTTCCAATTCTTCATCGACCAGCGTTACCAGGGACAAGGCTACGGCACGGAAGCTCTGGAAGCCATTCAGGACCGGATGCGCCGGGAAGGGAAATGCCAAAAAGTGACTCTGTGCTGCGTGGAAGGCCCCGCCTGCCCCATTGGATTCTATGAAAAATGCGGTTTTCGGCGGAACGGAAAAGATTTTGAGGACGAGATCGGCATGGAACGGGCGTTATAAAAACTGCGGAGGAACCCCCTCCGCAGTTTTTTATAAGAATCTCGCAAAAACGGCGGCTCCAAGCACCGTCAACATTCCGGAGACGACGATGGACAGGCTGCTCATGGCGCCCTCCACTTCCCCCAATTCCATGGCCTTGGCGGTGCCGATGGCGTGGGAACCGGTGCCGATGGCGACCCCACGGGCAATGGGGTCCGTAATGCGGAACAGCTTGCACAGTCCCTCGGCGATCATATTCCCCAGCACCCCGGTAATGAGGATCACCGCCACGGTCAGGCTCACGTAGCCTCCCAACTCCTCCGAAATGCCCACGCCGATGGCGGTGGTGATGGATTTCGGCAGCAGGGTCACATAAGTGGCGTGGTCCAGCCGGAACAGCCGGGACAGGAGAAAAATGCTCCCCAGGCTGGTCAGAACGCCGGAGAATATCCCCAGAAGCACCGCTTTCGCGTTCTTTTTCAGCAGCTGAAACTGCTCATACAGCGGCACGGCCAGGCAGACCGTGGCGGGAGTAAGCAGATAGCTGACGTACTTCGCCCCGGCTTCGTAGGTGGGATAGTCCACCCGGAGCAGGAGCAGCAACCCAACAGTCAGAAGAATGGAAATAAGCAGCGGATTCAGAAAAGATTTTTTGAATTTCTTCTTGATCCACAGGCCAGTCAGGTAGCTGCCGATGGTCAGCAGCGCCCCGAAAAAGGCGGAATTTACCAGCATCTCACCCATTTTTCTTCCCCTTTCTCACGAAAAACTGGGTCACAAGCCCCGATACCGCCATGACCGCAACAGTCGCCACCAGCGTAATAACGATGTAGGCCGCCAGGTTGGGCTTCAGAATGCCCCAGGCCTCCAGCAGCCCCGCCGCAGCGGGAATGAACAGCATGGGCATGATCTCCAGCAGAAATGTGCTCACGTCCTTCACGGCGCTGACCGGGATGATTTTCAGCGCCAGTGCCGCAAACAGCAGCACGATGCCGTAAATGCTGGCAGGAATGGGCAGCGGCAGCAGGGCGTGCAGCGCCTCCCCCAGGAAGGAAATGAGCAAAATAATGGAAAATTGCTTGATGTACTTCATGTTGTTCCCCCGTTTTTCTCGTTCTCTCCCGGCTATTTTACAGAAGAATGGGCGGTAAGTCAAGGGATGTTTCCCGTTTCTCCTTCAGGAAAGCCCTACGATTTTTCCGCAGTTCTCCAAAAGCAACATTTTCGCCGCCGGGCCGAAAAAGGTCTTGAGCGGCCGGGAAAAATATGATATAGTATGCGAAGCGAATATTTCTCTTTTTGGCCCCGCCGAAAAGAGCCCGGCGGCCCCGCCGCCAAGATATAAGGAGATGTAAGAATGAAATTAGGTATCGTGGGACTGCCCAATGTGGGCAAGTCCACTCTGTTCAACGCCATTACCGGCACCGGCAACGCACAGGCGGCCAACTACCCCTTCTGCACCATCGATCCCAACACGGGCATCGTGGCCGTGCCGGACGCCCGGCTGGACAAGCTGGCCGAGCTGTGGGAGACCAACAAGAAGACCCCCGCCGTGGTGGAATTCGTGGACATTGCCGGTCTGGTGAAGGGTGCCAGCGAGGGCGCAGGCCTGGGCAACAAGTTCCTGGGCAACATCCGGGAGTGCGACGCCATCGTCCATGTGGTCCGCTGCTTTGACGACGACAACATCATCCATGTGGTGGAGGACGCCACCAAGCCTGTGGCCGTGGACCCGGACGGGGACATTGAGACCATCGACATGGAGTTGATCCTCTCCGACCTGGAGTTGGCCCAGAACCGGCTGAACCGGCTCTCCAAGGCCGCCAAGACCGGCAACAAAGCCGCAAAGGCCGAGTGCGAATGGCTGGAGCCGCTGGTGGAGCATCTGGGTCAGGGTAAGAGCGCCCGGACCTTCCCCGTGGACGAGGGCAACGAAGAACAGGCCCTGGCCCTGCGGGAAATGGGTCTGCTGTCCGGAAAGCCCATTATTTACGCCTGCAATATGGACGACGACGGTGTGGCCGATCCGGAGCACAACCAATACTATCAGCAGGTGAAGGCCCGTGCCGACGCCGAGGGGGCCCAGGTCATCCCCATCTGTGCCAAGACCGAGGAGGACCTTTCCGAGATGGACGCCGAGGACCGGGCCATGTTCATGGAGGACCTGGGCCTGACCTGCTCTGGTCTGGACCGGCTCATCACCGCCAGCTATGCCCTGCTGGGCCTCATCTCCTTCCTGACCGACGGCAAGAAGGAATGCCGTGCCTGGACCATCAAGCGCGGCACCAAAGCCCCCCAGGCCGCCGGTAAGATTCACAGCGATTTCGAGCGGGGCTTCATCCGGGCTCAGGTCATCGGCTACGACGATCTGAAGAACTGCGACTTCGACTACGCCGCCGTTCGGGCCAAGGGCCTTCAGCGCACCGAGGGCAAGGACTACGTGGTTCAAGACGGAGATATTATCAATTTCTTGTTCAACGTGTAAAACACAGAAAGCATCCCCACAGAGCCTTTTTTTGACCCTGTGGGGATGTTTTTATTTGCTTTCCTCAGCAGATTCGCTTTCTTCCTCCTGGGCGGCTTCCAGGGCTGCCTTTTCTTCCTTCTCCCGCTGCTTGGTCTGGCGGTAAAGGCGGATGGCCCGGATGCCCACGAAAATCGAGCCGCCCACCAGAATGATGCCGCCCACGATGACCACCGTCAGGCTCGGGCCGTCCTCCATGCCGGAAAAATAGTCCCGCAGCAGCTGGTAGTACATATAGAGCACCATGAAAATGGCCAGCCCTTCCAGGCCCAGCATGGCATTGGGATTTTTGACCTTCGGCTTTTCCTGGCTCATGCTTTTCCTCCGTTCACGCTGTCCACAAACCGCAGGAACGCCGCCTTTCCGGCCTCGTCCCGCTTATAAACACCGGCGTCCTCCAGAACCTGGGCGAACACGGCGCCCACCTCCTGCCGCAGAATGTCCGTGACGTTCTCCGCCGTGAAGGTATGCCGGGTCCTGAGCTCCGCCACCCATTCGGCGTGCTTGCCCAGAACTTCGTCCTGGGAAATGTCCCGGTTTTCCAGGATAGCCGTTTCCAGTCCCGCCAACTCGCTTTTCAGCCGGGCGGGCAGCACCGCAAGGCCCATGACCTCGATGAGGCCGATGTTCTCTTTCTTGATATGGTGCAGCTTGGCGTGAGGATGGTACACGCCCAGGGGATGCTCCGCCGTGGTGATGTTGTTCCGCAGCACCAGGTCCAGCTCGAAGTCCTCCCCCTTCCGCCGGGCGATGGGGGTGATGGTATTGTGGGGGGTGCCGTCGGTCTCGGCAAAAATAAAGGCGCTTTCGTCAGTGTATCCCCGCCAGGCCTTCAGAATTTTGTCCGCCAACTCCACCAGACGGACCGGATCGGCGCAGCGGAGCCGCAGGACACTCATGGGCCACTTGACGATGCCCGCCTGCACATCCTCGAAGCCCGTGAACCGGACCTCCGTCTCCACTGGGGCTTTCTCCATGGCAAAGGCGTAATGGCCGCCCTGGAAATGGTCATGGCTCAGGATAGAGCCGCCCACAATGGGCAGGTCCGCATTGGAGCCAACGAAATAATGGGGGAACTGGTCCACGAAGCTCAGCAGCTTCTCAAAGGTCGCCCGCTCGATCTTCATGGGGGTGTGCTTGGAATTGAAGGCAATGCAATGCTCATTATAATAGACGTAGGGAGAGTATTGCAGGAACCAGGGGGTGTCGTTGATGGTAATGGGGATGATGCGGTGGTTCTGCCGGGCGGGATGATTCATCCGACCGGCGTAGCCCTCGTTCTCGGCGCAAAGCTGGCACTTGGGATAGCCGGACTGGGGGGCCAGCTTGGCAGCGGCGATGGCCTTGGGGTCCTTTTCCGGCTTGGACAGGTTAATGGTAATGTCCAGGGGGCCGTAGTCGCTCTCGTAGACCCACTTCACGTCCCGGGCAATGCGGTCCGCCCGGATGTAATTGGTGTTCAGGCTCAGCTGATAGAACCAGTCCGTGGCCCGCCGGGGGCTTTCGCCGTAGAGACGGCGGAAGGTGCTGCGGACCTCATGGGGGAAGGGGGTCAGCTTGCCCATAAGCTTCGTGTCGAACAGGTCCCTGGCCACCACGTTGTCCTGGCACAGGCCCCGAGCCACGGCATCGTCGGTCAGGGCTTTTAACAATTCCGCCAGCGGCAGGGCAGGCCGGTCCTCGCCGGGTTCGTCCATGCCCATTACTTCCAGCAGGGCGTTGATCGCATAATTCCGGTCCGATTCGTGGATCAGGCCCTTGGCCACGCCATAATCGGCAAGCTGTGCAATGTAATCCATAAATGCTTCCTCCTGTGGCCGGGAGACCCGGCATTTTTCTCTATTATACCAAACGAAACGCAAAACGCAACAGGATTCTTCCAAAAAAGCACCGCCGGGACCTCCGGCGGCGCTTAATCATTCGTCCTGGGAAAGGTAGTAATCCCCTTCCAGGATCAGGTTGTTGATTTTGATAAATGTAGCGGCGATCTCGTTCATGGTCTTGCGGCGCTGGCGGTTCATGGCGGCCGCATCATCGCTGAGGACCATCACCCGGCCGTTGGTAACATTATAGGCCACCCCCTGGCTGACCCAGCTGCCGTCCGGGAACACGGCGTAGCCCGGATAGCTGCTGTCAAAGGCGTCCCGGCCCAGATAGTTGTATTCGCTGTCCACACCCAGCAGATTCAACAGTGTGGGCAGCAGGTCCGAGGTGTTCAGGGTCTTGTCCACCGCCTGATGCTCCAGACCAATGCTCCAGATGAAGCAGGGAGTCTTTTCCAGCAGCAGATCGTCGTCCACCCCGGAAACCTCCAGGAGCAAATCATGGTCCTGGATGCCGTAGCTGTAATGGTCCGTAACGCCCACAATGACGGTGTTTTCCAATTCCCCACGCTGTTCCAGTTCCTTCAGGAGCCGGGCGAAGAAATCGTCCACCAGCCGGGCTTTCAGCATCATGCAGTCGGTCTCCTCGTTGCCGGTAAGGCCCTTATACTCCGGGTACTGCTTCAGGCCCCAATCGCTGAGGACTTCATTGTAGGTATAACTCAGGTGGGCGGAACGGGTCACATAGAAGTTGAACCGCAGGTCCGTTTTCCGGAAGAACAGGTCCGAAAGGGCGGCATTGTCGAATACCGTCGTGTCGCTGAACAGGTCGTCCTCGTCCTCCACATAGTCCTCGAAGGACACATAGCGCTCATAGCCCAAGGCAGGGGCAAAGACGCCGCGGCTGTAAAAATCCGGGGAATTATAGTGAAATTCCAGTGCGGAATATCCTGCATCCGTGAGCCGGTGGGCCAGGGACTGGGAAAAGTCGTTGGTCACATAGTCGAAGGCATAGCCCCCGGCACTGGGCAGAAACGAGCCGGTGTTCATGCAGAACTCGGAATTGAAGGTCCGAACACCGCCGTAGCCGGGGGTGTAGAAGTTCGTGAAGTTCACGCCTTCCTCCATCAGGCGACAGATCGTCGGAGTATTCTCTCCGACGGCCCAGTCATCCATGGATTCCATCAGCACAAGAATCACGTTCTTTCCCGCCAGCTTGCCGGTCATGGCGTTGTCCGTGTGATCCGGGCGGCTCTCGAAATACTCGTCAATGGTCTGCCAGGTATGTTCCCGGCCGTTGGTGTACCAGGGCATCCGGGGGAACAGCTGGTTTTCCAGCAGGTCCTTGGCCCCGGTCTGGGAAAGTCCGCAGATGCGATAGAGCCGGTAGGCGTTGAACATATCCTCGTAAGCCGCCTGGGAGGCCTGGGACCTACCGAAATCCGAGCCGGAGAAGCGGATGTGCCGGTCCCCCAGGAATACGGCGTAAGGCAGTACGAAAAGCGTCAGGATTCCCGCCGCCAAGGCACCGGAGGCAATGTATTTCTCCCGCTTTTTCCGGGAAAATTCCGGGAATTTCCGCAGGACAAGCACGCCCAGAAGGATCATGCCCGCCGCCCCAAGCCACCAGGTCCAGGGGTATTCCAGCAGGACACTCAGATAATCGGAGCCTTCCGAAGCATAGCGAAAATCCGACAGCCAGAGCATTTCCCCGAATAATAAGTAGTAGCCCGTTTCCACCAGGGCGTAAATGGTCAGGATATAGTAGCTGATGCCGAACACGATGCGCCCGGCCCGCCGGGACAGCAGGGTCAGCAGAGCCGTCCAGCAAATCGCCCACACCAGCCCGAAGGCCATGGGCCACAGGGTCATCCCCGCCCCGTCGAAAATCGCCGGTCCCAACTCCAGAAAGCAGAAGGCAACAAATTCCGGCAGGAGATACGCCCCCACCAGACCGCCCAGCGTTTTCAGTTTCTTCTTTTTCTCCTGTGAAAGCGGCGTATGCGCCGACATAGGACCTCTTCCTCTCTTTTTCTCATTCATGGCACGAATTATATACATCCAAGCCATTTCTGTCAAGTCTGGCAGACGAAAAATTTAATCTTTTCTTAAGGACCGCATTTTTTTGCATTGGCCCTTTACCCCCGGCATTTGCCGTGATATACTATCTGCACGAATCATTCAGTGTTGGGGGAAAAGCGCCATGCGTTTGAACGGACAGAATCGAAAGTGGAATTACCCGGCCCTTGCCTTTGCCCTGCCCTTTGTAGGGCTGCTGACGGTCATGATCATCGGTGGGTATGCGCCCTTCGGGCAGTATTCCATGCTCTACTCGGATATGTACCACCAGTATTATCCCTTCTTCGTAGCTTTCCGGAAGGCCATCCGCTCCGGCAGCGGCCTGCTCTACACCTGGAGCGTGGGTCTGGGCATGGACTATCTGGGCCTTATCTCCTACTATCTGGCCTCGCCGCTGAACCTGGTCAGCGTGCTGCTGCCGGAGGGGTGGCTCCTGGGATATTTCTCCCTGCTGGTGCCCATCAAGCTGGGGCTGGCCAGCTGCTTCTTCGCCATTTTCCTGAAGGCCATTTTTCGGAAAAATGACGCTTCTCTCATTCTTTTCGGCAGCTTCTACGGCCTTTGCGCCTGGGCGCTGGGGTATCAGTGGAACGTCATGTGGCTGGACACCTTTGCCCTGCTGCCTCTCGTGATGCTGGGCATGGTGCAGCTGCTGCGGCAGAACCGCTTCGCCCTGTACACCCTGACCCTGTTCCTCTCCATTTTCGCCAACTATTACATCGGCTTTTTCACCTGCATTTTCGTGCTGCTGAGTTTCTTCGTCTACGAAATTCTCTGCTGCAAAAAAGTAAGCCGGTTCTTTGCGGACCTGCTGCGGATGGCCCTGTTCTCTGCTCTGGCCATCGGCATGACCGCCATTCTGGAGCTGCCCGCCCTGTCGGCCTTGCAGCAGACCCAGTCCAGCGTGAACCAGTTCCCCCAGGGCTTCAAGCTGAACATCGCCACCGCCAACACCTGGAAGGGTCTGCTGGATGCCATGCGGCAGGTGGCGGGCAACATGGGCGGCGGCCTGGAACCCACCTTCAAGGAGGGTCTGCCGAACCTGTACTGCGGCGTGGCCACGGTCATGCTGGCCTGCCTGAGCCTCACCAGCCCCAAGATCAAGCTGCGGGAAAAGCTTTGCTCTATTGGAATGCTGCTGTTCTTCATGCTCAGCTTTATTCTGCGGCAGCTGGACTACATCTGGCACGGCTTCCACTTCACCAACATGATCCCCTACCGGTTCAGCTTCCTGTTCAGCTTCGTGCTGCTGCTCCAGGCCTACCGGGCCTACACCCTCCGGCGGCAGTTCCAGAGCTGGCAGGTGCTGCTGAGCACCGCCATGGCGGCCCTGCTCTTTGCCTGCTCCGACAAGCGGACGGACCCGGTGTTCCTGGCCTATAACGGCGTATTCCTGGCGTTTTATACCGTCATGTTCCTGCTGCTCCTGAAAAAGGAAACGCCCCCCACGGAAGCCGACCCGGAGGTGCGGAAAAAGTATCTTCTCCGGGAAATCAGCAACCGCCGCACCGCTTCCGGGGTGTTCCTGGGCATGATGCTGCTGGAAGTGGCGGTGAACGTGGTGAATTTTGGGGTCCGCTTCCCGGCCACTTATGCTGCCAACTATCCCACCGGGACCACCTACGCCGCCTCCATGATCCGCTACATGGACGAGCGGGAAAGCAATACCCCCTTCTACCGGGCGGAGGTCACGCACTCCCAGACCCTGAATGACGGTGCGCTGAACGGCTACAACGGCATTTCCACCTTCACCAGTTCCGCCAACGTCCATGTGACGGAATTCATGCAGCGGCTGGGCTACGGGGCCAAGAATACCTATAACCGCTACTGCTTCGAGGAAAGTTCTCCCATCAACAACCTGTTCCTGGGGCTCAAGTATATGCTGGAGCGGGGCGGGGCCTCGGCCATGAAGGAGAATAACTATTTCACGGAAATCCACCACTACGGCGACGTGTACCTGCTGGAAAACAACACCTATCTGCCCCTGGGCTTCCTGGCCAACAGCGAGCTTTCCGACCTGGACTGGAACAGCAATGTGGACAACTTCACCTTCCAGAACCGGCTGCTGACCGCCGCCTCCGGGGTAGGCAATGCGTGGAACGTACTGGGCAGTGAGACCTTGAACGTGGCCGCCGAGGGCGGTGCGGTCATTTCCTCCCAGTCCTCCCTGGGCAGCAGTTCCTACACCTGCTCCGGCAGCGACGGCACGGTGGTCTACACCTACTCCCCGGACCGGGATGGGCTGCTCTGCATCGATCTGAACCTGTCCGCCCGGAACAGCTACCGGGTCAGCGTCAACGGCACAGAGATTTACTCCAAGAGTTATTCCCTGCCCTTGATGCTCAGCGTGTGCCAGGTCCAGAAGGGCGACAATGTAGAAATTCGGCTGGACTGCACCGCCGGAAAGAACGGCTCCATTACCGTGCTGGCCGCCGTGCTGGACGAGGCCATGCTCCGGCAGGCTTACGATGTTCTCTCCGCTTCCACTTATGACCCCTCCACCTTCTCGGCCACGAAACTGTCCGGAAGCATCACCTGCAACCGAGATGGTCTTCTCTACACCTCCGTTCCCCAGAACGGCAACTGGAAGATCAGCGTGGACGGCTCCCCTGCTGCCGTGACTTTGGTCGGCGGGGCCATGATCGCCATTCCCCTGTCCGCCGGGGAACACACCGTTACATTTACCTATTACAATACCGCTTTCACTCTGGGGTGGAAGATCAGTCTGGTCTGCTTCGTGATGTTCGGCGTAATGCTCTATCTGTGCCGTAAGCCCCAGAAAGCCACCGGCCGTTACGAAGCCCGGAAGAAATAAACAAACGTTACCCCATACACAAGCGTTCCGCAGGACTCCCTCTGCGGAACGCTCTTTTATACAATCAATTCAAATCACGATGAATCTTCATATTTCCTCTTATCCACCGGCGTATTATGGAATTTAATATCGTGTATTAAAATCGTTGTGCAGTTTTCATGGGAGTTCATTTCTGCGTCCATCCGGGGTCGGATTGAATTTATGCACGTTTTGTGGTATCCTTTTTTGCATATTTTTGTGAAAGGGATGCAAACACCATGCGGAAGGTCCTCATCGTAGAAGCGGAAGAAGAATACAGGCGGCCCTTACTGGCCGCTCTGGAGGGGCAATACGAAGTGTATTACGCCGAAGATGCCACGGAAGCATCGCTGTTCCTCTCCTCGATGGCTTTCGATGCGATGGTCCTGGACCTGTGCCTTTCCGGGCTGGACGGTCTTTCCCTGCTGCGACTGCACATCCAGCACTTGCCGCCCTGCGTTCTGGTCATTACGGGCTTTTCCAGCGGATATGTCCGACGGTATCTGTCGGATATGGGGGTCGGATACCTGCTCATGAAACCATGCAGCGTTCCGGTGATCGTGGGGCATCTGAAAAATATGCTCCGTCAAACCGCTTCCCTGGATGTCCCGAATACCCCGGACGCCATTTCCGGCCACATCATGCAGGTTTTGGGTCTATCCCCCAAACGGGACGGGTTCCGGGCCCTTTTAACAGGTATCCCCCTTTATGCTCACGATCCCCAGCAGAGCCTCTCCAAGGAGTTATATCCGTCCATTGCACGTTTTTTGGGCATTGGAAACTCCAAAAGCGTGGAACGCTCCATCCGCTCTGCCATCCAGGACGCATGGGTCGAGCGGAATCCCATTCTCTGGAACAGCTATTTTGGCACAGGCTCCGAATGTCCCACCAACAAATTGTTCATCGCCCGGCTGGCCCAGGTCATCAGCGAACAAGCAAGGTGGATGCGTCCCGGAGGATAAACACATTTTTCTTTGCGGAAACAACTCTTTCCCCGGTCAGTTTTCCGAAAGAGTCTGTGCAGACCAACTCCAGCGCCCCGGACAGAATAACGCCCACAAAAGGACCGGTTCTCCCTCGCTGAAGGACAGTCTGCCCCTTCTTCACATCCATGCGCCGTGCACCCTGACGGGCCGACACGGCACTCAGGTCCTCCGAGCCGACGTCCGCAAATAACGGACAGATCAGGAGGACTTTTTCTTCGTTTTTATTCATTATTTTCCCTCCCATGTTGAAATTTCAACAGACAAATTAGCTTCAGTATGGTATAATATCCTTAGAAAATCAAGGAGGTGCTTGGACATGACGATCATGGAAGGCTGCCAGGGCAAGCCCCGGACGCCCACGTTGGAAGAAAAGATCTGCCCCAACTGCGGCTCTATTATTGAGATTTTCTCCACGGACACTCAGGTGACCTGCGAGAAATGCGGTTTTATCGCCTATAACGACTCTTTAAGCTGCGTGCAGTGGTGCAAGTATGCCCGCAAGTGCGTGGGGGACGAAATGTATGAGCGGATGATGGAAATTGCCTCCAATCAGAAGCGGGGTGCTGCAAAATGACCCCGGCCCAAGAGCATTTCGTGGGGGCGCTCATCGGTCTGGCACGGGTGACGGACGGAAATCCCCACCTGCTTAGCCTTCAGGTCCGGGAGGTCCTGCGCACCGGGCTGGTCCTGTGCCGCCGGGAACCGGACACCTGCGACCGGCAAATTCCGGCCATTCACGCCATGAAGGCCCAACTGGCCCCAGACTGTGCCCGGTGTACCCATCCCTGCGGAAAAAATGATGATTTTGACCTGGATTTGCTTGCCCAGGACCCGGAAAACGAACGGGAAATCAAGCAGAATTTGCTGGATAGGGCCATGAAAAAGGCGCAGGAGGGTCCCTGCGAGGCCCTGCCCAGGGTTCTGATTGGCATTGGCATTCTGAACTTTGGCGAAGCCTATCTTCGGGAATTATCCGAAGAACTGGGCTGAATTTATCACACACAAGGAGTTTTTACGATGATTCGACGCATCATTCATATCGATGAAGAAAAATGCACCGGCTGCGGTCTCTGCGCCGCTGCCTGCCACGAGGGAGCCATCGCCATGGTGGACGGCAAGGCGAAGCTCATGCGGGAGGACTACTGCGACGGCCTGGGCGACTGTCTGCCCGCCTGCCCGGTGGATGCCATTTCCTTCGTGGAACGGGAAGCCCCCGCCTACAATGAAGCCGCCGTGCTGGAAAGTAAGCGGCAGAAGGCCCATTCCGGCGGCTGCCCCGGCCACGCCCTCCACAGCTTCCACCCCGCTCCGGCAGCGGCAGCTGTATCCGGCGGCTCTCAGCTGGCCCAATGGCCCTGTCAGCTCCGTCTGGTGCCTGTAAATGCGCCGTATTTCCGGGGCGCCGATTTACTGGTTGCCGCCGATTGTTCCGCCTACGCCTACGCAAACTTCCACAGCGGCTTTATGGCCGGGAAGGTCACACTGATCGGCTGCCCGAAGCTGGACGAAGGGGACTATTCCGAAAAGCTCACCGCCATTCTCCGGTCCAACGAAATTCGTTCCGTCACCGTCACCCGGATGGAGGTCCCCTGCTGCGGCGGACTGGAACGGGCTGTGCGGACCGCCCTGGCCAACGCCGGAAAAGAAATTCCGCTGGAGGTCGTGACCTTCACTCTGGACGGCAATATTCTCTCCCGGAAAGCATAACATTTTCCCCGGTCTGTCTGTCGGCAGACCGGGGAATTTTCCTTTGTAAACCTCCCCTCAAAAACCGGTTTACCGATATTTTCGTCAGAATTCACACATCATACGTTTTTCTGCACAAAAAACCGGTTTCGTCCTTCGCAAGCCCTCGCAATGAGGTATTATTTCTGGATCCTGCAACCAATTCAGTGGTGTTTTCCCGCTATTTTACAAATTCCCAATCGCTCTTTCTGAATCGAAATGCAAAGAGATCATCCCAATTTGTCCCGTTTTTCCCTTGCGCATGAATCTTGTCTGGTGGAGCCGGGACAAAATTGTCATATCTATTCGCGCGTTTTCATAGCGTTATTTCCCGCATCCAGGATTCGCCTTTCTCTAAAGAAATGACGAACGTCCCCAGAACGCCGGGTCCGTACGGGTTTCATCAGGCAAACACCTGCATCATTCTTTCGATCATTGATTCCGGGAAATACCGGCCCGGAGGAATATAGATCAGCGCCATCGCTTCGGTAAACCGTTTCGGCAGAAACCACTAGGCGTCGTTGCAGAGATAATGCCTCCGCTCGGTAGGCCGCAAAGGCCCGGGTGTGACCGTCGGTGAACACGGCTTTCCCCTGGAATTCATACACCGGGCAGGGTTCAAAATTGCGCAGGTCCGCCGGGTCGAACCAGGTCAGCACCCGCCGGGGCTTTTCCCCGGAAATATAGAATTGCGAGGGCTGAATGTCCGCCAACGTCAGCGCTTCCAGTGAAAGCTTCTGTTCCATCTAATTTCCCTCCCGTAAAGAAGTAAAAAAAGCACCGAGACAAGAATCTCGATGCTTCCATGGTGGACGATAACGGACTCGAACCGCTGACCCTGCGCACGTCAAGCGCATGCTCTACCAGCTGAGCTAATCGTCCAAGCGCAGGTTGCATTATACAGGATTCTTTCCCGTTTGTCAAGCCTTTTTTTCAAAATCTTTGAAAATTCTTCTTTTCCCTGCCCTGTTCCCCGCTTCGGTCCATTGCACTGGCTTTTCCCAGCAGGAATGGGGCAAAACCGGCGAAAAAGCGGGAAAGAATTGAAAAAAGTCCTTGACTTTCCGCCCTTTGGATGGTAAAATAGACAAGCCGCATTGAAGGGGCTTTCTAAGTCTGCGCCTGCAGCGCCCTAAGAGCGAGACTACACAATATAAAGTAGGTGAAACAAATGAAAGCAGTTATCGTTACCGGTGGCAAGCAGTACACCGTCTCCGAGGGCGACGTCCTCTTCATCGAGAAGCTGAACGCCGAGGCCGAGTCCACCGTGAAGTTCGACCAGGTCCTGGCCGTGCTGGATGGCGAGAACTCCAAGGTCGGTACTCCCGTTGTGGAGGGTGCCAGCGTGGAGGCCAAGGTCGTGAAGAACGGCAAGGGCAAGAAGATCACCATTCTGCGCTACAAGGCAAAGAAGAACGAGAAGAAGAAGATCGGCCACCGTCAGCCTTACACCAAGGTGGAGATCACCAAGATCGCTCTGTAATTATGACAAGATGCGAATTTTTCACCGAGGACGAGCGGATCACCGGATTCACCGTCTCCGGTCACAGCGGTTACGCCGAAGCGGGCAGCGACATCGTCTGCGCCGCCGTTTCCACCGCTGTTACCATGGCCGAAGCCGTCATCAATGAGGTGTGCGGTGCCAAGGCCAAGGTCCGGGTCAAAGAGGAGGACGCCCGCGTCACCCTGACCCTCCCCGCTTCCTGCGACGAGGAAGACACCGTTCAGGCCGTGCTGGCCGGAATGATGCTGACACTGTGCAGTCTGCGGGACGATTATCCTGATTATATCGAAGTTTTGGAGGTGTAATACCATGCTGAAGATCGGTTTTCAGTTCTTCGCTCACCACAAGGGCGGCGGTTCCACCAAGAACGGTCGTGACTCTGAGTCCAAGCGTCTGGGCGTGAAGCGTGCCGACGGTCAGTTCGTTCTGGCCGGCAACATTCTGGTTCGCCAGAGAGGCACCCACATCCATCCCGGTGTCAATGTGGGCATCGGCAGCGACGACACCCTGTTCGCTCTGGTTGACGGTACCGTCAAGTTCGAGCGTCTGGGCAAGGATCGCCGTCAGTGCTCCGTCTATACCGAGCAGTAAACGCATAGGTCAAGAGGCCGCCGCACAAAATATGCGGCGGCCTTTTTTCAAGAGCCGGAACCCCTTCCGATTTTTGAAAAAAGGTTCTCACAGGAGGGTCATTTTATGTTCGTAGATAAAGTACGCATTACCGTATGCGGAGGCCGGGGCGGCGACGGTGCCGTGGCCTTCCACCGGGAAAAATATGTGGCCGCAGGCGGTCCCGACGGCGGCGACGGCGGTCACGGCGGCAGCGTGGTGCTGCACGTCAACGCCAACCTCTCTACCCTGCTGGATTTCCGCTACAAGCGCAAGTATGTGGCTCCCTCCGGGGCCAATGGCCTGGGCCGAAGCATGAGCGGCAAGCGGGGTGAAAATCTCATCATCCAGGTGCCCAAGGGCACGGTGGTCCGGGACGCCCAGACCAATCAGATCATCGTGGATATGTCCACGGAGGAAGATTTCGTGCTGGCCAAGGGCGGCCGGGGCGGCTGGGGCAACGGGCATTTCGCAACGGCCACCCGGCAGGTCCCCCGGTTCGCCAAGTCCGGCACGCCTGGCCAGGAGCGGGATGTAATTCTGGAACTGAAACTGCTGGCGGACGTGGGTCTGGTGGGCTTCCCCAACGTGGGCAAGTCTACCCTGCTCTCCGTGACCTCCAACGCCCGGCCAAAAATCGCCAACTACCACTTCACCACCCTCTACCCCAATCTGGGCGTTATCTATGTGGACGAGGGCGTGTCCTTCGTCATGGCTGACATCCCCGGCATCATCGAGGGCGCTGCGGAGGGAGCCGGTCTTGGCCACGATTTCCTGCGGCACATTGACCGCTGCCGCCTGCTTGTCCATGTGGTGGACGTGTCCGGCAGCGAGGGCCGGGACCCGGTGGCGGATTTCGATGCCATTTGCGCCGAGCTGCACGATTACAGCGTGGACCTCTCCAACCGGCCCATGATCGTGGCCGCCAACAAATGCGACCTGCTGCCCCCGGATTCCGACAATCTGGAACGGCTCCGCTCCCATGTGGAAGCGCTGGGCTGCAAGCTGTACGAGATTTCCGCCGGGACCACCCAGGGCGTGAAAACCCTCATGCGGGTCGTTGCCGAAGAACTGCGGACCCTGCCGCCCGTTACCATTTACGAGCCGGATTACGTGGAGCCCCTGCCCCCCACCGGCACTTCCGACGAGTTGGAGATCGATCATCTGGGATCCACCTGGGTCATTTCCGGACTGTGGCTGGAACGGCTGGTCAGCAACATCAACTTCGACGATTATGAATCCCGGAACTATTTCGACCTGCAGCTGCGCAAATGTGGTCTTTTCACCCGTTTGGAGGAAATGGGCATCCAGGACGGCGATACGGTAAGCATCTACGATCTGGAATTTGAATATCAAAGATAAGAAATTAGGCTTTACCATTTTCAATTTTCGTGTTATAATAACAGGGTCGTACAGACCCTGTTATTTTTCTTACAAGGAGGCCCTCCTATGATCTGCAATTTGAATCAGATGAGTTTCCAGGAATATGGCGTCATCCACCCGGAGCGTGGCCCGGAGGCCCGCCGCAGCAAGGACCTGCCCAATACCCAATTTCTTTCCCTGACCCAAGGCCCCGTGCAGGTCTACTATACCCGCTCGGACACATGGATCTGCTGCCGGGACGGGTCCACGGTGCTTTCCGTGTCCCTGGACAATCAGCACTATGCCCATTATTATCTCGACAAACCCGTGTACGTGAAGCCCGGCGTCTATTTCTGCCTGTCCCCCTTCCTGGGGGAGTCCACGGCGGAATTTTCCGCCTCCATGTCCCCTTCTCAGGAAGGGCAGCGGGATCCGGTGGAAAACCTCTCCGTCCGGCATAATTTCCAGGTGGACGCCATTTACACCTTCTTCTATCAGGAGAAGGAGCAGGGCTTTTTCTTCCCCGGCGAGGCCCACCCCATGGCAGAGCTGACCTATGTGGACCAGGGGACCCTGCATTCCGTGGCCGACGGTCAGGACCTGCGGCTGGAGCAGGGGGATCTGGTGCTTTATGCCCCGGACCAGTGGCACATGCAGTACGCCGACATCGGCGTGGCCCCCCGGTTCATTTCCATTTCCTTTGACGTGTCCGGCCCCGGCCTGTCGCCGGTGTACAATCGGAAATTCAAAGCGCCCCCCACGGTAACGCCGCTGTTGGAGCGGATGTGCCGGGAGCAGGAAAGCCCCGACGGCTTCTCCAACGATATGCTGCTGCACCTGCTGTCCATGGCCCTGCTGGAGCTGCTGCGCTCCGACGCCGCCCCCGCCGCCAAGGTGGAGACTGCCCGGACCGTCCACAGTGAGAATGAGATCATCCGCCGGGCCCAGCAGTATATCACCGCCAACATCCGCAGCAAGCTGTCCGTGCCTATGGTGGCCCAGAATGTGGACGTAAGTCCCAGCTATCTGACGGCTCTGTTCCGGAAGAATATGCAAATTTCTCCCGGCGAGTATATCCGCCGGATGAAGCTGCAGGAAAGCAAGCAGATGATCCGGGAGAACAACATGAGCTTCACGGACATTGCCGCCGCCCTGCACTACTCCACCGTCCATCATTTCTCCCGGCAGTTCAAGGAGAAATTCGGCATCACGCCCACGGAGTACGCCCGTTCCGTCCGGGGGTAAGGCATGGAGATGAACGTACTGGCCGTAGGGGATGTGGTGGGCCGTCCGGGTCTGGACCGGATCAGCCGCTCCCTGCGGTGGTGGAAAAAGCAACTGAATGCGGATTTCGTGGTGGTCAACGGAGAAAACGCCAGCGTGGTTGGCATGACCCCGGACCAGGGCGAGGAAATATTCGACGCCGGGGCGGATGTCATCACCATGGGCAACCATACCTTCAAGAAGCGGGAGATCGTCCCCTATCTGGAGGACAATTCCCGTGTCCTGCGGCCCGCCAACCTGGCCCCCCAGCTGCCCGGCTCCGGGGTTGGGGTCTATGAGACCAAGTTCGGCCCCGTGGCCGTCATCGACCTGATCGGCCGGTGCAACATGGATTACAACGCAGAAAATCCTTTCCTGATGGTGGACAAGCTGCGCACGCAACTGGATACCAAGCTGATTCTGGTGGAGCTTCATGCGGAGGCCACCTCCGAAAAGCTGGCCATGGGCTATATGCTGGACGGCCAGGTCAGCGCCGTCTGGGGGACCCACACCCACGTTCCCACGGCGGACGCCCGAATCTTGCCGAAAGGCACCGGCTATGTGACCGATCTGGGCATGACCGGCCCTCAGGAATCCGTGCTGGGCATTCAGCCCAGGCTGTCCATCGCCAATTTCCGGGGGGACCTGCCGGACCGCTATCGCTGGGCCGACGGTCCTACCAAAATGGAAGGCGTTCTCTTTACCATCGACACGAACAGCGGCCGCTGCACCGGTGTGCGCCGGGCGGACCTGCTGGAACGATAGAAAGGAGCCAGTCATGGAATATGTTATTTTTGCCCTGCTGGTGCTGAACGCCGTGCTTCTGGTGGTTCTTTTACTGCAAAACAGCCCCTCCAAACGGAAGCAGGAGCAGCAGGCCATGCAGGCCCAACTCACCGACGAGATTCGCCGGTCTGCCGGGAATCAGCAGGATGTGATCGGCGCCGTTGGGACCCTGGGCCAGACCCTGAACGGCAGCATCAGCGCCATGGGCACCGCCCTGACGGACAGCCAGACGGCCTTCGCCCGGACCCAGACGGAGCGGCTCAACGCCATCAACGATGGGGTCATGGAGCGGCAGACCGCCATGAATCAGGCTGTCACCCAGCAATTAAAGGACATGAGCGACCGACTCAACCACCTGGAAGCCTCCAATGAACGCCGTCTGGAAGCCATGCGGCTCAGCACCCAGGAGTCCATCCGGAATCTGCAGACGGAAAACACCAAAAAGCTGGACGAGATTCGGGGCGTGGTAGACGAAAAATTGCAGGATGTGCTGCAAAAGCGCATTGCCGAGTCCTTCCAGACCGTTTCCACCCAGCTGGAGGAGGTCTACAAGGGCCTGGGCGAAATGAAGACCCTGGCCACCGATGTGGGCGGGCTGAAGCAGGTCCTATCCGGCGTCAAGACCCGTGGTATTCTGGGCGAGGTCCAGCTGCGGGCCATTCTGGAGGAAATTCTCTCCCCGGAGCAGTATGACGAGAACGTGGCGACCATTCCCGGCAGCCGGGAGCGGGTGGAATTTGCCATTCGCCTGCCCGGAACCGACGGAAACTGCGTGTATCTGCCCATCGACTCCAAATTCCCCGGAGACCGGTATATGCACCTGCAGGAGGCCCAGGCCACAGGGGACCCGGCGCTGATTGAAAGCGCCCGGAAGGAACTGACCGGCGTGCTGAAGCTCTGCGCCAAGGACATTTCGGAAAAATATGTTTCCGTGCCTTACACCACCAACTTCGGTATCCTGTTCCTGCCCTTTGAGGGACTGTATGCAGAAGTGGTGAATCTTGGGCTGATTGAAGAATTGCAGCGGACCTATCATGTGAACATCGCCGGTCCCAGCACTATGGCGGCGCTGCTGAATTCCCTGCAAATGGGCTTCCATACCCTGGCCATTCAGAAGCGCAGCAACGAGGTCTGGCAGGTCCTGGGGGCCGTCAAGACCGAATTCGGCAAGTTTGAGGACGCCCTTGTGAAGATGCAGGGCCACCTGAATCAGACCAGCGCCGACCTGGAGACCCTCATGGGGACCCGCACCCGGGCCATCAACCGGAAGCTGCGGGAGGTCCATCAGCTGGACGATGCGTCCACCCAGAAGCTGCTGGAAGATTAAAATTTCATACTGAAATCTGATGAAAACATTTCTGTTTTTGCACAGGTCTCCGTATCAGGCCACCGGGAAACCGGTGGCCTTGCTTTTTTGCAGAAAAAAATCCGGCGGACCGAAGCCCGTCGGATTTTCGCCTATTTCAGGAAAAATTACTTGGCAAACACACGCTTCAGGTGGACGAACCGGGGCAGACCGTCCTCCTTGACCATGCCGGTCTCGCCCTGGATGAGGGGCAGGCAGTAGTCGATGAAGCCCTGGGTCACGCCGTTGCCGGCCTCGTTGATCCACTCCTGAGGAACCTTCTTCTCGGTGTTGGCCACGATGCTCAGGTCGAACAGCTCGGGAACGCACTTGTAGCCGTTCTCGTCACGGGTGCACTTGAAGCCGACCATCTTGTCGGTAACACCGGCCACGGCCTCCTCCACGGCGACCTTGCCGGACATGAAGGACTCGGCGATGTCGGTGCCGGAAGCGCAGTGGGCAGCGCAGCGCTGCAGCAGGCTCAGCTCAATGGGACGGACCTTCGCGCCGGTCGCAGCCTTCACCACGTCGGCCAGACGGGCAGCCAGACCGCCCAGCTGGGCATGGCCGAAGCCGTCGGTGCCGGAGGTCTTGGCCTCGGACACGAAGGTGCCGTCGGCGTAGTGAACGCCCTCGGACACGGCCACGATGCAATTCTTCTTCTCGTTGTAGATGCGCTTCACGTCAGCCAGGAAGGCATCCATGTCGAAGTCCCGCTCGGGGAGGTAAATGAGGTCGGGACCGTCGCCCTTCACGCCGGCCAGAGCGGCAGCGGCGGTCAGCCAGCCGGCGTGACGGCCCATGCACTCGATGATGGTCACCATGCCGGTGTCGTACACATGGCAGTCACGGGAGACTTCCATGACGGAGGTGGCAATATACTTGGCAGCGGAAGCGAAGCCGGGGCAGTGATCGGTACCGGCCAGGTCGTTGTCGATGGTCTTGGGCACGCCCATGACCCGGCACTCATAGCCGACCTTGTTCATATACTTGGAAATTTTGTTGCAGGTGTCCATGGAGTCGTTGCCGCCGTTGTAGAAGAAGTAACGGACGTTGTACTTCTTGAAGATCTCCAGGATGCGCTTATAATCGGTGTCGTCCACATCGGGATCGGCGATCTTATAGCGGCAGGAGCCCAGAGCGGAAGACGGGGTGTAGAGCATATGCTCCAGCTCAGCGGGATCTTCCTCGTCCATGATCATCAGCTGGTCGTTCAGAACGCCCTTGATGCCGTGGAACGCACCGTACACCTTGGTAATGTTGGGATTTTCCAGAGCGGTCTTAATGACGCCATAGGCGGAGCAGTTAATGACCGCAGAGGGGCCGCCGGACTGGCCGATGATAACGGAACCGACGAGAGTTTTTTCAGACATGATTCGGATACCTCCAAAAATAGGATACTTTTCGGCTGAGTTCCGCACTGCGGAGCCCATACGCTTAAATTATAGCACGCCCCGCCGCAAATAGCAAATATTTTTATTGAAATGTGGAAAAAACGTGGTATAATAGGAGGCGAAAAGAGGCGGCGTGAGCCGCTGAATTTAGAAAGGAATGATTCCTATGGCTCTGGTAACTTCTACCGAAATGTTCAAGAAGGCATACGACGGCGGCTACGCCATCGGCGCTTTCAACGTCAACAACATGGAGATCGTTCAGGGCATCACCGAGGCCTGCCGTGAGGAAAAGGCTCCTGTGATCCTGCAGGTTTCCAAGGGCGCACGCGCCTACGCCAACCACACCTATCTCGTGAAGTTGGTTGAGGCCGCCGTCATCGAGTGCCCCGAGATCCCCATCGTGCTGCATCTGGACCATGGCCCCGACTTCGAGACCTGCAAGAGCTGCATCGACGGCGGTTTCACCTCCGTTATGATCGACGCTTCCTCCAAGCCCTTCGCCGAGAACATCGAGATCACCCGCAAGGTGGTCGAGTACGCTCACGATCACGGTGTTGTGGTCGAGGCTGAGCTGGGCACCCTGGCCGGCATCGAGGACGAAGTGAAGGTGGAGCATGGCGCTGCCTCCTACACCCGTCCCGAGGAAGTCGAGGAGTTCGTCTCCAAGACCGGCTGTGACTCCCTGGCCATCGCCATCGGCACCTCTCACGGCGCTTACAAGTTCACGGCTGCTCAGTGCACCCGGAACGAGAAGGGCGTTCTGGTTCCGCCTCCCCTGCGCTTCGACGTGCTGGAAGAGGTCTCCAAGCGTCTGCCCGGCTTCCCCATCGTGCTGCATGGCTCCTCTTCCGTGCCCCAGGAGTACGTGAAGATGATCAACAGCCACGGCGGCAAGATGCCCGACGCTGTGGGCATCCCCGAGGAGCAGCTGCGTCACGCTGCCGAGCTGTCCGTCTGCAAGATCAACATCGACTCCGACCTGCGTCTTGCCATGACCGGCACCATCCGTCAG
>QWCN01001614.1_pt1 | contig 41519 bp, 39 predicted proteins | sample 1972711 | NCBI WGS metagenome assembly QWCN01 (sample SAMN09866707, study PRJNA288562) | Human gut metagenome isolate term1_stool, whole genome shotgun sequencing... | isolation source: gut | host: Homo sapiens | place: USA: California
GACGGGAAGGGGGGCAGGGGGATGGGGGAAAGAAATAAAGCTAAAGGCAAGGTCAGTCGCCGACCTGCCGGGCAAGCCACCCGCCTGGCTCCTGCATGGTGGTGTCTGCAAGTGCCGTAGACGGTTCAGTGCCGGGGTGCCGGGGGCTTCGCCCCCGGCGAAATAAACTTTGAGAATCCCCCTTCCCCGGAGGGGGAAGGGGGGTGAGGGGGGATGGAGGCAAGAAATCATTGATACGGCAGGAAAACTAAAAAAGCAAAAACCGCCGTGCTTCCCTACGGAACCACAGCGGCAGATCGAGCCGGCAACGCAAAGCGCAAACACGGATATGGGATATGCAATATATTCCCTGTCATATCGCCGTGCCGGGTGCCGCACACTATACATGAATCAATGCTGCTTTCAAAAAGGAGGCAATCGCATGGCAGAAAAAGGCGGGCGGCAGGAGCGGCTGAGTCTCGATTATGCCGCCAATGTGCGCATGATGGATGACATCCTGCGCGTGAGGGATAACTTCGACGTGATCCGAAAGGATATGCAGATCGGGCGCGACCGGATCACGCTCTACTATATTGACGGCTTCGTCAAGGACAGCGTGATGGAAAAGCTGATGATATTTTTCCTGTCCCTGAAACGGCTTGTTCCGGAGGAGAGTGGCGCGCCGGGCGAGTCGCCCCTGCCGGTACAACGCTTCGTGGACGCGGCACTGCCGTACGTGGAAACTGATGTGTCCCGGTCGGTGGACAGCATGGTGCGGATGGTGCTGGCAGGCGCAACGCTGATCCTGGGCAGCGAGTTCGGTGACGCGGGCGTCATTGTGGATGCGCGTTCCTACCCGGCGCGGGAGACCGGCGAGCCGGAGGGCGACAAGGTCATGCGCGGCGCACGGGACGGCTTTGTGGAGACACTGGTCTTCAACACCGCGCTGATCCGGCGGCGCATCCGCGACCCCCAGCTGACCATGTCCTACCTGTCGGTGGGGCGCAGCTCCGGGACGGACGTGGTTGTCTGCTATATGGCGGATCGTGCGGATCTTGCCTACGTGGATAAGATAAAAACCAGACTGAACAGCATCCGCACGGACTCTCTGTCCATGGGGCATGAGTCGCTGGCGGAATCGCTGATCCGGAACCGCTGGTACAACCCGTTCCCGAAGATCCGCTACACCGAGCGCCCCGACGCGGCGGCGGCGCAGCTGTTGGAGGGGAGCGTGCTGATCCTCTGCGACAATTCGCCCGACGCCATGATCCTGCCGACTTCCATCTTTGATTTCATGCAGGAGACCAACGACTTTTACTTTCCCCCGCTGACCGGCACCTATATCCGTATCCTGCGGCAGATCATCTTCTGGCTGACGCTGTTCCTGACCCCGCTGTGGTACCTGCTTCTGAAGAATCCGTCGGCTATCCCCGGTTGGCTCTCCTTCATTTTGCCCACGGAGATCGGGCGCATTCCCATTATCGCACAGCTGTTTCTGGTAGAGTTTATCATAGACGGACTGCGCATGGCGTCACTCAACACGCCGGATATGCTGTCCAATTCTCTTTCGGTTGTGGGCGGACTGATTCTGGGCGATTTTGCCGTCAGCATCGGCTGGCTGATCCCGGAGGTCATCCTGTATATGGCGTTTGTCGCCATTGCAAATTTCACCCAACGGAGCTATGAGCTTGGCTATGCGTTCAAGTTTCTGCGCATGGGACTGCTCCTGCTGACGGCTCTGTTCAACGTCTGGGGATTTGCGCTTGGCAGTATCTGTATCCTGATCCTGCTGCTGACCAACGCCACTGTCAACGGAACCCGCAGCTATCTCTATCCGCTTCTGCCCTTCAACGGGCGCGCTCTGCGCTCACTCTTTGTCCGTGTCCGTAAGGATCACGGCAAAAACCGAAAGGGAAAGACGACCGGCAAGGGGGCTTGATGCCCAAAAGGGACGGCGCGGCGGGGACTCTGCCCTCCGGCATCCGGCATCGCGGGGGAGCGGAGCGGCAGACCGCGCCGCAAGCCCCTGCGAAAAACAGCAACGCGGATATTCTTATTCCGCCAGAACGCGGAACAGCTCTCCCATCAGAGCATCGCGGTGGATAAACGTCACCTGCCGGATGGAATGATTGTAGGGAGCCTGCCCCCAGTGCCCGTCATACTCCGGAACAGGCGCAGGGATCAGCCGGGAGAGCATGAACCGCCCGCCGTCGTTCAGCAGCCACGCGGCTGCCGTCACATCCCAGATCACGCGGCTCCAGACCTGCCCCGCCGCATAGGATTCTGCCTCCTCGACCGTGTGGCTGACAAGATAGTCGCAGAGGGCGTTTTTGCCGGAAAGCCAGGTGCGCAGTTCGGGACCTGTCACGTAGAAGGAGGACACAACTCCCATGCAGGGCAGCTGAACCAGCGGGCATCCGCACCCGAACACGACACGCGCGCCGGCGACATCCTGGAAAAGGTTGAATTCCCGCGTGTCCGGCCACGTGTCGAAGTGACCGCCCAGCCAGACCAGCACGATGCGGTCGGCGATGCGCGGCTCCAGAAGCAACGCGGAGGCAACATTGGTGATGGCACCGATGGCGACGACATAGAGGGGTTTCTCCACGCTGTACGTCATTGCCAGCTCGCACAGATGGCGGGCGGCAGGACTGTCCACCGGCGTTTTTTCATCCGGCAGGTAGGTGCGGGAGCCTTTGAACACGTCGGCTTTTCTGTCCTCTTTGCCCATCAGGGTGAGCAGCTTCAGAATCTCGTCGTAGCTGCGCTCCATGCCGTCCTCCGGCGATGTGGAGTGCGTGTTGAAGAACGGGGCGGCGTAGATTGCCCGCAGGTTGAGCTTGGGGCTTTTGATCATCAGGGAAAGCGCGTACTGGTCGTCGATTTCGTTGTATGTGTCGGTATCCAGTACGCAGTCGATGTTGCCGGTGGGAACCTCCAGGTTCCGCAGACGCTGCAGTTCTGTCATGGCAGAATCTCCTTTATTTTGCGATGTTGTGCCTGCGTTTCGGACGCAGGTCATATGCCGTTTCGGTCGGCGCTCGTCCGTATTATACCATCCGGTCGGCGTGTTGTCAAGGGTGTTGCCGGCTTGCCGTGCCGCTGCGGGGATTATCCCCGCCCGCAACGCCGACAGAAAAAGCGGCGTCCGTACACGGATCGCCGCTTTCTGTTTCCGGATTTACTTCGTGCAGACCAGCACAACAGTCATGCCGTCCGAGACCTCAAAGTTCTGGAGGGACTCGATCTTGCCTGCCTGGCTGCCCTTGCCCTCGTCGTAGCCATTCCAGCTGCCTTCCAGATCGCCGATCTTCTGCAGCAGACCGGTGGAAGCAAAGCATCCCTCGGAGGCATAGCCCTTGATGGCGCAGTAGAATTCAATCACGCTCTTCAGCGTGGCATCATTGCCCTCAAACGCAAGCGTTTCCTTGTCAACCTGCTTGTCGCCTTCCTTGATCACCAGCGTAACACTCGCCTTGAACTTGGTCGCCGTTTCGGTCGCGGATTCCGTTCCGTTCCCGCTTCCGGTGTCACACGCAACGAAGGCACAACTCAACAGGCAAACCGCCAGAACAGTAGCCAGAATCTTTGCAAATTTCATAACAGACCTCCAAACAGAATTTATGATACCGTCATTATACAACATCGGGCGGAATTTGTCAACAGGACTGCACGACTTTTTCCTTTTTGACCAAAATTTTTCCACGCATTTGTGCAGAACTGCCAACCGGCGCTACCGGCGCAGCAGGACGACCAGCTGCAGTACGGTCAGGCAGCACATCCACACCGCCGCCGGGAGCAGGAACAGAAGGACGCGTCGCCGGACGCGCACCCAGCACGCGAGGCACAGGATACCGGACAAAGCGGCGGCAAGCAGACACAGCCACGAAAGCCAGAGTGCCTGCGCCGCAAACAGGAGCGGGTACCATCCCAGCCCGGCGAACAGGCTGAGCAGACCGTACACGGCACCGCGCAGGCGCCATGCGGCGGCGCATCCGCCCGTGCGGCAGTTGAGAATAAAGCCTGCGGCACAGCCCGACAGGAAAAAGCTGCTGAGCCAGCAAAGACCTGTCAGCCACAGGGGCGGCAGAATGCTGTCTGCATTCAGCAGATGCAGGAGCGGCAGGGGACTGCCGACCCGCAATCGGGTGAACAGTGCCGCCGCGAGGGCGATGCCTCCGCCTGCCCAGACGGCGGGGCTGATCCGGGAGTCCATGCGTGTGTCTGCGGTCTTGCGTTGCGTCATAAGAAGCGCTCCTTGCCTGCGGATGTTCCCCGAACGATCGGGGGTTCCCTGAAATGTATGCCGCGGCGGAGCCGGGTATGCGTGACACGGCTGAAATCGGCGGGCGGCTGTTGACAGCCTCGGGCAGTCCGGTGACAGCGACCACGTTCTTCTGGATCGCCTGCGCCAAGCCGTAGCCGCGCGTGTCGCGGGAATAGGCGAGCGTCTCGGTTCCGCTGACGGCGGAATTATCCGAGGCGTTGGTGTGCAGGCTGACAAAGTAATCCGCCCCCCAGCTGTTGGCGTCGTTTACGCGAGCCGCCAGACTGGTGGCGTTGCTGGTTCCCAGCTGAGTCGAGGCGGTGGGACGCGACAGACGCACCGCAAAGCGCCCGTCCGCACGCAAACGTTCCGCCAGCAGCTGCCCGATGCGGTAGACGATGTCCTGCTCGCGCAGTCCGTTCCCTTCGGAGCCTGCGTTGGGATTGACCGGGTTGTGCCCCTGGTCGATATAGATTTTGATAGCCATGTTATCCTGCCCTCCTCCGTATGTTTCCGGATATACGCCAGTATATGGGGGAGCGGCGCATTCTGCGCAGACCGTTTCCGGTCTGCCGCCCTGTGAAAAGAGGTGCCTCTCTGTATGCTCACCGAACAATCCGTGCCCCCCGTCGGGGAAAAGAACCGCATCGTTCCCGGTATGCTGTACCTGGTGGCGACGCCCATCGGCAATCTCGCCGACCTGTCCCATCGGGCGGAGGCTGTCCTGGCGGGTGTGGACTTTATCGCCGCCGAGGATACGCGCAACTCCGGCAGACTGCTTGCCGGGCTTGGCATCCGCAAGCCGATGGTATCCTATTTTGAGCATAACAAGCGGGAGCGCGGCGGACAGATCTGCGACAGGCTGGCGGCGGGCGAGTCCTGCGCGCTTGTCACCGATGCCGGAACGCCAGCCGTATCCGATCCCGGCGAGGATCTTGTGCGGCTGTGTGCCGCGCGCGGTATTCCCGTGACGTCGGTGCCCGGTTGCTGTGCCGGCGTGACGGCGCTGACGCTGTCGGGACTGCCCACCGGGCGCTTCACCTTCGAGGGCTTTCTGCCGACCGATAACCGCCAGCGTGCCGCCCGACTGAACGAGCTTTCGCGCGAGACGCGCACCATGCTGTTCCATGAAGCCCCCCACCGCCTGTGCGAAACACTGGCGGATTTTGCCGCTGTCTTCGGGGGGGAGCGGCGTATCGCGCTCTGCCGGGAGCTGACAAAGCGCAACGAGGAAATTCTCCGCCTGACGGTCGGGGAGGCGGTTGCGTACTACGCCGACCACGACCCGCGCGGGGAGTACGTGCTGGTCGTGGCAGGAGCCGATCCCGCCGATGCACCTGCTTTCTGGGCGGACATGAGCATTCCCGATCATGTTGCGCACTATGAAGGGCAGGGGCTGTCCCGCAAGGACGCGGTCAAGGCGGCGGCAAAGGATCGCGGCGTGCCCAAAAACGATGTGTATCAGGTTATGCTGAAGGAGGATGCGAACGCATGAGTGAGCCGGAGACCTGCGCACTCCCGCTCGGCTTTACCGACCGGATGCGCCGCCTGCTGGGGGCGGAATACCCCGCGTTCCTTGCGTCCTACGACAAGCCGCGCCGCCCCGCCCTGCGCGTCAATCCGCTCCGGCTGGACGGCATCCCGGACGGCGTGCGGGCACTGCTCCCCTTCCTTGCGGAGCGCGTACCCTTCACGGCGGACGGCTGGTACTATCCCGACGACCCCGCCCTGCGTCCCGGCAGACACCCGTACCATGAGGCGGGGCTGTACTATATTCAGGAGGCAAGCGCCATGATTCCGGCGGCACTGTGCCCGCCGCGTCCCGGTGAGCGGGTGCTTGACCTGTGTGCCGCACCGGGCGGTAAGGCGACTCAGCTGGCGGGTGCGCTGCGCGGGCAGGGACTGCTGGTTGCCAACGAGATTCATCCGGGGCGAGCCGCCGTGCTGTCCGGCAACATCGAGCGCATGGGCATCCCGAATGCGCTGGTGCTGAACATGGAGCCGCAGGCGCTGGCGGAACGTTTCCCCGGCTTTTTTGACCGCATCGTCGTGGATGCGCCCTGCTCCGGCGAGGGAATGTTCCGCAAGGAGCCGCAGGCGGTGCAGATGTGGTCGCCGGAGAATATCGCGCTGTGCGCCGCGCGGCAGGCGGAGATCCTGCGCGCCGCCGCCCGGATGCTGGCACCCGGCGGTACAATCGTCTATTCCACCTGCACCTTCGCGCCGGAGGAGGACGAAGGCAGCGTTCTGACCTTTTTGCGGGAACACCCGGATTTTGATACCGTCATGACCGATGCTTCCGCCATTCTCGCCTGCCTTGCGGACGGGCGACTGGATGCCGGCAGACCCGACTGGGTGCCCGGCGGGACGGAATATGCCGGAAGTCTGCGCCGGGCGGTGCGGCTCTTTCCGCATCATGCGGACGGGGAGGGACACTTTGCCGTCCTGCTGCGCCGCCGGGCGGATGCGGCGTCTGGCGATGCCGTGTCGGGCCGCGCGGAGCGCCCCGGTCGGCGCGACAACCGCCCGGGGCGGGGTATATCGCTTCCGGACGCGTTGCGTCTGTTCCGGGATTTTGCCGGCAGCGTGCTGGGGTATCTCCCGGACGGCATCCCCTGCCTGTTCGGGGAGACGCTGTCCCTTCTGCCTGCCGGGTGCGACCTGACGGCGGAAAGTCTGAACGGTCTGCGTGTCCTGCGCGCGGGGCTGGAGCTGGGCAGTGTGGCGGGCGGCCGTTTTACCCCGGCACACGCACTGGCTATGGCGGCGTTGCCGGTTCCGGACGGCGCCCGACGCTGCGCGTTGGATTCTGCGGGCGGTCAGCCCGCCGCCTACCTGCGCGGCGAGACGGTTTCCTGCCCGTCTGAGCTGGCTGGGTGGTACACCGTGACGGTGGACGGTTTCCCGCTTGGTTGGGGCAAGGCGGATCGTGGTATTATGAAGAACCACTACCCCAAAGGACTGCGGAGGGGATGAGCCCTGACAGCTGCCTTACTCGCTTTCAAATACAATTTTCCCGTCGCGTGCGCTTGCCCGCACACGGTCGCCGGCACTGAGACGCCCTTCCAGTAACTCGGTGGAGAAGGCATCCTCAACCAGCCGCACCACGGCACGCCGGATAGGACGCGCTCCGCCGTGCCCGCTCTGTGCGGCAGTTGCGATAAGCTCCGCGGCGGATTGATCAAAGGACAGCCCGATGTCCAGCTCCAACGCACGGCGGCAGACTTCCTCCAGCATCAGGTGCGCGATGCGGACAAGCTCCTCCCGCCCCAACGGACGGAAAACCAGTATCTCGTCCACCCGGTTGAGAAATTCCGGCGGGAACGCGGCGCGCAGCGCGGACAGCATCCGGTCACGCTCTGCATTGCCGTCGCCGCCGCCGCCCGAAAAGCCCAGCGTCTGCCTGCCGCCTGCCGCGCCCAGATTGGAGGTCATGATGACCACCGTGTTGCGGAAATCCGCCCGCCGCCCCTGCGCGTCGGTCAGACTGCCGTCGTCCAGCACCTGCAGGAGCAGATTGAATACGTCCGGGTGCGCCTTCTCCATCTCGTCGAACAGCACCACGGCATACGGATGCCGCCGTATTTTTTCGGTCAGCTGCCCGCCTTCCTCAAAGCCGACATAGCCGGGCGGCGAGCCGATGAGCCGGGATACGCTCTGCTTTTCCATATACTCCGACATATCCAGCCGTATGAGTGCGTTTTCACTGCCGAACAAAGCCCCTGCCAGCGCGCGGGACAACTCGGTCTTGCCGACGCCGCTCTGCCCGAGAAAGATGAAGGATCCGATGGGGCGGCGGGGATCCTTCAGCCCCATGCGCCCCCGCCGGATGGCGCGGCACAGCGCCGTGACAGCCTCGTCCTGCCCGATCACGCGCGCCCGGAGCGTATCCTCCAGCCGCAGGAGCCGTTCCCCCTCGCCCTCCAGCAGGCGGCTGACCGGGATGCCTGTCCACTGCGTCACTACCTCGGCGATATCGTCCGGCTCCACGGTCAGCGCGCCTGTGTCCTGCTCGCGGCGCCAGCTCGCGCGTGCCGCCTCCAGCTGACCGCGCAACCCTGCCTCCTCGTCCCGCAGACCTGCCGCCCGCTCAAAATCCTGCGCCTTGATGGCTTCCGCTTTCTCGCGGCTGACCGCCGTCAGGCGAACCTCCAGCTGCTTGACCCCCGGCGGCGATGTCCGTGACCGGATACGCAGGCGGGACGCCGCCTCATCCACCAGGTCAATCGCCTTGTCCGGCAGGAAGCGGTCGGGGATGTAGCGCACCGACAGTGCGACCGCCGCCGTCAGTGCCCCGTCCGATATGCGGAGCCGATGATGCGCCTCGTATTTGGGACGCAGTCCCTCCAGGATGCGCACCGTTTCCTCCCCGCTCGGCTCGCCCACCGTCACGGACTGGAAGCGCCGCTCCAGTGCCGCATCCTTCTCGATGTGCCGCCGATACTCGGTCACGGTCGTGGCGCCGATGACCTGCATCTCACCCCGTGCCAGCGCCGGCTTGATGATGTTGGCGGCGTCCACCGCCCCTTCCGCCGCGCCCGCCCCGATGATGGTGTGGATCTCGTCGATGAACAGGATGATCTGCGGGTTGCGGCGCACCTCCTCCATAACGTTCTTGAAGCGCTCCTCAAATTCGCCGCGGTATTTCGCCCCGGCGATCATGGATGCGATATCCAGCGTCACGATGACCTTGCCGCGGATGGTATCCGGCACACTGCCGTCGCTCACGCGCTGGGCAAGCCCCTCCACCACGGCGGTTTTGCCCACGCCCGGCTCCCCTACCAGACAGGGATTGTTCTTGGTGCGCCGGGACAGAATCTGAATTACCCGTTCGGTCTCGGTCTCCCGCCCGATGATGGGATCCAGCCTGCCCTCCCGCGCCATGGCGGTCAGATCGCGCCCGTACTGTGCCAGCGTCGGCGTGCCGGCAAGCGCCTTCTCCGTGCGGCGGTTCTCCTTGCCGCTCCGCGACCGACCGCCGGACTGCTCGGCTTGGCTTTCGTTCCCCGCACTCCGGCTCTGCCCGATGTTCTCCGCCCCCGGCGATGCGCCCAGAAAATTCTGCACGTCCCGCTTCAGCTCGTCCACGGGAATGTTCAGATCGTCCAGAAGGCGCACCGCCACGCAGTCGCCCTCCCCGAGCAGTGCCAGCAGCAGATGCTCCGTCCCGATGTAGCTCTGCCCGGCGTGTACCGACAGCGTGGCGGATTCCTGAATGATCTTTTGCGTGCGCGGCGTCATGTCGGCGGGGGAGACCTGACTCGGCACTCCCTCGCCTGCCATGTTCACCACAGCCTCCCGCACCCGCGTCCGGTCGGCGCCGTGCGCGCGGAGCATCTTGGCGGCGATGGAGGCGTCATCCGCCATCAGTCCTAACAGGATATGCTCCGATCCGATGTAGGTGTGCCCCAGATCGGCGGCGGCGGACAGCGAAGCATTGAGCGCGCGCTGGGCGCGTTCCGTGAAACGGTTTGTCATGGAGATCCTCCTGCGGCAGGGGCGGAGCCGCGCGACCGGATGAAAGAACGGCGCGGGGATGCCCCGAAATAGCGGAACCCGATCGGCAGCCCTATGCTTCCTGCGACAGCCGTTCGCGCACCAGCCGGGCGCGGCTGATATCACGGTTGAAATCGCCGGAAGCGGGCGGATCGGAGGCGAGCGAGAGCGAAGCGGGCAGGGTATCGAACAGCAGAGCGGTCAGCGACTCGACCCGGATGTCGGGGAGCAGTCCCAGCGAAGCGCCGAGCCGGAGGTCGGCGAGACAGCGGAGGCATTCGGACATCGGGAGAACGCAGGCGTGTCGCAGAATGCCGGCGGCGCGATGTATGCGGTCGGTCAGGCGGATGAGATCGTGACCGCTGACGGCACTGCGCCGGTGGCGTTCGGATTCCAGAATACGCCCGGCACAGCCGGATATCAGCGACAGAATATCGGCTTCCGACAGCCCGAAGCAAATGCGGTTTGACAGCCGGTAGAGCGGGATTTCCTCCTGCCGCGCGGAGCCTGCAAGCGCGCGGTGCAGAGTCAGTCCCTGCCGCTCCAGCCGTGCCGCCAGCAGTCCGGTCTGTCCTGCGGCTTCCAGTGCCGGGAGGAACAGCAGTACCGAGACGCACAGCCCCGTTCCCAGTTCACCGGGGTCATGCGTCAGATAGCCCAGCCGCTCGTCGAAGGCAAGGTCAAACCGTGCGTCCAGCTGCCCCTCTACGCCGCTCACCCCCGCATACGCGTCCCGCACCGCCAGCCCGGGACGGATGCAGCGCAGCCGGACGTGATCCTGCCCGCACAGCATGGCGGATATGCCGCACGGCTCGTTCAGGTACAGGGCGTGCGGCAGACTCTCGCGGATAAATTCCGGACCGGCATAGCATTTTTCGACCAGCGCGCAGGCGGCGGTACGGGAAATCTCGGCAAAGTCAATGGCGGTAAAGCCGTTTTCGGTCAGTACGGCACCGACGGCGGATATGACCTCCTTTGCCCCCGCCGGCTCCAGCCGCGCCGGGAACGGGAAAGCCTCCAGATTCCGTGAAAGACGTGCGCAGGTGCAGAGCGCCACATCCTGCTCCGCACCGGGTATTTCGTACCATGCCATATCACCGTGCCTCCTGTTCCAGTTCCCGGATGCGGTCGCGCAAAGCCGCCGCATCCTCAAAACGCTCTGCCTCGACCGCCGCCGCCAGCTCCCGCCGGAGTGCCGCCGCACGTTCCGCCCGCTCCTGCCGGGCACGATAGCCTGCCGGAACGGCTCCCGCGTGACAGAGCCGCCCGCCGAAGGTCGGCAGGAGCGGCGCAAGCTCCGCGGCAAATACCGTGTAGCATACCGCGCATCCAGCCCCGCCGGAGGCGGCAAGGTCGGACAGCGATCCGCCGCATCGGGGGCACAGCAATCCCGGCGCACCGTCGGTCCCGACTGCGGCGGGGATCGGCAGTTCGTGCAGAACCGGCTCTTCGGGGCAGAGTACCGGCTCTCCCGGTCCCGCGCAGGCATCGCTGAAATCCTCCAGTTCGCCGGATTTTTTCATGGCGTCGGCGCACGCGGGGCACAGATTGAAGGTGCGCACCCTGCCGCCGATGTTTTCATGGTAGAAAACGGCAGCCTTCTTCCTGCCGCAGGTATCGCAGAGCATATGTACAGCCATCCTTTCCGCCGGAGCCTGTCCGAAGGCGTCGGGCGCAGGTATCCGGCTGTTTGCTCTATTATACCGCACACCCTCTGTCCGATTGTGTCGCATTGTCGCTCGTGGAAAAATTTTCCGGCGGCGGAAGGCAGAAAAAAGGGGTGCTAAAAAACCCGGAATGAGTTTTTTAACACCCCTGACGTATTGTCCCGGTGCTGTTGACAGCTGAAGCTGACAGCTGACAGCTGACAGCACTTTTTGAGCGGATTTATTTTGCCTTGTCCATGGTGATATATTTGAGGTAAGCGTTGATGAATCCGTCCAGCCTGCCGTTCATGACAGCCTCGACGTCCACCTCCTCGTAGCCCGTGCGCGTATCCTTTACCAGCGTGTAGGGCATGAAGACGTAGGAGCGTATCTGCGAGCCCCATTCGATGTTGTTCTTGTTGCCTTGTATCTGCTCGATGGTATCCAGCCGTTCACGGATTTTGATGTCCATCAGCTTTGCTTTCAGCATACGGAGCGCGGTTTCCTTGTTCTGGAGCTGGGAGCGCTCGGTCTGGCAGGTCACGACGATGCCGGTTGCCTTGTGCGTGATGCGCACGGCGGAGGACACCTTGTTGATGTTCTGTCCGCCCGCGCCGCTGGAGTGAAACGGCACGAACTCATAGTCCTCGTCCCGGAGCTGGATCTCGTCCAGATCGGGGAATTCCGGCATGACCTCGATGGATGCGAAGGAGGTCTGGCGCCGCCCCTGCGCGTCAAAGGGCGAGACGCGCACCAGTCGGTGAACGCCGTTCTCGCTCTTGAGGAATCCGTAGGCATGGGGTCCCTCCACCGTGATGGTGGCGGATTTCAGTCCGGCGGCGTCTCCGTCCAGCCAGTCCAGCAGCTTGACCTTGAATTTGTTGGTCTCTGCCCAGCGGGTAATCATGCGGTACAGCATCTGACACCAGTCCTGCGCCTCGGTTCCGCCGGCGCCGGGGTGGAAGGAAACAATGGCGGTGCTGTTGTCGTACTCGCCGACCATCAGCGCCTCGATGCGCATCCGTTCCGCCTGTGCCTTGAGGTCGGCAAGCTCGGATTTGACCTCGGGCAGGCTGTCCTCGTCGTTTTCCTCGATTGCCATTTCTGCCAGCGCGATAGCGTCCTCCAGCCGGCTTTTCAGATCCGTGTACTCCTCAATCGTGTCCTTGGACTGCTTGATGGTTTGCAGTACGCGGGACGACCGCGCCTGATCGCCCCAGAAATCGGGGGCAAGCGTGGTCTGCTCCAATTCTTCAACCTTGGCTGTCAGCGCCTGGATATGCAGTGCCTGACTCAGCTCCTCTATGTCGGGACGCATCCCGACCAGTTCCCGTTTGGCTTCCTCTAATTCAACGATCAAAACAAACACCTCGGCATTCACAGTGAATTACATATATCTATCTGATTCAGTATACCACATTTGCGCCCCGCTGACAAGGGGGAATGTTAAAATTTTCTGTGAATCCGTGGTTGACGGCTGCTTTTCGGTCGGTTGCCGTGTGTGCGGTGCGGATTTGACCTGACAGTCCCGAAGTTCCCACCGGAAAAAAATAAAAAAATATTTGAAAAACCCCTTGACAAACGCGCTCGAAACGTGTATAATACAGCCATTCAACACTTTACCGTGATAAAGCGATAAAGTACGCAAAGAAAGACGAGGACACACCAATGAAAAGAATAGCAAGAATCGTATGCACCCTGCTGGCGTTTGCCACCGTCGCTGCCTGCACCCTGAGCTTCGCCGCCTGCGGCAAGAAGGCGGACGATCTGGAAACCGTCCGGAAGAACGGCAAGCTGGTCGTCGGCATTACCGAGTTTGCACCGATGGATTACCGCGATGCCGACAAAAACTGGATAGGCTTCGATGCAGATGCCGCCAGCGCCTTCGCCGCATACCTCGGCGTGGAGGTCGAGTTTTCCCTCATCGACTGGGATCGCAAGACCTTTGAGCTGGAGGCGGGCACCATCGACTGCGTCTGGAACGGCATGACGCTGACCGATGATGTGAAGGCAGCCATGTCCACCTCCAAGCCCTACTTCAACAACGCGCAGGTCGTGATCGTCCGTGCCGACCGCGCGGCGGATATCAAGACTGCCGAGGACTGCAAGGGGCTGACCTTTGCGGTGGAGAAGGGCTCTGCCGGCGAGGCGGCGGCAACCGCCAACGGCTTTAAGATCACTGCCGTCAAGGATCAGGCAACCGCGCTGACCGAGGTAAAGGCGGGCACCAGCGATGCCGCCGTGGTTGATTTCCTCATGGCGATCAGCATGGTCGGGGAAGGGACGGATTACAGCGATCTCACCTATACCGTCCGGCTGGCTGACGAGGAGTACGGCGTCGGTTTCCGCAAGAATTCCAACCTGACCGAAAAGCTCAATGAGTTCCTCGCCGCCAAGACTGCGGACGGCACGCTGAAGAAGATCGCGGAAAAGTACGGCATTCAGGATTACCTGATCGGGAACTGACGCGGGCGGGAACAGAGATATGCCGGGACGTTTTCTGGAACAGTTTCCCACGGTATTTCAGGCGCTGAATCAGGGCTTTCTGCAAACGCTCCGGCTGTTTGCCGTGACCCTGCTCGGCGCCATCCCGCTGGGGCTTCTCATCTGCATCGGCTCCATGTCCCGCTTCAAGCCGCTCTCGTGGCTGTTGCGGGGCATCATCTGGATCGTCCGCGGATCGCCGCTGATGATCCAGCTTATCATTATCTTCTATTTTCCCGGCATGGTGTTCGGCAACAACATCTGGGGGACGGGCGAGGCGGGACGCTTCACGGCGGCGGCGGTGGCGTTCATTTTCAACTACGCCTGCTATTTTTCCGAGATATACCGCGCGGGCATTCAGGGCGTCCCGCACGGGCAGACTGAGGCGGGCGAGGTGCTGGGACTGACGCGGTCGCAGATTTTTTTCCGCGTGACGCTGATTCAGATGATTAAGCGCATCGTGCCGCCCATGTCCAACGAGATTATTACGCTGGTCAAGGACACGTCGCTGGCACGCATCATTGCGCTGCAGGAGGTCATCTGGGCAGGCGAAGCCTTCATGAAGGGCTCGGGCGGCATTTCGGGCGTCATGTGGCCGCTGTTCTTCACGGTGGTCTACTACCTGATCTTCAACGGTGTGCTGACGCTCCTGTTCGGCAGGCTGGAGAAGCGGATGGCGCGCTTCTCGCTGTGAGTACCGTGAGTACACGGCAGATTTCGATACGCAGTAAAAGGAATGGCGATATGAACAACACGAATCCACCCGCGCTGGAGGTGCGGAATCTCGGCAAATCCTTCGGGAAGACGGAGGTACTGCGCGGCATCAGCTTCACACTGGAGCGCGGCGCGGTGCTGGCTCTGATCGGCTCCTCCGGCGGCGGTAAAACAACCCTGCTCCGGTGTCTGAATTTTCTCGAAACAGCCGATGCAGGACAGATATACGTTGCCGGATCATGCATTTTCGATGCATCGGAGTCGGTGCGGCGCCGCCGCCGGGAGGCGGAGGTACGCGCGGCACGGCGGCATTTCGGACTGGTGTTCCAGCAGTTCAACCTGTTTCCGCAGTACAGCGTCCTGCGCAATGTCACGCTGGCACCCACACTGAACCGGTTGGGGACGGCGGGGGAGATCGACGCCCGCGCACGGGCGCTCATTGACCGCGTGGGGCTGACCGACAAGCTCGACAGTTATCCGGGACAGCTGTCCGGCGGACAGCAGCAGCGGGTTGCCATCGCGCGGGCGCTGGCACTTGCCCCGGACATTCTGTGCTTTGACGAGCCGACCTCGGCGCTTGACCCGGAGCTGACAAGCGAGGTGCTGTCGGTTATCCGGGGGCTGAAATCCCACGACAGCACCATGGTGGTGGTAACGCACGAGATGGAATTTGCCCGGAGCGTGGCGGATCAGGTGATCTTCATGGCGAACGGGGTAATAGAGGAAGCCGGTACGCCGGATGAGGTGTTCGGGAACCCGAAAAGCCCGCTGTTGCAGAGCTTTCTCTGCCACGGCAGTGTATAGGGATATGGAAACAGGGCGGCTCTTGCGAGCCGCCCTGTTTCGGTTCCGGACGGATATCAGTGAAAGATCAGCAGGGAGACAGCCATGGCAAAACGGTGCAGACAGCGGCGCCGCCACCATCACGGGCGGCACCGATAGGACGCGGACTGCCTGCGCAAGGCGGTCCGGCAGAGCTTTTCCCTGTCGCGGCATGATTATTTCTCTTTGTAGTACAGCATACAGTGGCAGTAGCCCTCGAAATCCGGATCCTTGATCTGCTCGCGGAATTCCCGGCACATACACTTGGTGTCCTCGTTTCTGACCGTGCGGCAGGGGCAGTAGCCGCCGCGGGCGGCAAGTCCCTCCTTGACCGTCCGGACGATCTCCGGATCTTCATTGAGCCGTATTTTCATGGCGTAGTCCCCCTTACCGTATTTGTACCCGCGTGCCGCCGTACAGCGACACCGGAACATCTGCATCTCCCGCCGCGCGCAGAATGCCGCGCACGGTGTCCGCCAGCACCGGCACCACCGGAAATTCGGTGTGGTAGTGCCCGGCGGCGATCAGCGCCATGCCGCCGTAGGGCGCATCGCAGAGCTGATGGTAGCGCAACTCGCCGGTCACAAACACGTCCGCGCCCGCCGCCCGCGCGGCGTCCACGTCGTCGTCCCCCGCGCCGCCCAGTACGGCGACCCGACGGATATCCCGCCCGCAACCCGCGCCCAGCAGGGCAGGCAGGTGCAGTGCCGCCCTGACCCGTGCGCAGAAGGCGTCAAAGGATTCCGGCGCGGGCAGGGAACCGATACGCCCCAGCGGCATACCCGCCGGGTTTCCGTCCTCGCCCGCCCCGCTGCCGAAGGGCAGGACATCGTGCAGTCCCAGCACAGCCGCCAGCGTATCGTTGACGCCGCCCGGCAGGGCGTCCAGCCGGGTATGGAAGGCGGCTGTGGAGATGCCCGCACGGATCAGGCGAAGCACCTTCCGGGAGGATGTGTCGGCACCGTCCACGGCGCGCAGACCCCGGAAGAGCAGGGGATGGTGCGTCACCAGCAGGTTGCATCCCCGCCGTTCCGCCGCGGCGACGGTGTCCTCGGTCGCGTCCAGTGCTACCAGAACGCCGCACACCGGCGCCGCCGGGTCGGGACAGCAGGAAAGTCCGTCGTTGTCCCATCCGCAGGACAGCGACCGCGGAATGCGCGCTTCCAGCGCGTCGTACAGCTGTTGTATCGTCATGTAAGATCCCTTTCCCGGATAGTTTACCGTATCTGCCGGGCGATGCGTGCCTCCTGCGCCGCCAGAGCGGTGAGCAGGGCGTCCTCGCCGGCTGTCGTATGACCGGAGCCGGCGCGGGCGTCCCGCCGGGCGGTCAGGGTGTGCCGGGTTTTGCCAATCAGCGCCCGGTGCAGATCCGCCTGCTCCGGCGGGTAGGCACGTCCGGTCAGCAGCTCGGCGTCATCGTAGGGCGCGGCGCAGGCATCCGGCGCATAGGCGGCACAGACCGTCTGGTAAATGCGATGCTCCTCTGCCGACAGCAACTCGCCGAGTATGGAAAAGCCGTTGTCCAGCAACCATTTCCGCAGGATTTCCGGGTGTGTCATGGGCTGGAGGATCAGCCGGACATCCGGCGAGCGGACAAACGCCGCCCGCTCCAGAATGGACACGATCAGCTCCCCGCCCATTCCGAATACCGTGATATCCGACGGTCGGTAGCTCTCCAGCCCCGACAGCCCGTCGGTGCGGACGGTCAGGATACGGTCGGTCAGTCCGGCGGCGGCAACGTGCAGGCGCGCACGTTCCACGGGACCGTCCCGCACGTCGGACGCGATGGCACACAGCGCCCCGCCGGGGGACTGCGCGCCGCCCGGCAGGGGGACGGGGGTCAGCACACCCGTCTGGCACAGCCAGATGGGCAGGTATGCGTGATCCGTCCCGACATCGCAGAGCAGGTGACCGGGACGGACATAGCGCACCGCCGTCATCAGGCGGGGCGTCAGCTTGATGGGGGAAGCCGTCATGTCATGTGTCTCCTTCCGGCATCAGTGGTCGCGTTACAGAAGGGGCAGGGAAATCCGGCTGAACCGCGTTTCCCCGCCCCTGCTTTTTCGGGTCGCTCAGGTCACACTTCACAGTAACACCGCACGCACCCGGGTGTGCGGCATTGCCTTCCGGGCGACCTTTACTTCTTGTCTGCCAGATATGCGTTGATTTTGGCGACCAGCTCATCGGCATCGGTTCCGTGGACGGCGCAGGCGTCCTCAATGGACTCCCCGCGTGCGGACGGACAGCCGAGGCAGTGCATCCCGATCTCAAAGAAGAAAGCGGCGGTATCCGGCGCGGCGTCCAGCACGTCGCCGATGATGGATTTTTTGGTAACGGTCATGGTTCAGACCCTCCTTGTTTGATACTTATCGTCCCTATTATATCCGATATTTGCCCGGTTGTCCGCCGCTTTCTGTGGAGTGTCGTTGAACTTTTTGTAAAATTTGTGCGTCCTGCGGGATATTACCTGCCCGCTTGGTCTGCGATCCCGCGCAGCGTCTCCGCCTCGCGTGCAAGGATTGCCGGGTCAGCGTCATCGCCGGGGACAAATTCCAGCAGTAACCGGATGCGGTCGCACTGCGGCACGTGGCGGAGTAGGCTTTCCCACAGGGGGCGCCGGTCGGCAAGCGGCAGGCGGGTGCCGTCCGGCAACCACGAGAACAGGTGGATTGCCCGGAGCCACGGCAGTGCCGCCTCCAGTCCGCGGAGCAATTCGTACTCCGATTTGCGGAAGTCTGGCTGCCAGTACAGACCGGCGGCGGGGTGATTGATCTCCCGCATCAGCCGGACGGCGGAGTCACACGCATCGGTCAGCGTGCCGGGATGATACTCGAACGCGATGCGCAGACCCCGCGCCGCCGCAGCTTCCGCCGCCGCGATGCCGTCGGCTGTCCACAGGCGCCGCGTGGCGGCATCCACCGCGTCGCTGCCCCGCGTACCCGCCCACAGGCGGAGCGACGGCGCACCCAGCGCTTCCGCCGCCGTCAGGTAAGCCGAGAAGTCCTGCCCCTGTCCCAGTCGGTAGTAGGTGCCGTAGGAAGCGACCGAAAGCCCGGCGGCGCGGGTGAATTCACCTACCCGGCGTGCGCCGGCGGGGTCGGTTTCCGGCACGTGGACGTCGCTGCCCCATTCGATGCACGCAAGCCCCGCGTCCTTTGCAAGGCGCACCACCGCTTCGGCGGGCAGGCGCCGGTAGGTCACGGACACAAGTCCGATATTCTCATACATGGCAGTATCTCCTTATCCATCCGATTTTGCTTCAAGCCGATAGCGTCTGCTGCGTCCTTCCATGCCGTCCTCGCGGATCAACTCCAGCTTTTCCAGCAGATGCAGGACGCCGTAGGTCGTCCGTCCCCGGATGCCGGTCAGCCGCGCGTACCCGGCGGCGGTAAAGTACCCGTCCGGAAACGCAGTCGGCTCCTGCGGCAGGAAGTACGCGGCGTAATCCGCCGGGGTGCGCAGATCCACCCGCCCGCACAGCGCGGTCGGGATGCGCTCGTACCGGTTGGAGCCGCGCTTGCCGTCCCGCCCCCAGCCGTCCTGCATACGGAACTCCTCCAGCTCCAGAAACAGCAGGCTGACGGTCAGGCGCGGGTTGCCGATCCAATCCGACAGCCAGTACAGCTCCCTCGCCGCGCTCCGCACATCCGCGTGGCGTGGCGACCGGTGGCGGCTGAGAATCTGCCCGCTCGCGGGGTCAATCCACGACAGGTACTTGCGGTACGGCAGGGGATGCACCACGGTCACCGGGCTGTCGGTATGCGCCATGTACAGCCCGATCTTGCGGCGCAGGGGGTAGAATCCGCCGGTCTGCACCTCGAAAATGTGCCCGTCCGGCAGGCGTACATCGGCGATCCGGTCACGCGCCGTGCCTGCCTCGCCCAGCTCCCGGACAGGCACCTCCTGCCCGGTTGCATCGGGGGACAGGTAGCGTTTGATTGCCATGTGCAGACGCTTTTCCCGCAGAGTCCCGATTCCGGCATACCCCTGCGCCTGCGCCGCCGGCAGACGCACCACTTCTGCCGCGGCGGCGGCAAACCGCGCCGCCTCCTCCGCCGTGACCGCTCCCGGCGGTGCCGCGCACGGTGCCTTTTTCCTGCCGATTCTGCTTCTGCTTATGCTAACCCTCTCGCCCACGGTGTTCTCCTTTCGCCGGCGCACCCGGAAAGTCACGGAACAGCTCTGGGGAAACTTCCCGCAGGAAGCTTCCCCAGAGCGCACTGTATTTGCTTGAGGCAGCGCTGTTCGCTTGCCGTTTACGCCCAGCTCATGCCGGTCGGCTTGGGATCAAAAATGCACACACCCTTGAGGAAGTCAACTGCCTTGCGCAGTCCTTCGTCAATGGTCATGACGCTGTCCTCATGCTCGATCGACAGCACGCGGTCGTAGCCGCACAGCCGCAGGGTGGAGATCATGTCACGCCAGTAGGTCTCACCGTTGCCGTAGCCCACCGTGCGGAACACCCACGAGCGGTTCAGCTCGTCCGAGTAGTGCTTGGTATCCAGAACGCCGTTCTTCGCCGTATTGATGGCGTCGATCCTGGTGTCCTTGGCGTGGACGTGATAAATGGCACCCTGCAGTTCGCGGATTGCCGCAACGGGATCCATGCCCTGCCAGATCAGGTGCGAGGGGTCAAAGTTAGCCCCGATGACATCGCCGACTGCAGCACGCAGGCGCAGCAGTGTGGCGGGATTGTACACGCAGAAGCCGGGGTGCATCTCAAAAGCGATGTGCGGCACATGGTGCGCCAGCGCGAAGGCGCCGGCTTCCTTCCAGTAGGGGATCAGCTTCTGATTCCACTGCCAGTCCAGAATGGCAAGGAAATCCTCCGGCCACGGGCAGGTCACCCAGTTGGGGTACTTGGATTCCTCGCAGTCGCCGGGACAGCCGGAGAAGGTGATGACCGTATCGACACCCATCTTTTCCGCCAGCAGAACCGCATTGCGGAAATCCCGGTCGTAGCGTGCCGCCAGTTCCCGGTTGGGGTGCAGGGCGTTGCCGTGCGCCGACAGGGCGCAGACCTCCACGTCATACTTTTTGAGGAGTGCCATGAAGGCGTCATACTTTGCCGGGTCAGCCAGCAGCTCTTCGGGGTTGCAGTGCGCCTTGCCGGGGTAGCCGCCCGCGCCGAGCTCCACCGTGTGGATGTCCATCGACGTCAGGATCTGCAGCGTTTCCTCCAGGGATTTGGCACCGTACAGGTTTGTCAGAACACTCAGTTTCATGGTATAGGAACCGTCCTTTCATTATTTGACCGTGACAGATTTTACTCGTTGACCAGCGAGGAGGTGAAGACGTACATCCCCTCCCCCGGCTTCAGATTCAGCGTGACAGTATCTGTCCGGTTGACGTACTCACAGCCGTTGTCGCCCCACGTAACGACCAGACGGCGTTCGTTGAATGTCAGCGTGACGCTGGCATTCTGGGTGGGATCGGCGTTTACGACATAGTAGGAGTACCGGTTGTTTCTGTCAGAGAAGTTACCGACCAGGATTGCGCCGTCGTGTGCCTCAGATACGGCAGTCAGCGCACCGTAGAAGGAATCCGATGTGACGCCGAGCTCGGCGGCGGCTTCCGGGAAGTTGAAGACCGATGTGGAAATATGGTTGGAGCTCAGGAAGATCTCCCGCATACCGTCAATTTCGGCATTGACGGCTTTGACCCGGTTGTACAGGTTAGTCCGGTTGCCGTTCGCATCCAGGATGCCGGTGTCTGTGCTGTCCGGGCGTCCGCAGATGCCGTTGAAGAAGTACCCCTTGGCACCCATGGCAAGACTGATATGGACGCTCAGACGCAACTCCTCCAGCGTCGGCTCCCGCAGGGTATCACTGCCGGCGCACTGCAGAACCGGGTAGACGGGACGTGCGCCGTATTTGGCAGCCTTCATGCATCCGATCAGCCCCGCCAGCCGGTTCGTGCCGTCCGACGGGAAGGAGTCATAGGCAAACAGGGTATAATCCAGCCCCTGCCCCTTCATGTAATCCTGCACATACTGCCCGTATGTCAGATCGTAGGACTCCGTTCCCTTGAAATTCGCATAGGACGGCAGCAGCCGAACCGTCATCTTGAGCTTGTCGGTGTTGAGACCGGTCCGCAGATTGTCCACGTACTGGATGAAATCCGGCAGGTCAACCGCGCTCGGATCGTCCGTGCTGTCGGGGATTGTGACGACGATGGCGCCCAGCGCATCGGAGTCGCGGGACTTGAGCAGATCGCGCAGCTTGGCGACCGTGTTGTCGCTGTCCTGCCCGCCGCAGTTGTACCACAGCTTCATCTGGCGGCTCCGCGCGGCAGACAGCGACGCCGCCAGCGCCTCCGGGGATTTCCATTCGTCTGCCGTTACAACGCAGTTGAAGCCTGCGTCCTTCAGCGAGTCAAACGCCGCGCCGAACGCATTGCCTGTCTGCCCGTCGGCCGAATCGCGCAGTGCGCCGTTCGGCGTACCCCATCCGCCGACCAGAAGCAATCCGCCGGATCGGATGACCTCATTGTACAGAGACTGCAGATCGTTCCGCTCCTGCTCGGTCAGGTCGCGGTAGGGATCCTGCGTTTCCGCTTCCCCCGTCGCGGTTTCCGTCCCGACCGGGACGACTGCCGTTACGATTTCGCCGTTTTCGTCCGTGACCGGCTCACCGTTCTCATCGGTTACCGGCTCCACGCGGGTTTCCGGGTCTTTTCCATGGTAGGCACTGCCCTCCACAAAGCGCGTATCGCGCTCGTCCGGGTTGCCCGTCACCTCATGATCCGGGTGCAGTAACGGATCCAGCACGGAACAGCCCGCCAGCATCAGAAGTGCCAGCGTGGCAAGAAGCAGAACAGTCAGTCTCCTATTTCGGTTCATTGGTGGTTATCCTCTCTGGGTGGTTTGGTTTGCCCCGCCGGGGCGGAGGGAGTAAAAATGGGTAATGCCTTAAAAGCGGAAGATGTCTCCCGTTTTGGCGGAGGTGTAGATTCCCTCCAGGATGCGCGTCACGGTGAACGCCTGCTCCGGAAGAACGCAGGGCGTTCCGTCGTTGACAACGGCATTGATCCACTGCGCTGCCTCCAGCACCGCGGGATCCGCGCTGGTCACACCATCAAAGAAGGCGGCGCCTGCGGCGGAGAAATTGGGCTTGAATACGTACTGGCAGTTCTGCCGGATGCCGTTGATGCGCAGTCCGTCGTCCATATCGGCGCCCGCACGGGTACCGCAGATGGTCGTGACTGCCTCACGCACGTCCAGCGTGTTGAGTGCCCACGCAGACTCCAGATTGATGACAGCGCCGTTCTCCATGACGACCATACCGAACGCACTGTCCTCGACCGTGAACTTTTCGGGATCCCAGTTGCCCCAGGCGTTGCCCTGGTTGGTGTCCTTGTTGAGCTTGTGGAAGGTCTGACCCAGGCAGTACTTGGGCTTGTAGTTGTCCATCATCCACAGCGTCAGATCCAGTGCGTGGGTGCCGATGTCGATCAGCGGACCGCCGCCCTGCTCATACTCGTTCAGGAACACGCCCCACGTCGGCACGGCGCGCCGGCGGATAGCGGTAGCCTTGGCGTAGTAGATGTCACCGAACGTGCCGGCGAGGCACTCCTGCTTCATGTACTGTGCATCGGCGCGCTGACGGCTCTGGTAGCCGATGGTCAGCAGCTTGCCGGTTTCCTTCGCGGCGTCCAGCATCTTCTTTGCCTCGGCGGCATTGATTGCCATCGGCTTCTCGCACATGACGTGCTTGCCCGCGTGCAGAGCGTCCACCGTGATGAAGCTGTGGGCGCGGTTGGGGGTGCAGACGTGTACCACGTCAATGGTCTTGTCCTCCAACAGCTTGCGGTAGTCGGTGTATACAGCCGCATCGGGGGTGCCGTAGTCCTGCTTGGCTTTACGGGCACGCTCCTCAATGATGTCACAGAATGCGACCATCTGGACGCCCGGGATCTGCCGGAGGGAGGGCATATGCTTACCGTTTGCAATGCCTCCGCATCCGATGATGCCGATGCGTACGGTTTTTTCGTTTCCCATGAGAAAAATACTCCTTGTTCGGTTGTACTTATATTTGTCCCGGCGGCATCGACCGCCTAAAGAGGGGGACAATACCATTGTACCGCATCCGGCACCTTTTTTCAATGGGTTTCCCTTCTTTTTTCAAATAAAGTTCATTTTCGGCGCTTTGACCAAAATCTGACGGGGATTATTCGGCGGATTGCCCAACCGTTCTTCCGACTGCCCACCGGGATTTGCATCTGCTGCACGCGACAGTTGCGAAAAGCACAAAAAATCCTTGCGTTTGTTCATAAAATTGGTCTTTATTTCTGACTCGGAACGTGGTATACTAACCGGGAATACGATTCTGTTCCGACAGACGGGAAAGGATGGCAGCTATGGGCAAATATTTCGGCACCGACGGCTTCCGGGGGGAAGCAAATGCCACACTGACAGGCGACCATGCCTGGCGGATCGGGCGGTTTCTGGCGTGGTACTACGGGAGCGGGCGCGACGGGGCTTCCGGTGCGGCGCACAAAGTGCGCGTGGTCATCGGCAAGGACACCCGCCGCTCCAGCTACCTGTTTGAGTATGCGCTGGTCGCAGGGTTGATTGCGGGCGGCGCGGATGCCTATATGCTGCACGTCACCACCACACCCAGTGTCTGCTTTGCGGCGGCACGCGGGGAGTTTGACTGCGGCGTTATGATATCCGCCTCGCATAATCCCTTTACGGATAACGGCATCAAGCTGGTCAACGGCGACGGGGAGAAGATCGACGACCGGACGATACAGGTCATCGAGGACTATCTGGACGGCGGCGCGCGGGCACTGGGGCTGGATGCGGATGAACTGCCGCTCTCGCACGGAGCCGATATCGGGCAGATTGTGGACTACGCCGCCGGGCGGAACCGGTACGTCGGATACCTGATCTCGCTGGCGGCACATTCCTACCGATCCCTGCGCATCGGGCTGGATTGCGCCAACGGTTCCTCGTGGATGATAGCCAAGGCGGTTTTTGAGGCGCTCGGTGCGCGCACCTACATCATCAACGCCGACCCGGACGGACTGAACATCAACCTGAATGCCGGCTCTACGCATATCGAAGGACTGCGGCGGCTGGTTCTGTCGGAGCATCTGGACGTGGGCTTTGCCTTTGACGGCGACGCAGACCGCTGTATCGCGGTGGACGAGAACGGCGAAGAGGTGGACGGCGACCGGATCCTGTACATCCTCGCCTGCGCCATGCGGGAGAGCGGAACGTTGCCGCAGGACACGGTCGTGACCACGGTCATGACCAACATGGGGCTGTACCGGGCACTGGATGCCGCCGGCATCCGCCATGTGGAGACCACCGTCGGCGACCGCTTCATATACGAGAGCATGGTACGCGGCGGCTACGGTCTGGGCGGGGAGCAGTCGGGGCATGTGATCCTGCGCAAGTATGCCACGACCGGCGACGGACTGCTGACCGCCATCATGCTGGCGGAGCGCATGGTGGACGCCAAAATGCAGCTTTCGCGTCTTGCCGCGCCCGTTGTGCTGTCCCCGCAACTGCAAAAGAGCATCCGTGTGCCGGACAAGGACGCCGTACTTGCCGATCCTGTCGTGAAAGCGCGTCTGGCGGATATCGCCGCCCGTCTTGGGAATTCCGGACGCATCCTCCTGCGCCGGAGCGGCACCGAGCCGGTCGTGCGCGTGATGGCGGAGTCCCCGTCCCTTGCGCTGTGCGGAGCCTGCGCGGACGAAATGCTGGCGCTCATCCGCGAACGCGGGCTGGCAGAGGAAGCGGAGGCTCCGGAGCGCCTGCGCTGAGCGGCTCCTGTTGTCGGAACTGCCCTTTGCGGATTCATGGATTTTCGTAGATTGCAATAGATTGCAGAAGGAGAATTGTTATGCAGAACCACATTCTTACCACGCAGGAGCTGTTCGCTCCCGGTCACACCCGCGCATGGGCGCATCTGTCGGGATATGAGTGCCCCTGGGAGATCCTGGCGGAGATCAAGGACATCATCCGTGAAGTCGGCGCGACTCTGCCGCCCGACGAGTACGATCATCCCGCCGAGGACATCTGGATCGCCAGATCCGCCCGCATTGCGCCCACAGCCTATATCGGCGCGCCCGCCATCATCGGGGCGGACACGGAGGTGCGACACGGCGCGTTCATCCGCGGCGCGGCGCTGGTGGGGGACGGCTGTGTGGTCGGCAACTCGGTGGAGTTGAAGAACTGCATCCTGTTTGACGGCGTGCAGGTGCCGCACTATAACTATGTCGGCGATTCGGTACTTGGCTACAAGGCGCACATGGGCGCCGGTGCCGTGACCTCCAACGTCAAGAGCGACCGGACGCTTGTTTCGGTTCGCGCCGGGGACGAGGTTCTTGAGACCCGCCTGAAAAAAATGGGTGCGATTCTGGGTGACCGAGTGGAAGTCGGTTGCAATTCGGTTCTGAATCCCGGTACTGTCGTCGGTGCGGATTCCAATATTTATCCGCTGTCCTCCGTGCGCGGCACTGTGCCTCCCCGCTGTATTCTCAAGAGCGGTAAGGGAACGGAAATCGTGGAGAAACAATGAGAAGACGGGGGCTCCTTGCGGATTGCCCCCTGCTCCGCCGGGGACAGCGAGGGCGGGAGGATCCGGTGCCACCGGGGCACCCCCCTCATCCGAAAAATCACTTGACAATCCGCCGGAAATATGCTATAATGCCCGGCGTTGAGAGAGCAGGCAGCCGTGTACCCGCGTAGCCGCAGAGGACGCACGGCGGCAACGCCAACAGACAGGGCGGAATACCCCGTCTGCCTTGCCTGCAACAGCGAAACGAAAGAAAATACCGCGCATCTGTTCCATCAACCTGCGCGGTATCGCTTCAGGTATGGCATACCCGTACTTGGGCATAGAGTGGTTCGGGTGCGATGTGCCTGAACCGCTTTTTTACGCCGCGGAATGTCCCGCGAAGGCGGAACCGACGCAACCGCGCACACGTCTGCCGCGCGGGGGCTTCCGGTCCGCTTCCCGTAAACGTAATTCTGCCGAAAGGATATTGAAATCATGAGCCTTATCGAATTATTTCTGCTCGCCGTGGGGCTGTCCATGGACGCTTTTGCCGTTGCTGTCTGTAAGGGACTGTCCACGCAACGGCTGTGCCCCCGACACTACCTGATTGTCGGCACATGGTTCGGCGGATTTCAGGCATTGATGCCCACGCTGGGATGGTTGCTCGGCTCAACCTTTGCGGAGCACATCACCCGGTTTGACCACTGGATCGCGTTTGTTCTGCTGGCGTTGATCGGCGGGAATATGATCCGGGAGGGCGTCGCGGGCGATGGCGAAAAGGGCGACGATTCCTTCTCGTTCAGAACCATGCTGCTGCTGGCAGTGGCGACCAGCATTGATGCACTGGCGATCGGTGTGACCTTTGCGCTGGCACCCCCGACTGTGGGCATCGGCTGGGCGGTGGGACTTATCGGAGCCGTCACGTTTTTGCTGTCCGGCGTTGGACTGAAGATCGGCAACGTCTTCGGACTGAAGTACAGGAGCCGCGCCGTTGTGGTCGGCGGCGCCATCCTGACCCTGATCGGCTTGAAAATTCTGCTGGAGCATCTTGGCGTCCTGCCGTTTTGAGTTGCACACGTACGCCCGGGGCTGGCGTCCCGCGCAATAATTCCGGGTGCATACTCCGCCGGCACATCCGGGAACCGTGCGGCGCTTCCGTGATCCCCGGAACCCTGCCGCTTTCCGCAAAAGCAGGCACCCCGCAGTGCTTTTTGCTGTGGGGTGCCTGCTTTTGTGATTTTTCAGTGTGCCGAATCCGGATTCGCGTTCGGGGATTGACTCATGTGGCGCTTGAGCGCCTCAAAGGACTCATCGCTGATGGTATGCTCCATCCGGCAGGCGTCCTCCGCCGCCACATCCGGGTCAACGCCCAGCCGCGTGAGCAGCTCGGTCAGAGTCGTGTGGCGTTCGTATATCTTTTCCGCGACCTCGCGTCCGGCGTCCGTGAGCGTGATGTAGCCCTCCGGATCGACCAGAATGTAGCCGCCGCTTTTGAGCAACCCCACGGCGCGGCTGACAGACGGCTTGCTGAAGGACATATAATCCACGATGTCTATGGAGCGCACCTGCCCTTTGGTACGGGACAGAATGAGGATCGTTTCCAGATACATCTCGCCGGATTCCTGCATATGCATTGTCTGAAACCTGCCTTTCAGGGTGAATTTATCGTTCCGTCCATTATATCACGCTTCTTGCCGGTTGGCAAGAGGTTCAATAAAAATTTACGAATTGCCGGCGTTTCCGGGCTCCGCAGGGATAGCCCGGAATCCGGAGCGGATCTGTGTTCAGATCGCCGTCAGAAGGACAGCCGCATCTGGTGCCACACGACGTTCCCGTGGGTGGATTTCTCCGAAACACCCTCGTCCGCAAAGCCGAAACGCGCATAGTACGGGATCAGGGCTTGCTTGCAGGTCAGTACAAGTCCCCTGCGCCCCTGCCGTTTCGCATCGGAAACGGCGCGGCGGATCAGCGCGCCCGCATACCCGTGCCGGCGATACGCTGGCAACGTATTGACGCCGAAAATCATTTGCCACGCACCGGTTTCGTCGTGCATGGACGCAGTTTCATACATCCCGTCGGTCAGATCCGGCTCGTCCGTTACAAAACCGTCCACAAAGGCGACCAGCTTTTCCCCGTCAAACATCAGCCAGAAATGATTCCCGTAATGCCGGATCCGCTCGGCAAACTGCGCTTCGGTCGCCGCTTCCGCAGGCGGAAAGCACGCCGCCTCCACTGCGGCGACCGCGGCAACATCGCGGAGCGTTGCATACCGTATTTCCATGATACCTCCTTCGCAGAGCCGGAGATGTCGGTTGACATCTCCGGCAGAGTCCGTTACTTTCCTTCCAGCAGCCGCCGCAGTCCGTCCTCGTCGATGACAGGCACGCCCAGCGCTTGCGCCTTGGTCAGCTTGGAGCCTGCCGCCTCACCGGCAACAACATAGCCTGTCCGGGAAGACACAGATCCCGATACCTTGCCGCCCTGCGCCTTGATCAGCGCGGAAGCCTCGTCCCGGCTGAGCGTGGGCAAGGTTCCGGTCAGCACGAAGGTGATGCCTGCCAGCCTGTCGCCGGTCGGCGCAGCGGTGGCGGAGGTCAGGCAGCCTGCCTCCTCCAGCCGGCGGCAGAGCGCGATATTCTGCGGGTGCGTAAAGAAATTGACCACGCATTCCGCCGTGATTTCCCCGAAATCCGGAATGTCGCACAGTTGTTCCGCCGTCGCCGCCATGACGCCGTCCAGGGTTCCGAAGTGTCCGGCAAGCGCCGCCGCCGCCACCGCACCGATGTTGCGGATGCCCAGCGCGTACAGCAGGCGTTCCAGACCAGCCGTCTTGGATTTTTCAATCGCGGCAATGAGGTTGGCAGCGGACTTTTCGCCCATGCGCTCCATGCCTGCCACGTCGGCGGCGCGGAGGCGGTACAGGTCGGCGGCATCATGGATCAGCCCTTCCCGGATGAGGGACTCGACAATCTGCGGGCCCAGTCCGTCAATGTCCATGGCGTCCTTGGACGCAAAATGCTCAATGCCGCGCGAGAGCTGTGCCGGGCAGGCGGCGTTGGTACAGCGCACCGCTGCCTCGTCCTCCTCCCGGAACACCGGCTCCCCGCAGGAGGGACAGACTGCCGGCATACGGAAGGGGCGCTCGTCACCTGTTCTCCTGTCCGGATGCGTGCAGACCACCTCCGGAATGATGTCGCCCGCCTTCTGCACGGTCACAAAATCGCCGATGCGGATATCACGCTCGCAGATAAAATCCGGATTGTGCAGGGTTGCGCGGGAAACCGTGGTGCCCGCCAGCCGGACGGGGTGCAGTACGGCGGTAGGAGTCAGTACGCCGGTGCGTCCGACAGCGACGGTGATGTCCTCCAGCCGTGTGATTTTCTGCTCCGGCGGGAACTTGTAGGCGACCGCCCAACGGGGGGTTGCGGTTCCCTCGCCCATAGTCACCCGGTCGGCAAGCCTGTCCAGCTTGATTACCACGCCGTCGATGTCATAGGCAAGACTGTCCCGCGCCTCGCCCAGATGCCGGATATGCGCCAGAATCGCGGCGCGGTCGGCGGTGCGGATCCGTTCCTCCAGCGTGTGGAAGCCCAGCCCGTGCAGTCGGTCCAGCGTTTCGGTGTGCGAGACAGGCGCGTGTCCATCGGCATAGAGCGCCCCCTCTTGAAAATTGAAGACAAAGACAGACAGCGCCCGCGATGCCGTGACCTTGGGGTCAAGCTGGCGGAGCGACCCGGCGGCGGCATTGCGCGGGTTGGCAAGCAGGGCGGTGCCCGCCTCGGCGCGGCGCCGGTTGAGTCGCTCAAAGACCGCGCGGGGCATATATACCTCGCACCGGACGGTCAGCGACAGCGGCTCCGGCAGGGTCAGCGGCACATCGAAGATGGTGCGGACGTTCCGCGTCACGTCCTCGCCGACTGTTCCGTCGCCGCGCGTTGCCGCCTGAACCAGCACGCCGTCCACATAGCGCAACGCGCAGGAGAGCCCGTCGATCTTCGGCTCGACCGAGTATACGGCATCCGGGATCCGCTCCGCAACATGGGACAGGAATTCTTCAAGCTCTTCAAAGGAAAACACATCGGTCAGCGAATCCATGCGAACGCTGTGCGTGACCTTTTCAAAGCGGTCGGAGGCTTTGCCGCCGACGCGGTGGGTCGGGGACGCGGGATCGTCCAGCTCCGGGTGTTCCTGCTCGATGTGCACCAGCTCATAGAAAAGCCGGTCGTACTCGTAGTCGGATATTTCCGGTGCATCCTCCACGTAATATTTTTTGGCGTGGTAGTTCAGCTCCTCGCGGAGTTCGTCAACCCGCGCGCGCAGCTGCCTGGCACGCAGCTGCCTGTCTTCCGTAGTGCTCATGGAAAGCCTCCTTCGGGTGTAGTGCTTTTGGTATACCCGTATTATACCCGACCGGAGCGCAAAAGTCAAGGCGGTTTTTCCCGACGGGCGATGCGGAAAGCAAGCCGAAACGCCGCCGATAACGCCGACAAATCAGCGGTCCTGCAGGGATTTCTCTTTTTTCAGCCCTAAAAACACGCCGAAAAACAGGGTTATGCCAAGCCCGCCGGAGAAAAGCGCGGCTTCCCCAATGCCCAACAGAAGCACGCAGATAAAGCCCGCCAGTGCGTCATCCGACACCTCGGTCCGCAGATCCCGCATGAGCACGTACAGAAAAACGCACGTCAGTACCAGTACGGAGGTTCCGTAAGATACCAGAATATCCACGTGCGTGTTGTGAAGCTGAGACATTCCGGTGCCGTCACTGATCTGGCAGTAAGCACCCAGAACGGGAGAGGACGCAAACCGGCGAAACGCCGGCTCCCATATGTCCGTCCGCGAATTCAGTTCCTTTCCCTCCGCCGTGGCAAAGGAAAAGAACCGGGCGAAAAACGGCGCATCCACGACACGCATATACAGACCGGCGAACAGGAGCGGCGCAACCGACATCAGCCCCAGGAACCCCCGGCTGAATCCGGCTTTTCTCCTCCTCCGGGGACGGAAGCAGAGAAGAACGGCAAAGGTGATAACCGCCAGGAGCGCATTTCTTGATTCCGTCCGGTACAGGAAAACGCCCTCCGCGACGGCGACCGACAGAAGAAAAATGGCGCAATCTGCATCACACAGTAGCAATTTGCGTGAAAAAGCGCTGCGGCTTCCCGCCCAAATCGGCAAAATGCATTGACTTTTTGCCGTCTCCATGATATACTGTTGTTTGTGGTTCAGCGCTTTTGCTGTATGGTCGTTTGCTGTTGCGGATTTGAACGTCACGGAAGTTTGTTGAGAGAGGAATGGTAATCATGAAAAGAATTTTTATGTTAGCGCTCATATTGGCGTCAGTCCTGCTTGTAAGCATGGTTGCTCTGTCGGGATGCGGCGGTGCGGCAGGATCCCAGGGTATCCAAGGTGAAAAGGGAGAAAAGGGAGAAAAGGGAGAAAAGGGCGACACCGGTGCAACCGGAGCCAAGGGTGACAAAGGCGATACCGGCGCAACCGGAGCCAAAGGCGACAAAGGCGACAAAGGCGACAAAGGTGACGCCGGAGTCGGTATTGTTTCCATTGTGAAGACTGCCACGAACGGCAATGTGGACACATACACGATCACTTTTACGGACGGCACAACCACGACGTTTGAAATTACCAATGCTTATGCTGAAACGCAGGAAGTTACCGAAGGGCTGGACTTCTATCCGCTGGCTGACGGAACGTATGGAGCAAAAGCAAACCGATACCTTGCCTATATCGCTATTCCTGCAACATATAAGGGGAAACCGGTAACACAAATACTGCCCGGAGCTTTTCAGCAATCATACATCCAAGCCATTACGATTCCTGACACGGTAACGAGCATCGGCGAGAATGCGTTCAAAGATTGCACCAGCCTGACCCCGATCACGATTCCTGATAGCGTGACGAGCATTGGAGCCAGTGCATTTGAGGGTTGCACCGGCTTGACTTCTGTCACGATTCCCGACAGCGTGACAAGCATCGGCGATTCTGCGTTCAAGGGCTGCCCGATTGAAACGGCAACGATACCTGCGTTAGCAGCACACCACATCAATAACAGCCAACTCAAAACCGTTACAATCACAAGCGGGGAGCGCATCAACGAGCGGGCATTCTCGGGTTGCGCCAGCTTGACCTCTATCACGATCCCCGACGGCGTGATAAACATCGGCGGGAGTGCATTCTCCGGTTACACCGGCTTGACCTCTATCACGATCCCCGATAGCGTGACGGATATTGATAGAGGAGCGTTCGAGGGTTGCCCGATTGAAACGGCAACGATACCAGCGTTAGCAGCAACCCATATCAATAACAGCCAACTCAGGGGCGTTACGATTACAAGCGGAGAGAGCATCGGCGAGAGCGCGTTCTCGGGTTGCACTAGCTTGACCTCTATCACGATTCCCGGCAGCGTGACGAGCATCGGTAGGAGCGCGTTCTACGGTTGCGCCGGCTTGACCTCTATCACGATCCCCGACAGCGTGACGAGCATCGGCGAGAGTGCGTTCTTGGGTTGCAAAGGCTTGACTTCTATCACGATTCCCTACGGTGTGACGAGCATCGGAGGGTATGCGTTCTCGGGTTGCACAGGCTTGACCTCTATCACGATTCCCAACAGCGTGACGAGTATCGGTGTGAATGCGTTCTTGTACGCCGGTTTGACATCAATCAAATTCCAAGGCACAAAAGCACAGTGGTATGCGATAGAAGGGATTAAAGGGATCGGTGTCTATTGTACCGTCTATTGCACAGATGGAAATATCACCATATAAGGACACCATCCCGCCGCCTGAAAGAGCTGTCGGCGCGGCTCTGCCGGCGATCCTCCGCGCCAATCCGGGACACACAGAAGGGGCGTGGGCTTTTCAGCCCATGCCCCGATGCACTGCTCCGGCATTTCTGCAACTACCTATTCCCGCAGGCGATGGGAATTTCTGTAATTCACAGAAAATTCCGTGATTTTTTTCAAAAGCTCTTGACAAGCGCGCGGGAATCTGCTATAATGTGGGGCGTTGGTGAGCAATGCGGCATCGCCAAGCGGTAAGGCAACGGACTCTGACTCCGTCATTACCAAGGTTCGAATCCTTGTGCCGCAGCCAAAAACTCCCGCGCCTCGGCGCGGGAGTTTTACTTATCTCCTCCTTTCTTTTCACTTACGGCGGGGGGTTTGGCAAAGTAATAAGGAGTAATAAGGAATAGTGAAGAAGTTCTGCAATTCTGAGGTGTTTATGGAAAAAACTTTGACCGATGTTTTTCTTGAAAAGATGAAAACGAGCATTCTGTTAAGAGTACTGGTTGTGGTTGTCGGTGTTGGTGTCGGTTTGTTTGCGTTTATCTTGCCGATCCGGAATTATGTTCCGGTTGCCCGCGAGGACGCAGAGGTTTATGTCGGCTATTTTGAGAAATTGGAATCGCTAAGGAATTTCCGAACAGTTTGTTTCCAGGACGGAACCGAATACGAGCTCTACCCCCACACCATACCGAAGGAGCTTCTCAAATCTTTTGAAACTATGGAGAAGGGCACAAAGCTGTTTTTGCTTGTCAATCCGAACAGTCACTGTATTGCGGAAATCCGAACCGAAACGGAAGAACTTCTGAATTTTGAAATTTCACAGCAAACCACTTATAATTACAACAAGGGATACATCTGGATCGGCGCATTTATGTGCATTGCTCCCATCATCATTACATTGCTTTTGAAGTTTGAAAAGAAAGCAGAGAAAAAAGAAACTGCCCGTCAAAAAAGCAAAAAAGCTAAGATCAAGGACGGGGCACACCACGTTGATACGCCGCCCCTGCGGAATGCAGAAAAAGTAAAAAAAGAAAAAATCTTATTAAGTGCAAACGTTAAAGATTTTTGCGTCATTTATCGTCGTATCAGATCTGTTAACGAATTAGTCGTCAATGGAAAAGTATATGACGAACTGAAAGCCGTGATTGAATTTCCCCATAATCTGTTTGCAAACATCGGCGGTCATACCATTGAAGCCGGTTATTCGGATTCTTCCAACAGTTATATTCGTTTCGACGGTCAAACAATTGCCGAGAAGAAACGCTTACTTTGAACCAATCTCCGCCCCAAAACGACTTGCCGTAGAACCTTACCCTTGTAGCTGCCCGTTTTTGATGACAGAAAGTGTGATGATTTAACGCCCCTTCTGCCTGTTCAAAAGATATCATGGCTTCGAACCCCCGAAATCCCACGATTTCGGGGGTTTTTCTCGCGTTTTTATAGCAACTTCCAAAATAGCAGTCACCCTTGACAACTGCAGCAAAAGGTGATACAATATGTCACAGGGAGATGAGAAAAATGGGTAAAATGCTGCACAATGCAGGGTGGAAAGCAGCTGCTGAACGACGAGGACAAACAACACATATCACGCCGCAGGCATAGAGCTGCGGTATCTGCCGCCGTACAGCCCCGATATGAATCCGATTGAGATGCTGTGGTCGAAGGTAAAGGCGCTTTTGTGTGTCAGTCAACGGGATTGCGTCGGCTGGTTTAAGGCCGATGGATATTGCCTGTAATTTGGGGAATTGCCATAGGAAGGTTATAGTTCTGGATATTCGATCGTGGAATTGTTCAAACTGTTCGTCTATCTTAACAAAATAAAATTGAAAGGAACCATATGAGCCGAAAAACAGTTCTTATCATTCTTTACGCTGTACTGATTCTCATAATCGGAGCATTTATTGCACAGGTAATTATTGAGAAAGCAGTAACATCCGAAATAATCGTTCGCACTGTGATTCCGTTGGGACTTTGTGCTGGAGCAATCGCAAAAGTCAGAATGGGAACGGGAGGTCAACTTCGGAGTAAATTGTTTTACGAAACAGAATATCAAAGTGAGATTCGAACCGCTTTTACCGGTCAGGGACAGCAAATATTGCGCAGCAAACTTCTCAGAGCAATTCGGCTTTATAATGAGAATTACTTAGATAAATCTGTAAAGCAACTTCAAAATTTGTTACCGTATTGCCAGTTTACAGATGATTACTGTGCCGTTCTACTCTTTTTAGGACTTATATATACCGATATGAAGTTGCCCAAGCTGGCTGAGGATACTTACTACGAATTATTGCGTCATGATCAGAGCAGAGGAGCAGTTTGGTCTAATCTTGGATTATTATTCAAGAGTCAAGGCAAACATCGGGATGCACTTGCTTGTTTTGCAAATGCGCTGAAATATGATCATCAAAAGGCTACCATCTATCATAATATTGCCGCAACATATTTTTCAATCGGAGCATTTGAATTGGCAATTGAATATGCCAATACTGCTCTTGATTTGAAATCCAATTTTCGTCAGCCTTCCGATTTGCTATGTATGATCTATTATCTGCAACAGGATGAACCCAATTGTAAAAAATATTTTGAGTTGTCGGTTGCAAATGGAAGTGATCCCAAAGATCTTAAAGACGTGTTGGAAGTTTTAAAAAAGAGAGGGTTTACACCTGAATTTTCCATTCCTCTCTCTCAGGAATTTCGTGAAGTGGTAAGCCGGTTGTATATTCAAACTGCGATTCCGTTTTCCCACATTGTGATTCCGGATGAAGCAAAACATCCGGTGAATAGCCGCATTGGAGGGGCATCTCTCGGAGAACCGCCATTGGATCATAACGGAATGCCTATGCGTTTGCTCTGTCTGGTCGATTGTTCCGAGGTTCACAGTGTTCCGGATTTTCCGACCACGGGTATATTGCGCTTTTTCATTGCCGACAATCCTGAATACGGTGCAAACTTTGATGCTTTGAATGTGCAACATAATTTTCGGGTTCTATATACCGATGGTTCAGATCAGTTGCCGGAAGTTCCCGTTCCCGGTAAAAGCGATACATTTCCAATCAAGGGATGCTATCCAATCATGTTTTTGCCGGATGTGCAAGGTGTATCAGATGAGGATTACCGGTTCCCGGATACATTAAATCGTTTGCTTCGTGATGAGGGGGAGCCTGATTTCAATCAACTGCCTGAGAATGTACAAGATGCTATATGTATGAGATGTCACTCCGAGGGACACCGCATAGGGGGCTACCCACACTTTGCGCAATCAGATCCACGCCAGAGCAAAGAGGAATATCAGCGATATGATACACTGCTATTGCAGATTGATACACACGACATCGGAGAGGATGTGAAAATTATGATCGGAAACAACGGTGTAATGAATTTTCTGATTCCGCATGAGAAGTTAAAAGAGCATGATTTTACAGATATTCTGTATACATGGGATTGCTATTGACGGAAGAAAACCCAAACAGCTATCGCAAATGCGGTAACTGTTTGGGCTTTTTTATAGCAACTTCCAAAATAGCAGTCACCCTTGACAACTGCAGCAAAAGATGGTACAATATGTCACAGGGAGACGAGAAAAATGGGCAAAATGCTGCACAATGCGTGGCAGAAAGCAGCTGCTGAACGGCGACGACAAACAACACATATCACGCCGCAGGCATAGAGCTGCGGTATCTGCCGCCGTACAGCCCCGATATGAATCCGATTGAAATGCTGTGGTCGAAGATAAAAGCGCTTTTGCGCAAATGGAAGTGCCGGACTGCCGAACTCTTGCCTAAAACCGTCTCCTGTGCGCTTTTGTGCGTCAGTCAACGGGGTTGCGTTGGGTGGTTTAAGGTCGGTGGATATTGCCTGTAATTTTGGTAATTACCATAATATAAACCGACTCACACGCAGATGACGGTGTAGTATGGGCAACCGACGAAGAAACGGGTGAAACAGTGCTCAAACCCGTAGTTCAAACTTTCCGGAACGAAACAACTGAGTGGATTCATGGGAACACCGTACAATTACAACAATTAGGCATAGTAAAATATGCGCTGTGTATCGGACTGCCCTCATGGTTAGAATGGGGTTCGAAAGACTATTATGATAAGCCATGGGAGGTAACAGCTGATCTTTTTGGAGGCGTTCAAAGCCGAGAAGCGTCTCGTAGTGATAAGGCGGATGCCTTTCATTACCTTTGGCTTAGCAAACAAGTGGGACCTTTTGCTTGGCGAACAATTGATTGAGGGGGATATATGAAAAAATTCATGAATTTACTGTTTTTTGTCATTATATTTAGCGTTTTTCTTTTTTCTTCGTGTGGCTATTGCAAAGAGATTGACTATTATTCCGATCGCAATAACTATGTTGTTGCAACTGGTGTTGTGGATTTCATTAATTTCACGAATGATAAAGACGGAAGATCAAGCAATCGGTTATATATTGGCTTTTCAGATATATCAGAAAAGTTTGAGGATAATTGTTTTGTGGTTATTGGAAGGAATATGGATATCGTATTAGAAAACGGAATTGAAACAAAATTAAATGTAGGCGACAAAGTAACATTTGTAGCTGCACCGAAGGTTTTTGGGGATGGATATGTCCTTCCAATTGTTTCAATGACAATTGATGAAGAGGAGTTATTAGGATTTGACGAAGGATATCTGAATTTACTTGAATGGCTAAAGAATGGTTCTAAATAGCTTTATATGAGCGTTTTTAATACCTTGGTTTTCCAGCCAACCGCAAGTATTTTCTCACTTAGACTGCATTCTTGTCGGATTATGTAGGAAGTGCGCCTCCTTGTGGTATTTCCCTCTACGGGGTGGTGAGGAGTACACATGAAATGAGCACACACTCATCTTGAACGACTTCTGCATTGCATCCGAACAGTTCGGAACCCACTTCCTTGTGTATCTCTATGACGAAAGCGGCGCTCCCGTCGGGTTGCAGTACCGAAACAAGACCTATGGAACGTATACGTTTGACACCTACTACTTCGAGAAGAACCTGCAAGGGGACATCATCGCAATACTTTTTGGTACGCCGTATATACAGTACATATAGTAGTTCTGACTACAACCAAAATTGGGCAATAATCACTGGATACGATCCAAGCAAGCCACTATCTTATTATGCACGGAGAAATACAGTATGAAAGAAAAACTTTCTTGGAGAGAAGCGTACAGGCTGATTGGATTTGTTTGTGTGTCCGTGTCATGGAAGCGTTACTTTATGCTTCCTCGGATGAAGGAAAAAAAGAAGAATCAATATGATGAAATCTGTTCCCGACACGGTGATTCTGAACTTTGGTCAGTTTTGGATAAAGTGAAAGAAGTATATACTGCCATGGAAATACTGCCCTTTGTTTTTGCGCCTTTGATGGCCAAGGGCGTAATGCTGTTTGTCCTGAATGATTTTCTCCCTCTTAATCAGGCATATCGATTTGTCGCCTTCATTTTATTATATATCATTTTTGTGCCTTTTTTCGAAGAATTAGTTCATTTGTCCTTGGTAGCAAAATTCAACAGTTTATCTAAACGATGCAATCGTGCCAGGAAAAATAACTCAGACACCGTGTAACGCTGGTAAGGCATGACAACCGAGAATAAAATGTCATAGAGAATCACATTGGCATAAGCAGAGGAGAATTAGCTATGAAAAACAGAATTGCATTAATATGTACCATCGTTTCAATTCTATGTAGTGCTACTTCATGTCGAGAAGGAGATCGAGAAAATATGCCATCTAATTCTATTGCCACGGTGGAGAATATGTCAATCAACAATAACGAAATTGAAGAAGCCAGTACGAATTATTCCATTGTTGACCTCCAATATGTTTTCAACAACAACAATTATCATCGTCTAACATTACAAGATATTGATCTGGTATTTCCTATTGAGTATCTTAGATGGAATGATGGATGCTATCTTGTTTATCCCGTGAAAGAAGGTGGTAAATTTTGTGTATTTTTTGACACACTTCTTATTGGACAAACAACGACTCGATTAGTGTATTCGGATTCTATGTATATTCACAATCTTCCCAAGGAGAAAGATTTTGATATGTTACAGAAGGGTGATTTATACCAAAGAGTGCAGGAAATTGCTCCGTGTACAATTTTAATTTCTGTTTTGTCTTCTGGTCCATTGTCGTACAGTCTGCTGAGTGATGGGAGTGTTATGAGATGCAGTTACACGGCGGTTAAAGGTAATATGATTTTGGATGAATGGGGAGTTGTTTCAGAGGACGATATTCAATATCCATTCAAAACTATTTTTCCTTACGATCGAGCAGAATAAATACATCTTATGACGATGGTATCCGAACCGTCAAGACAAACGGCAGTACGATCCACCACTACACGCTGAACGGTTCCCAAATCGTCACCGATGATCTTCCAATGGTTGATGCGCTACTGGGTAATGTTACAGCAACGGATGCCGCTACAATCGGCATTAGCATTGGGGCAACTGTGGCAAAAGAGAAATATGATCCGAATCCATATAAACGCCCAGGTCAAAAAAAGCAAGGTCGCGAGAACAGAAATGGGAGTCGGAAGAAGCCAGATTGGAAACCATGTAATAACAAAAGGTCAAAAACACCGGCGGAGCCCAAAAAGCATACACCGGGTAAAGATCATAGAAAGTATTTCAAGAGCATCGGCTATGAGAAAATCGAGATTTATGAGGTGAAATAAATGGCTTTGTGGGATTTGAAAGAGCAGGAGAACCTGCAAGATGCGGCTCCAAGGAAACGGGGATTGTCTATTAGAGTAGAAAAGAATGTGAACAAAGAAGTCCGATGCGCCATTTTAAAATTTGCAAGGTGGCTTCGAAAAGAGTATTCGTTCCCGTATCGGGTGATTGTTTACGTGAAAGCATCGGAACGAGTCCGGGCCATGAATGGTGAAATGGTTTACGATACCTGTTTTCGGCCGGCAGATAAAACAGATACGCCATATATTCGCATTTCGACTGGCGATTATGAGAGTCTTGTCGCTGAGCGTGGGCGAGACAACGCATTAGCAGCGATCCTGTGCAGTATGGCCAGTATGCTCACGCACTACTATCAATGGGTACATGACATGGATGACCTGACAGAGGAAGAGGAGGAGCAACAAGCCGATCAGTATGCCAATCTCATTTTGACGGCATATGCACAAACATGTGATCATCCATAGCATGAGCGAAAGGATGATATGAGTAAAACTTGGGAAACCCGTTTGCTCATGGACGCAAACGGGCCCCATCCTGTCACATGACAGAACTAAGCCCGACGGAAAGCGCGAGTACGACACCTATTACTTCGAGAAGAATCTGCAAGGGGACATTATCGCCATCTACACGGAGAGCGGAACCAAGATAGGCTCCTATACCTATGACGCATGGGGCAACTGCACGGTTTCCACCGAGTCGGGCACGACAACGATTCAGAAGCGGATTGTCCGCACGCTCAATCCGTTCCGGTATCGGGGGTATTACTACGATACGGACACGGGGCTGTACTATCTGCAACAGTGGGGACGGTTTCTGAATGCGGATGGGTATGTTAGCACCGGAATGGGATTGCTTGGCCACAATATGTATGCGTATTGCGGGAATAATCCGGTGATGGGATACGATCCAACTGGAGAAATTGCTATAGTAGATGATTTGCTGTTCTGGGGTGGAGTTGCACTAGTAGCATTGGTTATTGTTGTCGCAAGCCCCATAATAATAGATACATTGGAGTATATAACAGAGGGGGGTTATCAATTAGCATCTGAGGTGATTGATGTTATTGACGCGATTGATTATGTGACACCCCCGCATAGTATTACTAATAATGACGAGGCTACTATCGATCCTCCGTTGGTAACCGAAGAAAGAGCTGGACCGAAAGGAAAACCCGGCAGAAAAAAACAAGGACGAGAAGTAAACGAAAAGAAGCGTGGCAAAAATTTTAAATCAAGAAGTAACAAAGACCCCAACCGTCCTATGAAAAAACATACGCCGGGAAGAGACCATAGGCATGCTAAAACAATGATTCCGTACATCAATAATGATATGGACAATAATGAGTTTACAATACAGTGGAGCGAATAGTGTATGAATGATTTATGGCAAATAAAAAGTACCGAGAACAGGGGTATATATTTGCATTTTGCAAGCGGAGTAAACAAGGATTTGAGAAAGGAGATTCAATCTTTTTTACGGTGGGTCAGAAAAAAATATATATTTCCGAAAAAATTGAATGTTTACATCACGGACGAGGCGTATGTTCTCACATTTATTGAAAAAGAACAGGTGACGGCAAGTATATTTTTCCCGGATAGCGAAAGAGAAAATCCACTGATTCGTGTCTCCACAGGCGATTATTCCTCGATGTTAATTGAAGATGGGCGTTTTGTGGCGGTTTGTTCCATACTGGCTTCCATAGCCCACGAGATAACGCACTATTACCAATGGCTAAGGGATGTGAATTGCTCATTCAATGAAGAACAAGCACGACGCAAAGCAGTGAGGGTTGTTTACAGATACCTTGACGATAAACGGTAGTCATTCTTTTAGGCGCAATGACTCAATTCTCAACAGCAAGTTGCAATAGTCTACAAAGAATTTATGTTTAGCGATACGCCGAGGAGCACACTTTATGTATGGGTGGCCAAGTGTAAAACGCGACTTGTTTTTTCGGATCTCTTGTGCCCAGTTAAATGATGCCTCGGCAACCCCACCACCTACAACGGGTATACGCTGGAGTGGAACGGTCGCAAACTCATGGAGATGTCCATGAACGGGGGACAGTTCCTGTATACCTTCGCGTATAACGCC